>Ga0233425_10000490_pt1 | contig 102493 bp, 87 predicted proteins | sample Watercolumn_Towu_2_FD_181712 | JGI IMG/M metagenome (GOLD analysis project Ga0233425, IMG submission 181712) | Freshwater microbial communities from Lake Towuti, South Sulawesi, Indonesia - Watercolumn_Towuti2014_140_MG | ecosystem: Environmental > Aquatic > Freshwater > Lake | place...
GGCGCCGGGCGAGACCAAGGAAATCGCGGTGAAGGTGCAGGACGCGCGTTGGGACATCGAGCGTCTGTCCGACCTGGCTTACGACACCGACAGCCAGATCGGCGGCCTCCTGATGTTCTTCTCGCCGTCGGGACGCCGCTTCGCGGCCGAAATCGGCGGTCCGGTGATTCCGAAGTTCGTCGCCGGCGATATGCCCTAAGCGATACCACGGTTGAAACCAAAAGCCCCCGGCCCATAAAGCCGGGGGTTTTTTATCGGCGGCGCCATAGGATTGGCGGTTCGACGGGCGCGTAAGGAGCCGCTCATCATTTATGAGGTTCGGCGTTATTCGCGCGCCGATCTTGGGGCGCGCTCGAACGGAGCATGCGCGTTTCATTTCGGTTCGATGACTTGAACGCGCTGGCGTTTCCACCGCGCTTGTTTCGACGAACCGCGCTCACTATAAAATGGTGGAGCTCCCTGGCGATCGGTGGAGCCGTCGACGCCGTAAAGGCCTTCGCTCACTATCGCCAGTGAAACGCCGCCCGAGGGAGCCACGCGCCGCCCCAATGTCCGATCTTTCCGAAGTCTTCCGCGCCGGCGCCGCGAACGCCTGGATTTTCGCGCCGACCGCGGTGGCGCTGGGCGCGCTGCACGGGCTTGAGCCCGGTCATTCGAAAACGATGATGGCGGCCTTCATCGTCGCGGTTCGCGGCACGGCGGCGCAGGCGGTTCTGCTCGGCTTGGCGGCGACGATCTCACACACGGCGATCGTCTGGGCGATCGCGCTTACCGGCCTATATTTCGGCGCGCAGCTCAATGTCGAGGCGAATGAGCCTTATCTGCAGATCGTTTCGGGCGCGCTAATCCTCATCGTCGCTCTATGGATGATCTGGCGAAGCTGGCGGGACATCGCCGCCAGCAGCGCCCAGACCACGTCCGCGGGCGGGGTCGGCGCAGGCGCTCGCTCCGCCAAGGACCATACGCACGCCGCTCATGTTCATTCGCACGCCGCCCATGTACATGCGCATGAAGCGGGGCTTCCGCACAGCCATGAGGAAGAGGAATTTGAAAGCGAACTCCTCGACGTCGATCCGACAGTTTACGCCGACGCCCATGAGCGCGAACATGCGCTCGAGATCGATCGACGCTTCGCCAACCGTCGCGTGACGACCGGACAAATTATTCTTTTCGGATTGACCGGAGGACTCATTCCCTGTCCCGCGTCGATCACCGTGCTGCTGCTATGTCTGCAAGTCGGACGCATCGGAGAGGGCGCGCTGTTGGTGTTATGTTTCAGCGTCGGTCTCGCGCTGACCCTCGTGCTGGTTGGCGTCGCCGCGGCGCTTGGCCTGCGTCACGCCGCGTCGCGCTGGCCGGGATTTGAAGCGCTTGCCGCGCGAGCGCCCTACCTCTCCGGCGCGATCGTCGCCGCCATCGGCGCCTATGCGATCGCAGCCGGCGCAGCCGCCCTGGCCTGACTATTTGTCGACGTGAAACGCCAGTTTCGCCACCCTGGCGGTGATCGGCGCGTCGAGGAAGAAATCGAGCGCCGCGTCGAGGCGGGGATCGACGGCGTAGGTCGAGAAGTCGGTCATGCCTTCTTCTTTCAACACTTGCGTATCGATGAAGAAATTGCCGGTGCAGCTCTTGGCCGGACGAATGAAAATCGCATGCGCGGCGTCGGCGACGATCTGCGGCTTTCGTGATCGGCGCAGCAGTTCCTCGCCACCGAGCAGATTGCCGACCGCGGCGGTCGCGATCGCCGTCTCAGGCCATAGCGAATTGACGGCCACGCCATCGCTTTCGACATCCCGCGCGAGGCCCAGCGTCACCAGGCTCATCCCGTATTTCGACATTGTGTAGGCGAGATTGGGAGAGAACCACTTGGGGTTCAGATCGAGCGGCGGGGACAGGGTGAGAATATGGGGATTGGCGGATTTGCGCAGATGCGGCAGCGCCGCCTTGCAGCAAAGATAGGTTCCGCGCCCATTGATCTGATGCATCAGATCGAAGCGCTTCATCTCGAGCGCATCGATGCCGCGCAGATCAATGGCGCTGGCGTTGTTGACGAGAATGTCGATTCCGCCGAAGCAGGATGCGGCCTGACCGACCGCCGCCTCGACCTGATCTTCGAAGCGAATGTCGCAGGTCACGGCGAGCGCCTGTCCGCCCGCCGCTTCGATCTCCGCCGCGGCGGTATAGATCGTGCCTGGAATTCTCGGATTTTCCGTCACGCTCTTGGCCGCGACGACGACATTCGCGCCGTCGCGCGCGGCGCGCAGGGCGATGGCGAGGCCGATGCCGCGGCTCGCGCCAGTGATGAAGAGCGTCTTGCCGGCGAGCGAGCGCGTCATCGAGTTTGTCATCGCGCGCTCGCATGCTCTGCGATTGCCGAGAAAGCGCCTCGCCTCACGCGGCGACCTGCGCCGGATAGCCAGCTTCGGTGATGGCGTCGGCGAGCGCCTGCGCGTCCTTGGGCGCCGGGGTCACGTCAACCTTTCCGGTCGCGAGATCGACTTTGACGTCGGCGTCCGGCTCTACGGCCTGCACCGCCTTGGTGACATGTTTCACGCACATGTTGCAGGTCATGTCCTTGACGTTGAATGTCGTCATCGCTTCCTCCCTGATTGGTTCTTCGGCCGCTTCCGTCTCGATCGGCGCCGGCGCCGCCGCGACCTCGGCGCTTGCGACCGGCGGCGGCTTGAAGCTGCGCAGCCGCAGCGCATTGGAGAGCACAAAGACGCTGGACAGCGCCATCGCGCCCGCGCCGAACATCGGCGAGAGCAACATGCCGTTGATTGGATAAAGCACGCCCGCCGCGATGGGAATCAGCAGCACATTATAGCCGAAGGCCCAGAACAGATTCTGCTTGATGTTGCGCATCGTCGCGCGCGAGATCGCCAGCGCCGCCGGCACTTTGGCGAGATCGCCCGACATCAGCACGACATCGGCGGCTTCGATCGCAATGTCGGTCCCGGTGCCGATCGCGATCCCGGCGTCGGCGGCGGCAAGCGCCGGCGCGTCGTTCACGCCGTCGCCGACGAAAGCGATTCTGTTTGCTTCGCGCAAACGCTCAAGCGTCGCGACCTTGCCATCTGGAAGAACGCCGGCGACGACTTCGTCGATGCCGAGCCTTCGGGCGATGGCGTTCGCCGTGCGCGCGTCGTCGCCGGTGATCATCGCGGTCTTCACCCCGATCGAATGGATCGCGTCGATCGCCGGTCGGCTCGTCGGCTTCAGATCGTCGGCGACGGAGAGAATGGCGCCCAGCGCGCCGTCGACCGCGAGATAAAGCGGCGTCTTGCCGTCCTCGGCGAGCCGCTGGGCGTCCTGCGCGAAGGGCGTCGCGTCGACGCCGAGCGACGCGATAAAACGTTCGGCGCCGATGGCGACGCTCTTGCGATCGACGATTCCGGTAACGCCCATGCCGGCGACGGATTTGAAGTCGGCGCAGGGCGAAAGAGTGAGGTCAGCGGCCTTGGCGGCTGCGACCAGAGCGGCGCCGACGGGATGTTCCGATTGCGCCTCGACGCTGGCGGCGAGACGCAGCAGCTCCATCTCCTTCTTGCCGCCCATCGCGACGAGATCGGTGAGGCGCGGCTTGCCATGGGTGAGCGTGCCGGTCTTGTCGAAGGCGATCAGCGTCACGTCGCGGAGCGTCTGCAGCGCCTCGCCCTTGCGGAACAAGACGCCGAGCTCCGCCGCCCGGCCGGTGCCGGTCATGATCGCCGCCGGCGTCGCCAGCCCCATCGCGCAGGGGCAGGCGATAATCAGCACGGCGACCGCATTGACCAGCGCATAAGTGAGCCGCGGCTCCGGTCCGACCAGCATCCAGATGACGAAGGTCAGCGCCGCGACGGCGAAGACAGCGGGGACGAAGATGGCGGTGACCCGATCAACCATCGCCTGGATTGGCAGTTTCGCGCCCTGCGCCTGCTCGACCATGCGGATGATGCCGGCGAGCGTCGTATCCGCGCCGACGCGGGTCGCGCGAAACGAGAAGGCGCCGGAGCCGTTGACGGTCGCGCCGGTGACCGCGGCGCCCGGCCGTTTGGCGACGGGCGTCGGTTCGCCGGTCACCATCGACTCATCCACATGGGACGCGCCTTGCGTCACCACGCCGTCGGTCGGAACGCGCTCGCCGGGCCGCACCAGAACAATGTCGTCGACGCGCACGTCGTCGATATCAACGTCGACGCTCGCCCCGTCGCGTTCGACGCGGGCGGTCTTCGGTTGAAGCTTCGCCAGCGCCCTGATCGCTTCCGACGTGCGGCCCTTGGCGCGCGCTTCGAGATAACGGCCGAGAAGGATCAGCGTGACGATGACGACAGCCGCTTCGTAATAGACATGCGCCGAGCCCGCCGGCAGGACGTATGGCGCGAATGTCGCGACGACGGAATAGAAATAGGCGCTGAGCGTGCCCGTTGCGACGAGCGCGTTCATGTCGGGCTGGCGCCGCAACAGGGACGGAATTCCCTTGAGGAAAAACACGAGGCCAGGGCCAAACAGCACGACGCTGGCGAGCAGGAAGGAAATCTCGCGAATCCGCGCCTCGCCGATCGTGGTCATGGCCCAATGGTGGACGGCGGGAATCAGATGGCCGCCCATTTCGACGACCAAGATCGGCGCCGTCAGGATGGCGGCGACGGTCAGACGAAAACGCAGCGCGCGCATCTCCTCCTCGCGCCGCGTCCGCTCGCGATCGGCGCCGCCGGAATCGGTCTCGATGGCGCGCGGTTCATAGCCGGCCTGCAAAACGGCGCGGCGCAGCCGATCGGCAAGGCCGGGGCCGGCGAGCGCGCGCACGGTCGCGCGTTCCGTCGCGAGATTGACTTTCGCCTCGATCACGCCCGGAACGGCGCTCAACGCCTTTTCGACATGCGCGACGCAGGAGGCGCAGGTCATGCCGCCGACGCCGATCTCAATCGTCTCGACGACCGGCTCGTAGCCCGCGTCCGAGACCGACTTGACGAGGTGTGTGAGACTCGCCCCCGGCGCCAGCGAAACCTCGGCCCGTTCAGTGGCGAGATTGACGCTGGCGGCCTTGACGCCCGGCGTGCGCGCAAGCGCCCTTTCGACATGCGACACGCAAGAGGCGCAAGTCATGCCGCGCACGGTGAAGTCGACGCGTTCGCCGCCCGGCAAAGGAGTTTGAGCGTTCATACTTGCCGCCTCATTGATAACGCCCTCGCGCAGTAGTTTAAAGCCACCGCCGCGTGCGCGCCATATAGGACCGATAGTCGTCGCCAAATTTCTCAAGAAGATGCCGTTCTTCTGGCTGGATCGCGAGCTTTGTCAGTCCGAAGGCGAGAACTGGCGTCAGCAGCAGCGTGAAGGGCGAGTCAAGCAACAGACCCAGTCCAAAGATCAAAGCGACATGAGACACATAGATCGGATTGCGCGAAAAGCGAAACGGCCCCTCGGTGACGAGAAAAGACGCGGCGCGATGCGGCATGACGGTCGTTTCATGGCCCGCGAGAATGCGAAAGCACCATACGTCATTCGCCAGCGCGAGGACGACGATCACTGCGCCGGCGATCTGGGGCGGGGACGAGGAGGCCCGATCGATGAGCGAGGTCCGCGTCGCGGCGTCGAGCGCAAGCCCGGCGGCGAGAGTCATCGCCATCAGGATCGGCGGCCAGGGAGTGTGCGACGGCGGCGCTTCGGCGCGCATGGGCGCGTTCATTGCGGCTGCTCCGGATAAACGACACTCTGTAGATCGCGTTTTAGCCTGTCATATTCAAGCGCCGCGATGTCAAGGAAGGCTTGACAATGGTATTTTCTGCTGTCAAGCATTGCTTGACAATGGAGGAATTGCGATGCTGGCCCTGCCCAAACGCAAACTGCGCTGTTCGTTCTGCCGAAAGCCGGAGACCCAGGTTTCCCGGCTCATCGGCGGCGCCGCCGGCGGCTACATCTGCGAAGATTGCGTCGGCGTGTGCAATAAGATTCTTGACGCCGCGCCTTCGCCGTTCAAAAGCTGGGAGGATCTTACCGAGGAGCAGTTGCTCACGTCGATCAAGGCGAGCGAGGCCAGCGTCGCGGCGCTGCATTCCCTCATCCACACGCAGGTCGAGACGCTTCGCAAACGCGAGGTCAGCTGGACGGCGATCGGCAAGGCTCTCGGCGTTTCCCGACAAGCGGCCTGGGAGCGGTTCTCCTGATCCAGGATTGATGCTTGATGCTTGATCGCTACGCGCAGGATATCGCCGGCCTCGCCGCGCGTGGCAGATTGCGCGCGCTTGCGCCGCGCGCGGGACTGGATTTCGCGTCTAATGATTATCTGGCGCTCGCCGAATCGGCGGAACTCGCCGTGGCGGCGCGCGCCGCGCTGGCGCGCGGCGTTCCCGTCGGCGCCGGCGGCTCCAGACTTTTGCGCGGCAATCATCCCGAACATGAGGCGCTTGAAGAAGAAGCCGCGCGCTTTTTTGGCGCTGAAAGCGCGCTTTATTTCAGCGCCGGCTTCACCGCCAATGAGGCGCTGCTGTCCACCGCGCCTCAGCGCGAGGATCTCATTCTCCATGATGCGCTCGCCCATGCGAGCGCTCATGAGGGCATGCGACTGGCGCGCGCGCCGAACGCGCGATTCACGCATAATGACGTCGGCGCGGCGGAAGATGCGATCCGCGCCTGGCGTGACAGCGGCGGACGCGGCCGGCTGTGGATTGTGGTCGAAAGCCTTTACAGCATGGATGGCGACAAGGCGCCGCTCGACGAACTCTATGCGCTCGCCGCGCTAAACGACGCTTTTCTCGTCATCGACGAGGCGCATGCGACGGGCGTCTATGGACCGGGCGGCCGTGGCCTTGCCGCGCGTCTGGAGGGCAAGGACAATGTCATCACGCTGCACACCTGCGGCAAGGCGATGGGCGTCGCGGGCGGTCTCCTCTGTCTGCCGCGCATGTTGCGCGACTTCATGATCAATCGTTGCCGGCCGTTCATTTTCGCGACGGCGCCTTCGCCGATCGTCGCCGCTTGCGTGCGCGCGGCGGTCAAGATCATCGAGGCGGCCGACGAGAGGCGCGCCGAATTGATGTCGCGTATCGATTTCGCCGGCGCCGAGCTACGGCGGCTTTGCGCGATCGAACCGTCGGGGAGTCAAATTCAACCGATCGTCGTCGGCTCGGACGTTCGCGCCACCGCTCTCGCGTCGCGTCTGCAGGCGCATGGCTATGATATTCGCGCCATTCGTCCGCCCACGGTGCCGGAAGGCGCCGCTCGGCTGCGAATCGCCCTGACGCTTAATACGCGCAAAGAGGACGTTGCCCGTATGATCGCGCTTCTTGGCGAAGAGCTGGCGAGGCTCGAACCATGAACCGCCGCTTCGTGATCGTGGGAACCGACACTGGCGTCGGCAAGACCATCGTCTCCGCCGGGATCGTCGGCGCGCTCAACGCCTATTACTGGAAGCCGGTGCAGGCGGGACTCGACGGCGAGACGGATTCGCAGACCGTCGCCCGACTTTCGGGCGCGCCTGCCGAACGGATCTTGCCCGAAGCCTGGCGATTGCGTCGGGCCGCATCGCCGAATCTCGCCGCCCGCGACGAGGGCGTCGAGATCGCCGCCGCCGCGCTGAACCCGCCGCAATGCTCTGGTCCTTTGGCGATCGAGACGGCGGGCGGCGCGATGACGCCGCTCAGCGATCGCGCGCTGACGATCGATGTGCTGGAGCGCTGGCGACTTCCAGTTATTCTCGTCGCGCGAACGAGTCTCGGCACGATCAATCACAGCCTGCTCACGCTCGAGGCCTTGCGCCGACGCGGCGTGTCGATCACTGGAATCATTTTCTCCGGCGACGCCGAACCCGATGCGCAGCGCTCGATCGAAACGATCGGCGGCGTGCGCATTCTCGGCCGTTTGCCGAAACTCGATCCTTTGAACCAGAAGACGCTTGGCGCCGCGTTCAGCGCCGCCATCGCACGCGACGCTTTCGGGAGCGGCGCGTGAGCTTCATTGCCGACTCTCCGGTCTGGCGGCCGTATACCCAGCATGCGCTGCAGCCCGGCGCCTTCAAGATCGCGCGCGCCAAGGGCGCTTGGCTTGAAGCCGAAGACGGCAGGCGGTTTCTCGACGCCATCTCGTCCTGGTGGGTGATCACCCATGGCCATCGCCATCCGGCGATCATGCAAGCGATCCGCGAGGAAACCGAACGGCTCGACCAGATCATCTTCGCCGGCTTCACCCATGAGCCGGCGGAGGCGCTTGCGCGACGCCTCGTGTCGCTGACGCCGCCGGGGCTCGACTATGTGTTTTATTGCGACAGCGGCTCGACCTGCGTCGAAGCGGCGATCAAAATGGCGCTCGGCTTCTGGCGCAATCGCGGCGAACCGCGCGCACGCGTCGTTGCGCTCGAACATGGCTATCACGGCGACACGGTCGGAACCATGTCCGTCGGCGCCCGCTCGCCGTTCAACGAACCCTATGAGCCGTTGCTTTATGAAGTGACGCGCATTCCCTTCCCCGCGAGCGGGCGTGAACAGCAGACGCTCGACGCGCTGGAGCGCGCCTGTCGTGACAGACCCGCGGCCTTGCTCGCGGAGCCGCTCATTCTCGGCGCCGGCGGCATGCTGATCTACGGCGCCGATACGCTCAAGGAAATGAGGCGCATCTGCGCGCAATATGGCGTGCTGTTCATCGCCGACGAAGTGATGACCGGCTTCGGCCGCACTGGAACGCTCTTCGCCTGCGCGCAGGCGTCCGTCGTTCCGGACATCGCCTGCTACGCCAAGGGCCTTACCGGCGGCGCGTTGCCGCTCGCCGTCACCATGTGCCGGCGCGAAATTTTCGAGGCGCATCTGTCGCCCGAGCGCGCGCGCGCGTTTTTTCACTCAAGTTCCTACGCCGCCAACCCGATCGCCTGCGCCGCCGCGCTCGCCAATCTCGACATATGGGCGACAGGCCAACCTTTGTCGCGCATCGCGGGGCTCCGCGACATGCAGGCGACGCGCATCGCGCGCTTCGCCGACGACACGCGCTTCTCCAACGTTCGCCGGCTTGGAACAATCACGGCGCTTGATCTCAATGTCGCGCGGGGCGGCTATCTGGCGAATGTTTCGCTCGATCTGACGCGCTTCTTCAACGCGCGCGGACTGCTGCTGCGCCCGCTCGGCCCGACGATCTATGTCTTGCCGCCCTATTGCATCGAAGAGGCCGAACTCGATCTCGTTTACGACGCGATCGCCGAGGCGGCTGATCGCTTCGGCGTCGGTCAGGCGCCGTGAAATAACTAATCGCCGTAGGAGCTTTGGCGAGCCTGGAGGCTCGCGTTCCAAGTGCGGCGCGTCCTGGACCGCGAGCGTCCAGGCTCGCATGGTCGCGGACAAGCCGGCGTTGGCGCATTTAATTCGCCGCGCCGGCTTAGCGCTCCAGTTCGGCGCCCACGCTGTTGCCTCATCCGTCCTCGGCGCCTGCATTCTTGCGCGCGAGATATTCCTCCTTCAGCGCGCGGCGCAGGATTTTGCCGACATTGGTCTTGGGCAGGCTCTCGCGAAATTCGAAATTGCGCGGAATTTTGTAGCTGGTCAGCTGCTCATGCGCGAAGGCGCGCAATTCCTCGCGCGTGAGGCTCGGATCGCGCGCGACGATAAAGGCCATCGGCGCCTCGCCGGAATGTTCATGCGGCACGCCGATGACCGCCGCTTCCTTCACCTTGGGATGTTCGACCAGCACGGATTCGACTTCATTGGGATAGACGTTGAATCCCGAGACAAGGATCATGTCTTTCAGACGGTCGACGATTTTCACCAGCCCGTCCGGCGCCATGACCGCGATGTCGCCGGTCTTGAGAAATCCATCTGCCGTCAGCGCTTTGACGGTTTCGTCCGGCCTGCGCCAATAGCCGCCCATCAATTGCGGCCCCTTGACGCAAAGTTCGCCGCGCTCGCCGATCGGAACCGGTTCGCCTTCGGGCGAGCGCAACGAGATTTCCGTCGACGGCACGGGATAGCCAATGCCGCCGGTGAATTCAGAAATCGTCGGCTTGTTGATCGTGACGATCGGCGACGTTTCGGTCAGTCCATAGCCTTCGACGATCGGTCGGCCGGTCAAGGCCTTCCATTTCTGCGCAACGACTTCCTGGGTCGACATGCCGCCCGAAATGGCGAGCAGGAGATTGGAGTAGTCGACCGTCTTGGCGGTCGAATGATCGGCGATCGCCGCATAAAGCGTGTTGACGCCGGAGAACAGCGTGAACGTCGATTTGCGTAGCGTCGCGATCAGCCCTTTTATGTCCCGCGGATTAGCGATGAGCAGGCAGCATCCGCCAGCCTTCACCACGAGCAGCAGGCAGGCGGTGAGGCCGAAAATATGGTAGAGCGGGAGCGCCGTCACCATGATCAACGACTTGTCGCCGAGATAGGGATTCAACCAGACCCACGACTGCTCGACATTCGCGGCGACATTGCGATGCAGCAGCATCGCGCCCTTGGCGACGCCGGTGGTGCCGCCGGTATATTGCAGAAAGGCGATGTCATCGGGTCCGACCGGCGGCGGTTTGAACGGCTCTTCGGCGCCCGCCTGCAGCACTTGCGCGAAACCGACGCATCCCGTCAGGCGATAGGCGGGGACCATGCGCTTGACCCAGCGCGAAACGAAATTCACGAGCGCGCCGCGCAGACCCATCAGATCGCCTGGCTTCACGATGATCGCCCGCTCGAGTTTCATTTGCGGCCACGCGACGGCGGCGGTAAGTGCGAAGTTTTCGAAGACGAACAGAAAGCGCGCGCCGGAGTCGTTCATCTGATGTTCGAGTTCATGCGGCGTATAGAGCGGATTGACGTTCACAACGACGCCGCCCGCGAGAAGGACTCCATAGAGGATCGCCGGATAGGCAAGCACGTTCGGCGACATGATCGCGACCCGGTCGCCCTTCCTCAGCCCTCGGGTCTGCAGCCATGCGGCGACCGCGACGGCGGCGCGGCCGAGCTCCTCGTAACTGAGCGTCGCGCCGAAGCTCTCCATTGCGGTTCGATCGGCGAATGTCGCAACGCTCGCATTGAATACGTCGACCAGCGTCGAATAGGACGATTCATCGAGCTCCGCCGGAACGCCAGCGGGATAGGACGACAGCCACGGCCGCTTCGCGTAGGGGTCCTCTCGGTGTTCCGCGTTCGTCATCGTCGTCCTGGACCTCCGCGCGCCGGCAATGGAGCGGATCGCGAATCGTCCGCTCCGCCAATCTGCTTTTGTTCAAGATAGCGCATCCGGGGCCGGATGAGGCCATGCCCGCCTCAATCATTATGTTGCGTCGCGAGCCGCGTCACGCTGCGCCCGCCGACGTCGACGCGAGGCCGAGGAGCAGCGTCATGCCAAGCGCCAGAACCAGGATCGCGGCGATGAACTCGCCGCCGCGCGCGATGATGATCGCGCGGCGCGAATCCTTCCCACCGAGCCGCACCGCGGCGCCCTTGGCGTAAACCGCCGTCGCGGCGAGCGCGCCCGTCGTCAACGCGGTTCCGGCCGACATCGCGATGACCGCCCCGGCGCCGGCGCCGAAGAGTCCTTGCGACAGGGTGAACGCCAGGACGAGAATCGCGCCCGAACAGGGACGCAGGCCAGCGGCGACGACGGTCGCCGCAGCGTCGGCGACGCGGAACGTCGGACCCGCCAGAGTCGAAGGATCAGGCGCATGGCGGCAGGTCTCGTCATGCACATGAGTCGGATCGTCGATCGCCTCGCAGACGAAGCCGCGCGTCGTCGACGCGATTGTCGGCGCGCTGAGGGCCGCCGAGAGCGCGCGGCCCTTGACCCAGGCGAGACGCGCGCCAACGGCGGCGACCGCCGTATAGCTTGCAATCTCGATCAGGCGCGTCGCATCGCTCATCTCGCTCGCCGTCGCACGGAAAATCGCCGCGGCGGCGCCGACGATCGCGATCGCGACCAGCCCTTGCAGAAGCGCCGCCAGCGCCGCGAGCAGCAGCCCGCGCCTCAGCGCGGTTTCATTGGCGATCATGTAAGACGCCAGCACCGCCTTGCCGTGGCCGGGACCGGCGGCGTGAAAAGCGCCATAAGCGAAGCTCGCCGCGGCGAGTGCGAAGAAAGCGGAAGGATCGGTCTTGAGCGCCCGCACGGCGGCCTGCAGCTCAGCCTGGAACTTGCTTTGCCAGGCCAGAACAAGTCCCGCAAATCCTGTCGCCGACCCGATGGCCTCCTGCGCGCCGACGGCGAAAGGATGACGCGGCGCCCCCCACGCCGATGAGGCCGCGATCGCGACGACCGCCGCAAACGTTACGCCGATCCAGAAGGCCCTTCGTTCAATTGTCACGGACAGGCCACGATCGCGCGCGTCGCCAGTTTCACGCCGAAATCGGCGCCTGGCGACATGTTCTGAAAGAACGCCTCGCTCAATTTTTGGTTGTCGTTCGCCAAAAGCGGCGCAGGCTCGACGAGGCTGAGCGAACAGCCCGCCGGCGCGCCGGCGAGCGTGACGGCGTTTTGCTTCTCGAGTCCGAAGGACACGAAATATGTCGGATCATAGACCTGGAAGGAGAACGGCTTTTTCGCCGCGACAGGCGTCTCCAGCGGCAGAAAAAAATGCATGGTGACGATTTTTTTATCGCTGGCTTCAAGCTTGACATTTTCCGGCGGCTTGAATGCTAGCTTGGCGCCGCTTTGCTTGGCGAAAGTGAAAAAGTCGAATTCGGCCAGCGATTCGACATTGGTCTTGGCGAGCGGCGCAAGTTCTTCGCTCGTTGGCGGCTTGCCATCCTTGCCGAGACCCTGCACGGCATAGGCCGAATACATTTCGTCGAATTCCCATGCGTGCCGAACGCCGGTAATTCTGCCGTCCGGCGCGAACACCACCTCGCTTCGCACCGCGACCCATACGTGAGGGTGCGCGGACGCCGCCCCAAATCCCATCACTGTCGTGATAAGGATAAGAATTGAGTTGATTTTCAGCTTCATGCTGGTCTCGCGCTTAGGCGGCGAAGGCGGCAAAAACGCGGCGCGGTCTCCCGCGTCGAGCCTGTGCATGCCAAGAGATACGTCCTTGAAAAGGCGCTTTCCTGTGGCATAAGGTGGCGGGTGCAGAGTCGGCGCCGGCGGGGCGCTGTGCGTCGGGATGCGGCTGGGTCGTTAAACCGGATTCGTTCACGGGTTGATCCTTGTTATTTAGCGTGTGAGCGCAAGAGTCCCAAGCGCGCTTCGCAGAATTCGCGCAGGAGAGCAGTAGATGGCGGAAATTGCCGCCGGCGACGCACTGACCGGCTCCGCCTTCGCCGAGGCGTCGCTCTCGGATCGATTTGACCTCCACAAATCGCGCGTGCTGATCACGGGCACTCAGGCGATCGTGCGTCTGCTCCTCATGCAGAAGGAGGCGGACCGCCGCGCCGGACTAAATACCGCAGGCTTCGTGACCGGCTACCGCGGCTCGCCGCTCGGCGGCGTCGACGCGCAAATGCATAAGTCCAAGGCGCTGTTCGACGCCAATGATATTCTATACATGCCGGGACTCAACGAGGATCTCGCGGCGACCGCGATCTGGGGCGCGCAGCAGGCGGAGATGCGCGGCGAAGGCCGATATGACGGCGTCTTCTCGCTCTGGTACGGCAAAGGTCCCGGCGTCGACCGCAGCGGCGACGCCTTCAGACACGTCAATCTCGCCGGCACGTCGCGCTATGGCGGCGCGCTTGCGCTCATGGGCGACGATCACACGGCGGAATCCTCCACCACCGCGCATCAGTCGGACTATCATTTCGTCGACGTGATGATACCGATCCTGTCGCCGGCCGGCGTGCAGGAAATTCTCGACTACGGACTTTATGGTTTCGCGCTGTCGCGCTACGCGGGGGTCTGGGTCGGCCTGAAGCTTCTCAAGGACACGGTCGAATCGACGGCCTCGATCGACAGTTCTCTCGATCGCATTCGACCCATCGCGCCCACAGATTTCGTGATGCCGCCTGGCGGGCTCAACATTCGCGCCGGCGATCCGGTACTCGCTCAGGAAGAACGGCTGCAGGAGAGCAAACGCGATGCGATGCTCGCCTTCATTCGCGCCAACCGGTTGAATCGCTTCATCACCTCCGGCGGCGCCAGTCCGAAAATCGGCGTCATCACTGTCGGCAAATCCTATCTCGACGTGCGTCAGGCGATGGACGATCTCGGCCTCGACGAAGTGAAGGCCAATGACCTCGGCCTGCGCCTCTACAAAATCGCGGCGCCCTGGCCGATCGAGCCGCAAGGTCTGCGCGAATTCGCGCGCGGCCTCGATCTCATCATCGTCGTCGAAGAGAAGCGTTCGCTCATTGAAGTGCAACTGCGCGAGGAATTATACGCCGCGCCGCATCAGCCGGTGTGCATCGGCAAGAAGGATGAGCGGGGCGAATGGCTGTTTCCGGTCAAGGGCGCGCTGGACGCCAATGACGTCGCCATCGCCATCGGGCGACGTCTGTTGAAATATCATTCGCTCGAAGATCTTGAGGCGCGCGTGCGCCGGCTTGAGCGGCTGCAGGATCGCCGCCGGACGATCACCGACGTCACCGTTCGCGTCCCGCATTTCTGCGCCGGCTGCCCGCATTCGACGTCGACCCATGTGCCCGAGGGCTCGCGCGCCTACACGGGCATCGGCTGCCATTACATGGCGCAATGGATGGACCGCTCGACCGAGGGTTACACCCATATGGGCGGCGAAGGCGCGAACTGGATCGGCGAGGCGCCGTTCTCGACGCGCCAGCACATGTTCCAAAACCTCGGCGACGGCACCTATAATCATTCCGGTTCGCTCGCCATCCGCTTCGCCGTCGCGACCAAAACCAACATCACCTTCAAGATTCTGTTCAATGGCGTCGTCGCCATGACCGGCGGCCAGAAGCATGAAGGAGAGTTGACGGTTGAGGCGGTCGCGCGGCAGGTCGCGGCCGAAGGCGTGAAGAAGATCGCGCTCGTCTCCGACGAGCCCGGCCGATATGCGCCAACGATCGGCTGGCCGCCGGGCCTGACCATTCATCATCGCAACGTCCTGAACGAAGTGCAGCGCGAATTGGCGCAGACGGAAGGCGTCACGGCGCTGATCTACGATCAGACCTGCGCCACCGAAAAGCGTCGCTTGCGCAAACGTGGGCTGATGCCCGACCCTGACTCGCGAGTCATCATCAATGAACTCGTGTGCGAAGGCTGCGGCGACTGCGGCACGGCGTCGAACTGCGTCGCGGTGCAGCCGGTCGAGACCGAATTCGGTCGCAAGCGGCGCATCGATCAGTCCGCCTGCAACAAGGATTTCTCCTGCCTCGAAGGCTTCTGCCCGAGCTTCGTCACCGTTCACGGCGGGCGCATGAAAAAGGCGCCTCTGCCCTCCAAGGCAGACGCCAGCGGACAGCCTGCGCTGCCGGAGCCGCGCATCGCCGAGATCGGCGCGTTGCCCTATGGCGTCCTCGTCGCCGGGCTTGGCGGGACGGGCGTCGTCACTGTTTCCGCCATTCTTGGCATGGCCGCGCATCTTGAGGGCAAGGGCGTCGGCGTCATCGACATGGCCGGCCTCGCGCAGAAGGGCGGGGCGGTTTACTGCCATGTGAAGATCGGCCGGACGCCGGCGGACGTGCACGCCATCCGCATCGCCGCAGGCGAAGCCGATCTGATGCTGGGCTGCGACCTCGTCGTCGCCGGCGCCAAGCAGGTGCTCGCCGCCGTCGAGCAGGGCAAGACGGCGGTGCTCGTTAATTGCGCCGAAGTGTTTCCTGGCGACATCGAGCGCAATCCCGACTTCGTCCTGCCATCCGAGGACATCAAGCAGGCGATCCGCCGCGCCGGCGGCCCAGAGTCGACCTTCATCGATACGACGGCGCTCGCCCAGGCGCTGCTCGGCGATTCGATCGCCGCGAATATTTTCATCCTCGGCTACGCCTGGCAGAAGGGCTATCTGCCGTTGTCGGACGTTGCGCTCTTGCGCGCCATCGAATTGAACGGCGAATCCGTGCCGATGAATCATTCGGCCTTTCTTTGGGGCCGGCGCGCCGCGCATGATCTCAACAGCGTGCTCGCCGTCGTCAAGTCGCTGCGCCAGCCCAACGGCATTCGCGAGAAATCGAAGACGCTCGAAGAGATCATCGCGCGGCGCGCCGCGTTTCTGGCCGATTACCAGGACAAGGCCTACGCCGCCCGCTATCGCGCCCGCGTCGAGAAAATCGCCAAGCTCGAAGCCCAGCGCGCGCCGGGTTCGCATGAATTGACCGAAGCGGTCGCGCGCTATCTCTTCAAGCTGATGGCGGCGAAAGACTATTACGAAGTCGCGCGGCTATACACCGACGGCGCCTTCCAGCGCCAGCTCGACGAAACCTTTGACGGCGACCTGCGGCTTGAACTGCATCTTGCGCCCAATTTCCCGTCGCTTCAGCGCAAGACCGACTTCGGCGGCTCGCGCAAATTCACCTTCGGTCCCTGGATGTTCAAACTGCTGCGCGTGCTGGCTAAGATGAAGAGCTTGCGCAACACGCGGCTCGATGTCTTCCGCTTCGACCACGATCGTGTGGTCGAGCGAAGATTGCTCGCTGATTATGAAGCGCTGCTCGACGAGTTTTCGGTTTCGCTGGCGCGGGAAAATCACGCGGGCGCCGTCGCGCTGGCGCGCCTGCCCGAGCACATTCGCGGTTTCGGCCATGTCAAGGCGCGCCATATCGCCGCAGTCGACGCCGAGCGCGAGCGGCTGATCGCCGAATACCGCCACCCGGCCGCCGTGAAGCTTGCCGCTGAGTGAGTCCGCCGGGAATAACCCGTGTTATAAATCCAGCTGGCCGGCGCCTTGGGGCTGTCATTCCCGACAGGCCAAAGGCCTGATCGGGAATCCAGAGCCGCGACGCGAATCTTTAGAGGTGGCCCTGGATTCCCGATCGCGCTGCGCGTGTCGGGAATGACATCCGCGAGGCGAACAATCAGTTCCGCCGTGGCGATGCGAGTGAATGGATCGATGGAATTCGTCGTGGGAGGCGCGCATTCGGCGCCATCTCCTTTCTCTGCAGCAGTTGAGCGCCGCCGCGCGCTCGTCCTTGGCGGCTCTAGCGAAGCGCGTCTTCTTGCGATGCGCATCGCCGCCGATCGGCGGCTGCAAGGCGTCATTTCGCTTGCCGGGCGCACCAGCGCGCCGCTCGCGCACGATCTGCCGACTCGCATCGGCGGCTTCGGCGGCGTCGAAGGATTGACGCGCTATCTCATTGAAGAGCGCATCTCCCATGTCGTCGACGCGACGCATCCCTTCGCGGCGCGCATTTCCGCGAATGCGCGCGCCGCCTGCGCCGACGCCGGCGTGCCGCTGCTGGTCCTGACGCGCCCGCCTTGGGTCGCGGCGCCGGGCGATCGCTGGATCGAGGTCGAGGACAACTCGGCCGCGGCGCGCGCGCTCGGCGAGACGCCTCGCCGCGTCTTTCTTGCGATCGGCCGTCAGGGCGTCGCCGGTTTTCGCGTCGCTCCGCAGCATCAATATTTTTTGCGGGTGATCGAAGCGCCGAACCCTGACGATCTGCCACCCTTATGCGAAGTGATTTTCGGCCGCGGTCCTTTCGTGCGTGAAGACGAGATCGCGCTGATGCGCGACCGACGCATCGAGATCATCGTCACCAAGAACAGCGGCGGCGCGCTCGCCTATTCCAAGATCGAGGCGGCGCGCGCGCTCGGGATTGGCGTGGTCATGATTGCGCGCCCAGTGAGCGGCGAAGCCGCGACCACGCATGACATCGACGCGGCGATGAATTTCCTTTCTTCATGAGCCGCACGCTGATGATCCAGGGCACGGGCTCCGACGTCGGTAAATCGCTCCTCGTCGCGGGCCTCGCGCGCGCCTTCGCCAATCGCGGCGTCAAGGTCGCGCCTTTCAAGCCGCAGAACATGTCGAACAACGCCGCGGTGACCGTCGATGGCGGCGAGATCGGCCGCGCCCAGGCCTTGCAGGCGCGGGCCGCGCGGCTTACGCCTCGCATCGATATGAATCCGGTGCTGCTCAAACCGCAAGGCGCCTCGGGCGCGCAAATCATCGTGCAGGGGCGCGTCGTCGGCCAGGCGAAGGCGCGCGACTATCAGGAATTGAAGCCGCGCCTGATGCGGAATGTGCTCGACAGCTATGGGCGGCTGCAGGCGGAAGCCGACATGGTCATTGTCGAAGGCGCCGGCAGCGCCGCCGAGGTCAATCTGCGCAGAAACGATATAGCCAATATGGGCTTCGCCCGCGAAGTCGACGCCCCGGTCGCGCTCGTCGGCGATATCGACCGCGGTGGAATCATCGCGCAGCTCATCGGCTGCAAGGCGGCGCTCGACGATGACGACGCGGCGATGATCGAAGGCTTTATCGTCAACAAGTTTCGCGGCGACGCCACGCTCTTCGACGACGGCTTGCGTTTCGTCGAAGTGCGCACCAGCTGGCGATCGCTCGGGCTTGTCCCGTTCTTCGACGCCGCGGCGCGGTTGCCGGCGGAAGACGCCTTCGGGTTGCGCGGAAGAATGCATGATGAGGGCGACGGCGTCATGATCGCCGTTCCGCTGCTGCCGCATATCGCCAATTTCGACGACCTGGATCCGCTGAAGGCCGAAGCTGGCGTACGCGTGATTTTACTGAAAGACGGCGAACCGCTGCCGCCGGAAGCGCAACTCGTCATTCTGCCGGGTTCGAAGGCGACGATGGCCGATCTTGCGGCGCTGCGCGCTTATGGCTGGGACGTCGATATTCTCGCGCATGTGCGTCGCGGCGGCCGAGTCTTCGGCGTCTGCGGCGGCTATCAGATGCTCGGCCGCGTCATTCGCGATCCCCTCGGCGTCGAGGGGCCTGCGGGCGAAGCGCAAGGATTGGGTCTTCTCGACATCGAGACCGCTCTAACCGGAGAAAAGACGCTCACGCCGGTCAACGGCCATGCGCCGCTGTTCGACGCGCCTTTTCGCGGCTATGAGATGCATGTCGGCCAAACTTCCGGTCCTGATCGCGAGCGGCCCTTGTTGCGGCTTGCCGACGGACGCGCGGATGGCGCGGTCTCGCGTGACGGCCTAGTCGCGGGCGCCTATGCGCATGGAATCTTCTCAGATGATTCCCTGCGCGCTTCGCTGCTGCGCATGCTCGGCGCGCCGCCGTCGACGCTGCGCTATGAGGAGTCGATCGAAGAAACGCTCGATGCGCTTGCGGCGCATTGCGCGCGCCATATCGATCTCGACGGGCTGTGGGAGATGGCCCGGTGACGGCGCATTCGACAATCGGCGCGCCGCCGAATGTCGCGCATGGCGGGCGGCTGGACGCCGCGCGGCGACTTTATCCCGACGCGCCGCAGCCCTGGATCGATCTGTCGACGGGCGTCAATCCGCGCGCCTATCCAGTGCCGCCGCTCGCCGACGAAGTCTTTACGCGACTTCCCGACGATGACGCCTTCGCCGCGCTCGAGCGCGCCGCGCGCCGCAGCTATGGCGCGCCCGCTGGAGTGGAAATCGTCGCCGGCGCCGGGACGCAAGCTTTCATTCAATTGCTGCCGCGCGTCTTTCCGGCGAAGCGGGTGGCGGTTCTCGGCTTCACCTATGCCGAACACGCCGCCTGCTGGGCGGTTGCGGGCGCCAAGGTCGATGTCGTCGAGACTTTGGATGCGCTTGCCGACGCCGACGTCGGCGTGATCGTCAATCCCAATAATCCCGACGGACGCGTCCTCGAACCACGGGAAATCTTGTCCGCGGCAAATCGGATGTCGCAACGCGGCGATCTCCTGATCGTCGATGAATCATTCATGGACTTCACGCCGGAGCGCAGTGTCGCGTGTTTTACGAACAACCAGGCCATTATCGTTCTGCGATCGTTCGGGAAGACTTATGGCCTCCCGGGCGCGCGGCTGGGCTTCGCGCTCTGTTCGCGTTCGCGCGCGGCGATGCTTCGCGCCGCGCTTGGGCCGTGGGCCGTATCCGGACCGGCGCTCGCCATCGGCGCCCGCGCGCTTGCCGATGACGCTTGGCGCGCCGGCGCCGCGCAAGCGAGCGCGAACGACGCCGCGCGCCTTGACGCACTTTTGGCGCAGGCAGGCTTTCAAATCGCGGGCGGCGCCACGCTGTTTCGTCTGGCGGCGCATCCGGCCGCCGCGCGCTGGTTCGCCCGTCTTGCCGCGCGTGGCGTGCTGACGCGCGCCTTCGCCGAAAAGCCGGACTGGCTGCGGTTTGGTCTGCCGGGAAATGACGACGCCTGGTCGCGGCTCGCGGAAGCGCTGGAGCGCGTCGATGGCGGCTGACGCGCCTGAAACGAGGGACAAGTCGCAAGCGGCGCGACTCGCGCCGGCCGAGGCTTTCAGCGAGGCCGATCGCGCCGCGATCTATCGCGTCATCCATTCGCGCCGCGACGTGCGCGATGAGTTTCTGCCCGACGACGTGCCGCGCGAGGTGCTGCTGCGAATCCTCGACGCCGCGCATCACGCGCCGTCGGTCGGCTTCATGCAGCCATGGAACTTCATCATCGTCAAAGACCTCGAGAAGCGACGCGCCGCCTATGAGGCTTTTCGGCGCGCCTGCGAGGCCGAGGAACAGGCCTTGGCGCCGGAGCGGCGTTCGCTCTACCGGAGCCTCAAGCTGCAAGGCATCATGAAGGCGCCGCTCAATATCTGCGTCACCTGCGACCGCGCCCGCTTCGGCGCGACGGGGCTCGGGCGCAGCCAGCAGCCCGACACCGACATTCTCAGCACCGCCTGCGCGGTGCAAAATCTATGGCTTGCGGCGCGCGCCGAAGGCGTCGGGGTCGGCTGGGTGAGCATCGTGAGGGACGCCGACCTGCGAGCGATATTCAATATTCCCAATGAGATAGCGATTGTCGCCTATCTGTGCGTCGGCTATGTCGCCAAGACCTATAAATCACCGGAACTCGAAGTGAAGCGTTGGGCGTCGCGGCTACCTTTGGAGAATCTGATCTTCGAGGACGGCTGGGGAGAACTCGCCGCTTCCACAAACCCGCCTTAAATAGTTGAGAGGCTAAGCTCAGCTTTCCTGTGGACGACTGGAATCAACCTGTTAGCGGTGCTGGCTTTTTCAGCCTGACGCGTGAATGGTTGGAGCATCGGAACCCGCCGGATAGTCGAAGCTCCAATTCGGGAGCGTCGGAGACGCGAACATGGCGCCGATTAACTTGGAACAGCTGTTCGAAAAGACCTTCCCCCTCGCCAACAATACGATCCTCACCGTCACGGAAGTGCCTGACTGCGAGGAGCAACTCTTGAAGTTGTTTGAACGCGCCATGCTGCGCGGCTTCGACACTCACGCGCCGCTGACGCAGATTCAGTTGCCGATGGACCGCTTCCCCGATCTCGGATCGAAGTTCTGGCATGTGCCGATCGAGGATTGCGGCGCCGCCCAGGTGCTGCGCTTCTTCTTCGAGACCCCGCAAACGCCGGCGCATTAACCTCCAGCGCCATGCGCTTTGAGCGGCGTCATCCGTTGATGCGCCGGTCCAGCCGGCTTCTTGCGCCGTAGCTTGCTCATCAGCAGATAGATCACCGGCGTCGTATAGAGCGTCAGCGCCTGGCTGAGCAGCAAGCCGCCGACGATGGCGATGCCGAGTGGACGCCGAAGTTCGGCCCCGATCCCGGTCGCGAAGGCGAGCGGCAGCGCCCCGAAAGTCGCCGCAAGCGTCGTCATCAGAATCGGACGGAATCTTTCGCGCGCAGCTTCGAGCGCGGCGTCATGCACGGACATGCCGCCGTCTCTTTCCGCCTGCAGGGCGAAGTCGACCAGCATGATGCCGTTCTTCTTGACGATGCCGATCAGCAGCAAAATGCCGATGAAGGCGATGATGGTGAATTCGACGCCGAACAGTTCGAGCGACAGCAGCGCGCCGAGGCCCGCCGAGGGCAGCGTCGAGATGATCGTGATCGGATGGACGAGGCTTTCGTAGAGAATGCCGAGAATGATGTAGACCGAGAGCAGCGCGGCGAGGATCAGTCCCGCCATGCCGGCCGCCACCTTGCGGAAATCCGCGACATCGCCGGCGAATTCGGCGCGAAGGCCGCCCGGCGGGTTGAGTTCGGCGATCGCCTTTTCGATCGCCGCGACAGTCGCGTCGAGACTGTAGCCGGGCGCGACATTGTAGGAAATCGTCGTCGCCGGCACGACGCCCTGATGATTGACGACGAGCGGCGACGAGCTGCGTTCGATATGGGCGAGCGCGGTCAGCGGAATCTGGTCGCCGGTCGCCGACGACACATAAATCCCCGCGAGATCGCGAATGTCGCGCTGCCGTTCGGCCGGCGTCTCATAGATCACGCGATATTGGTTGCGCTGCGTGTAGATGATCGCGTCCTGCCGCTGGCCGAAGGCGCTGTTCAGCGCCGCGTCGATGGCGGCGATCTGCACATTCATGCGCGAGGCGGCGTTGCGATCGATGACGACCTTGGCGCGCAGCCCGCCGCGCTCCTGGTCGCTGGTCACGTCGACGAGTTCGGGCGCTTGCTTGAGGCGCTCCAACACCTTGTCGCGCCATTCTTCGAGAGTTTCAACCGACGGACTCGACAGGGTGAACTGATATTGGGCCTTGCTCAACCGCCCGCCCGATCGCAAATCCTGAGAGGGCACCATATACACGTTAAGGCCGGCGATTTTCGCGAATTCTCGACGCAGGCGCGCGATCACTTCCTTGCTCGACGCGCGTCGGTCGTCGGCCGGCTTTAGCGCAACAAATAGCCGTCCCTGATTCATCGAGGCGGTCAAATGTGCGGCGCCGATGAAGGAGCCGACATTGACGACGTCGGGATCGGCGAGCAGCGTTTCGGAGGCGAGCCTCTGCAAACGCGCCATCTCGGTGAATGAAACGTCGCCAGAGGCCTCGGTCGTTCCGTTGATCAGGCCGATATCGTCTTGCGGCAAGGTTCCCTTTGGGATCGTCTCATATAGGCGGACCGTCCAGGCGATCGAGACGACCACCACGATGAGCGTGGCCCAAGGGTGATCGATCACCGGCCGCAGACTGCGCGCGTAAAAGTCGACGATCCTGTCGAGACCGCCTTCGATAAACCGGTCGAAGCGCGATGGCGGCTTCGCTCGGGGCGCGGGCAGGCGCGCGCAGATCATCGGCGTCACCGTCAGCGAAATGACCGTCGAAATCCCTATGGCGAAGGTCAGCGTCCAGGCGAATTCGCGCAGCAGCCGGCCCATCACGCCTTCCATGAAGAGCAGCGGAATAAAAACGGCGACGAGCGACAGGCTGATCGACAGAACGGTGAAGCCGATCTGCTTCGCGCCCACCAGCGCCGCCTCCAGCCGGCCCAAGCCGCGCTCGGCGTTGCTTTGAATGTTCTCGATCATCACGATGGCGTCGTCGACGACGAAGCCGACCGAGACCGTCAGGGCCATCAGGGAGAGATTATCCAGCGAGAATCCGGCGGCCCACATCGCCGCGCAAGTGCCGACGAGCGAGAGGGGGACGGTGATCCCCGCCGCGATGACCGGCGTGGCGCGGCGCAGGAACACATAGACGACGATCATCACCAGTATGATGGAGATCGCCAGCGTGCGCTGAATGTCGTGAATGCTGGCGCGGATCGTCTGCGTGCGGTCGGCGAGCACATTGATCTTGATGCCGCTCGGAATCCATTCCTGGAGCCGCGGCAGCAGCGCCTTAATCTGATCGACCGTTTCGATCACATTGGCGTCCGGCTGCTTGGCGACGATGAGCAGCACGGCGGGCTTGCCGTTGAACCATCCGGCGGCGTTGCGATTTCTTACGCCCAGTTCGACCTTGGCGACGTCGCCGAGTTTGACCACAGCGCCGTTCCGCGATGCGATGACGATGTTGCGATAATCGTCGGGCGTCGAAAGCTGATCGGTCGTCGCGAGCGTGATCTCGCGTGAATCGCCGGCGAGCGCGCCAACGGCGGAATGGGCGTTGGCGGCGTTGAGCGCATTGGCGACCGCGTCAACGCCGAGCCCCATGGCGGCGAGTCGCGCGCTGTCGACCTGGACGCGGATCGCCGGCTGCTCGGCGCCGGCGAGGCGCGCCTCGGCGACGCCAGGAACCTGCGAAACGCGCTGCGCGATGACCGAGTCGGCGGCGTCGAAAATGGCGCTCGTCGGCAAAGTGTCGGAGGTCATCGCCAGCACGATCACCGGCATGCCCGACTGGCTCGCCTTTCGATAGGTCGGCATCGACGGCAGATCGGCCGGCAGGTCGGTGAGCGCGGCGTTGAGCGCCGCCTGAACGTCGCGCGCGGCGGCGTCGATGTCCCGCGAGATGTCGAACTGGGCGATGATCTGCGTCGAGCCCAGCGAATTCGTCGAGGTCAGCTCGTTCAGGCCGGAGATGGTGGACAGGCGACGTTCAAGCGGCGCCGCGACCGACGCCGCCATCGTCTGCGGATCGGCGCCGGGCCGCGATGCGGAGATGCCGATGATCGGAAAATCGACCGCCGGCAGGCTCGCCACCGGCAGGAAAAAATAAGCGACGGCGCCAAGGAGAAACAACGCGCTCGCCAGCAGCGTGGTCGCGACCGGCCGCTTGATGAAGGGCGCGGAGATGTTCACTCGGCGGCCTCGCGCGTTGGCGGTTTCGGCAGCTCGACGACCCCGTTTCCACCAGTGAAGCGCGGCTCGGCCGGCGGCGACAGCCGAATGCGCAGACGCTCCACGGCGAGATAAATGACCGGCGTCGTGTAGAGCGTCAGCGCCTGCGAGAGCAACAGACCGCCGATGATCGCAACGCCGAGCGGAATGCGCAGCTCGCTCCCCGGCCCATGCGAGAGCGCAAGCGGCAGAGCGCCGAAAAGCGCCGCAAGCGTCGTCATCATGATGGGGCGGAAGCGCAGATGGCAAGCGCGCACGATCGCGTCATGCGCCGAGAGTCCGTCATCGCGCTCGGCGTCCAACGCGAAGTCGATCATCATGATCGCATTCTTCTTGACGATGCCCATCAGCAGAACGATGCCGATCAGCGCGACGATCGACATTTCGATATGGAAGGCGAGCAGCGCCAGCAGCGCGCCGACGCCCGCCGACGGCAGAGTCGTCAGCACGGTGAAGGGATGGGCGAAGCTCTCGTAGAGAACGCCGAGCACGACATAGATCGACACGATCGCCGCGAGAATGAGCCAGGGCTCGCTCGCCAGCGATTTATTGAATTCGGCGGCGTCGGCGCTGAAAACGCCGAGGATTGACGACGGCATGCCGATGGCGGCTTCCGCGTCTGCGATCATTTTCACCGCGTCGCCCAGCGAATAGCCTTCGGCAAGATCGAAACTGATGGTCGAGGCGGGAAACTGATCCTGATGCGCGACGGAGAGCGGCGCTGAAAGATCTTCCATGCGCACGAAAGTCGCGAGCGGCGTCTGCGGCCCGCCGCCAGGCGGCGCGACATAAAGCTTCTGCAAGGCCGACGGATCGCGCAGATATTGGGGCGCGGCTTCGAGAATGACGCGATATTGGTTCGATTGCGTGTAGATCGTCGAAATCTGCCGCTGCCCGTAGGCGTCGTTGAGCACGTCGTCGACATTTTGCGCGGTTATGCCAAGCCGACCCATTTTCTCGCGGTCGATCCGCATGAGCCTGCGCAATCCGCCTTCCTGCGTTTCGGCGGCGACGTTGCGCAAGCCGGGCGTCTTGCGCAGACGGTCGAGCAGTCGGTTGGACCACGTCAGCAATTCGCCGCCGTCGGCGGAGGTCAGCGTATATTGATATTGCGACCGGCTCGGCCGCGTCGTGATCTGGATGTCTTGAACCGGCTGAACGTAAAGCGTGACGCCAGGGATTTTTTCGCCCGCCGCCTTCACACGGTCGGCGATTTTTTCGGCGCTCGCCCAGCGTTCGTCATGCGGACGCAACATCACGGCGAGCCGCGCGACATTGGTCGTGGCGTTGAGGGTTCCGACGCCCAGCACCGATGTCACGCCGCTGACGTCGGGGTCGTGGCGAAACACTTCGGCGACCTTCGCCTGCAGCGCCGTCATCTTGTCGAAGGAGGCGTCCGGCGCCGCCTCCATCACCGCCGACAGCACGCCGGTGTCCTGCCGCGGCAGGAAGCCCTTGGGAATGATCGCATAGAGCACGATGGTGAGCGCCAGCGTCGCGACGGTGAGCCCGAGCATGAATGTCTCGCGCTTGAGCGCCCAGTCGAGCGATTTTTCATAAGCGCGGTCAAGCGCCAGCGAAATCGTCTCCCATCGCGATTCTCCCGGCGGCGGCGCAAATCGTAGCAGCGCCGCGCAAAGCATTGGCGTCAGCGTCAGCGAGATTGCCGCCGAGACGACGACCGCCATTGTCAGCGTCAGCGCGAATTCGCGGAACATCCGTCCGACGATGCCGGTCATGAACAGGAGCGGAATGAATACCGCGATGAGCGAGACGGTAAGCGATACGACCGTGAAGCCGATCTGGCGCGCGCCGTCGAGCGCCGCCTGACGCGGCGCTTTGCCTTCTTCGATGTTGCGCACGATGTTTTCTATCATCACGATCGCGTCGTCGACGATGAAGCCCGTGCCGATGGTCAGCGCCATCAACGACAGATTGTCGAGCGAGAATCCCGCGGCCCACATGGTGGAGAATGTCGCGATGATCGAGAGCGGCAGGCTGACGCCGGCGATGACGGTCGCGCGCCAGCTTCGCAAAAACATCAGCACGACAAGCACGACGAGGGCCGCGGCGATGACAAGCGTCAGCTGCACCTCGAAAATCGAGGCGCGGATCGTGACGGTTCGGTCGTTGACGATTTCGAGCGACATGCCGGCGGGAAGCGCCCGCTGAATCTGCGGCAGCTCGTTCTTCACCAATTCGACGGTGTTGATGATATTAGCGCCGGGCTGGCGCAACACGTCGAGAACCACCGTCTGCACGCCATTGTGCCAGCCGCCGACGCGCGCGTTCTCCAGCCCGTCGAGGACCTGCGCCACGTCGCGAAGCATCACCGGCGCATTGTTGCGCCAAGCGACGATGATGTCGTCATATTGACGCGCGTGCAGAATCTGGTCGTTGGCGTCCAGCACGTAGGACTGCCGCCTGCCGTCGAGCGAGCCCTTGGCGCCGGCGACATTCGCGGAAGCGATGGCGAGGCGCAGATCCTCCATGCTGATGCGATTGGCCGCGAGGCGCGCGAGATCGGCCTGAATGCGCACGGCCGGCCGAACGCCGCCCTGCACCGAGACGCGGCCGACTCCCGAGACCTGCGACAGCTGCGGCGCGATCAGCGTGTCGGCGCGGTCGCTCAGATCGCGCAGCGTGGCGGTCTTCGAGCGCAGCGTCAGCGTCAGGATCGGCGTGTCGGCGGGGTTAACCTTGGCGTAGACGGGCGGATAGGGGAGGTTGCGCGGCAGCGTCGAGGCGGCGGCGTTGATCGCCGCCTGAATGTCTTGCGCCGCCGCGTCGATGTTGCGGTCGAGATCGAATTGCAGCGTGATCTGCGACAGCCCGAACGAGCTTTGCGACGACATGCTGGTCAGCGACGGAATCTGTCCGAACTGGCGTTCGAGGGACGCCGTCACCAGCGACGCGATCGTATCGGGATTGGCGCCGGGAAGCTGCGTCGTCACCTGAATGGTCGGAAAATCGACCTGTGGCAGCGGCGAGACGGGAAGCCGCAGATAGCCCATTACGCCAAACAGCAGCACGGCGAACGCCAAGAGCGAGGTCGCCACCGGCCGGCGGATGAAGGGCGCTGATACGTTCATTTTTTCATTCGACCGCCTGGCGCGCGCGGCGCCGCTTCATGCGCCGGCTTTGCGCGCTCTTCTTCGCCGCTGGCGTCGGCGCTGTCGGCGTCCGCGGCCGAAGGCGCGCTCACGACCTGAATTTTTGCGCCGTCCGACAGTTTGGAGAAGCCGCTCGTCAGGACGACATCGCCGGGCTGTATCCCAGAAGCGATGACCGCGATTTTCTCATCCTGTCGGCCCGTCGTCACCTCGCGCATTGTCGCGACGTCATTGGGGCCGAGCACATAGACGAAGGCGCCGCTCGGCCCGCGCTGCACCGCGTGGCTCGGGGCCACGAGCACGTTCTTCAGCGTGTCGAGCATCAGACGCACATTGACGAATTGTCCGGGCCAGAGCGACAGCGTTTGATTGGCAAAGATCGCTTTGATACGCACCGTTCCCGTCAACTGGTCGATCTGGTTATCGATGACGCTCAGCTCACCCGTTTCGATCGGCGTCGCATTGTCGGGGCCGAGCGCCACGACCTTGGCCGCTCCTTTGGCCTGCGCCTTCTGCACCGCGGGCAATGCCTGCTGAGGCAGGGTGAACACAACATAAATCGGCTTCAGTTGCGTGATGACGACAATGCCGGTCGAGTCCGAGGCGTGCAGAATATTGCCGACGTCGACGAGACGGATGCCGGCGCGCCCATCGATCGGCGAGCGGATCGTCGCATAGTCGAGCGTCGTCTTGGCGTTGTCGATCGCCGCCTTGTCGGCCCGCGCCAGCGCTTCAAGCTGAGCCACCGTCGCCTTCTGGGTGGCGTGTTGCTGCTTCGAGGCGAAATTGCCGACGACGAGCCTCTCGTAGCGCGCGAGATCGACGCGAGCGTTGGCGAGATTGGCTTCGTCCTGCGCCTTCTTGGCGACCGCCTGATCATATTGCGCCTGATAGAGCGCCGGATCGATTTCGGCCAATATCTCGCCCTTGTGGACGTCCTGTCCCTCTGTGAAGGCGAGACGCAGCAAACGTCCGTCGACCTGGGTGCGGATCGTCACCGTATTGAGCGCCTGCACGGTGCCGACCGCGTCGATGGTCACCGGCACGTCTTCGAGACGGGTCTTCGAAACAGTCACCGTAACGATACGCTCGCCCCGCGCGCCGCCGGAAGGGCCTGCGCCGGCGCCCTGGTCCCCCGAGCGGAAGCCAGGAAGCTTTCCAGCCTGATACGCCCAGGCCAAGGCGACAGCGAGCGTTAGCGCGCCGATCGCGAGCACGACCCTTCGGCTGACGCGGGTCATGGCCATGGTCCCCGGTCGGCTTCATAGGCCGCGTTGGAGCGGGCGATCTCGATTTCGCGGGTCGTCGGCCCCCAGCCGCCGCCGAGCGCCTGATAGAGGCTCGTCGCCGCCTGGAAATGGGAGAGACGCGCGATGGCAAGCTCGTCCTGCGTCTGGAAATAGCTCGTTTGCGTCTGCGCCAGCGTCACAATGTCGATTGTCCCTTCCCGCAGAGTCATCTCCGCCGCCTCCAACGCGCGGCGGGCGGCGGTCACCGCGACGCTCAGAAACTTTATCTGGCGGTCCGTCTCGCGTATTGCAATCAGCGCGTTCTCGGTATCGGACAGCGCGGTTAGAATTTGCTTGCGGTAAAGCGCCGCCAGTTCCGAATAACGGCCTTTTTGGAAGTCGTACTGGCCCTGCAGATTCCATCCGTCTAACAGCGGCTGGGCCAGCGTGCCGGCGACCTGCCAGGCGATGGCGTCCGGCCGCGTCACCAGCGTTCTCATAAACGCGCTCTGGAAACCGTGGAGGCCCGTAAGGGTCAGCGATGGGAAAAAGGCGGCCCGCGCCTGCAACACCGAAAATTCCTGTGACGCAAGCCGCGCTTCCGCCTCGGCCACGTCCGGGCGGCGCAAGAGAACTTCCGACGGCAGACCCGGCGCAATGCGCGGAAAGTTCAGCTTTGTCAGCGAGCCGCCCTTGATGGTCATGCTCTCGGGCGTCTGTCCCAGCAGCACCGCGAGATTGTTCCGGGTCTGGCGCAGGGTCTGTTCGAGCGGCGGAATGGACGCCTGCTGCTGCGCCAGGATCGTTTGCTGCTGCGACGTGTCGAGCACGGTCGCCACGCCCACGTCGAGCCTTGCGTTGATGGCGTCCATGACCTGCTGTGCGATCGTGACGTTCTGGCGGGCGATGACCAGACGATCCTGAGCGGTGAGCACCTGGAAATAGGCGTTCAGCACGGCGGCGACGGTCGAGATTTCGACGACGTCGCGGTCGAAGCGCGAGACGTTGGCGAGGATGCGCGCGGCCATCGAGGCGTCCTCGTTCTTGCCCCAGAAGTCCATTTCATAGCTTGCGGTAAGGCCGAGCTGGAAAAAGGCGAAGTTGCGCCCGCGAGCTGTCGACGTTGTGCTGCTCGTGCTGGTGCTGGAGGTAGCTGGATTAAATCCGGAGCTCGCTGAGCCGATATTGATCGTCGTGCCTGGAGTCCGCGTCCTGCGTGCGATATCCGTCATCGAGACCGCCGGCCATTGCGCGGCGCTCGAAATGCGCGCCTGTGCGTCGGCCTCGGTGATGCGGGCGATCGCCGCGGCGAGGTCGAGATTGTCGTCGAGCGCGCGCTCGACGAGCTGGGTCAGCTCCTTGGAGCCGAATTTGACGGCGAAATCCCGACCGCCGGAGATCGGGGGCGCCGGATGCGGCCTCGCTTCCACGAAACGCGCAGGCGGCGGCGCCGACAGATTGGGCTTGTCCCATTCCAGATCGCAGCCGGAGAGAGCCGCCGCGACCATCGCGGCCGCCAGCGCCGGGCGAGTAGAGTGAGACAGAGCGGACGCGGTCAAGGAGCAGACGTCTCCGGAAGGGACGGTGGGAACGGCCTGAGCGTCCCCTTCCTTAAGCGCCAGTAGAGGCTTGGGGAAGGCCCGCGCCGTCGGGTCCTGCGGCTCCGTCTCGCTCGCCCCAAAATGGGCGAGCGGCGGATCGCAAGCCATCCCAAGCGGCGGCGAGGAGGCGCGCGCTGGCCGTCAACGCGCGAAAAGCTGTGAATCACAAGCTCGCGCGCGGCAGCGCTTTGGTCAAGTTACGTATCGGTAAGAACGGCGCGGCTTCGGGGCCGGGCGCCAGTCGCTATTCCGCGTCGGGCGCGGGCGCGGCGGGCTTGGCCTTCGCCGGCTTTGTCGGTTTCGCCGCCGGCTTTGCAGTCTCCTTGGCGGCCGGCTTTGGCGTTTCCTTGGCGGCCGGCTCATGCGCGACCGGCTCCTTGGCGGCCGGCTCCTTGGCTTCGGGCGTGGCCGTTTTCGCGGCAGGCTCCTGCGCGGCGGGCTTGGCGTCCGCCGCCGGCTTGGTGGGACCGGCAACCTTGGTCCATGTCTCGCTCTGGCACAGGAAGGCGACGAGGCAGCCCGTCATCGTCAGCGCGGTCGGCGAATCGAGCGCGATCTTGCCGATATAGGTCTTGCCGCTTTCGGGATCATTGATATCGCCCTCCCAATGGTTGGGCGTCGTCTTGGCGGCGTTCTTCAAAACGACCGGCGGCGGCGAGCCGTCGGGCATCGGCTCGATGCCCTTGGCGCAAAGCTTGCCAGAGCAGTCGTAGAATTCCAGCTTGTCGTTGGGGTGCCCTTCGCGAACCCAAACTCCGTAAATGGCGTCGACGGCGTTCGCCGCTGATGGGGCGCAGAGGGCTGCCGCCACAGCGACGCGTAGAATCATTTTTTTCATGACGCCGGACCTCTGTTGGTTGCGATGAAGGCGATTCGCTCAAGCTAGCGAACGCCGGAACGCCGACTCGGTCAAGCCGCGTCGGCCGTGTCCCTTTTCGGTTCGCGCGGCGGACCAAGAAACGCGGGCACGATAATGAACGCGGCGAGCAATGTGAAGAACAGCGAGATGGCGAGAAGTTGACCCATGCTCGCCGTTCCGGGATGGCTCGATAAAATCAGGCTGCCAAAGGCTGTGCCGGTCGTCAGCGAACTGAAGAAAATGGCGCGGGTAAGGCTTGAGGCCAACATGTCGACGACGCCCTTTCGCCAGGCAATCACGTAATAAATATGAAAGGCGACGCCGACGCCGAACATCAGCGGCAGCGCGATGATGTTGGCGAAATTAAGCGACATGCCAAGTAGATCGGCGGCTTGAAGACTCATGATCCCTGCGAGCACCAGCGGACCCAATGTCAAGGCGACGTCGATCGGATTGCGCAGCGCCACCGCCAGGATGACGAAAATGGCGATGAAAGCGTAAAGCCCTGCTTCGAGAAAAGCGCGGGTGATGGTCTTTTGCGCCTCCGACACGATCACCGGCGGGCCGCTCGCGTCCGGAACGATCGCCTGGATCGCCTCGGCGAAATTGGTCATGACGACGCGGTCATTGCTGTCGCCTTTCGGCGTCGCTTCAACTCGAACGACGCCAGCGTCGGAAATCCAGTCGCGACGCAAATCGGCGGGAAGCGTGTCGATCGTGACGCGTTGCGCCTGCAGCGCCTGACGAATTTCGCCTAGCATCTTTTCGAAGCCGACAAAAACCGCTTCTCGCGCCTTGGCGCGCGTCTCCGGGCTGGCTTTCGCGAGAGCGTCGAGGTCGTCGGCAAAGCGCGTTACCGCCGGCAGCGGTTTCTTTGCGGTCGCCTTGCGCAACGCCTTGGCGGCGCTGATCAATGCTTTGACGGTTTCGGCGTCGCTCGGCGGCGACTTCATCTTCGGATGGAGCGCGCCGCGCAATTGCGACACCGCCATGTCGACGAGGGCGAGCTTGTCGTCCTGTTCCTTGGGGATCAGGGACTCGATCGAGTCGACGTGATCGACTTCCGGCAGCGCCGCGATTTTCTTTTCCAATTCGCGCGCGGCTTCAATCGACGGCGCCAGCACCTCGATCTTGTTGGGCGCGGTTTTCGGGTCCCTGGAAAGATCGAGGAAGGTCGCGACCGATTCGACCCGTTGATCGCGCAGATTCATCGGATTGGAGTCGAACACCAGATGCATCAGCGCGGGCATGCCGGCGAGCACGACGATCGCCGTGGCGATCAGCACAAAGAGGCGGTGATGCGCGATCCAATGGTCGACGGCGGCAAGCGATGTCGTCGCGACCGGCACATGTTCGGCGCGCGGGCGAAGCAATTTGATCGCCGCCGGCAGAAAAGTAAGCGTCGCGAGATAGGCGACGATCATGCCGACGCCGGCGATCAGTCCGAGTTCCGACACGCCGCTGAACGAGGTCGGCAAAAAGCAGAAGAATCCGGCAAGCAGCGACACGGCGGCGAGGGTGAGCGAGCCGCCGATGCCGCGGGTCGCCGAGAGAAGCGCGCGTTCGAGATCGTCGTCATTATGCCGTTCTTCGCGATAGCGCGTCGCGAACTGGATGCCGAAGTCCACGCCCAACCCGATGAACAGCGCCGCGAAGGCCACCGAGATGAGATTGAAGCGGCCGATCATCAAAATGCCGAGCCCCGAGGTCATGGCGAGACCGGCGATCAGGGTGATCAGCACCGCGAGGATGAGCTTTGGCGAGCGCAGCGCCGCGAAGAGAATGAGCGTCACCACGGCGAGCGTGCCGGTGGTGTTCAAGGCCATGTTATCCGAAATGGTGGAGAATTCGTCGTCGGCGAGCGGGATCTGGCCGGTCAGGCGAAGATTGATTCCATGCGCGTCGTCGAGATGCAGTTCCGCGGCGGTCTTGCGCACGAATTTGATCGCGTCGCCTCCCGGCTCCAGGTCGGTATAGTCGACGATCGGCTTGGCGATGACGATCCGGCGTTTTTCCAGTTCCGGCGGGGCCGGCGCGTTTCCGCCGGAGGCGAACAGCTTGCCCCAATCTACTTCCGCGGGTTTGCCCGCGAGCGCCGCCTCGATGGCGGCGGAAAACTCCTCGACGCCGCCAACATACATTTTCAAGGCGCGTTCGCTGCCGGAAGCTGATTTGAAATTGCCGACTAGCACGTCCGACAGACCGCGCAGACTCGGGTCCTCGGCAAGCGGCTGTAGAACGTCGCGCTGGCCGATCATCACGCCGATATTCTTTTCGATGTCGGCGACCGGCAGAAACAGCAGGCCGTTCTTGCGGAAATATTCATGCTCGTCGGGACGCCACACCCGCGAGAACAGCGAATTTCCGTGCAAGGCGCCGTTGAGGCGCTTTGCGGCGTCGTCAGCCTCTTCGCCAGTCTTGGCGTCGATGACGACGACGATCACGTCGAGAAGATCGGGAAAGGCCTTGTAAAGCGCCGCTTCGTTCTTGCGCCAGGCGACGTCGGGCGAAAAAAGATCGCCGGTCTCGGTGTTGATCGCGAATCGCTCGACGGTGATATATGCGCCCCCCGCCATCAGACCGAGAGTGAGCAAAACCACTGTCCAAGGCCAGCGGAGGCAAAAGGCGACCAGCTTTTCGAGCATTCCGTTTTTCCCGCCTTATTGGCGTCAAGACCTCATAGGCGCGGGAGTCGGCGCTCTTGGGTCGGGTTCCTCTATACAAGCGCCGAGCGCGACCACCAAGGCGACTTGCGCCGAATCCTTAATCGCGATTCGGTGCGGCAATATGACGCGATCGCGTCACAGATAGGTCAGCCACCAGAGATCGCGGCGTCGGCGCTTCACCTCGGCAAACCAGCGGCAGAACGGGTAAAGCGCCAAAATCACGAGTATCCAGGCGAGGTAAGCGCCCGCGAGGCCCGCGCCAGCTTCCGGCGGCGGGGCTCCGGCTTTCGCCCAGCCAGCGATATCCGACAGCGAATAGCCTTGCGCAAGGAGAAAGGCCAGCGCCGCGGCCACGCCGACGTAAAGATGCAACACGTAAAAGAAGAGCGGCGTGCGGCCGAAGACGGTCAGCGCCGCGCCGATTCGTCCGCCCGCGCGCGCCAGCGCGGGCAGCGCCAGCGCCGCGCCGCCAAGCGTCGCCAGAAGATAGAGAAGCGAGGGCGGATATTTCGTCACCTGGAAAAAGGAGAGCAGGGTGAACGTGGCGTCGCGCTGGACGCTCCAGGGATGCGAATCGCCATAGAGATTCGAGAAGCGCAGCGCGACGAAAAGCGCCAGCGCCGCGCCGCCCGCGACATAAAGCGCGCGGTCGCGCAGCTCTGTGGGTTCGAGGAACAGCGGACCGATTCCATAACCGAGCGCGGCGACGCCGATCCAGGGAAGCGCGGGATAGATAACGCCGCCGGGCGCATCGAGCGGCAGTTTGCCCTGCTCATGCAGCAGACTCCACCACGGTCCGAACGCGCCGAGGTCGGCGGCGTGAATTCCGTCGAGGAGGTTATGGCCGAAGATGATCGAGACGCCGACGAGAAGCACGATTCGCGGCGACAGTCGTGAAAGCGCGGCGAGCGCCAGCAGGCCGCAGCCGATCGCCCAGAGCGTCCCGAGTTCGATGCGTCCCGAACCCATGCTCCAGATCGGACTGATGAGGACGACGTCGAGAAGAATGAGCCACAGGCCGCGCGCCGCGAGAAATCTCGACAGCGCCTTAGGGTCCTTGACCTTCACGCCATAGAGATAGGCGCCGACGCCGGCGAGCGCGGTGAAGGTCGGCGCGCAGAAATGGGTGATGAAGCGTGTAAAGAATAGAAAAGCATTGGTGCGATCCAAATCCGTCGGCGAGAAGCGGATCGCGTCGGCGTCGAAGAAATCGCGCATGTGATCGAGCGCCATCAGCGCCATGACGAGGCCGCGCAGCCGGTCGATCTCCGGCAGCCGATGCTCGTCGTAAAGCGGGTCTTGCGCTTCGCTTATCCGAGCCTGGCGAGGCCCGGAAACAGCTCCAGTAGCCAATAGGACATCTCCTGCACGCCGCCCGTGAGGAAGGCGACGCCCGTGAAGACGAGCAGGGCGCCGACGACTTTCTCGACCTTGCCGAAATGGCGTCGGAAACGCGCCACGAAGGCCAGGAAGCGGCCGAGCGCCAGTCCGGCGCCGATGAAGGGCAGGCCCAGTCCAAGCGAATAGGTCGCCAGCAAAGCGGCGCCGAGCGCTACCGTCTCCTGGGTTCCGGCGACCGCGAGGATGGCGGCGAGGATCGGCCCGATGCAGGGCGTCCAGCCGAAGGCGAAGGCGAGGCCCATGACATAGGAGCCGAACAGTCCCATCGGCTTGGTGATCTCGGCGCGCTTCTCGCGGTAGAGCAGGCTGACTTTGAGCAGGCCGATGAAGTGCAGGCCCATCAGGATGATGATCGCGCCGGCGACCCAGGACAGGATATGCAGATTGGCGCGCAGCACGGCGCCAAAGGCGCTCGCTGTCGCGCCGAGCGCGACGAAAACCGTGCTGAAGCCGAGAACGAACAGGATCGAGGACAAAAGAATGTCGCGCCGCGCCGCGGAGCGCGTTTCGATTTCAAGATCCTCCATGCTGACGCCGGCGAGATAGGTCAGATAGGGCGGCACCAGCGGCAGCACGCAGGGAGAAAGGAAAGACAATAGTCCCGCAGCCGCGGCCGCCGGGAAGGTGACATTCGCCATTCAGTGTCCTCAGCTCGATCGCCCATCGACTTCTGCCACAGGCGCGCCTGCGCGCAAAGGTTCGCCGGCAAGAAAAAACCCCGCCGAAGCGGGGCTTTTATCCGAGGTTTTGTCAGTTAGTCGTTGCGCTGGCCGAACAGGAACAGCAGCGACTGGAACATGTTGATGAAGTCCAGATAGAGCGAGAGCGCGCCAAATACGCTCTTCTTCTGGGCGACTTCATAGCTGTCGCTTTCGTAATACATGTCCTTGATGTTCTGCGTGTCCCAGGCGGTCAGCCCGGCGAACACCAGAACCGCGATAATCGACAGGGCGAACTGCAGGCCGGTCGATTGCAGGAACAGATTGACGAGGCCGGCGATCACGAGGCCCCAGACGCCCATCACCAGGAAGGAGCCGAAGGCGGAAAGATCGCGCTGGGTCATGTAGCCATAGAGGCTCAGACCGCCGAAGGCCGCCGCGGTGATAAAGAAGATGCGCGCGACCGAGGCGCCGGTGAAGACCAGCAGGAGCGACGACATCGACAGTCCCATCACCGCCGCGAAGGCGAGGAAGAGATTGCGGGCCGTCGCCGCCGAAATGGTGTTCGCGCGCGCGCCGATAAAGAAGACGAAGGCGAGAGGCGACAGAATCACCACCCAGCGCAGCGGCGTTGTGTAGAGCATCTGGCCAAACGGCGTCAGCGCGAGTTCGCCGGGCGCCGTCTTGGCCACCGCCAGCATGTAGGTGCCGAGCGCGACGAGCCCCGTCACGCCCAGGCCGAGCGTCATATAGTTATATACGCCCAGCATATAGGCGCGCAGGCCCTGGTCGATCTCAGCCGTGGTCGGCCGCGCGACCCCGCGCCCGTAGCCGAAGCTGGTGTTGCGGTCGAAGTTGGACATTTGATCCTCTTGGTCTGGTGGCCGGTCGTCGCTTCGAAAAAAACGCTCCCCAGCCTCGCGCTGAATATGGCTCCGCCTTAATTGGGTGGCAAGCTGGCGACGAATGAACTCTTGTTAAGGTGGTTGCAAATTAAGGCGCCTTCACGAAGGTTGGCTCCGGCATGGAGCTTTTTCTCGCTCCGATCAATTGATATTGCGCTGCACCCGCCGTCATGCCGCGGAGCGATCCTTCTGGCGTCTGGCGGTCAGAGGACAGGCTCGCGCCCGAAATGGCGCGCGCATTGCGCAGCGCAGGATGGCGGCCGATCGTCGCACCCTTGCTGATAGCCGGGAATCCGCTAACATCAAGCCTCAGGCGTCCTTGCGACGTTTTCTCAAGCGTAAGCTTGACGGCACTGCTTTGTGCGGCGCAAAGCAGTATTTCTGAGTGTCGCGTGTTCTTGCACACGAAGACCCAGGAGGTCATCATGCGTGAAGGTGGAAATCCGGACGCGCATTCCGCGCCGCAGGGGAGCGACAATCGCCTCGCTCGCCGGGGCGTTTGCCGTTTCGCCAGGGGCGTTCGCCGCGCTCTTCTTCCGGTCGCCGCCGTCCTGGCGGTCGCCGTCGCCGGGGCGCCCGATCCGGCCGAAGCGCATGGCCGCCTGGGCGCGGCCGAAGGCCGATGCCGACTATTCATCGGTCCCGACATCATGAATTTCACCGGCTATCTGCCGGAGGCGTCGAAGAATGAGTTCTGCGAGGACATTCCCGCGACTGGCCCGATGATCATGGTGCTGGACGCCGAGCAGGACGAATTGCGCGACATGAAGGTCGAATTGCGCATCGTCAAGGACGTCGGCGGCGAGGACAAGGAGAACGAAAATCTCCCGGCCGTCACAGTCGCCTACCGAGAGCCGAAAACTTATCCGACCGGCACGATCAATTTTGAGCATAATTTCGACGAGCCGGGCTATTTCGTCGGAATCGTCACGGTCACCGGCGATCACGGCGAGCGTTGGGTGTCGCGCTTCCCCTTCTCGGTCGGAAAGAGCTTCATGCGCGATCTCCCCGTCTATCTGACCCTCGGGATTGGCACGCTCGCCGCGTTCTTCATCTATCTCGTCCATCGCCGTCGTGAAACGGTCGCGCCCAAAGCCCACAAGCCGCCGCCTGCGCCGCCTGCGCCGCCGCCGCCGACGACTCCGGACGAGGATCACGGTCCGGAGGCGACTCCGGCGGAGTGAATGGGCTTTCGCCGCGGCGTTGGATGATTCGCCGGAGCCTATGCGCCGGCGTTTATTCGGCAGTGCGCGCGACGCGACGTCACTGGTCGGGCGACGCTCCGCCGCCATCGATCTGGCGGCCGATCTGCGCGATCGCACGCTGATAGACGGTGGCGGCGTTCCACGCCTGAATCGCCCCGAAATTGCTTTCGCCCGGCTGATAGCCGTCGCCGGCGCGCCAGCCATGCGCATGAAGGAAATTGGCGGTCGCGTTCAGCGCCGCGGCGGCGTTGTCGAGATTGCCGCCGCCGCCGTAGTTCAGGATATTTTTCGGCAGGAACTGGGTATGGCCGATCTCGCCGTGCATCGAGCCGCGCGCGTTGGGCGACAGCGCGCCGCGATCGACCAAGGTCAGCGCCGCGTAAAGCTGATCGGTGAAATAGTCGGAGCGGCGGCAGTCATAGGCGAGCGTCGCTACGGCCGAGAGCGCATGCTGATTGCCGTGCACGGCGCCAAACCCCGTCTCCATTCCCCAGATGGCGAGAAGAGGTCCCGGCGGCACGCCGTAGCGCTGCTCGATTTGCGAGAAGAGCCCGCCGTAGGATCGTTTGAGCGTGCGCCCGCGGGCCACAATCGCCGGGCCGCCGCGTTTCGCCAGGAATTGGTCGAGGGAAAGGCGGAAGCTTTTTTGGCCGCGATCAGCCGAAATCGTGGCCGTATTGTAATGCGTTCCCATCAATGCGCTGATGCCAGCCTGACCGATGCCTTGGGCGCGCGCCTCCTGCGCGAATTCCTGCTTCCAATTCTCGAAGCCCGCCGCCGAATGTCCGCATTGGGCCGCCATCGCCGGATGAATCATCGCACTAAACGCAAGCGCGGTCGCAATTGTGAGGGCAGTCCGCATAGCTGTTCTTCCCCTTTGTCCCATACTCTTGAATGAGTTTTTCTCTGGCTTCAACGTCGGGCGTTCGCGTCCGCTCCGTTCAGCGCAGCCTATCCACTTCTCCAAATTGTTTCATCCCGCTTTCAGCCGGAGCTTACCCTGAATCAACAATTTCACGCCACCGTCACCTGCGCGATCGTAAGCTTGACGTTGCTATACGCCCGCCGCTTGGCAAGACGTGCTTCCAAGACATGCTTCCAAGACATGCAACATTGACGAACCGCGTCAGTCGGCTAGCATCTCCCAATCCGTACGCCTCATGCGTTCCCGGATGACGCTGCGGCAGCCATGCGCGCAGGACGGCAGCCGGTAAGTGGGGATGTGTTTTGCAAGACATTCTCGAAAGCGATTGGACGCTTGGCGCCGTTAAGCGTCGCGAAGAGGAGCGGCTGAAGCGCGCGGGCGCCGCGCGTGAAAGCGACGGCGAAACGATCCAAACGCCTCACGCTCCCCATGTGTCTGGGGATAATTGGGTCGCCGAGGCCTTCAGGCGCCGGCAAGAGCAAGAGCGCGCAAGAGCGGAAAGCCATCAACGCTCGGTCGGCGATCGCGCGGCGGCCGCAAGCGCTGAAGCTCTTGTCGACAATTGGCTCATTGAAGGCTTCAAGCGTCACCAGGAGGAAGAGCGGCGCGTCGAATTCATCTCCAGATCGGATGATGCCGGCGCCCCGGCCATCGGAGACGACGCTTCGAATTCGTCGCTCAAGCAGGCCCTTGTTGTCGTGGAGGAACTAAGCCCATTGGCGCCGGCGGAACCCGCAGGCCGCGAGGCGCGCGCCGATGATCAAGCTTCATCGGGAGCCGTCGGCGCTCTCGTCGCGGTCGGCGGCGAAAGGGCACTCGTCAGGCGGCGGCCAAGCGGCGCCGGTCGTCTGATCGCCATCGCCGGCGTCGTCGTCGTTGGTCTGGTTTCCCTCTTCGCGCTTAAGACAGCGCTCTGGAATTCCGGCGACTCGCTGCGCGGCTTCGATCGCGGAGCGCCAATCGCTCCTTCGCCGCCGGCCGCCAAAAAAGAAAAAACTCGCTCGGCTCCGGCCGGCCCGTCGCACGGCGAGGGAACGCCGAACGTCCAACCGACTCGGCCGGCGGTCAATGGCGTCGCGCCGACGCGCGATTCGACCGCTCGTCCGGCTGACGCAGCGCCCGCGAAGCCCGGCGAGGCCGCCACAATTCCTGCGCCAAGCGCCGGAGCGCCGAAAACTTCGACGCAGAATCCTGCGGCGCCGGGTCCTCAGCCGGAATCCAAAGCGCCGTCTCTCCCTGCGGCGCAGGGCGACGAATCCCCCCCAGTCAAGGAGGCTGCGCCGGCCGCGACTCCGGCCGCCCCCAAGGGAGCGACGACGCCTGCGCAGCCCGACAAGGACTCAGCGCCGAAGCCCGCGTCCGTCGGCGCTGAAAAATCGCACGACGGCGGCGGATCGGAGCAGGAAAAAAATGCTTCTGAGCCCAAGCGCGAGACGCCAAACGCCAATGCCGACTCGAAACCGAAACAGCAGGCGCAGCAAAAAAGCGGCGCCCGTCGCTCCGCCAGGAAGACCGACGGCCTTTCGGCCTTTCTGAAACGCACCGCGAATTCGGTTCGTCGATTTTTCGGGCGGCTCGGCGCACAGCAGTAATTTTGCTTCGCAACCGCGCAGCGCGGCGCATGATCGGGTTCATTGGACTCGGCGCGCGATGATGCCCATTTGAAGTTCACGCGACACGCTGAACGAAACAACCGTGTCGGTCTCTATTTCCATGAGACGCGAGCATTGCCGTGAGAACGATCATCGAGCCGTTTCGCATCAAGATGACCGAAGCGCTGCCGATCACGACGCGCGGCGCGCGTGAAAACTATCTGGCCAGGGCGTTCAACAACGTCTTCCTCCTCGACGCCGAACGCGTCACCATCGACCTTCTGACCGACAGCGGCGCCGGCGCGATGTCCGACCGGCAATGGGCGGCGCTGATGCTCGGCGACGAAAGCTACGCGGGCAGCCGCTCCTGGCGGCGGTTCGAGCAAACCGTGCGCGACGTCACCGGTTTCAAACATATCTTCCCGACGCATCAGGGGCGCGCCGCGGAGCGCATTCTCGCCGCGACTCGACTCAAAGCGGGGAACGTCGTTCCCAACAACGGCCATTTCGACACGACGCGGGCGAATATCGAATATGTCGGCGCCATCGCGACGGATGCGTCGTGCGCCGAAGCGCGCGATCTTCAGTCAGAGAAGCTGTTCAAGGGGAATATGAACCTCGACGCTCTCGCGCGATTGATCGAGATCGAAGGCGCCGCCAACATTCCCTTTTGCATGATCACCGTGACCAACAATACCGGCGGCGGCCAGCCGGCCTCGATGGAGAATATCCGGCGCGTCAAGGAACTGCTGGAGAGGCATGACATACCGCTGATCATCGACGCTTGCCGTTTCGCTGAAAATGCATTCTTCATCAAGCAGCGCGAACAAGGCTTCGCCGATCGAAGCCTGCTCGACATTGCACGAGAGATGTTTTCCTTCGCCGATGGCGCGACGATGAGCGCCAAGAAGGACGGGCTGGCGAATATCGGTGGATTTCTCGCCTGCAACAATGATGATTGGGCGAACGACTTCCGTAACCTGCTGATCCTGACCGAAGGATTTCCCACTTACGGCGGCCTCGCCGGCCGCGATCTCGAGGCGATCGCCGTCGGCCTGATGGAAGCGCTGGAATACGACTATCAGCGTTATCGTCATGCGACCGTCGACTATGTCGCTTCGGCGCTGATCGCGCGCGGCGTGCCGATCGTCCGTCCGGCGGGCGGCCACGCCATCTTCATCGACGCCGCCGCCTTCTGCCCGCATTTAGCGCCAAGCGACTATCCCGGCATCGGGCTGGTCAATGCGCTCTATCTCGAAGGCGGGATTCGCGCCGTCGAACTCGGCAGCGTGATGTTCGGAAAGCCCGCGCCGGACGGCGGCAGGGAAACCCCCGCGCCGCATGAATTGGTGCGGCTGGCGTTCCCGCGCCGGGTCTATACCCAAAGCCACTTCGATTATCTGATCGAAACGCTCGACGCCGTCTGGCGCCGGCGCGCTTCAATCAAGCCCTATCGGATCACTGAACAGGCGCCGTTTCTCAGACATTTCACCGCGCATTACGAGCCGGCCGCGGGTTGAAAGTCTTCGCCTAAGCCGTGGACGTCGGGCCGCCTTGAGCGGCCTGAAACTGGACAAGTTCGCTCGCCGAATAGTCGCCGCTCGCATCACAGTTCGGGCAGGTTGCGCTGAATGACGCCGTCCCCGATATGTCGAGCGCGCCCGTGCCGGTTGGTTCGTTGAGAATAGCGAAGTGCTTGCGGCACTTTTTGCCGGCGAGTCCGATATACCAGTTTCCCGGGATAAGCGCCGGCAAGGTGGAAACGTCATAAGCGCCGCTGAATCGAACGCCTTGGGGCATAGCGCGTATCCCAGCCTCTGCCTTTGTCGTTCATCTAGCGCCCGGCGCCTGCGCGGCGATCCTTGCCGTCTTTCCGCGCGCATTTCGGATCGCGCATGACAAGGCTCCGGCGTCTTTGACGGCGCAGAGCGAATAATCGTAAGGGCGCGAGTCGCGATGGCGCGCAAATTCTTAAGGCTTTCAGGTCTAAGCAACGCGTCGGCGACATTTCCATTCTCCCCCGCTTATGGGAGAAGGGCACGCGCGAGGAGACGCCGAACGGCGGGCGCCGCGCGCAACTTCAACCTGTTTCTGAGCGCTTATGACCTTTCCCGATATTTCCGCCGATATCGCCGCCGCCGTGCCGCAGCTGCGGGGACGCGTTATCGCAAATGAGCCGCTCGCGCCTCTAACCTGGTTTCGCGTCGGCGGGCCGGCGCAGATTCTCTTCATGCCGGCGGACGAAGCCGATCTCGCCTATTTCCTCGCCCGTCTGCCGCGTGACATTCCGGCGACCGTCATCGGGCTCGGCTCCAATCTCATCGTGCGCGACGGCGGCGTCGAAGGCGTGGTCATCCGGCTTTCGGCGAAGGGGTTCGGCGAGATCGTCGTCGAAGACGGTTGCCGGCTGCGGGTCGGCGCCGCGGTTCCCGACGTGAAGGCGGCGCGCGCCGCCGCCGAAGCGGGGATCGATGGCCTCGCCTTTTATCGCGGCATCCCCGGCGCGATCGGCGGCGCGTTGCGGATGAACGCCGGCGCGCATGGCGGCGAAACCAGGGACGCGCTGATCGAAGCGCGCGGCGTCGGCCGCGCCGGCGACATCCGCGTCTTTTCCAACGCCGATCTCGGCTATTCCTATCGCCATTGCTCGGCGCCGGACGATGTGATCTTCACTCAGGCGCTCTATCAGGGCCGTCCCGGCGATCCGGCGACGATCCTCGCCGAGATGGACCGCATCACCGCGGCGCGCGAGGCCTCGCAGCCGATCAGGGAAAAAACCGGCGGCTCGACCTTCAAGAACCCGGACGGCCATAAGGCGTGGCGATTGATCGACGCCGCCGGCTGCCGTGGACTCGTCGTCGGCGACGCCCAGGTGAGCGCGATGCACTGCAATTTTCTCATCAACCGCGGGCGCGCCACCGCCGCCGACATCGAGGCGCTTGGCGAAGAAGTGCGCCGGCGGGTGCGCGAGACGAGCGGCGTCGAACTGCATTGGGAGATCAAGCGAATAGGCGTCGCTTGAGGCGAAGGGCCAGGGCGAAATTGCATGGTCGGCGCCGAAACCTTAGCGTGGACGATCGGGGAGACGCGAATCATGCCGCGCAAGAAATTGCCCTCCGCCTCGGGCGCCGCTGAAAAGTCGACGGGATCGAAACGCCGCGACGCGCGAAACGCAAAGGAGCAGGCTTCGCTCCAGGATCGAGACATCGCGACGTTCGACGAGTTGAGCGACGCGATCTGCCCCTTCGCCACATTCACTGAATGGGCTTCGGAAGCTGACGAAGCCGCCTACCGCGATCTTTAGTTCGCTCTTCTCAATCCGAGACCAACATGACCAAACATGTCGCCGTGCTGATGGGCGGGCTCTCCGCCGAACGCGAAATCTCTCTGCGCTCGGGCGAAGCCTGCGCGAAGGCTCTTGAGGAGGTGGGATACAAGGTCACGCGCGTCGACGCGGGACATGACGTGGCGAATGTGCTCGCGGCGCTCGCGCCCGACGTCGCCTTCAACGCGCTGCACGGCAAGTTTGGCGAGGACGGCTGCATTCAGGGCGCATTGGAGCTGCTGCGCATCCCCTATACGCATTCCGGCGTGCTCGCGTCGTCAGTGGCGATGAAAAAGGACGTGGCCAAGACGGTGATGGCGGCCGCCGGCGTTCCGGTTCCGAAAGGGCGCGTCCTGCACCGGCTGGAGGCCGCCAAGGCGCATGCGCTGCCGCTTCCCTATGTGCTCAAGCCCATTTCCGAAGGCTCCTCATTCGGGGTCTTCATCGTCAACGAGGGGCAGGAGCATCCGCCGCAGGAATTGTGGCGCGAGGATTGGACGCATGGCGACATAATGCTGGCCGAGCAGTTCATCGCCGGGCGCGAACTCACCTGCGCGGTCATGAACGACAGGGCGTTGGACGTGATCGAAATTCTCGCCGCCGACGGCGGCTGGTACGACTATCACGCCAAATACGCCAAAGGCGGCTCGAAACACGTTCTTCCGGCGAATCTTAAACAGAATATTTACCAAGAGGTCCAACATTTGGCCCTTGAGGCTCATCGAGCTCTCGGCTGTCGCGGCGTGAGCCGCGCGGACTTCCGATACGACGACCGCCCCGGAGGTACGGGCGAGCTCGTCGTATTGGAGGTGAACACCCAGCCGGGAATGACGGAGACCTCGCTCGTGCCAGAAATGGCGGCATACGCAGGTTTTTCGTTCGGCGAGCTGGTCAGATGGATGGTGGAAGACGCGTCCTGCGATCGATAAAGGAGTCGTTTACGGCTCGGCATTCGCTCGTCCCGATCATTTCTGGAGAAGCCCCTTACGCCTTCGCGACCGCGGCTGCCGTTGCATCTCTCCCGCCGGCGACCGCCGCCGCCTCCGCCACGGCGGTCGCGCCGCGCGCGCCGGCGCGCAAAAGTCGCGGCAAGAGCCTTGCTTCGCGGTTCGCGTTCCTGGGCCGTCCCGGCGTCGGCACGCTGGCGTTTCTCGCGCTTTTCGGCCTTGTCGGCGCGGCCGGCTTTGTCGAGAACGGCGGCTACGCCGCGCTCGTCGCAAGCGACGGCGAACTCTATGACATCGCGGCGCGCGGCGCGGGCTTTCCGATTTCGGCGGTCACCATCACCGGCCAGTCGCGTTTGCGAGAGCGCGAGTTGCTCGACGCGGCGGGCGTCGGTCCGCGAAACTCCTTGCCCTTCCTTGATGCGACGGCGGTGCGCGAGCGACTGATGCAGGTTCCGCTCGTCAAATCCGCGCGGGTCATGAAGCTTTACCCCGATCGTCTGGTCATTGCGATCGAAGAGCGGCAGCCAAGCGCCCTTTGGCAGCGTGACGGACGCGTCGCGGTCATTTCCGAAGACGGCGTGCCGATCGATGAATTGCGCGACGAGCGCTATCTCGGTCTGCCCTTCGTCGTCGGCGAGGGCGCGCAGAAGCGCTTGCTCGAATTTCACATGCTGTTGGCGAGGGCGGGCGATCTCGCGCATCGGATCAAGGCCGGCGTGCTCGTCGCCGGCCGCCGCTGGAACCTCGATATGACCAATGGCGTCACCGTGAAGCTGCCGGAGCTGGATCCGTTCGGCGCGCTGGACACGCTTGCGCGCCTGCAGCGAGAGGCGCGGATTCTCGACAAGGACGTGATGTCGATCGACTTGCGAATTCCCGATCGGGTCGGCGTTCGGCTGACGGAAGAGGCGGCTGCGGCCCGCGAAGCGCAGCTCGCGCCGCGCAAATCGTCAAAGAGTGGTGGTTAGCAGCATGATCTCTCCCATCGTCCCGCCGCGAATGAAGCCGCTGTCGCCGCGTCGCTCGGCGACATTCGTCGCGCTTGACGTCGGCACATCGAAGATCGCCTGCCTCATCGCGCGGCTGACGCCGCTTGGCGCGGTTGCGCCCGGCGACTGGCGCACCCATCGCATTCGCGTCGTCGGCATCGGCCACCAGCGCTCGCTCGGCGTGAAGAACGGTCTCGTCGTCGACATGGACGCCGCCGACGCCGCCATCCGACAGACGGTAGACGCCGCCGAGCGCATGGCCGGCATTCAGGCGGATCGCGTCATCGTCACCGCCGCCGGCGGACGATTGTCGTCGCAGCATTTTCAGGCGAAACGCGTCATCGGCGGCCGTGAGGTCGCCGAACACGACATCCATCGCGTTCTTGAAGCCTCGGCGGCGCATCACCTCAATCGCGGCCGCATCGCCGTGCACTCGCTGCCGATGGGCTTTTCGCTCGATGGCGTGTCGGGAATTCGCGAACCCAAAAACATGATCGGCGAGGAACTGGGGGTCGATCTGCATGTCGCGACCTGCGATCAGGCGGCGGCCCGCAATCTGATCCTCGCGGTGGAGCGCACGCATCTCGGCGTCGAGGCGATGGCCGCCGCGCCCTATGTCGCCGGCCTCTCGACGCTCGAACCCGACGAGGCCGAGATGGGCGTCGTCGTTATCGACATGGGCGCTGGCTCCACGTCCGTCGCCGTCTTCGAAAGAGGCGAGATGATCCATCTCGACGCCGTCGCGCTCGGCGGCGGTCATGTCACGATGGACATCGCGCGCGGTCTCGACGCGCGGCTCTCCGACGCCGAGCGGCTGAAGACCTTTCACGGCTCGGCGATCGCCTCCACCTCGGACGAGCGCGAAACCATTTCCTTCGATCATGTCGGCGAGAGCGATCACAAGGCGCATGCGCCGAAATCGCATCTCGTGCGCATCATCCGCCCGAGGGTCGAGGAGACGCTCGAATTTCTGCGCGACCGACTGGCCAAGTCTGGGCATCCGAGCGGCCCCGGCCGCCGCATCGTGCTGACCGGCGGCGCCAGCCAGCTTACCGGCGTCGCCGAGGCGGCGCGCCGCATTCTCGGCGGACAGGTTCGGGTCGGTCGACCGATCGGCGTCGAAGGGCTGCCGGAGTCGGCAAGGAGTCCCGCCTTCGCGGCCGCCGCCGGACTGCTCATCTATCCGCAGGTCGCCGGCCACGAATATTTCGAGCCGCGGCGGATCGAGCGCGCGGCGACGGGAACCGACGGATACATCTCGCGCGTAGGGAGATGGTTAAGAGAAAGCTTCTAGTATCGCGTGGAACTGATTCTTTCGATCCGGCGCCGTTAGACAGCGACGCGCCGAGAATGATTGCCGAGGACGACGCGTTCGGCGACCGGGCGTCCAATGGCGAAGGACAACGGTCGCCGAGTCGCGAATGAAATGGTGAGAGGCCTGGCAGATGACGATCAACCTTAAAGCCCCCGAACTCCGGGAATTGAAGCCCCGCATCATGGTTTGCGGCGTCGGCGGCGGCGGCTGCAACGCCGTCAACAACATGATCTCTTCCGGCCTCTCGGGCGTCGATTTTCTTGTCGCCAACACCGACGCTCAGGCGCTTGCCTCGTCGGCGGCCGAGCGAATCATTCAGATGGGCCTGCAGGTGACGGAAGGGCTTGGCGCGGGCGCTCAGCCCGAGGTCGGCCGCGCCGCCGCCGAAGAAGCGCGCGAGGAAATCCGCGAGCATCTGACCGGCGCGCATATGTGCTTCGTCACCGCCGGCATGGGCGGCGGCACCGGCACCGGCGCAGCTCCGGTGATCGCGCAGATCGCGCGCGAGATGGGCATTCTCACCGTCGGCGTCGTGACCAAGCCGTTTCATTTCGAAGGCCAGCGCCGTCTGCGCATCGCGGAGTCGGGCATTTCCGAACTGCAGAAATGCGTCGATACGCTGATCGTCATCCCCAATCAGAATCTTTTCCGAATCGCGACGGAAAAGACGACCTTCGCCGACGCCTTCGCCATGGCCGATCAGGTTCTCTATTCGGGCGTGGCGTCGGTCACCGATCTGATGGTCAAGGAAGGGCTCATCAACCTCGACTTCGCCGACGTGCGCTCGATCATGCGCGGCATGGGCAAGGCGATGATGGGCACCGGCGAGGCGACGGGCGAGAATCGCGCCAATCTCGCGGCGGAGGCGGCGATCGCCAATCCGCTGCTTGACGAAGTGTCGATGAAGGGCGCGCGCGGCCTGCTGATCTCGATCACCGGCGGCCATGATCTGACGCTTTACGAGGTCGATGAAGCGGCGAGCCGCATTCGTCAGGAGGTCGACGAGGACGCCAACATCATTCTCGGCGCGACATTCGACTCGACGCTCGAGGGCGTGGTGCGCGTCTCGGTCGTCGCGACCGGCATCGATCTCGCCGCGATCACGGTAGACGATCCGATGAGCGAGTCGCGTCTCGCCGAGGCCGCCGAGCGTTTGCGCGCGCAATTGCAGCAGGCGCGCGCCCAGCAGGCCGCGCCGGCGGTCCAGCCGACGCCGCTCGTGCGGCATTCGGAGGAACCGCAGGCCGCGGCCGGCTATTACGCCGAGCAGGCGCCCGCTCATGGCGTCTACCTCGAGCCGGCGCCGCCTCGCCTCGCCTATGGCGAGCCGCAATACGACGCCGTCGGCCACGACGCGCCGGTCAGCGCCTATGTGCCGCCGGCGCCGGAGCAGCCGCGCGCGCCCCGCATGCCGCAGATCGAGGATTTTCCCCAGCCGATCCAGGACCAGCTGCGCCAGCAGATGGGCGGCGGCGATCATCGTCGCAAGTCGCTCTTCGAGCGTCTCGCCTCCTTCGGCGCGAGCCGTCAGGAAGATTCGCTTTATGGCGCCCCGGCGGCGCCCGCGCCGCGCCAGCACATGGCGCCGGGCGGTCAGCCGTCGTCGGCGCACGCCGAATATGGCAAGCGTCCGGCCGCCCCGGCGCCGCAAGGCGGACATTCGGCGCTCGATCCGCATGGCCGTCGCCCCCTGCAGCAGCGCTCGGCCGAGGAGGATCATCTCGAAATCCCGGCCTTCCTGCGCCGGCAGGCCAATCACTGAGCCGCGCAACGCTGTGAAAAGGCCCGCCCCGCGCGGGCCTTTTCTTTTATGCGTCCTGCTTTGTAACAAACTGTAGGAAACCGTGACTGGAGCGTCGGCGCTCGGATTTGCTATCTTTTGTCCGGGTTTTAGGGAGGGTTGCGCCATTCGCTCGGATTTACGCCGACATGCGCCGCGCGCGCGCCGCGCCGTGGCTGCTTTCAGCGCCGCCGCGTCAGCGAATCAGCGGACCATCGGCCGCAGCGTGACGCTCGTCGGCGAGGGCGTGCACGGCGGTCGCCGCGCCAGCCTGACGATCGCCCCCGCCGGCGCTGGCGCCGGCGTCGTGTTCAATGTCGGCGGCGCCGAGATCGAGGCGCATTGGTCGCGCGTCGACGCATCGAAATGGCGCACCCGACTGGCGGGAAGCGGCGTCAGCGTCTCGACGGTGGAACATCTGATGGCCGCGCTGGCGGCGCTTGGCGTCGACAATGCGCTCGTGCTGCTTGACGGCGACGAAGTTCCGGCGATGGACGGCTCGGCCCGGGACTTTGTCTCGGCGATCGACGAGGCCGGCGTCGCCATGCTCGCCGCGCCGCGCCGCTGCTGGCGCGTGGCGAGATCCGTACGGGTCTCCGACGGCGCCGGCTGGGCGGAGCTGCGCCCCGCGCAGGCCGGCCTTCGGCTCGACGTCGAAATCGCTTTCCCGAGCCCGGTCGGCCGGCAGCGGCTGTCGCTCGACCTCACGCCGGAAAATTTCCGGCGCGAACTGGCCGGCGCCCGCAGTTTTGGCTTTCTCCATGATGCGGAGCGGCTTTGGCGCGAGGGTCTCGCGCTCGGCGCCAATCTCGACAATACGCTGGTCTTCGGCGAGCGCGGCGCGGTCAATCCGCAGGGATTGCGATTCGCCGATGAATGCGTCCGCCACAAGATGCTCGACGTGATCGGCGATCTGGCGCTGGCGGGCGCGCCGATCATCGGCGCCTTCCGCTCCTATCGCGGCGGACACGCGCTCAACATCGCGCTGCTCGAAGCCGCGGCGCGCGAGGGCGCCCTGACGCCGGAATTCGAGCCTGCGCCCAAGGAAGGCGCGACCGACGCGAGCCGCAGCCTCTCGCCATAATCTCGCCAGATGAAGGTTCTTTTTTCAGGCGACCGCAAAGGCGGCGCGCGCCGCCGCGCTTTTTGCGCAGGGCAGGGGCGTCCTGCGGCGCGATTTAGTTGATCGGGCTTGGAAGGCAGTCGGGACGCGCGGGCGTCCGGCGGCGTCGCAACGGGGCAACAAATGGCGATATTCGCTCGTTTATTCAGTGTGTTGGCTTTGGCGTCGGCCTTGTCGATCGGGGCCGCGCCGGCGCGCGCCGATCTCATGGATTCGATCACCAGCGGATTCGGCCTCTTCGGCGGCGGCGGGACCAAATATCAAACCGAAATCACGCCCGACATTCCCCCCGACGATCTCTACAACGCCGGCCTGGCGCGGCTGAAAGCCAGGGATTACGAGGGCGCGGCCAAGAAGTTCGGCGAGTTGGAGAAACAGCATCCGTCATCGGATTGGGCCCGCAAGGGCCTTCTGATGATTACTTTCGCCCAGTTCGAAGCGCCCAAATATGACGACGCCGTGCAGTCGGCGCAGCGCTATATCGGCCTTTATCCGAATTCGCCCGACACGCCCTATGTCTATTATCTCGCCGGCATGTCCTTTTATAATCAGGTGCCGGACGTGATGCGGGACCAGCAGTCGGCGGAGAAGGCGCTGGACGTTTTCAATCAGCTCATCCAGAAATTCCCGAAATCGGAATATGTGAACGACGCCCGATACAAGATTCAGGTGACGCGCGACCAGCTCGCCGCCAAGGAAATGAATGTCGGGCGCTTCTATCTCATCCGCAAGAATTACCCCGCGGCGATCAATCGCTTCCACGACGTTCTCGGCAAATATCAGACGACGCGCCACACCGAGGAGGCGCTCTACCGCCTCACCGAGGCCTATCTCGCGATGGGCGTCACCAATGAGGCGCAGACCGCCGCCGCGATTCTGGGGCACAATTACCCCGACTCGCAATGGTACAAGGACGCCCACGCGCTTCTCAAGAGCGACGGGCTGGAGCCGCATGAACACACCGATTCCTGGCTCTCCAAGGTCGGCAAGACGCTGCACGCGATTTAGCCTTCGTTCGAAAATCGCGCCTGCATAAAGGCGCCGGCCTGCGCCAGGGCGCGCCGGCCCTCTTCAAGCCGCGCGTTCCATAAGTGCCACGCGTGAATCATGCGCGGCCAAATCTCCATTGTGACGGAGACGTCGGCGGCGCCGGCCGCCGCGGCGAGGCGCGTCGAATCGGCGAGCAGCGTTTCGTTGGAGCCGACCTGGATCAGGAGCGGGGGCAGGCCCGAAAGATCGCCGAAGAGCGGCGAAACGCGCGGATCGCGGCGATCGACTCCCGTTGGGACATAGGCCTGCGCCAGCTCTTCGAGATAGGCTCTATGCAGCAAAGGATCGACGCCGTCCTTGGTCTCCAAGGTTTCGCCCGACAGGGTCAGGTCCGTCCAGGGCGAAACGAGCCAGGCGCAGGCGGGAAGCGCCTCCTTAAGATCGCGCAGCCGCATGAGCAGGGCGAGCGTCAGCCCGCCGCCGGCGCTGTCGCCGCCGACCGCGATCCGATCGGCGGCAAACCTTTCATCGCGAAGAAACCGCCACGCCGTAAGCGCATCGTCATAGGCCGCGGGAAACGGATGTTCCGGCGCCAGTCTGAAGTCGACGGCGAGCGCGCGGGCGCGCGCGGCGCGTCCGGCCTCGGTCGCCATCCGGCGATGGCTGACGATCGACCCTGAGCAATAGCCGCCGCCGTGAAAGAAGAGCAGCGCGCGCGAGGGGTCGCTGGTCGGCGCGCGCGACCATTCGGCGCCCATGCCGTCGATCGAAATTGATTCGAGCGAAATATCCGGCGCCGCCGGCCAGGTCGCGCCCACCTCCTCGATGCGGGCGCGCCGCGCCGCCCAGCCGACCGGCCTCGGCTTCGCGCCGAGCAGGGCGCGGATGTCGTCGATGCCGAGATCGGCCAAGAAATTCTGCATAAAATCTCCATTTGGAAAAACCCGCCCGCGACTATAATCCCGGCGCGTTCCTGCGTCGCGGCGGAGTCGCCGCGTCTCGCGCCGGAACCCTTGAGCAAGGCCTCATGCTGGTTCGTCTCTCCATCCGCGACATCGTGCTGATCGACGCCCTCGACCTCGACTTCGCGCCCGGTCTGACGACGCTCACCGGCGAGACCGGCGCGGGAAAGTCGATCCTGCTCGACGCTTTCGTGTTGGCGCTCGGCGGTCGCGGCGACGCGTCGCTGGTGCGCGCCGGCTGCGAACAGGGACAGGTGACGGCGGTCTTCGAGACGCCTTTAGACCATCCCGCGCATCTCGCGGCGCGCGAATTTGGCCTCGCGAGCGGGGATGAGTTGGTGTTGCGCCGCGTGCAGGCCGCGGACGGCCGCACCCGCGCCTTCGTCAACGATCAGCCGGCGACGGCGCAGGCGCTGCGCGCCATCGGGCGCGAACTCGTCGAGATTCACTGTCAGCATGACGAGCGCGCGCTCGTCGACCCAAGCGCCCATCGCGCGCTGGTCGACGCGCATGGCGGCCTCGTCGCGCAAGCCGGCGACGTGCGCGCGCGTTACGGCGCCTGGCAGGCGGCGCGACGCGCGCTTGCCGAAGAAGAAGCGCGCATCGCCAAGGCGCGCGCCGAGGCCGATTTTCTGCGCCACGCCCATGCCGAGCTTTCGGAACTCGCGCCGCAGCAAGGCGAGGAAGAGGCGCTCTCCGAGCGGCGCCTCTTCATGCAGCGCGCCGAGAAAGTCGCCGCCGACATTTCCGACGCGCTCTCGGCTTTTTCGAACGACGGATCGCCGGCGCGCGAAATCGCCCAGGCGGCGCGGCGGCTAGAGCGGCGTCTGACTCAGGCGCCGCAGCTGTTGGACGCGCCGTCGCGCGCGCTGACGCAGGCGGTTGACGCCCTCGGCCTCGCCGAAGAGGCGCTGGAGCGCGCGCTCACCGAGACGAAATTCGATCCGGCGGAATTGGAGCGCGTCGAGGAGCGGCTCTTCGCGCTGCGCGGCGCCGCCCGCAAGCATCAGGTCGCGGTCACCGACCTCGCCAAGCTCGCCGAGAAATTCGCCGACGATCTCGCGGCGCTCGATGCTTCCGAAGCGCGGCTCGTCGCGCTCGCGCATGCGCTGTCAGGCGCCAAATCGTCTTTCGACGAAGCCGCTTCGGCGCTCTCGCTTGCGCGGCAAAAGGCGGCGCAAAGGCTCGACGCGCTGGTCGACGCCGAATTGAAGCCGCTGCGGTTGGAGGGCGCGCATTTTTCGACGCAGGTGACGAGCGATCCTGAGTCCGCCGGGCCGGAGGGGATCGACCGCGTCGAATTCTGGGTGCAGACCAATCCGGGCTCGCGCCCCGGTCCGCTGACCAAGGTCGCGTCGGGCGGCGAACTCGCGCGCTTCATGCTGGCGCTAAAAGTCGTGCTCGCCGACCGCGGCTCGGCCCCCACTCTCGTCTTCGACGAAATCGACACGGGCGTCGGCGGCGCTGTCGCCGACGCCATCGGGCAGAGACTGGGGCGTCTCGCCAAACGCGCTCAGGTGCTCGCCGTCACCCATGCGCCGCAGGTCGCCGCGCGCGCCGGCCAGCATCTGCGGATCAGCAAGGGCGCGCCGGCGAAGGCGGGCAAGGAGAAGCGCGTCGCCACCAGCGTCGCCGTGCTGGCCGAGGGCGAACGGCGCGAAGAAATCGCCCGCATGCTGTCAGGCGCCGCGATCACGGAGGAGGCTCGCGCGGCGGCGGCAAGGCTGCTGGAGGGGGCGGGGTAGGAGACGCCATTTCGGTGGTGTTTCCGTTTGAAATCCGCCTTCGGCGGGAAGCGGAAATTTTTGGTGGCGGGCGAGGCGGCCGGATTGCTCGGGAGGCAGTCCTTCAAGCAAAGTTCCGTAATGGCTGGTTATGCGATTGGGACTTATGCGGCTTTTTTCCCCAACCACCTTCTAATTTTCAGTAGCAAGTTTAGCAGAAGGGTCGGTCCCTTGCCGATTGCTGGTGGAATTAACGGCGAACCACTGACCTCAGCGGCTTGTGAGTATCGTAGATTTCGCTCGGCTACTTTGGCCTGCGGTTCATCGGGAAAAGCTCCTGTGTCCGCCATCGTCTCAAGATCGAGGCGATTAGGAAGGCGATAGCCCGCCTCGCGGCAATGTTCGAAAAGACGATACCGTGTTGTAAGGACGAATTTTTCCAAATGAGGCTCTTTGTATGGTGGCTCGATTGTTTCCCACCAGAGAAGGACGAGAGCAGATATCCTCCGGTCCATATCCTGAAGGTAGACCGGATCGGTGGGAATAATGCTTGCATATACGTGTTCGACGATACAGTACATATAAGCGAGAAGATAAGGGAGGCGGCTGTATAAATATGACCATTGCGTCAGCTTGGCGTCCATACCGGAGAATATGAAGTTAATATTTAGCGGTTCTGTACGAATAGCGTCGTGATTTGTAAAAAGATGCATGGCTTTGTTACAAATGCCATCAAAGCCGTCCTGTGCCTTTTTGTCGTAACGCAATTGAGCAATATATTCAGCATTGAATCGGTCGCCTTCTCCAAGAGCATCAATAACTTTCTGTATTCGCTTCGCATGAACTTCTACACCTCCACCTGTTTGACTCCAAAGTTTCACGGGGTCGAAGGTTAGCTTTTCCGCAAAATCAGATCGATCTGCTATCACTGACTCAAGAAGATAGAGGCTTTCTTGCAATGGCTTACGAACAAGCATAAAGCTGATAGTTAGCTTTGCTTTTCGCGAGGTTTCTAATGCTTCGTAAAAGCAATGAAGAATGTCGGAAAGTACGGCAGGAAAGGCTGTAGTGACAAGCAAGGCGGCTCGTTCATCGACACGGCGTGACTGCTCTAGCCAGACAAAGACATCGTCTGCTTTCTCAAAAGCTGCATGATCTGCGTCGTCGCGGAATTTGAAAGTCGTTCTGAATACCGAACACTTCTCTCCTGAGACAAGTGCCTGCGTCATCACGTCATGGATGATGAAACACAGCTGGTGAGCTGTCCAATAGCTCTCCGGCAGGTGTGTGTTGCGCCTGTCCATGAATGATGAAAATTGCAGCATATCCTGCCGGATGGATTTGAGGCGGCCCAACGATAACCGGCACGGCGGGTCGGCGGCTGTTCCATACACGCCCGACCGCCGCACAAGCCAGATCAAGTGTGCAAAAATTGAGACTTTCGCCCGAGCGGCGCGCCATTAAGTATTTCAGGGGGTCGCGGCACGCAAAAGATAGGCGCAAAAATCGAGTGGAACCGTTTTGGTCAAATCAAGCCATTCATCATGCGCTCGGCGGGGCGAGTGATGTGGGTAGCAAGCCGAAATTCGAAGTGAGACGCTACCCATGTTGATCCAGTGAAGATTGTTTTCCTCACCCTCATCCTGAGGAGCCGCCGCAGGCGGCGTCTCGAAGGACGAGGGTGAGGAAAATACGCGAAGGCGGGTTTCCTCGTCCTTCGAGACGGCCTCTTCGAGGCCTCCTCAGGATGAGGAAACCCTTCGCCCGATGGAGCATCCGTTTGATAGGCGCGGCTGTCATTCCCGACGCGCGCATAGCGCGCGATCGGGAATCCAGAGCAAGACCATCGCTCCTGGATTGGCTCTGGATTCCCGGTCAGGCCTTCGGCCTGCCGGGAATGACAAGGCCTTTCCTCGCAGTCGGATCGCCGCCGCCGCCTACGCCGGCAGCATGATCACCTTCGTCTTCACCGGCGTGCGCGAATAGAGGTCGAGCATGTCCTGGCTGAGGAGGCCGGTGCAGCCGCTGGTGATGCCTTGCCCGATCGTCTCGGGGTCGCTGGTGCTATAGATCGTGTAGACCGTGTAGGCGCCGTTCTTATAGAGATAGAGCACGCGGGCGCCGAGCGGATTTTCCAGGCCTCCCGGCATGCCGCCGGCATATTTGCGCGCCTCCGGCTGTCGCGCCATCATCTCTTTCGGGGGCGTCCAGGTCGGCCATTCGGCCTTGCGCCCGACATAGACTTCGCCGCTCCACAGGAAGCCGGTGCGGCTGACATTGGCGCCGTAGCGGGTCGCGTTCCCGTCGCCTTCGATGCGGTAAACATAATAATTGGCGGGATCGACGATGATCGTGCCGGGCGCCTCTTTGGTTTCGTAGCGCACTGTCTTGCGAAAATATTTCGGATGGAGCTTGCCGATGTCGACCGCCGGGATCGGGAATTTCTCATTGGGCACGGCGGCGTAAAACTTCGCCGCCTCGGCGCGGCCCATGTCGTCGGACACGCAGCCGGCGAGCCCGGCCGCGCCGAGCCCGGCGGCGGAGCCGACGATAAATGACCGGCGGCTGAGCCGCCCCGATCGAAGCCCGAGCGGAGATACCTCGTGATCGCCGGAATCGGCGATTCCATCGTCCATGATCATGATTTTAGCCCCCATGACCCGTCGCCCGACCTAAGGAAGAGTCCGACGTAAACCCGCTGAACGTCAGCACAGAGCCTGGATCGCCGCCGCTTGCATTCGGAATGCGAAGAGCCTCGCCTATGCCCCGAAATTCCGGTCATTCTGTGGCGGAAGCGGGCTCCGCGGCGCAGCGCGCGCCGAATTTCTATTCTTCGACGCCGCGCAGAAAATCCGACGTCCTTGCGAGACCTTCCACGAGCACGTCGCGGTTATTGGCGTAGCCGATCCGAATATAGCCTTCGCTGTCCATGGCGCTCCCCGGCGTGAACATCACGCCGGTCTTTTCGAGCAGCGCGACGCAAAAATCGCGCGACGTCATACGAGCGTCGAGGCGAACCCATGCCGTCGTGCCCGACTTCGGCTTCACATAGGACAAGCGCGGTTCCTTGGCGATCCAGGCGTCGAGCAGGGAGAGGTTGGTTCGCAAAATGCCGTGGTTGCGTTTGAGGATCGCCTCCCGGCTTTCGAGCGCAATGGATGCGAGGAGATCGTTCAGCATGCCGACGCTGATCGTGTTGTAGTCGCGATGGATGCGCACGCGATCGATCAAGTCGACGGGCGCGACGATCCAGCCGACGCGCAAGCCGGCGAGCGACCAGGTCTTCGACATGCTGCCGGCGCTGACGCCTTTCTCATAGAGGTCCGCGACCGACGCGGTGAATCCGGCGCCATGCTGGTCGGCGCCGCGATAGACCTCGTCGCTCAATAGATATGCGCCGCATGAACGCGCAATCTCGACGATCTCTTCGAGAAGGGCGCGTTCCATCAGCGAGCCGGTCGGGTTGTTCGGATTGTTGATCGCGATCACGCGCGTTGACGGCGTGACCATTCGTCTGAGTTCGTCGAGATCGGGCAGGAAGGCGTTTTCCTCGCGCAGGCGCAGAACGTCGACCCTCGCGCCGTAGCTCTCGGCGATCGAATAGTGCTGCTGATAGGTCGGCAGCACGGAGATCATGTGATCGCGCGGCTCGATGAGCGTCTCATAGAGAAGCGCGTTGGCGCTGATCGCGCCATGCGTGATCAGCACATTGGGCGCGCGTTGGTTCTCATATAATGACGCGACATTGCTGCGCAGGCGCTCCGTGCCGTCGATCTCGCCATAGGTCAGCTTCATCGGCAGAATTTCGCCGAGCAACGCCTCTTCCTTGCCGGCAAGCTTCAACAGTTCGGCGACGGACAGCGACTCGACGCAGGTTTCGGCAAGGTTGAGCTCGCAGGCGTTCTCATGGAGATACATCCAGCGTTCGACCCCAAACTCCCTGATGTGCATGAATTGCGTCCTTATGCCGAAGCTGTGGCGTGGGCCGGCAATTGGCGGAGAGGGTTCCCGTCGAGCATAGTATTTCGGATGCAAGAGCGGAATTGGAGACGTCGCCGGCGGAGGCGGGCGCGGGCGGGGCCGCCGCCTTTCGTTGCCTCCCGCCCGCCGCTGGCCTAAGAGAGGGCGCCATGCAGAATGCGCCATTGCTCAAACCTGCCGCTGACACGCTCGCCGAATTGCGCGGCGAGATCGATCGCATCGATCGCGACATGCATCGGCTGCTGATGCAGCGCGGCGAGATCATCGATCGGCTGATCGCGGTGAAGCGCGCGCAGGGCGGCGGCTGCGCCTTTCGGCCGGATCGCGAGGCGCAGATGATGCGGGCGCTGGTCGAGCGCCATGAGGGCACTTTGCCGCTCGACGCCGTCGAGGGCGTGTGGCGGGTCATCGTCTCGACCTTCACCTATGTGCAGGCGAATTATTCGGTGCATGCGGATGATTCCGGTGGCGATGCGCAAATCCGCGACTCGGCGCGTTTTCATTTCGGCTTCACCGTGCCCTATGTCGCGCATCACGGCGCCGGCGCGGCGATCGAGGCGGTCGCCGCCTCGCCCGGCGATTTGGGGATTTTGCGCGCCTCCGGCGGCCTCGCCGACGGCGCCTGGTGGATGCGCCTCGTCGGCGAGGAGACTCCGAAAATCATCGCGCGGCTGCCTTTCGTCGAGCGGCCCAACCATCCCGCCGGTCTGCCGGTGTTCGTCGTCGCGCGGCTCGCGCCCGACGCGATGGCCCAGGGCGTGACGCTTTACGCGGTCGGCCTCGCGCGCTGGACCCACGCGCTGCCGGCGGCCTTCCAGACGCTCAAGGGCGAAATTCTGGCGAGCGCGCCGCATCCCGAAGGTCTGGCGCTGCTCGTCGCCGCGGCCGGCGACGCCGGCGCCCAGTCCTTCGCCAAAGCGATGGCCGGCGCCGGGGTCGAGGGCGCGCGCGTCGACGTAATCGGCAGCCACGCCATGCGCTTTCAGCTCAACGACGCCCGCAGCGGCGTCTTCGCGCCATGATCGGCTACTGAGCGTCCGAACCCTCGAACGGGTCCAACAGCGCCGCGCCGGTAACAGAAACGTCGCGCGTATTGTGCGTCACCAGGACAAGTCCGCGCGTCAGCGCAGTCGCCGCCATCAGCCCGTCGACGAAGGGCAGCGGATTGGGAACGCTCAACCGCGCCCATCTGTCGGCGGTGGCTTCGTCGACCGGAATGACGCGGTCCTCCAATTTGTGACGCATCCGTGTGAACCAGGCGTCGAGCTTGTCGGCCTGGTCGGGATCCTTCAGCCGCTTCAACTCTAGGCCTCGCCGTATCTCGGCAAGCACGAGCACGCTCGTCGCAAGATCGCGCGGGTCGACGGACCTCGCCCAGGCGGCGACATTGGGATCGGCGCGCGTTCCTTTCCGCAATTCCGATATGACATTGGTGTCGAGGAGAAATTTCATAGATCGATCTCGCGCCAGCCTTTCTCGCGTCTTTGCGGGAAGACTCCGTCGAACGCGTCATCCGGCAGGTCGGAGGCGAAAATATCGAGAGCCGACTCCGCCTTTGGCGTCGCCAGCGCCCCCATAATCGCGCGTCGAAGCTTCTGCGCTTGAACTTCATCGTCGCCGCGCAGAACGTCCAGAACGCGTTGGACCAGCGTGAGATCGTCTGGCGGTGGCGGCGCGGGCGCGGCGGGCGGCGTTTCGGGGTCGGATGCGCCGACGCGTTCGAAAGTCAGCCGTTCTTTCTCCATATCGACGTCGCGCGTGCGGAAGCCGGCGCTCAGCCACGCCTTCGTCATCACATTGTTGGAGCCGTTGTTCGACCACCAGGCCCGGTGCTGGCAGGCGGAAGAGGGAAGCTTGAAGCCGAGAATTTTCTCAAGTTCGCCAAAACCTAATCTGACCTCTCGATAGGGCTGCTGGCGCAAATAGGCGGCCAAGGGCTCGTATTTGGACATGCTGGCGCCCCTCCTTACAATGAACCTTAGGGTGTATATAAAAACTAAACAGTTATTGTAGTCAAGCGGCTTGTCGAAAAACTTTGCGCGCAAGGCGCCAAGGCTTATGAGAAGGCGCTCCCGCTGCGCCGCCGAAAAGACCAAATGACGAAGCCCGTTCCCCGCCCGAGCGTTCTCGCGATCGACGCTTATGTGCCCGGCAAGAGCGCCGCGCCGGGCGCCGCCCGCGTGTTCAAACTGTCGGCCAATGAGACGCCGCTCGGGCCGTCGCCGCGCGCCATAGCGGCGCTGCGCGACATGGCGGACCAAATCGCGCTCTATCCAGAAGGCTCGTCGCGCGCCCTGCGCGAGGCGATCGGCGTGCGCTATGGGCTCAGCCCCGATCGGATCATCGCCGGCGCAGGCTCCGACAACATTCTGGAGCTGCTGGCGCTCGCTTATGTCGGTCCGGGGGACGAGGGCGTTTACAGCCAATACGGGTTCCTCGAATACAAAATCGTCACGCTCGCGGCAGGAGGAACGCCGGTCGTCGCGCCCGAGACGAATTACACGGCGGATGTCGACGCGCTGCTCGGCCGCGTGAGTGAGAGAACCAAAATCGTTTTTCTCGCCAATCCGAACAATCCGACCGGCACTTTTTTACCCGCGAGCGAGGTTGCGCGGCTGGCGCGTTCGCTGCCGTCGCATGTGCTGCTCGTCATCGACGCCGCCTATGCCGAATATGTTCAGCGCGAGGATTACGAGGCGGGCGTCGCGCTTGTCGAAGCGCATGGAAATGTCGTGATGACCCGCACCTTCTCGAAGATCTATGGCCTTGCCGGTTTGCGCGTCGGATGGGGATATGGACCGGCGCATGTCATCGAGGCGTTGAACCGAATCCGCTCGCCTTTCAATGTGTCGAGCGCGGGTTCGGTCGCGGCGATCACGGCGTTGTCGGATCGCGCCCATCTCGACGCGGCGGTCGCCCATAATGAGCGCTGGCTGCCGTGGCTCGCGCGGGAAATTGCCGCGCTCGGCTTAGAGGTTCTGCCGAGCGTCGCCAATTTCGTCGCCATCCGTTTCCCGGAGACGCCGGGGCGAACGGCCGCCGACGCTGACCGATTCCTCACCTCGCGCGGTCTGGTGCTGCGCGCCATCGGCGCTTATGGCATGCCGGAATTCTTAAGACTCACCGTCGGCGCGCAAGAGGCGAATGAACGCGTCGTCGATGCGCTCGCCGAATTCATGCGGAGCGCGCCTTCGCAACAAGACGCGCAAAACCAAGCGCAAGCCGACGCTCATGGCTGACGCGTTTTTCGAACGCCTCGCGCTGATTGGCGTCGGCCTCATCGGCTCGTCGATCGCGCATGCCGCGCGCCAATTCGGCGCGGCGCGGCATATCGCGGTCATGGATTCATCGCCGCAGGTCGTCGAACGCGCCGGGGAGCTCGGCCTTGCCGACATTGCGACGCAGGACTCTGCGCTAGCCGTCGCCGGCGCCGATCTGGTCATCATTTGCACGCCCGTCGGCGCGTGCGGCGAGGTCGCGCGAGCCATCGCGCCGCATCTTGAAGACGGCGCCGTCGTTTCCGACGTCGGGTCGGTGAAGGGCGCGGTCGTCGCGCAGATGGCGCCGCATCTTCCCGATCCCGCGCGCTTCATCCCCGCCCATCCGATCGCCGGCACGGAATTCTCAGGACCTGACGCGGGATTCGCGACGCTTTTTCAGAACCGCTGGTGCATTCTCACGCCGCCCGAGAACGCCGACGCCACGGCTGTGCAGCGGCTGACGCAATTCTGGAGTCGCCTCGGCGCGAATGTCGAGACAATGAGCGTTTCGCATCATGACGCGGTGCTCGCGCTCACCAGCCATCTGCCGCATCTCATCGCTTACAACATTGTCGGCACGGCGGATGATTTCGGCGATGAAACGCGCTCCGAAGTGATCAAATTCTCGGCCTCGGGCTTTCGCGATTTCACCCGCATCGCGGCCTCCGACCCGATCATGTGGCGCGATATTTTTCTCGCCAACAAGGACGCCGTGCTGCAGATGCTCGGGCGGTTCAATGAGGACTTGAGCGCGTTACAACGGATGATCCGGCGCGGCGACGGGCAGGGGCTCGAGGAATTTTTCGCGCGCACGCGCGAAATCCGCCGCTCGATCGTCGAACAGGGCCAGGACACCGCCGCGGCCGACTTTGGAAGGCGCTGGCAGGGGCGGTAGACCGTCTCGCGGCCAATGCAGGGATCACAAATGATCGAATCGGATCGCGATGCTTTGCGCTCTGCCTTCGAAACCGCCGTTCCCGGCTATGACGCGCCGCGACGGAAACTCATTCCGCATTTCGACGCCTTCTATGGGACCGCGCTCGATCTGCTCGAAGAGGTCGTCGGCGCGGGCGACTTCCGATGCGTCGACCTCGGCGTCGGCACCGGTCTGCTGTCGGAAATGATTCTCAAGCGGTTTCCCGGCGCACAGGTCGAAGGCGTCGATTTCGCGCCGAAAATGCTCGATGCGGCGCGGGAAAGGCTCGCAATTTATGGCGCCCGCGCGCGCCTCTTGGCCGCCGATTATGCGACCGCGCCGCTTCCCGCGCAGCTCGACGCCGTCGTCTCGGCGCTCTCCATCCATCATCTCGAAGATGAAGCGAAGCGCCGCCTCTTCAAGCGGATTCATGATGCGTTGCGGCCCGGCGGCGTCTTCATCAACGCCGACCAGTCGCTCGGCGCGACGCGCGAAATCGAGGACGCCTACCAGCGCCGCTGGGAAGCGGATGTTCAGCGTTCAAGAATCGCCGATGAGGATTTGGCGGCGGCAAAGAAGCGCGCGGAACTCGATCGCAGTTCGACCTTCGCCGACCAGATCGCCTGGCTGAAAGAGGCTGGGTTCCGCTACGCCGACATCGGCTGGAAACGCCATCGCTTCACGGTGTTTTACGCGCGGCGATAGAGTCGTCTGTCGATGCATGGCCGATGCGCAAGGCTTCGTCGGCGTTGCGCGAGATAACCTGCTGCACCTTGCCGGAGAGCGCGGCGAGCACCCAAGGCAACTGAATGTCGATTCGCAGCAAATCCTTGAGCACCGCGATCTGCGCCGTCGCCGACTGACCGAGCGCCGCGACGCGAACCGTCGCCACGTCGCCCGCCCATGTGACCTCCGAATGTGCGACCTTGTCGACATAGTCGCGCTGCATCTTCGTCAGCTGTTCGCAGATGCGGGCTTTCGCCTTTTCGACGCCGAGATCATGCGGCACGGTGACGGTGATGGCGTTCGACATGGCTTCCTCCACTCGGCTCAATGTAGGATTTTCCGAGACCCATGAGAAGAACGAGGCGGCGAAAGACAACGGAGGGCAAGATGGTTCTTGGAGGACCTGTCTTAAGAAAAGTTCAGGTTGGGCTGGCGCTGGCATTGGGCTTCGACGTAACCGTGGATAGCGCCCTTGCCGTCCCCACGCCGCCGCTCCGGCGAACTCCGTCGCCGACCAGGTTGCGGCCAAATCATTCGCGGAACAAACCTGTTGAGGACGCAAAGCCCCAGCCGGCTAACCCCACGCCTCAAGCCGACATCCCGCTTGCAGAAGATTGCGCGATGAAACTGCGCGAGGCGGGGGTGGATTTCGAGCCGACCCAAACGCCGTCGGGCGATCTCGATGGCTGCGCAATTGATGGACCTGTGCGGCTCACGGCGATCGAGGTCGACAAGGCTCGCGTCGCACTCAATGCGAAGCCGGTGCTCAGTTGCTCCTTCGCCTTGCAGTTTTCCGATTTTGTGAAAAATCTCCTCACGCCGCTCGGCGCCGGGAAAATGGCGGCGCCGCTTGTCGCGATCGACTCTGGACCGGGCTACGAGTGCCGCAGCCGCAATCGCCAGGCGGGCGGTAAGCTCAGCGCGCATGGCAAGGGAATCGCGATCGATTTGAGCGCCTTTGTTTTTTCCGACGGACGCAGAGTCTCCGTCGAAAAGCAGGACGATCCACAGTCGACCGTTTATTTCAGGACGTTGAGAACGGCGGCCCGCGGCTGGTTCACGACGGTGCTCGGACCAGGTTCCGACGCCGCTCATGCGAACCATCTACATGTCGACATCGAGGGACACGGATCGAACGGGAGCTACCGCATTTGCCAATAGGGCATGCTGTCGCGATTAATTCGCCGAGGCGAGAAGTCCGAGTCGCGTCAGCTCATGCTCGCGAATATTGCGCGTGATCGGATAATAGCCGCCTTTCTTCGCTTGAGTCTGGCCGTCTCTCGAAAGCACATATTTGACGAATTCGCCGCTCAGATTGTCGATCGGCTTCTTGGGATCCTTCAGCAGGTAAATATAGAGACCTCTGGCCAGCGGATATTTGCGCGAATAGGTATTGTCGAAAGACGCGTCGAAACAGCCTTTGCCGACCGCGATGGGAACGGCGCGCACCGCGCTCGTCTTGTAGCCAATTCCCGAGTAGCCGATGCCAAATTTGTCGGCGCCGACGGCGCCGACGACCGCCTCCGATCCGACCTGCATCTTGATGGCGTCTTTGAAGTCGCCGCCGTTCAAGACATGCTGCTTGAAGAATTTGTAAGTGCCCGACAGCGTGTTGCGGCTATATATGTCGATGGGCTTCGTCGCCCACTCGCCGGTCAGGCCAAGTTCGCCCCAGCTGCGGATGCTCCTGCCGCCGCCGCTCTTCGGGTCGGCGGCGAAAACGCGCTCCAGCTGCTCGATGCTGACGCATTGCAGCGGATTGTCCTTGTGGACATAGATCGCCAGCGCGTCGATCGCGACCAGAATCGCGGTCGGCTTATAGCCGAATTTTACTTCGAAGGCGCCGATCTCGTCCGGCGTCATCTGTCGCGACATCGGACCGAGCTGGGATGCGCCGGAGAGCAGCGCCGGCGGCGCTGTATTCGACCCCTTGCCTTCGATCTCGATCGTGACGTTGGGGTAAATTGACCGGAAGCCCTCGACCCACAGCTCCATCTCGTGAAGCATCGTGTCGGACCCGACCGATTTGAGCCTCCCCGACAACGAATCGACTGCTTTATATGGAGAAAGCTCCAAATCGAGCGTCGCCGCGCCACCGGTCAGGAGCGCGAAAAAGGCGGCGACGGCGGAAAGGGCGCGCAGTTTCATGGATCTATCCGTTGCGTCAAATCATTGCGGCCGAAGCGGTCTCTCCCTGGCAGGCGCATGATCGAGGCGGAACCGCTTGGGGTTGGCCACTCAGGCGAGCGTTCGGCTCGGCGTACTAGGTTTCGCCACAATTTCGCCGGGGGAAATGACACGCGCATGACGATTGCGTGACATCGGCGGCCGGCCGACCGCGCCAGCGCGCAAAAAAACCGGAAGGCGAGACATCGCCTTCCGGTTGATCGTCCGCGAACGCGCCGAAGAGCGGCGGCGTCCTCCTCAGTACGAATAATACATGTCGAATTCGACCGGATGCGGCGTCATCTCGAAACGGATCACGTCCTGCATCTTGAGATCGATGTAGGAGTCGATGAAGTCTTCGCTGAACACGCCGCCGGCGGTCAGGAAGGCGTGATCGGCCTTGAGGCTTGCAAGCGCTTCGCGCAATGAGCCGCAGACGGTCGGGATCGCCTTCAACTCTTCCGGCGGGAGATCGTAAAGGTCCTTATCCGACGGCGCGCCGGGGTCGATCTTGTTGGCGATGCCGTCAAGGCCCGCCATCAACATCGCGGCGAAGGCGAGATAGGGATTGGCGGTCGGGTCCGGGAAGCGCACTTCGACGCGCTTGGCCTTGGGGTTCGTCGAGAAAGGAATGCGGCAGGAGGCCGAACGGTTACGCGACGAATAGGCGAGCAGCACCGGCGCTTCGAAGCCCGGCACCAGACGCTTATAGGAATTCGTCGAGGGGTTGGTGAAGGCGTTCAGCGCCTTGGCGTGCTTGATGATGCCGCCGATATACCACAGGCATTCCTGAGAAAGGCCGGCGTATTTGTCGCCGGCGAAGACCGGCTTGCCGTCCTTCCAGACCGACTGATGGACATGCATGCCGGAGCCATTGTCGCCATAGACCGGCTTCGGCATGAAGGTCGCCGACTTTCCGTAGGAATGCGCGACCTGATGGATGCAATATTTATAGATTTGCAGATGGTCGGCGATGGTGACGAGCGTCTCGAACTTCAGACCGAGTTCGTGCTGCGCCGAGGCGACTTCGTGATGGTGCTTCTCGACCTTGGCGCCCATGGCCGCCATGGCGGCGAGCATCTCGCTGCGCATGTCCTGCGCCGAGTCGACCGGCGGCACCGGGAAGTAACCGCCCTTGGTGCGCACGCGATGGCCGAGATTGCCACCCTCGTAAGCCGTGCCGGTGTTGGAGGGCAGTTCGGTCGAATCAAGCGAGAAGCCGGTGTCGTAAGGCTCGACCGAAAAGCGCACGTCGTCGAAGACGAAGAACTCGGCCTCGGGGCCGAAATAGGCCGTGTCGCCAACGCCGGCGGACTTCATATGCGCAAGCGCCTTTTTGGCGATGCCGCGGGGGTCGCGATTATAGGGCTGGCCGGTCGTCGGCTCGATGACGTCGCAGACGATCGAAAGCGTCGAGGCCGCGAAGAAGGGGTCGATGGCGATGGAGCTCAGATCGGGAACCAGCGTCATGTCCGATTCATTGATCGCTTTCCAGCCCGCGATCGACGAGCCGTCGAACATGATGCCTTCGGTCAAAGCGTCCTCATCGACGATCGAAACGTCGAACGTAACGTGCTGCCACTTGCCGCGCGGGTCGGTAAATCGGAAATCGACGTATTTCACGTCGTTATCCTTGATTTGCTTAAGTACGTCCTTGGCCGTCGTCATTTGGTTCGATGCCTCTCTTTGCTGATCCTGCTGTTTAGCCGGTTTGGTATTGGGCGCGGCGGAGCGTTTGAAAATATTGGCGAGGAAGCTCATGGGGCGGGGGCTCAGTGCTAGATGGCGTCCGCGCCGGTCTCGCCGGTGCGGATGCGGATCGCGCCTTCTATGTTGGAAACAAAAATCTTGCCATCGCCAATTCGGCCGGTCTGGGCGGCGGTGCGTATCGCCTCGACGGCGCGTTCTACGGCGTCGTCGGCCAGCACGATCTCGATTTTAACTTTCGGCAGAAAATCAACGACATATTCAGCGCCGCGATAGAGTTCCGTATGCCCTTTCTGACGACCGAACCCCTTCGCTTCGGTGACGGTGATGCCCTGGAGCCCAGCCGCCTGCAGAGCTTCCTTCACCTCATCGAGCTTGAATGGCTTGATGATCGCCTCGACCTTTTTCATCAAATCCCCCGCGCGCTTAGCTTAAGCCCCGGCCCCGCTAGCGACTTTGGCTCGGCTGAAGAACCGCCGAGCTTCTAACATTGCCGCGTTGGTCGCGCCATGGCCAAAGTTCCGGCGCTCGACTCGATTTGGCGCCCAAGCAAAGTGCGATATGCATATAAATTATGCATTAAGCACAATAATTAAGCGATGCCTCGATCGTCCACGACCGCAGGCAAATCTTCCCTTGCGCCCCATTCCGTCCAGGACCCGTCATAGACCGTCGCCATCGGTCGGCCCATCGCGGCGAGCGCGAGACTGATAATGCAAGCGCTGAGCCCGGAGCCGCAGGTCGCGATGACCGGCGCGTCGGGATTGACGCCGGCCGAGGAAAACGCCGCTTCAAGGCCGGCTCTCTCCTTCATTATGCTCCCGCCGTCGAGAACATTGCCGAACGGAAGATTGAACGCGCCCGGCATATGGCCGGAACGCAGCCCCTGTCGCGGCTCCGGCGCCCAGCCGTGGAAACGCTCGGCGCCGCGCGCGTCGACCACTTGCGGGCCGCCAGTTTCGAGCGCGCGCCGCACGGCGTTGGCGTCGGCGACGAGGCGCGCGTCGAAACGGGGGGTAAATCGCGCCGGCGCGCTCCGATGCGCCTCGCCTTTTTCGAGCGGCCGGCCTTCGGCCTTCCAGGCGGGCAGGCCGCCAGCGAGGACAGAGACTCTTTCGGCGCCGAAAACATTGAGCGTCCACCACAGTCGTGGCGCGGAGAAAATGCCGACGGCGTCATAGACGACCGCCCGCATGCCGTCGCCAAATCCCAGCCGGCCCATCTCCGCGGCGAAGACGTCCGCTGCGGGCAGCATATGCGGCAGGTCGGTCGAATGGTCGGCGACGGCGTCGATATCGAAGAACACGGCGCCGGGGATATGGCCGGCCAGATATTCCGCGCGTGGATCGCGCTTGGTCACGGGCATGTGCCACGAAGCGTCGAAGACGAGGAGATCGGGCGCGTCGAGCTGGTCCGCGAGCCATTGCGTGGTGACGAAGAGGCTTTTGGGATCAATCTGGCGCGCCATGGTCTTGCTCATACCGCGTTGCGGCGACCGGCGCCAACTCATGACGACTTGACGAAGGAAGCTTCGGCCGATCGCATTGATCAGCTGCGGTTTCAGCGCATCTTCGCGTCCTTTTCGCCAGATGTCGTTCGCAATGGCGCGTCGGCCTTGTCGTAAACGCCGAATGGAAGCATTCTCGTTTCCGAATCGGAGGTCGTCTGGCGCATCCCGGCGCGGCTGTCGAGAAAGAGCAGCCGAGAGTCGATTCGCGCCTACACTCGCTCTTATGGCTTGACCGTCTGCCGCTTCCCTGCCGCATGCGTCGTTCGCCCGAGCGTTTCGACAAGAGCAGGAATTGAAAGCGATGATGATTGATGACTCAAAATATGCCTTTCTACAGACAGGCAATACGCACCGGCGGACAATACTGGATCACATCCTGACTTATATTACGGTCGAACGCGACCGAAAACTTGTCGATCTTGGAGCCGGACACTGCCTCTTTTCGTGCGCCGCCGCGGCGCATGGTTATCGCGTCACCGCCGTCGACGCGCGACAAGACAGAAAACCCGCGGTTCTCCCGCCGAACGTATCGTTCAAGCTGCAAGACGTCCGCACATTCGACCTGGCCGGCTTTGACGTGATTTTGATTCTTGGGCTCTTGTACCATCTGACGCTCGACGATCAGATCGACTTGCTGACGCGCTGCCCGACCGGCAGCCGGGTGATCGTCGACACCCAGGTCCACATCAGAAATCTCGTCGCGCAGGATGTCTGGGATCAAATGAAATTGGACGTGGACGCGATTGAGCGTCAATCCGGATATGAAGGAATTTTGTATCCGGAACAAACCAACCTGCAGGCGTCCGTCGGCAACACGCATTCCTGGTGGCATACGGAGCCCAGCATCTTGAAGCTGTTCAAAGAAACAGGCTTTTCGAGATGCGTCATGATCGGTCTGCCCTATGTGTCGAAATATGGCGGCAGGCGGTGGTATGCGCTCTCAAAGCAACCATAATCGATCGGCCTGCGCCCCGGCCTCGTCCCAAACGGTCCGAAGCGAGCGGCAAGCGTCCCGAGCGCAGCCTTGCGCGCCGACGGACTGATCCACCCGAATTCCCTATTCATCCGCCCGGCGCTGCTTGCATCCGGCGCGCTCGCGTTCACAATACGCCGATTTGATTCTCTCGCCATCGGCGCTTAACCCTCATGCTCGACATCCCCGGCAAGGCTTGCGGCTCCTGCTTCTTCTGCTGCAAGGTGCTTGAAATCGAAGAGTTCAAGAAGCCGGCCGGCAAGCTTTGCGAGCATTGCGCGCAGGCCGGCGGCTGCGGCGTGTACGACACGCGCCCGCAAGTGTGCCGCGACTATTATTGCCGATGGAAGGACGAGCGCAGCTTCTCGTCGCAATTGCGGCCCGACCGCGTCGGCGCCCTGCTGATGGACGACCCAGACAGCGACGAATATCTCGCCGTCTGTGACCCGGAAAAGCCCTTTTCCTGGCGCAATCCTCTCGTATTCAAGCATCTTGTCTCCGAGGCCAAGGCGGGACGGCTCGTTGTCGCAAAGGCTGGATTGCGGGCATGGCGCATTTTCGAGGACGGACATTGGCAGGAATGGGCCTGAGCCTCTGCGCGGCCGCGGGCCGGCAACGCCTCAGAACGTTGGGCCGGGACATCGTCGCCGTCGCCATGCCGCCGGCGCTTTTCTTTGTGCTTTGCGTGGCGCTTGGCGCGCCGGCCGGGGCCGAGACTCTCAGGGCGCATTATGCGTTGAGCCTGATGGGGCTTTCGATCGGCAGCGCCTATGCGTCGGGCGTCGTCGATCCGCAGACCTATCGGGTCGAAATCTCGATGCGGACGACCGGCCTCGCCAATCTGATCAACAACGCCCAGGGCGCCGCCAGCGCCAGCGGCGGGTTGACCCTCGCGGGCCCCTCGCCGGCAAGCTACGCCAACACCACCTCGAACAGCGACGAGACTCGCACGGTCCGCATGTCGCTTGCCGGCAACGCCGTGCGCGCGGTCGACGTAAGGCCGGCGCCCTGGGACGCCGAGGCGCGCATCCCGGTCACAGAAAGCGCCAAGCGCCACATTGTGGATCCGGTCAGCGCGCTGATCATGAGAGTGCCGCCGGGAGAGCAGCTCACCGGTCCCGCGGCGTGCAACCGGACCATTTCGGTGTTCGACGGCGTCACGCGCTTCGACGTGGAGCTCGCCTACGCCGGCGATCACACGGCGCAAATTAGAGGCTACGCCGGCCCCGTCACCGTCTGTTCGGCGCGCTACATGCCGATCGCCGGCCATCGTCCGGACAGCTCGTCCACCCGCTATATGGCGAATAATCACGACATCAGCGTCTGGCTCGCGCCGCTGCCCGACGCCCATGTCGTCGTGCCGATCCACATCGCGATCGGCACCGCCGCCGGCAGGCTCGTCATCGACGCTTCCGAATTCGAGATCAATCAGCGCCGCGCCGACTCGAGGCGTTGAACTTATCGCGGCGATGTCAGTTGACGCGAACTTCCTTCGTCTTCTTCCGGTTCATGCGATCAGACTCATATTCGAGATATCTGACTTCCAGAGGTTCGGCGTTCGCGCCTGGGCGCAGGCAAAATGAGGGCTGGGGCGAAAAGCCTCCTTCCGGGGCCTGGAAACAGTCCGAAAAACGCACTTCGCACTGAAACATTGTCTCGGTTTTCGGCGCCGCCCGCACGACGACCGCGCGCGCCTTTTCGATCGCCTGCTTGCAAATGTCGGGCGCGAAGCCCCATGCCTCGCAATCGCTCCGCGTCGCCATATATTTGCCGTCGGCGGAACAGACGGGCGAGCGCCGGAAGGCGTAAAAGGCTGAAAATCCAGCGGCCGCCAGGGCGACGGCGATGATCACGAACCTGAACATGGAACGTTTGCTCGCGAGAGGGATGGGCGCCGCGCGTCGATAGATAGTCGCTGACGCGATGTGGCGGCAAGCGTAAACTGAGCCTTTGCTTGGGGACGTCGATGCGGCGATGCAGCGCATCTGCGGCCATTTCAGTCGCTTGACAGGACTGTGCGTCTGCAATACTTCCAAACGACCGCATTTCGGAACAGCGGCCCAGAGCTGCGAGCATTATGGCTCTCCGGGCGCGGCTAGGGCCGAATAAGCGATGCAGACGCGTCCCCGCCTAAGTGAGGTCGATGTTGAACTGAGACCGAATTGGGCCGGCGTCAGCCATGCTATCCACTTGACCAATTCTACAACGACCGCAATGCCGCATCGCGGATTGCAGCGTGAATCTCGGCATGTGGCGAACCCGCAGTGTGTGACAGAAGGAGGAAACTATGGGCGCTATTCTTGAACTGACGAGCTATGCGGCGACCCCGGTCGGCATGATCGCGATCATCGTCATTGGCGCGGCCGCTTATTTCGCCGCCCGCTGGGTGTTCAGCGACTAAGACCAGCTCTTAAGAAGCTTGCAAATTCGGCGCGCTGGCTCGGCCAGCGCGCCGTTTTTCTTGCCGGCCGACCCTTCTCCGGAGCCCGAAGAGGCTTGCATCCGCCGGCGCCTGCGGTATGGTGATGCGCCCACTTCTATCGGGCGGGCGGCGCCGACCCGACGGGCCAGAATTTGCTCTATGTCCGAGTTTGTCGCGGGGCAAATCGAACACATGCGCCGCACTCGCGCGGCGGCGGAGGCTAGATGGCTCCTACCTCTTCGACCAGGGCAGGAAACGACCATAAGGATGGCGGCCGCGCCGCGCGCGCCAATGGCCCCGATGGCGCGCAGGCGACGGCCGAAGTGGAACGCATCGCCGTCGCCGTCGCGGACAAGAGCCCGCTGATCCTCGCCGGTCTCGACAAGCTGCTGTCGGACGACCGCCGCTTCAACCTCGTGGCCAAGTTGACCGACGGGGAGGAATTCCTCGAGGCGGCGCGCCAGCAAAAATTCACCATCGCGGTCATCGGCTGGCAATTGCCGACGCTGCACGCCCGCGACGTACTGCGGGCGCTGTCACGCCAGGTCGCCGCGCCCAAAATCGTCGTCTACAGCGGCACCAATGATCCGGCGGCGCCGGCCGAGACTCTCCAGCTTGGCGGCGCGGGCTTCGTCTCGAAGCGCGCCCCGCCGGAGCGGCTTCTCGACGTGCTCGCCGCGGTGGCGGCCGGCGACATGGTGTTTCCTTTCGTCGACATTCGCAAAATGCGCAGCGACCCGCTGGAAAATCTCACCTTGCGGGAGCGAAGCCTGCTGTCGGCGCTCGGCTCCGGCCATACCAACAGTCAGCTCGCCAAGGATTTCGGGGTCTCGATCAACACGATCAAATTCCATCTGCGCAATCTTTTCGAAAAACTCGAGGTGCGCAATCGCGCGCAAGCCATCGCTCTCTTTTTGGAAATGAAGCACGGCGCATATCCGGGCGGCGGGGGCGGGCGCAGCATGGAGCCGGCGGGCTCGTCGCGCGGACGGCGCAATCGCTCGGAATGATCACGGCGCGGGAAAGAGCGCGTCGGTCTTTCCAGTCAGCCAATAGGCGAGAAGCCCCGCCCATTCATGCGCGGCGGATTCGACAAGGCTCAATGCGCGGAGCGCGCCCGGAAATTCGAGGCGCCAGATATCGCGATGCGTGCGATAATCGACCGGAAAGGCGATCACCGGAAATCCTGCCTTGCGAAAGACGCCGATGGCGCGCGGCATATGCATGGCGGAAGTGACAAGCAGCCAGCGTTCGCCCGCCTTCGGCTGCACCAATTCGCGCGTGAAGACGGCGTTTTCGACTGTATTGCGCGAGCGCCCCTCAAAGATGACGCGGCTTTCGTCAACGCCCGCGTCGCTCCAGAATTGTTTCGCGACCTCGATCTCCGGAAAGCCGGGCGGCGCGGCCGATCCGCCGCTGAATATCAGTCGCGCCTGTGGATATTTGCGCATCAGCGCGATCGGCGTCGTCAGGCGTTCCGCCGCCTCCGACAAACTCGGCCAGTTTCTCTCGGCGCTCAATTCCGCATCGGCCGCGCCGCCGAGCACGATGATTCCGTCTGGGGGCGCCGGAAGATCGCGCGGCGCCTCGTGAAACCGGGATTCAAGCGGCGCCGCGAGCATGTCGCCGAGCGGCGTGAATCCCATGAGGAGCAGCGCGAACGCGCCAACGGTCGCGAGCGCACGACCCCATCCTTGCCAGCGCGTGTAAAGCAGCGTCGCGCCGACAGCGCAAAGAAAGATCGCGACATGAACGGGCGCCAGAAGGTAGCCGAGGATTTTCGAGGCGAGGAAGAACATCGGCGTTTGGCGACCTCTCCGCACATCTTCGCGACGCGCCAGGCAAGGAAAAAATGGCGGCTCCGTACAAAGGGCGCCGTCGTTTTCCTCGACTTTCGAGTCGCGTGTTTCGTCCGCTCCCCAGGATGCGGAAAACAGCTCACATATTCGGATAGTTCGGCCCGCCGCCGCCCTCCGGCGGAACCCAGGTGATGTTCTGCGCCGGGTCCTTGATGTCGCATGTTTTGCAGTGGACGCAATTCTGCGCGTTGATCACGAAGCGCGGATCGCGGCGCGTCTCCTCGTCGGCATAGACCACTTCATAGACGCCCGCGGGACAATAGAGCCGCGCCGGCTCGCCATAGACCGGAAGATTGCGCTCGATGGGGATCGAAGGATCGGCGAGCTTCAAATGAACCGGCTGATCCTCCTCATGATTGGTGTTGGAGACGAACACCGACGACAGCTTGTCGAAGACAAGCTTGCTGGCGCGTTTGGGATAGACGATCGGCGTCACTTCCGAGAGTGGCTTTAAGGTCTCGTAATCGGCCTTGCCGTGCTTGAGCGTGCCGAAGAAGGAAAAGCCGAACAGTTCATTCGTCCACATGTCGAGGCCAAAGAGCGGCGCGCCGACATAGGTGCCGTATTTGGACCATAGCGGCTTGACGTTGCGCACGGGCTTCAGATCGCGGCCGATATCGGACGCGCGCCACGCCGCGTCATAGGCGGTGATTTCGTCATGCGCGCGGCCCTCGCCGATCGCCGCCGCGACATGATCGGCGCACAGAATCCCGGAGAGCATTGCATTATGCGACCCCTTGATGCGCGGCACATTCATGAAGCCCGCGGCGCAGCCGACCAGCGCGCCGCCGGGCATGACGAGCTTCGGAACGCTCTGCCATCCGCCCTCGGTCAGCGCGCGCGCGCCATAGGACAGGCGTTCGCCGCCTTCGAGCGTCGGCGCGATCATCGGATGGGTCTTGAAGCGCTGAAACTCGTCGAAGGGAGAGAGCGTCGGATTCGAATAGTTGAGATGCACGACGAAACCGATCGACACCAGATCGTCGTCGAAATGATAGAGGAAAGAGCCGCCGCCGGTGTCGGCCGCGAGCGGCCAGCCAAAGGAATGCTGCACAAGTCCGTCCTTGTGTTTCTCCTTCGGGATGCGCCAAAGCTCCTTGAAGCCGATGCCGAATTTCTGCGGCTCGCTGTTCGCGCAAAGATCGTATTTCGCCAGCAGTTGCTTGGTCAGCGAACCGCGCGCGCCTTCGGCGAAAATCGCATATCTGCCCCTAAGCTCCATCCCCCTGGTGAAACTGTCCTTGGGTTCGCCGTCGCGGCCCACGCCCATGTCGCCGGTCGCGACGCCGACGATCTCGCCCTGATCGCCATACAGGACTTCGGCGCCGGCGAAGCCGGGATAGATTTCGACGCCCAGCGTTTCAGCTTCGGAGGCGAGAAAGCGAACGACATTGCCGAGCGAGCCGATGAAATTGCCATGGTTGTTCATCAGCCGCGGCATCAACATATTGGGAATGCGAATGCCGCCCTTTTCCGACAGCAGCAGAAAATTATCTTCATCCACCTGAGTTTTGAGCGGAGAATCGTCGCGCGCGCGCCACTCGGGCAGAAGGCGATCGAGGCCGATCGGATCGATCACCGCGCCCGACAAAATATGCGCGCCGGGCTCGGAGCCCTTTTCGATGACGACGACTGAAAGATCCGGCGCGACCTGCTTTAAGCGAATCGCCGCGGCGAGGCCGGCCGGGCCCGCGCCGACCACGACCACGTCATATTCCATCGATTCACGCGGCGGCAGCTCCGTATCTTCAGTCATTTTCAATCCCTTTTGCCTTTCTTGGAGGCATTCTAGCCTTTTTGCGCGGGCTGCGGCAAAAGGAGTTTCGCGTTTGCGCAAGGCTTTGATCGAGCCGCTTCTGTTAGAAGTTCGGGGCGCGGCGGGAGAGGTGCATAATCAGATCATGCTCGATCCGATTTACGCCCCATGAAGCGTCTACCATATTTCATCGCGATCGCGCTCCTGGCCGTTGGCGTCTGGATCGTCACGGCTCGTCCGGCCAATCCTGGCGACGTCTTCCTCGGCTATGTCGAGGGGGACATTCTCTACATCGGCCCCTATGAGAGCGAAAAGGTCGCGAGCGTTGCGGTCGCCGCCGGTTCCGCGGTGAAGAAGGGCGATCCGCTGTTCGCGATGTCGACCGCGCTTCTCGATCGCGCACGTGACGAGGCGGCGGCGCGCGTCGCGCAACTCGAGGCGCAAGCCGAAAATCTGCAGGCGGCGATGAATCGCCCGGAGCAGATCGCGGTTCTGCAGGCGGCGCTGGAGCGCGCCGAGGCGGCGTTGCAACTCTCTCGCGCCGATTATGACCGGCAGCGCAAACTTTACGCCGACGGCCATGTCGCCAAGGCGGCGCTCGACCGCGCCGAAATGGCGCGCGCCCGCGACGAAGCGAGCGTGAAGGAAGCGCGCCGGCAGGTCGAGGCGTCGCGCATGGCGAGCCGCACGCAGGAGATCGAAGCCGCCGAAGCCAGTTTGAAACAGGCGCGCGCGCAGCTCGATGCGCTGAACATTCGCATCAAGCGCCAAAGCGTCGTCGCGCCCGCCGACGGCGTCGTGCAGGACGTGTATTTTCGGCCCGGCGAAATCGTCAACGCCGGCCAGCCGGTCATTGCGCTGCTGCCGCCGGAGAACCGCAAAGTGCGCTTTTACGTCTCCGAACCGGAGCTGCCGAAAATTTCGCTTGGCGAGCGGGTGCGCATGACATGCGACGGCTGCGCCGACGATCTTTACGGACGCGTCACCTATATCGCCGGCCGCCAGGAATATACGCCCCCCGTCATCTTCAGCGACCAGGAGCGCGCCAAGCTCGTCTTCAAGGTCGAAGCCCATCTTGAAGGCGCGGCGCGCGCCGCGCCCTTAGGCATGCCGGTCGCTGTGACGCCCGCGCCGGAACCGGCGGAATCGCCGAAATGAGCCTCGAGCGCGAGATCGCGATCGACGCGCGCGGGCTGACCAAATCCTTCGGCGCGAAAAAAGTCGTCGACAATCTCTCGCTGCAGGTGGCGCGCGGCGACATCCAGGGATTTCTCGGCCCGAACGGCAGCGGCAAGACGACGACGATCCGCATGCTCTGCGGCCTGCTGACGCCCGATTCAGGCGAAGGCACATGTCTTGGCTACGACATCCGTCGCCAGCAGAAGGAGATCAAACGTTGCGTCGGCTATATGACGCAGGGCTTTTCGCTCTATCGCGACCTCACCATTCGCGAAAATCTCGAATTCGTCGCGCGCGTCTATAATCTCGAAGCGCCGGAGGACGCGGCCCAGGCGGCGCTCGAGCGATTGGGACTGACGGCGCGCGCCGACCAACTCGCCGGCGAATTGTCCGGCGGCTGGAAGCAGCGGCTGGCGCTCGGCGCCTGCATCCTTCCCAGTCCCTCGCTGCTCCTCCTCGACGAGCCGACGGCCGGCGTCGATCCCAAGGCGCGCCGCGACTTCTGGGACGAAATCCATCATCTCTCGACGCAAGGCCTGACGGTGCTGGTCTCGACCCATTACATGGACGAAGCCGAGCGCTGCCATAAGATCGCTTACATCGCCAACGGGCGTCTGCTCGCGTCGGGAACGATTCCGCGGATCATCGAGGGCGCGCATCTCTCGACCTGGGTCGTGACCGGCGAAGACCTCGATGCGCTCGCCAGCGAATTGAAACATCAGCCCGGCGTCGACATCGTTGCGCGCTTTGGCTCCGCGCTGCACGTGGGCGGACGCGATGAAGCGGCGATGGAGCGCCTCGCGCGCCGCTATGGCGGCGAAGGCCGTCATCGCTGGACACGCGACGAGCCGACGCTCGAAGACGTGTTCATCGATTTGATGACCCGCGCCGGCGCGGATCGATGAACGCGCCGCAAGACTCGCCGAGCGCTGTTCGGCGTGCGGCGCACGGACCGCTGGCGCAGTCCTTCCGGCGTTGCGTCGCCATGTTCATCAAGGAGTTCATTCAGCTTCGCCGCGACCGGCCGACCTTCGCGATGATCGTCGGCATTCCGCTCATTCAGCTGATGCTGTTCGGCTATGCGATCAACACAGATCCCAAACATCTGCCGACGGCGGTGCTGACGAGCGACGACAGTCCAATCGCCCGCGCGCTGATCGGCGCCTTGTGGGCGACCGATTATTTCGACATCAAATATGTCGTCCGGGGCGAAGCGGCGGCCGACGATTTGATCCTCTCGAACAAAGTGCAATTCGTCATTCAGATTCCGCCCGATTTTTCTCGCCGGCTGGTTCGCGGCGAAAAGCCGGCGATGCTGCTCATCGCCGACGCGTCCGACCCGGTCGCGACCTCTGGCGCGGTCGCCGCCGCGCTCGGCGCCGCCAATCAGGCGCTCGATCGGGAATTGATCGGACCGCTGGCCTCGCTTGTGCAAAACGCCGCGCCCTACGAGATGCGCGTGCATCGCCGCTACAATCCCGCGGGAGAGACGCGCCGCAACATCGTGCCGGGACTGATTGGCGCCATTCTGACCATGACGATGCTGATGTACACGGCGATGTCGGTGACGCGCGAGATCGAACGGGGAACGATGGAGGCGTTGCTCGCCATGCCGATCATGCCGGTCGAGATCATGCTTGGAAAGATCGCGCCCTATGTCGTCGTCGGCGCGGTGCAGATGGCGACGATTCTCATCTTCGCCGCGCTGCTGTTTCAAGTGCCGGTGGTCGGCTCGCTATTCACCCTAACCACGCTGACCCTGCTGTTCATCATCGCCAATCTGTCCGTCGGCTATACGTTCTCGACCATCGCGGTCAATCAGCTGCAGGCGATGCAACTGACGTTCTTCTTCTTTCTGCCGAGCATGCTTCTCTCGGGCTTCCTTTTTCCGTTCTACGGAATGCCGAAATGGGCGCAATATGTCGGAGAGGCGATGCCGCTCACCCATTATCTGCGCATCGTACGTTCGGTGATGTTGAAGGGCTCGACCTTCGGCGACCTTGCAATTGACGCCGGCGCGCTCGCGGCCTTCACGCTTGTCGCGATGAGCGTCGCGGTGATGCGGTTCCGACAGACGCTCGATTAGATCGCGCTGCTTTTGGAAGGAAACGCCCAAATGCGGCGTGATCGATTCCAAAAATTGATAGCGCGCTCTATGAAAAAGCCGGGTCCCATTTTTTCGCGGCGCGCTCTAACGTTGACGGCGGATTTTATGGCGGCCTAATAGGAATTCCCGCTGGTCCGTTCGCTTGGACGGCGTCATTCCCGGCAGGCCGAAGGCCTGACTGGGAATCCAGAGCCGACCCGGCAAAGCTGGTTTGCTCTGGATTTTCGATCGCGCGCAAAGCGCGCGTCGGGAATGACATCCGCGCCGTTCAAACGGGTTTCCTATAACTCTGGCGCGGAGATAAAAATGTCGGGCACGGAAGATCCGCGACAGCGGTTCAATTTGATCATGAAGGTCGCCGCGATCGCCGCGGCGCTGCTGACTCTCTATTACGTCTGGTCTTTTTTCGTCAGCAGCCGCTACCAGGCGCTATGCGGCGGCTCCTATTGGGAGCTGGACAAGAAGGAGATTGATTCCTGCATCGATCGGAAAAAGGAACTCGAAAAATAGCACTGGCCTGGCGATCAGAGCAGAAACATCGCGCTCTGCGCCAAGAAGCCGGCGAACAGCAGCAAGCCGGCGTCGCGATTGGAGCGGAAAAGCCGCAGCGCGGTCGCCGGGGCGGCGTCTGCTCGGGTCAGCGCGGTCTGCCAGGCGAGATGCGCTGCATAGGCGGCGACTCCAAGATAGGACAGCCATCCGCCGCCCGCCAGATGAACCGCGAGGGCGGCGCTCGCGGCGGAGAGGGCGTAGAGCGCGCCGACCGCGAGTTGCACATGCGGCCCGAAGAGGCGCGCCGTCGAGCGCACGCCGACGATGGCGTCGTCAGCGAGGTCCTGAAGCGCGTAAATCGTATCGAAGCCGATGGTCCATGAGACCGCCGCGGCGTAGAGGAAAAGCGCCGGCGCGCCGAGCGCGCCGGTCTGCGCCGTCCAGCCGAGCAGCGCCCCATAGGCGAAGGCGAATCCGAGTATCGCCTGCGGCCAGGAGGTGAACCGCTTGGCGAAAGGATAGATCAGCACGATCAGCGGCGAGACCAGTCCAAGCGCGATCGTCAGCCCGTTGAACGAGAGCAGCACCGCAAGACCGATGAGGCATTGCGCGACGATGAAGGCCAGCGCGGCGCGCGCCGTCACCCGTCCGCTGGCGAGAGGGCGCAGACGCGTGCGCTCGACCTTGGCGTCGATGTCGCGATCGACATAGTCGTTATAGGTCGACCCCGCGCCGCGCATGACGACGGCCCCGATGAAGAAGAGGGTCAGATGCCAGAAATTCGGGCCTTCGCGCAGCGCGACCGACGCGAGCGCGCTCGATTCCCAGCAGGGCAGCAGGAGCAACCACCAGCCGATCGGCCGGTCGAGGCGCGCGAGCTGAAGAAAGGGCAGTAGCGCGGGAGGCGCGCGACGCAGCAACGCATGGTCCGCGATCGCGTCGGGCAGCGCGACCGCTCCCGACGAATCGCCGGTTCGCCTTATGCTCACAGCGGTCCGGCGGGCAACTTCGGCGGCGCCATCATGCCGCCGCCCCCGGCGGCCGCCTGATCGCGCATCTCTTTCATCTTCGCCGCCGCCGCGCAGGCCTGCGAGGCGAAATTCTGGGTCTTGCCGCGCGCATCCTTGAAGCCGTCGACGACGTTATCCGGAATGTTGCACCACTCCTTGTTCTTGGCGAGGTAATTCATCATCTCGGTCTCGATGGCGACAAGTCGGCGCGCGGCCGGGCAGGCGGTTTCAGGGTCCATCTTCCCCTTGCCCGCTTTGCCGATGTTGTTGAGCGCCTCGATGCCGGCCATCCGCTTGACGGTGAGCTTCTGAAAATCCTCCTGGCAGCTCTGCGCAAGCGCGCCGCTCGCGGCGAGCAGCGTCGCGAGGAGGGCAAGGATCGAATGTCGCGCGACGGCGCGAGGAATAGCGACAGCGCCAATGATCATGTCTCTTGGTCCGCTCATCAGGCTTGCAGCAATACCAGCAGGCTTGCCGGCGACGCAAGTTTTGGCGAACCTGCGCGCAACAAAGCGGCGGCTTCATGGCAAGCGCGCCTCGCGCTCGCGTCGCCGCTCGGAAGCAATTGTGTCAGCTTACGATTTTACCGCCCAGCGCCTGTTCGTTCGCGACAAGCTCGCCCCTGGCGTCGACTTCGCGCCTTCAGCTGAGGCGTTGAACTATCTGCTCAATGTTTTGCGCCTGCGCGAGGGCGCCGCGATACATGTTTTCAACGGTTGCGACGGCGAATTTCGCGCGACGCTCTTCGATGTTTCGCGCCGCGCCGCGAGATTGCGCGTCGCGGAGCGCCTGCGCGTCCAGCCCGAACGCGCCGACCTCGATTATTGCTTCGCGCCCTTGAAGCAGGCGCGGCTCGATTATATGGCGCAAAAGGCCACGGAGATGGGCGCCGGCAGGCTCCTTCCGGTGATCACCCATCGCACCCAGGTCCGCCGAATCAATACCGCGCGGCTTCAATCGAATGTCATCGAAGCAGCCGAGCAGTGTGGCGTGCTGGCCGTGCCCGAAGTCGCGCCCGCGGTCGAATTGCCCGATTTCCTGGCGGGTTTCCCGGCGGGACGGCTGCTCATTTTTTGCGACGAGCATGCCGTTCTCGCCAGTCCGATGGACGCGCTCGCAGACTGCACGGCCCGGGAGGGCGTCAGCCTGCTCATTGGGCCCGAAGGCGGTTTCGACGATTCTGAACGGCAATCCATTCGACGATCGCCGAACGTCGTTTGTGTCTCGCTTGGACCGCGCGTGCTGCGCGCCGACACCGCCGCGGTCGCCGCCCTGGCGGTCGTGCAGGCCGCGATTGGCGATTGGCGACCGCCTGCGCCAGACAAAATCTAAACAAAAAATAAATAAATAGAAAATAAAGCGTAAGGCGCGTGTGACGCGGGCGGGCTTCGCGCGCAGGGCGTTTGAGACACGATCCTGCCACGATGTTTGGCTCTAGTTGGAATGTGAGTAAACAGCGTCGGGCTCGACGCGAGCGTTCGTCTTCGCCGTCGGCCCAATTTCGTCGCACCGAGAGACAGGTCGGGATTGCAAGGCTCCTGAAATATCGCGCAAAGGCGCGAATTTTCGGAAGTGAGGCCAAAAAATTATGACGACCCAAGACATCATCCGCCACAGCGAAGGTCAAATTCCGGGGCGCCTGTTTGCAGTCATCGCGCTCGCCACGTTCGCGGTCACGCCGGTTCGCGCCGAAAATGTGAGCCAATGCGCGCGCTATGGCGCCGATTATGTCCCGGTCGCCGGGTCGAATGGCTGCGTTCGATTGGGCGGACACGTTCGCGTCGCCATGCCGAGGACGCCGGTCGCCCCGATGGGCTACGCCGAAATGCCGCGCGATGGCATGCGGCATGCCGCCGCCCGTTCCTCATGGCTGCCGATGGCGCCCTTCGGACTGCACGACCTCTTCCCGCGCTGAGCGCGCTTTGGGCGAAAAAGTAGCATCCACTTTTTCGCGAGCCACGCTCTACAGCGGCAAGACGCAATCCGCGAAGGCGGCGTCGATCGATCGTCCCCAGCCGCCATAATAGGCGTCCAGCCGCTGCTGCGCCAAAGTTCGCCCATCTTCGACAATCGCTTCGAGCGGCGCGAGAAAAATGCTCTCGTCGCGTCCCATAGCGTCCAGTCGCGCTCGCTGGCGCAAGCCGTTCTTGGCCAGCGAAAGCACGTCGCGTCCGACGTCGCGCAGGCCGCGGCCCCCGATCGTCGCATCGAGCGCCAACGCGGGAACGTCGTCGCGCAGCGCCTGGCGCGAGTCGGCGCTCCAATCCTTGGTAAGTTCGCGCGCCGCGTCGAGCGCGCCGGAATCATAGAACAGGCCGGCGAACAGCGCGGCGAGGGCGGTGAAATGCGTGCGGGGCCCAGCGTCCGCGCCGCGCATTTCGAGATAGGTTTTCAGTCGCACCTCCGGAAAGATCGTCGAGAGGTGATTGGCCCAGTCGGACATTGTGGCGCGTTCGCCGGGCAATTGCGCGAGGCGCCCTTCCATCAGATCGCGAAAGCTGGCTCCCGCCACGTCATGATAGACGTCGCCGCGCTTGACGAAATACATCGGCACGTCAAGCGCATAGTCGACATATCGCTCGAAGCCGAATCCCTTGTCGAAGGCGAAAGGCAGCATGCCGGTGCGATTCGGGTCGGTATCGAGCCAAATATAGGATCGCTGCGACTGTCGGCCGGTCGGCTTGCCGTCGAGAAACGGCGAGTTGGCGAAAATCGCCGTGACGAACGGCTGCAGAGCGAGGCCGACCCGCATCTTTTGAACCATGTCGGCTTCATCGACGAAGTCGACGTTGACCTGCACCGTGGCGGTGCGAAACATCATGTCGAGTCCGCGCGCGCCGACTTTCGGCATATAGTTCCGCATGATGGCGTAGCGCTGCTTGGGCATCGCCGGCGTTTCCGCGCGCGACCATTTGGGGCTGCAGCCGAGATCGAGGAAACGCACCCCGAGCGCGCGCGCCGCCGGCGCGAGCGCGGCGAAATGCGCGTCGAGCTCGTCCTTGGTGGCGTGGACGTCGAGCAGCGGCGCGCCGGAGAGTTCGAACTGGCCGCCGGGCTCGAGCGAAATCGCGCCGCCGCCATCGGGCTGGTAGAGGCCGATCAGCGCGTCGCGGTCGAAGATCGGCGCCCAGCCGAGCGCAACGCCGAGGCCTTCGAGCAGCGCGCGCACGCCGCCGCGGCCGGCCAATCCCTCATAAGCCACGGGCGCGTTGTCGGCGGCGTAAAAGGGGATTTTCTCGTGTTCCGTGCCGATGCGCAGCGGCGCGCCGCCGGTCTTGCACCCGGCTTCGAGCCATTCGACCAACATGTTGCGCGACGTGATCGGCGTCGTGTCGGATACGTCGCGGGCCATCTATCGGAAACTGTCCGTGTTCGAGGAGGGGCGCGATTGCGGCGCGGACGCGCCTCGCGCTGTCGAGGAATCGCGCCGATGGATTGCAGGAAAGACGGCGCTGCGCAAGCCTTTGTCGCGCCGGCGGGGAAGGGCGCCTCGATTACGATCGGCCGCCATTCCCCGGCGGCTTGCGCCGCCGCCGATGGCGGCGCCGCCTTGCTCAGCGCTTGCCCAATATTTGACCGATGATGCTTTCGAAATCCGAGCGCGGACCAGCGTCGTCGCCCCGGCTGGCGGAACCGATCTGCAGCGTTTTCTTGATCTCCTCGATCGCCTGCTGGATCGACGCCTGATCCATACCGTCGGGCAGGCCCTGGGGGCGGCCTCGACCAGTGTCGAGATCGAGCGGGCCGCCGCTGGGACCGTCCGTCGGTCCGCCAAGGGGGCCGGGCGCCGGACGGCGACCTCCGCCAAGCAGCGATCCCAGGATCGATCCCAGTATTCCGCCGAGCGCGCCGCCGCCCATTCCGCCGCCGCGCGGCGTCGGCATTGGGGCGGGTTCGGGCTGCGGCGCGCGGCCGCCGCCGAGCATTTGCTCCAGGATCGAGCCCAGCGCGCCGGAGTTGACCAGTTGACCTAGAATCCCCCCAAGCCCGCTGCTGCTCATATTCTTGAACAATCCGCCGATGAGCACCGAGGCGAGCACCGGCAGAAGCTGTGAAAGAATGTCGGGACGCAGCCCCGACTCTCGCGCCGCGACCTGCACGACCTGTCCGGCGGCCGCCGGAGAGCCGAAGAGATCGTCAAGCAACTGTCGCGACCGGGCGACCGAATCGATGTCATGCGCCGCGCCGGGCTCATAAAAGGCCGCCGCGCGTCCGGGCGACGCGATGTCGCTCAGAAGCCTTTGGAACATCGCCGGCTCTTCGGCGGCGTTGCTCAAACCGATTGCGAGCGCGGGGGCGAGCGCCTTGATCGCGGCCTCCATCTGTTCCGTCGTCAGGCCGAAGCGTTGAGCCAGATTGGCGACCAGCTGACCGCCTTGCGCCGATTGCAAAATCTCGTCGAGATAGGACATGCGCGCAGCTCCGTTCATTAGGGCCCGGGATGCGGCCCCGCCGTCATCGTGTCACAGAGCGGCGGCGCCGCCAATCGACGGCGATATCGGGAAACCATTCGGGACGCTCGATGTTCTGCAAGGCTTTGTGCTGGCTCGCGGATGAGGCTTTCGCCGGCGCCGCGAGCGTCGCTGGCGGCTTGACACCGTCGCGCATGCGCGACATTGCTTGCCGGCGTTCAGTCCGGGAGTCCGGATGGCCGCGTTTGGCGCTTGAGCGATTCGCCGCCTCGCGCCGCCTCTGCCAAAGGCGCGAAGATGAACGTTCACCCTCGGCCCGCGAAGCCGCCGCTCAAAATACTCCTGTGTTCGCCGCGAGGGTTTTGCGCCGGCGTGGTGCGCGCGATCGACGCCGTCGAGCGGGCGCTCGCCAAATTCGGCCCGCCGGTCTATGTGCGGCACGAAATCGTGCACAATCGCTATGTCGTCGAATCGCTCAAGGCCAAGGGCGCGATTTTCGTCGAGGAACTCGACGAGATTCCGCAGACCGAGGCGCCGGTGATCTTCTCTGCGCATGGCGTCGCCAAATTGGTGTCGGCCACGGCGGCGGAGCGTGGACTGCTCGCGATCGACGCGACCTGTCCGCTCGTTACGAAAGTGCATCGGGAGGCGGAAATTCATTGGCGGCGCGGACGCCGCGTCTTGCTCGTCGGACATTCCGGCCATCCGGAAGTCGTCGGCACGATGGGGCAGCTGCCGGAAGGCGCGGTGGTGCTGGTCGAATCGGTCGAAGATATCGGCCGACTTAAGTTCGACGACGAATCCAATCTCGCCTATGTGACTCAAACGACGCTGTCGGTCGATGATTCTCAAGGGATCGTCAATGCGCTGACTCGGCGCTTCCCGAAAATCATCGGCCCCCACAAGGAAGATATCTGCTACGCGACGACGAACCGTCAGGCCGCGGTCAAGGAGGTCGCGCCTTACGTCGACGCGGTAATCGTCGTCGGTTCGCCGAATTCCTCCAACTCGCAGCGGCTGCGCGAAGTGGCGGAGCGCGCCGGCGCCCCGGCGCAGCTCGTGCAGGGCCGGGGAGAGATCGACTGGGAGATTTTCGGCAGCATATCAACGCTCGGCATTACCGCCGGCGCGTCGGCGCCCGAGGTGCTGGTCGAGGAGATCATGGACGCCTTCGCCGAGCGTTACGACATTGTCGTCGAAACTGTCTCCAGCGCCGACGAGAACGTGTCCTTCCCCTTGCCAAAGGAACTGCGGGCGATCGCCTGAGGGCGGCCTGCGGGAACGGTCGGCGCGCATGGCCGTCTATACGCTGGTCGACGATGAGGAGCTGATCGCTTTTCTCTCGACTTACGATCTCGGCGAATTGCTGTCCTGCAAAGGCATCGCGGAGGGCGTCGAGAACTCCAACTATTATCTCCATACCGGCGCCGGCAGCTTCATCCTCACGCTTTACGAAAAGCGCGTCGCCGAAGCTGATCTGCCGTTCTTCCTGAATCTCATGGAGCATCTCGCGGCGCGAGGCGTCACCTGCCCGCTGCCGGTGAAAGACCGCGCCGGCGTCGCGCTCGGGCGTCTCGCCGGCCGTCCGGCCGCGATCATCACCTTCCTTGACGGCTATTCGGTCCATCATCCCGAAGCCCCGCATTGCGCCGCGCTCGGCGCGACGCTCGCGCAACTTCACCTCGCCGGCGCGGATTTCGCGCAGCGGCGCCGCAATGCGCTGTCGGTCGAGGGGTGGCGGCCGCTTTTTTCGACCTGCGCGTCGCGCGCCGAGGAGGTCGCGTCGGGATTGCGCGCGCTTGTCGAAGCGGAGCTCGACCATCTCGAACGCGACTGGCCGCGCGACCTGCCGACCGGCGTGATCCACGCCGATCTCTTCCCCGACAATGTGTTCTTTCTCGGCGAGCGCATCTCGGGTCTGATCGACTTCTATTTCGCCTGCACCGACGCCTACGCCTATGATCTCGCCGTCTGCCTCAATGCCTGGTGCTTCGACGCCGAACATTGCTATCAGCCCGAGAAAGGCGCGGCGCTGCTCGACGCCTATCGACGGATTCGGCCGCTCTCTGCAGCCGAGATCGCGACCTTTCCGACGCTCGCGCGCGGCGCCGCGCTGCGCTTTCTGCTGACCCGCTACGTCGACTGGCTCAACGTGCCGGCGGGCGCCTTGGTGCGTCCGAAGGATCCGCGCGAATATCTCGCCAAGCTCCGGTTTCACCAGTCCGCCCCGGACGCGCGCGTCTATGGCCTCGTTCCGTGACGCGCCGCGTCGCGATCTGGACCGACGGCGCCTGTTCGGGCAATCCGGGGCCTGGCGGCTGGGGCGCGATTCTGCGATTCGGCGATCGCGAAAAGGAGATTAACGGCGGCGAGCCGCTCACCACCAATAACCGCATGGAGTTGATGGCCGCGATCATGGCGCTTGAAACGCTGACGCGGCCATGCGCCGTCGACCTTCATACTGATTCGCAATATTTGCGCGGCGGCGTCACGTCATGGATCGCGGGCTGGAAAGCGCGCGGCTGGCGCACCGCCGACCGAAAGCCCGTAAAAAACGTCGATCTGTGGCAGAGGCTGGAAGCTACGGCGGAACGGCATGACGTCGAATGGCATTGGGTCAAAGGCCATTCGGGCCATGACATGAACGAGCGCGCCGACGAATTGGCGCGCGCCGGCATGGCGCCTTTCATTCCTGGCAAGCCGCCTGGAAGGGAGCGCGCGTCTTCGGAATAGTCTTGTCGCCGCGCTGACACACCCTATCTCTTAGTCGACCAGGACTCTTCTTCGCCTTTGGGGAGCGCGGCGCTGCCGTGTTCCCCATTTTGCTTTGGATATTGCCGAGCGTTCGCCATCATATTGACATCACGCCGCGCAAAGGGAGCCATGTGCGGTTAAAGTATGCGCGTCTTCGCTGATTCTCTCTTCGATGGAGGGCAAGACGTCGATGCTCCTTCCCAAGAAATGGTGGATTGGTCTGCCGGTCCTGATCGGACTCGGTTATTTCGCGCAGCAGGCGTTGACGCCTTTGCTCGAGGATGAGCTGCGGGACGCGGTTCTCTCGCGCCTCGCGCAATCGCCTGACGCGATCGACAGACCAGAGGTCCGCGTCGCGGGCCGCGACGTGATCCTTGCTGGGATTTCGCTGTCGCCCGATGTGAAAGCGCGCCTGATGACGGCGTTGGGAATCGAAACGCCGGCGCGACGAATCGTCGACGCGACCGAGCCGCTCTCGCGCGCGACGCCGTTCGTGCTGAAACTCGAACGCCACGGCGGCAAGGCGACGATCTCCGGCAATATCCCGCCGACCGGCGCGCGCGAAAGGCTGCGCGCCGAGATCGCCGCCTTGGGCCTGGAAGTGAACGACGGCGCCGCCTATGCCGATGGCGCGCCGCAGTCCTTCGCCGAGCTTACGTCCTTCGCCATTCGCCGACTCGCCGAACTCGATCCCGCGACGACGACGATCACCGACGCTACCCTGGCTGTTTCGGGCGAAGCCCGCAGCGCTTCCGATTACGACAAGGCGATCGCGGCGCTCAAGTCGCCACCCTTCGACGCGGGCGCCGTAAAGGCCGCGGTGTCGCCGCCGCGGATTTCGCCTTACGTGTTTTCCGCGGCGTTGCGCGACGGCGTCGTCAGCCTGTCGGGCCATCTTCCGAACGATGATTTGCGCAAACAGGTCGTCGCCATGGCGGCGGCGGCCGGGGTCGGCGCCGCGGTCAGCGACGCGACGCAATTAGGCGCCGGCGCGCCGGAGGGCGATTTCGCCGGCGCGCTCGCATTCGCGGTCGGCGAACTCGGCAAGCTCTCGCAAGGCAACGTCGTCGTCACCGACGGCAAAATTGTCATTGAAGGGCGGGGACGCGAAAACATTTTAAGCGCGACGATTCAAGCTGACGCCAAAGCCCGCCTGCCTGCAAGATTCGTGATCGCGCGGCTCGACGTGATGGCGGGTCCGGTCGCGCCTTATGTGTTTGACGCGCAGCGCGCCGGCGGCGAAGTCACGCTGTCCGGCTATGCGCCGGATGAGTCCGTCCGCAATCGTCTCGTCGAAACCGCCCGCAGGAGTTTCTTCGACGCCACGGTCGTCGATCGGCTTGTCATCGCGAAGGGTGCGCCGCAGAATTTCGCGGAGGCGACGGATCGCTCGCTCGCGGCGCTCGCGCGGCTCGACGAGGGCAAGCTTTCGATCAGCGACTCGACGGTATCGCTGGCCGGCGTCGCGCGTCATCAAAGCGCGCGCGCCGATATCGCCACTGCGTTCGACGAAGGTCTGCCGCAGAGCTTCCGCGGCGACGCGCAGCTCTCGACGCGCATCGTCGGCGCGGCGCTCGACGCCGGCGAATGCGGCGCGACGCTGTCCCGGCTGATCGCCAAATCGCCGATCGTCTTCGCCTCGGATGATTCAACGATCGCGCCCGAATCCGCGCCGCTCGTCGATGCGATCGCGGCGGCGGCGCTGCGCTGCCAGGGCGCATCCATCGAAGTCGGCGCGCATACCGACAATGTCGGCATCGCGGAAGTGAACATCGGACGCAGCAAGCGCCGCGCGCAGGCGATCGTCGACCGCCTGGCGAAGGCCGGCGTCGACCCGTTCAAAATGACGGCGGTCGGCTATGGCGGCGAGCGCCCGGTCGCGCCCAATGACAGCGACGACAATCGCGCCCGCAATCGTCGCGTCGAAATCATCGTCAAATAGCGTCAGAAAAGGAGAAAGCAGATGGCTTATGTGCTGACGCTCGGCTGGCCCTGGTTCGCCGCCGCTTGCGCGCTTGGCGCGCTGATCGGATATGTCACGGCCTCGCCGGCGAAGGATTCGCCCTCGGCGCCCGGCTGGAACATCGTGGCGGTCGCCGCGGCGCTCGCGGGAGGCGCGGCGGCGTCCTGGCTGGACCTCGTCGAAGGCCGCGCCGCGCTGACGTTGGACATATTCCTTGTCGCGGCTTTCGCCTATCTCATCGGACTGCCGATCGGGGGCGCGTTCAAGCAGGTTCAGGGGTCGGCGCCGGCCCATGCGACGAAGCGGCCGACGCTCGTGCTTCGCGGCGTGATGGCTGAAATCTCTGAACCAGCCGTCGCGCCGCCCGCCGAACCACAAGCGGACATCGCCGCGACGGCCGAGCCCGTAACGCCAATCAGCGTCGAGCCGGCGTTGGCGGCGGCGGCTTCCGGCGCCAAGGCGTTGAACGAGAAAGCCGCGCAAATGCGCGCGCCGCGCGGCGGCGCGGCCGGTGGCGCGCCTCCCGCGACGCTTCCCGCGCCGCGCGGCGGCGCAGCCGACGATCTCGCCAAGATCAAGGGGCTTGGACCGAAGAGCGTCGAGAAGCTGCACGCGCTCGGCGTCTTCCATTATGATCAGATCGCAGCCTGGAGCGACGACAATGTCAAATGGATCGAATCGTCGATCGGCGCGGCGGGCCGCGTAACACGCAGCGGCTGGGTCGCGCAGGCGCGAACGCTGAACGGCGTCGCCGATCGGAGCGCCGACGCGGCCTAGCGCCGAAGAGGGACGAGTTTGTATATGCGTCATGTCCTAAGCTTCGTCTTTCTTTGCGTCGCGTTGTTGTCGGCGGCAGAGCTGCGCGCTCAGGACATGCTGCAAGGCGTCGACCTTGCGCAGCCGGCCTATTCCACGGCTGAATTGACTCGCGCCGACGTCGAGGCGGCGGTGCGACAGCGCGGCAACGGGCGCAAGGTCGATCTCTCTGGCAAGAGCCTCAACGGACTCGATCTTTCCGGACTCGATCTGCGCGGCGTCGATTTTCGCGCGGCGCGCATGAACAGGACGCGCCTCGCCGGCGCGCGGCTCGATGATTCGATCCTCGATCAGGCCTGGCTCATCGAAGCCGACCTTTCCGGCGCGTCGCTGAAAGGCGCGCACGCCTTCGCGTCGCAAATGCAGCGCATGCGCGCCGACGGCGCCGATTTCGCCCATGCGCGACTTGCTGGCGATCTGACCGGCGCATCGGCGCGCGGCGCCAATTTCGCCGACGCTGATCTTTCCGCCGACATGAAGAACCAGTCGATGGGCCTGATGCGCGCGGTGTTGCGCTCGGCGGCGCTGGAAGGCGCGCGTTTTCACGGCGCCAATCTCGCGAGCGCCGACCTTCGCTTTGCGAAAGCCGCGCGCGCGGATTTCACCAACGCAAATCTGACCGGCGCCGACGCCGCCGGCGCGGATTTCACCGACGCCAACTGGACGGGCGCGAAGACCGAAGGCCTCGACCTCGATTCCGCGCAGATCGACCATTCCGCCCGGGGCGCGCTCTCTGACGCGCAGAATCTCGATCGCGCCCGCGTGAAATGACGCGTGATTTCATTCGCATTGGCGTCGATCTCGGCGGTGCCAAAATCGAGGCGATCGCGCTCGACGCCGAGGGCGAAACGCTGGCGCGCCGCCGCGTCGCAACGCCCGCGCATGATTACGCTGCGATCGTGGGGGCGATCGCGGCGCTCGTCGGCGAGATCGAATCCGATATCGGACGGCGCGGCGCCGTCGGCGTCGGCGCGCCCGGCGCCATTTCAACTCATACCGGGCTCGTGAAAAACTCCAATACCGCCGTCATCAATGGCAAGCCGCTCGACGTCGATCTTTCGCGGTCGCTCGCACGGCCGGTGCGCGTCGCCAATGACGCCAATTGTTTCGCGCTGTCCGAGGCGGTCGACGGCGCCGGCCGCGGCGCCGGCGTGGTCTTCGGCGTCATCCTCGGCTCGGGCGTCGGCGGGGGCGTCGTCGTCAACGGCAGGATTATCGAAGGCCGCAATTGCGTCGCCGGGGAATGGGGCCATACGCCGCTGCCATGGATGACCGAGGACGAATATCCGGGCGAACCCTGCTTTTGCGGTCATCGCGGCTGTGTCGAGACGTTCCTCGGCGGCGCCGGCCTTGCGCGCGACTATGAGCGGCGTTCCGGCGAAGGTCGCCCCGCGACACAAATCGCCGCTTTGGCCGAGGCGGGCGACGCCGTCGCATGCGAGAGTCTCGAGCGCTATCAGGAACGGCTGGCGCGCGGGCTGGCGATGGTCGTCGATCTCATCGATCCCGACGTGATCGTGCTCGGCGGCGGTCTTTCGAATATTTCGCGGCTCTATGAGGGGCTCGCGGCGCGGGTGGGGGAACACGCCTTCACCGACGCTTTAAACACGAAAATCTTGCCCAACGCTCATGGCGATTCAAGCGGCGTGCGCGGCGCGGCCTGGCTGTGGCGCGCCGGGGAGGCGAGCTGAGGACGGGTCGGGGCGGGGACGACTTTCCCTAACGCCGCGCGCCGGTGTATGCGAAAAGGATCGCGCGGCGGCTGCGGACGCAGGCGAGGGGAGTTGCGATGGGCGCCGCCGGAGATCAGCCGAATAATGCGAAAAGGCCCTTCGCCAAGCTCGCCTTTCTCGCCTCGGGCGCGCCGGACGCGGAAGAGGCGCGCCGGCGCCTCGCCGAAAAATACGGCGACTGTCCGCCGGAAGAGGCCGACTGCATCGTCGCGCTCGGCGGCGACGGGCTGATGCTGCGCACGCTGCATCGCTTCATGGACGCCGGCAAGCCGATCTATGGCATGAACCGCGGCTCGGTCGGCTTTCTGATGAACCAATATCGCGAAAGCGGGCTGCGCAAGCGGATCGCCGAGGCCAAATCCTCGGTCGTCCATCCGCTGCTGATGCATGCCGTCAATGTGCGCGGCGACGAATTTTCGGCGCATGCGATCAATGAAGTGTCGCTGCTGCGCCAGACCTCGCAGATCGCCAAGCTGCGCATTCTGGTCAACGGACAGGAACGCATGCCGGAACTCGTCACCGACGGCGTGCTGGTGTCGACGCCCGCCGGCTCCACCGCCTACAATCTTTCCGCCAACGGCCCGATCCTGCCGCTCGACGCGCCGCTGATGGCCTTGACGCCGATCTCGGCCTTCCGCCCGCGCCGCTGGCATGGCGCGCTGCTGCCCGACGCCGCCAAGGTGCGCATCGAAGTGCTGGAGGCGGCCAAGCGCCCGGTCTCGGTCGTCGCCGACCATGACGAATTCCGCGACCTCGCCTATGTGGACGTCGAGATGGACCATGCAACCGCGCTGATCCTGCTCCACGACCCCGGCCATTCGCTGGAAGAGCGGATCCTGCGCGAACAATTCGGATATTGAATGCCACAGTCAGCGATCAAACCTTTCCGCAGCCACATCTTCGTCTGCGTCAACCAACGCGACGGCAAGCCGGCCTGCGAGGACCACGGCGCCAAGGCGGCGCTCGCCAAGGCCAAGGAGGCGATGAAGGCGCTGCCTTTCGCCAAGCGCGACGGCGCGCGCCTGTCGCAATCGGGCTGCCTTGGCCAATGCGAACACGGCCCGGCGGCGGTCGTCTATCCGTCCGGCAAATGGATTAGCTATGCCTCGGCCGAGGAGCTGACCCGCTTCGTGCTGGAGGCGTGCGAGGCGTCGGAGTGATCAGCGGCCGGGCGGGCGGCGGACCCAGCGCGGCGCGAGCGTGATAGAAATGACCGAGGTCTCTCGGAGTCACGCTCATTCATGCGCGCCTGTCTGATGCTTGAATCTAACGCCCGCGACGAGGACCTCGCCGCGGCGCTAAATTGCGGCGCCGATGCGCTGCTGTTGCGGCTTGGGCCTTGCGCCGAGGATGGCGCGCGGCGCGACGCGCGCGCGCGCGCGTGCGCGTTTATCGGCGCGGCGCGCGCAAAGACTGAGGCGCCGAGGCTCTTCGTCGAAGCCGCGCCGCTCGCCAGCGACCTCATCGAGTCCGATCTCGATTCTCTTTTCGGTCCCGGACCTGACGGCGTCTTTTTGCCTTCCTGCGAGGGCGCCGCCGGCCTGCAGCGCCTCGGCGTCAAGCTCGCCGTGCGCGAGGCGCAGGCGGGCCTCATCGATGGCGCGACCAGGATCGTCGTTCTTGTCGGCGCCGATCCGGCCGGCATTCTGGCGCTGCCGAGCTTTGCCGGCGCGTCGCCGCGGCTCGCGGCGCTGGCCTTCGACGAGGCCGGGCTGCGCGCTGCGCTCGCACGCCCGGAGGGCGGCGGGGCCGCTATTGAAACGGCGCGGGCGATGGTCGTTCTCGCGGCGGCTTCGGCGCGCGTTCCAGCCCTCGCGGCGCCTGTCGGAGCTGGGGAAGAGGCCGACTATGCAGCCCGGCGCCGCGATGGATTTACCGGCGCGATGGCGCTTGATCCTCGGCAGATCGCCGCTATCCACCAAAGCTTCCCGGCGGGCGAGAATCGACAAAAGCCGAATTCGCCGGCATAGACAGACCGATGAGCAAGGTCCGATCGGGCGCGCCAGATCGCGCCGCATTCGGGCGGGATCGCCCAAATGCGGAAATCGTGATAGAATCCATAAGTTTAGAGCGCGCTCCACGCGAACGGCCGGTTCCCGCCTTTTCTCGGCGCGCGCTCGGCGGCGTGGCCGCGGCGACATTGTTGAGCGCGGCGGTTGTTTCCCAGCCGGCGCAGGCGCAACAGCCGCCGCCCCATCATTCCCGCTCGCCGCATGGCACCGCCGAGCAGGCCGGACCGGCGCCGCCGCCGGCCGAGAAACTATCGACGCTGCGGCTGAGCGCGACGCTTGCCGCCAACGATCAGCAGCCGGTCCGCTCAGGCCTCGTCTGGCGGGTCTTCGAAGAAGGCGCGCAGCCGGACGGTTCGCATAAGCTTGTGGCGCAATCCGAGGAGGCGTCCCCGACGCTGCCTCTGCCGGACGGCGCCTATATCGTTCACGCCGCCTATGGGCTTGCCGGCGTCACGCGCCGCGTCGCCATAGGGGGAAGCAATATTTCCGAGCGGATCGCGCTGAACGCCGGCGGGCTGCGGCTCATCGACAAGCTGGGCGACGCGCAAATTCCGGCGCAGCGCCTGTCGATTTCGATCTATGTTCCCGAACGGGGCAATTCCGAAGCCAAGCTCATTCTCGCCAACGCCAAAGCGGACGAGATGATTGGCCTCCCCGAAGGCGCCTATCATGTCGTGTCGACATTGCTCGATACGGGTCAGGGCGCTCAAGGCGGGGCGAATGAAACCAATTCCGTCGTGACGGCGGATTTGAAAATCCCCGCGGGCAAGCTCATCGAAGCGACCCTGCGCCATCGCGCGGCGACGATGACGCTAAAACTCGTCAAGCAGCCGGGCGGCGAAGCGCTCGCCAATACGAGCTTTTCCGTGCTGACCCCGGGCGGCGACGTAATCCGCGAATTGATCGGCGCCTTCCCGTCGCTGGTGCTGGCGGAAGGCGAATATGTCGCCATCGCGCGCCACGAGGGCAAAACCTTTCAGGGAACCTTCCGTGTGCAGTCGACGAAGGACGCCGACGTGGAAATTGTGATGCGCGATCAGCCGCGCAATCACGCCGACGAGGATCTGCCACAATAAAAAGCCGCCCGGCGAACCGGACGGCTTTCTGATGCGCTTGGGAATAATTTGGTTTTTAGAGGATCGTGAAGGGAATGATCACGTCCATGTTGAACATGCCCTGCGACGAGCTCAGGCCATTGCGGTTGAAGAAGGGCGTCGTGCCGTTGACCGACGTATCCCAACGCAGTTCTGGCCGCATGATCACGCCGGTAATGATAGGCAGTTTGGGCAGTTCGGGGGTGATCGTCATGCCCAGCGTGAGCGCGAGATAACTCGTGCCCGAATAGATCGGCCGGTTGGCGTAAAGGCCCGTTCCGAGATTCTGGCTGATGCAGGACGGACACCAGAAGCCGTGGAACAGATTGACCAAGTCGAAGTATCCCGGGAAGGCGGCGACAAAGAAGTTATTGTTGTCCCGGAAGAATTCGGCGCGCGCGTTGATCTTGAAGATATCGTTGATCTTGTAGGAGGCATATTGCGCGATGCCGAAGGCGCGCGCGCCCATCGGATAGGCCGGCGCCGTTCCCCAAAAGCCTGTGCCGGTGATCGCGTTAGCCGCGTTCCAGGCTTTCTGCGGCAGACCGAAGGAGCTCGGATTCCAGCCGCTTTCCATCATGAAGCTCATGTCGGTGATCAGCGTCAGGTTTTCGGTCGGCTTCCAGGTCGTCGTGATGTTGTTGAACGAGCGAAGCGTGTTGTTGACGTTGCAGGCGCAGAGGTTCGGCGCGCCGAAGCCGCCCTGGTTGAAGGGCCACCCAGCGGTGAGCACGGTCGGCCAACCGCCCGCCGTGAACGGAAAGCCGAGGAAACCAGTCGGCCAGCCGACGCCGAGCGGATCGGTCTGCCTCGGATTCTCGGGACCGGTGTGGGTGATCGCCAGAATGGTCAGCTCGCCGTCGAGCAAATTGAAGCCGAGACCGCCGTGGAAGGCGGGGGCGGCGTTATTGTCGCCCGGCCAGCCGAGGCTGGTGTTCACGCCGCTGGTCACGCCCGTGTAGACGTCGAGCCAGGGCTTGACATGTGTGGTGACCATCGCGCCGGTATGGAGGAAGGGCCCGAAGCTGAAAATGTATGAGTGGCTGTAGAACAGATTGTCCTTGGCCGGGATGACTTCCGCGCCATTGTAGGTCACGAACATGCCGACCTTCAGGTCGACGCCGCCCTCGCTGATCGGGCTGGTCCAAGGCAGATGCGCCAGAACATTGGCTTCGATTGGGCCGATCTGCGTTCTTGAATTGATCGCGTAATCGAGGATGCCAATATAGTGGTTGTAGCGCATGTCCTCGCCGACCATGCCTTGGAGCTTGAAGCCGAAGTCATAGCCTTCGGCCTTCGGGTCGAGCGGACGCTGCACGGTCAACAGGGCGCCGTTGAAGGTCGGCCAGTTGGCGCGGTCCGTGTAGAGATGGCCCCAGCTGAGCTTGTTGAACGGCTGGTTGAAATTGAAGGCGACGCCGCCTTCAATGTAGCCGTCGATCGTGATTGCGTCGATCCAGGCCGGCGTCGGCGCGGGCGCGGGTCCCTTGACGACTTTCGTCTTTTTCGCGGGCTTGACCGCCGGAGGAGGCGCCGGTTGGTTTTCCTCAACCAGAGTCGGATCGACTTCCAACAGCTTCGATTGGGCGTGAGCAGCGCTCGCGATGCTGGTTGCCAATGCGAGAGATGCAATGCTCGAAAGATGGTACCACTTCATTGCTGGGAACTCCGGCTGGAGGCGAAATCTGATGGATATCACTCGCGACCGGAGTTCTCTTCAAGTCCAAGGTCCGCGCATTTGCTTAATTCATAGGCAAAATTGGCTGGAAGAATATCTGTTTTTTATAACTGTGGCGTCAATGTCACAATTTTTTGAAGATGCAAGGCTTCCTCCATTGATATTGCGGATGTCTCATTGTTCGAAAACACAACAAGGCGTGTTCATTTTTTACCGAATCAGCCTCGCATCCATCGGCGACGAGACTTGTCTCTTCTCAAGCGTCGCCCTTTTTAGAGAAGCGTGACAATTGGCTCGCGCGCCGGGCCTGCGAAATAGGGAGAGCGACATGGCGGAAGAGGGGCGCGACCAATGGGAGGGCCCCGATTTCTCACAGGGCGTCGCTCCCCAAGAGGTCTCGGATGATCGTCCGTTGCTCGGTCATGTGGCGGGCGAGAGCGCGATCATGGCGCGACAGGGCGACGAGTTCTTCGTGCTCGGCGCCCATTGCACTCATTATCACGGTCCATTGGCCGAGGGGCTGGTGGTCGGCGGTTCGATTCGTTGTCCCTGGCATCACGCCTGTTTCAGCCTGCGCAGCGGCCGGGCCTTGCGGGCGCCCGCCTTTGACCCCTTGCCGCGGTGGCGGGTCGAGCAGGCGGACGGCAAGGTGTTCGCTCGCGAAAAACTTCCTGGCCCAGCGCCGGTTGCGCATAAGGGCGGCGCACAACCGCGCGGCGTCGTCATCGTCGGCGGCGGGGCGGCGGGCTTCGCCGCCGCGCAGATGTTGCGGGCGGAGGGCTATGACGGAATTCTGGAGCTGATCAGCGCGGATTCGGCCGCGCCCTACGATCGGCCCAATCTCTCCAAGGACTATCTGGCGGGAACCGCCCAGCCGGAGTGGCTGCCTCTGCGCGATCCGGCCTGGTATCGCGACAATGGCGTCCAGCTGCGGCTGAGCTGCCGCGTCGAGTCGCTCGATCCGGCAGGCAAACGCCTGACGCTCGCCGATGGGGCGACGCTCTCTTACGACGCATTGTTGATCTCGACCGGCGCCTTTCCGACGAAGCTGCCGACGCCGGGCGCCGATCGAAGCCATGTTCACTATCTGCGCTCGCTCGCCGATTCCGACCGTCTCATCGCCGCTTGCGTCGGCGCGCGCCGCGTCGCGGTGATCGGCGCGAGCTTCATCGGCCTTGAGGCGGCGGCGTCGCTGCGCGCCCGCGGTCTCGAGGTGCATGTCATCGCGCCCGAGGCCATCCCGATGGCGCGCATTCTCGGACCAGAAATCGGCGCGCAGGTGCGGAAACTGCATGAGCGTCACGGCGTCGTATTCCATCTCGAGGATTCGGCGACCGAAATCGGCGAGCGCGCGTTGACCTTAAAAAGCGGCGCGATCCTCGAGGCCGACCTCGTGGTCATCGGCGTCGGCGTCAGGCCCGATCTTTCCCTCGCCGAGTCCGCCGGCCTTGCCGTGGACCGCGGCGTGCTCGTCGACGAATATCTGCAAACCAGCGCGCCCGACGTTTACGCGGTCGGCGACATCGCGAGCTGGCCCGACAAAATCACCGGCGAGCGGATTCGTGTCGAACATTGGGTGGTCGCGGAGCGCCAGGGCCAGACGGCGGCGCGCAATATTCTAGGCCATGCGGAGAAATTCGAAGCCGCGCCCTTCTTCTGGAGTCAGCACTACGACCAGGCGATCTCCTATGTCGGCCATGCCGCCTCATGGGACCGACTGGAAATTTCCGGCGATCCCGCGGCGGACTGCGCCGTATCTTACTTTAAGAGCGACAGGCTGCTTGCCGTTGCGACGATCGGTCGAGACCTCGACAATCTTCGCGCCGAAGCCGCTTTTGAAGCGCGCATCGGCGCGAAGCCCCCGGAAACTATCGAATAGGTCCGCGCGCTATTCGAAACGTCCGCAGGCGTGCCCAAGCATGGTGTAGACCTTGCCGGCGTCGCCGGTCAGCAGATCGAGCGCTTTCGAGCCGTCGCGATCGTTTCGGCTCGTCTCGACAAGCAGTTCCTCGAAATGCTTGATGTAATGATCGGCGGTCGCGCGAAAATCCTGATCCAGGCGATAGCGACGCCTGATTTCCTCGAAGGTCTGATGGCCTTGCGCCGTGTAGAGGCGCCGGCCGAAAAGTCCGCCTTTCTCGCCGCGCTGATAACGGCGCCAGAGTTCGGTCACGGCGGCGCCGTCGATCATTCGCGCGATATCGAGCGTCAGGCTGTCGAGCGCGCCGGCGATGGCCGAAGACCGCGCCGAATGCGGCTGCTGCGCAGCCTCGTCGGAGGAGGCGCGCGCCAGCAGGTCGCTCAGCCATCCGCCGTTGGGCTGGCGGTTCGACGGATTTTGCGCGCCGCCTCGCGGCGCCGCGGCTTCCCTTCGCGCCGGCTGGTCGGGACGGCGGGGCGCAGGAGCGCTTGGTTCGGCGGCCTCATGGGCCCGGCCCGAACGCGCCACGATATCGGTGAGTTCGTTCAGCGCCTTCACCTGATCGCCAATGACCCGCCGCAGGGTCGCCGTTTGCTCCGCCGCTTCCTGCGGTATCTCGCTGGCGCTGCGGCGCACTTCCTGGCGGGTCTTCTCGATCTCGCTATGGATGGCGCGCGCCATGCCGCGAATCTCGCTCGCCGCTTGCTCGAATTTCGAACGCGCGTCGTCGAACAGCCCTGCGATTTCCGCGTTGGCCTGCGCGTATGCGGCGTGCAGCGCCTCGGAAGTCTGCTCGCGTTCGCCTTCCGCGGCGGCGCGCACCGCCGCAAAGCGCGACTCGATGAGATCTGCGGTCTCGCTTGAGGTTTCGCTCAACGCGCCGCCAAGCTCGCGCGATCGCGCTTCGATCGAATGGAACGAGCGATCCATCAGCTCGCTGAATGTTGCAATGGCGTCTTCGAGTTCGGCGCGCCGGCCTTCGATGGCCGCCGCCGCCTGTTCGAGCGAGTGATGGCGCGCGGCCATGGTGGCGTCGAGCGCCTGCTGGCTGTGCGCCAGCTTTTCGGCGCTCTGGGCCAGCGCGTGCTGTCTTTGGTCGAGCGCCTCGACGATGGCGTTGGCGTCGCGCATCGAGTCGCCAGCCGTCGCGGTGACCTGCTCGACCTGCGCCGAGGCCTCTTGGAGCGCTCCACGGAACTCCTCGAGCCGCGCGCCGAGCTCGTGTTCGAGCGTGACGAGACTGCCGCCGGTCTGGTCGACGATCGCGTGCAGAGAGGCGTTGGTCTGGCCGAGTCCGTCGAGCAGCACGGGCAGTTCGGCGCGAATCTTGTCGTTCGTCGCCAGAAGAGTGGCAATCGAATTCTGCGCGCTCGACTCCAGCGTCAACGCCAGCGCCTCGCGCGAAGCGTTGAGCGCGTCGGTCAGTTCGTCGCGCGTCGCGCCGAGGCGCGAGACAAGCCCGGCGCCGGCGTTTTCGACTGCGGCCGCCGCCAGATCGGCGACCGCGGTCAATTCTTGAGCGACGGCCCCGCCGCGCTCGTCGAGCACCGAGCGCATTCGCATGAGCCGCGCGTCGAGCGCGTCGCTGACTTCAGCGACTCGCTGGGCGAGCGACTGGCCGAGATCGCCGGTGCGCGCGTGAAGCGTCGTATCGAATTCGCGTTGAGCGCCGGCCAGAATTTCCTTGATGTCCAGCAACCGCGCGCTGATCGTGTCCACGACCAGCCGGCCTCTGTCGTCGATCTCTGAAGAAACCGCGCCGAGCTGGCTGACGACATTGGTCTCGAGATGCGCGATGCGATTGTCGAGAGTCGCCTCCAGCTCCTTGGCCTGCGCTCCCAGGGTTTGATTGATCTCTTCCGTTCGCGACGCCAAAGCCTGGGCGAGTTCGCTCGATCGCGACAGGAGCACCCAGTCAACGTCTTTGATCTTGGCGTCCAACGCCTGCATGACTTGACGGCCGCCGTCTTCCATGGCGCGCGCGACGTCAGTTGCATGTTTGGACAGCGCCTCGTTCAACAGCACGCCGCCCATGCCGAGGCCGGCGTCGACGCGTCCGACGAGCTGATCGATGCGGTCGGCGGCTTCCTCCGTCCGAGCGCTAGCGACGCTTTCGAAGGCTTCGATCTTGTTGGACATCGTCGAGGCGATATCGATCGCGCGCGCGCCGAGCCGTTCGAGGAGATGGCCGCCCTTGCTCTCGATCGCTTCGTCGATTTCGGCCAATTTCGCATCGAACTCATCGGCGAAATGGCGAGAATTGTCGCCGATGCGGGCGTTGTAATGCTCGACTTGCGCCGACAGTCGGTCGACGAGCGCGCCGCCCTCCGCGCGCAGCGTTTGATCGAGCGACTGCAAGCGTTCGTCAAGCTGATGCGCGATCTGCTGCGCTTGCGCGTCGAGACGCGCCGCGGCGTCGGCCGTCCGCGTCGTCAGATCGTCGACGAGCCGCGCTCCCTTGTTGCCAATCGCGTCTTCGACGACGGCGAGACGTTGCGTGAGGTCGCCGGTGAGACGTTCGGCATGCGCGCCGACGCGATCGGCGACCGCGCCGCCGTCGCGCAGCAGCGCATTCTCGAATTGCGTCAGGTGTTCGCCGAGCGTCTCAGCAATGCGCCGGCCATGATTGGCCAGCGAGACCACAACCTCTTTGCTTTCGGACAGGACGGCGTCCTCGAAGGAGCCGAGCCGATCGTCCAGCAGTTCATGGAGCCGTTCGCCCTGCGTCGCGATCGCGAGCACGGCGTCGTTCGCCGTCGACGCCAGGCGCTCGTGCATGGTTTCGGCGTTTTCGGCCAGCGCCGAGGAAGCGTCGGCGACGCTTTCGTGAAGCTTGTCGCGCAAGGCCGCGCCATGCGCGTCGAACTCCTGCAGCGCGAGCTGCCGCGTCGTCTCCATCGTCTTGGCGACGAGCATTCCCGCGGTCTCCAGCGCGTTTAGCCGCTCGTCGAGTAGTTCGTCCACGCGCGTCGCATGTTCGCCGACCACTGACGCGACGCTATCGCTGTGGCGCTTGATCGCCTCCTCGAACGAGCCGAGCTTTTCGGCGAGGCTCACGTCAACGCGATTGGCGTGCGCCGCCAGACGGTCGGCGATCTCGCCGCCGCGGCCGACAAGCACGGATTCGATGGCTTCGAGACCCTGCGCGACAGCGTCGTTGACCTGGCCGGCGTTGCCGGCGACGCTCGCTTCGAAGGCGGAAAGCTTTTCGCCGAGTTCGACGGCCGCGCGCTCGGTGCGGGCGGCGACCCGGGCCGCCAATTCATCGCCCTGGCCCGCGACCAGGTCTTCGAATCTCGAGAGGCCCTGAGACAGGGCGGCGGTCGCGCGTTCGCCATGTTCGCCGACCCGCCGGACGATTTCCTCGCTGTGGCTCGTGACCGCCTCTCCGAAGGCGGCGAGCTGGCCCGAGAGGTCCGATATGGCGCGTTCGCCGCGCGCGCCGACGCGTTCGGCGATGTCGTCGCCGTGGCGCATGACGGCGTCCTCGAAGGCCGCGAGCTGCGCCGACAATGTCGACGTCGCGCGTTCGCCCTGTTCGCCGACGCGCTGCGCGATCTCGTCGCCGCGTCGCGAGACAGCGCTTTCGAATGATTCAAGCTGAGCCGCGAGCGTCGACGTCGCGCGTTCGTTCTGCTCGCTGACGCAAAGCGCGATTTCCGCGCTGTGCCGCGCGACCATCTCTTCAAAGCCGGCGAGCTGGCCGGCGATCGTCGAGGTCGCGCGTCCGCCGTGCTCGCTCACGCGCGCAGCGACCTCGTCACTGTGGCGCGTGACCGCCTGCTCGAACGCGGCGAGCTGCGCCGACACCGTCGCCTTGGTCAGCTCGGCTTGCGCGTTGACCCGCTCGGCGACTTCGCCGCTGCGGCGATCGACCGCCTCTTCGAATGCGGCGAGCCCGGAGACGAGCGCCGAAGTCGCGCGTTCGCCGTATTCGCCGACGCTTTGCGCAACCTCTTCGCTTTGCGAGGCGACGGCGTTTTCGAACGCGGCGAGCTGGTTGACGACGGCGGTCGCGGCGCGTTCGCTGTGCTCGCTGACGCTCTGCGCGACTTCCTCGCTGCGCGAGGCAATGGCGCTTTCGAATGCGGCGAGCTGATTGACCACGGCGGTCGCGGCGCGTTCGCTGTGCTCGCTGACGCTCTGTGCGACTTCCTCGCTGCGCGAGGCAATGGCGCTTTCGAATGCGGCGAGCTGATTGACCACGGCGGTCGCGGCGCGTTCGCTGTGCTCGCTGACGCTCTGCGCGACTTCCTCGCTGCGCGAGGCAATGG
>Ga0233425_10000491_pt1 | contig 102412 bp, 105 predicted proteins | sample Watercolumn_Towu_2_FD_181712 | JGI IMG/M metagenome (GOLD analysis project Ga0233425, IMG submission 181712) | Freshwater microbial communities from Lake Towuti, South Sulawesi, Indonesia - Watercolumn_Towuti2014_140_MG | ecosystem: Environmental > Aquatic > Freshwater > Lake | place...
AGAAAGTGCAATTAACAACCACTAGCGGTTTGTCATTTCTTTCATAATATTTTGATGGGGTTAATCGCCTGTCTTTAGAAGTATCAACAGTAAAATCAAGTTTTTTGTCTTTCAGATCAGCGATCAGATAAAATGCCCTGAATGGAGGTGTGTCAATGGGCTGACTAGTAAAATATACATGAACCGAAGATGGCAATGGCTGGTAAAGCGAATCAACATTTATCCATTTTATCTGGGAAAATGAAAATGAAGAATATAAAATGGAAAATGTAAAGTATAAAAAGGCTATAACGGTGTGTCTTTTCATTTAGAGACTGACAAAAAATGACCTATTTGACTTCCCTATGTGCCTTTCGCTATGATAACTCGACCGCACCAGCGGACCGCTTTCCACATAATCCAATCCAAGGTTGTAGCCAATCTCCCTGTATTCGGCAAATTCATCCGGATGAACAAATCGATGAACAGGCAAATGCTTTTTAGTCGGCTGTAAATATTGACCGATAGTAACCACATCACAACCATTATCCCGCAGATCAGTTATTGTTTGGACCACTTCTTCTTTTGTCTCACCAAGCCCAAGCATTATACCGCTCTTGGTTCTCATGCCTCCTTCTTTCAATATTCTTATCACTTCCATACTTCGCCAGTACTTGGCCTGTATGCGGACTTGTTTGGTTAACCGTTCTACTGTTTCAATATTATGGCTCACCACTTCCGGCGCTGCATCAATGATTCTTTGTATGTCTTCTTTCTTTCCTTTAAAATCAGGGATCAATGTCTCCAGAGTGGTTACAGGATTCAATGCCTTTACAGCCTTGATAGTGTTATACCAGATAGAAGCGCCTCCATCCGGAAGTTCATCCCTGTCAACGGAAGTAATGACAGCATGTTTCACTTTCATTAAATGAATAGCTTCAGCTACTCTTTGCGGTTCATCCCAATCCACTTCTTCGGGTTTGCCGGTCGCCACTGCACAAAAACCGCAGCTTCTTGTACAGATATTGCCCAATATCATAAATGTAGCTGTGCCTGCGCCCCAGCACTCACCTATATTGGGGCAATTGCCGCTTTCGCAAATGGTGTGAAGTTTATGTGTGTCTACAAGGCCACGGACATGCTTGTAGCTTTCTCCAATAGGAAGCTTTACACGAAGCCAGTCGGGTTTTTTTGTCCTTACCTCACTTGTAACAGGAAGTTCGATCATCCGGCAAAAATACAATTAAGTTGTTTCCCACAAACCCATTAAGCTCACGAAGGAAGACCCGGTACTTAATTTCAAAGCTTTGCGTTCTTTGTGCCTTAGTGGAAAATTTTCATGCTTACTTGCGCCGCCCAAATAGCAACGCTACATATCCCTGAAAGAAGAATTGTTTTTCTTTTCGTCCGAACATAATGGGGATCTTTGAACCATAAAATTCTGCACTCACTCCGGCTTCAATGCCCGAAACCACTTCATTGAAGCGGCCGTAGTCAAAACGTAAAGCAACTTTGGCAAAACCGCCGGGCTTTGCTTTTATTTCATTCCAGCCTTTTCCTAACCCGGCCCCACCAATAATTGTCGTACCCAGGAACAAGGCGCTGTCCTTTGGACTGTATTTTATCATTATGTTATCTCCGCCGTTGGGGTTTTGCACTTCAAGATAATAGGGCCGCAATAAACCCAGTGCCAGCCCGCCAGAATAAACTGCCGTTACTGCCACACCATTCTTATTTCCTTTCTGTCCGAGGATGTATTGCTGCCCAAAGCCAAGTGTGGCCTGGTAAAAATTATTCAGCTTGCCATAAACATATGGATTGCCGAAAATGATACTGCTGTTTGGTGATTTTTCTTCTTTCTGGTTCTTTATCTCCGTAATGTCGAGCCGGTAGATATTTGTCTTGCGGTTGGTTTGCATTTTTCCCTTTTCAAGATAACCGCCGTAACCATTGGTGCGGAGCTGCACTCCCATTATAAAATGTTTCTTATAAACCAGCACACCTTCTTCTGCCTGGCGGATAAGGTTGTTTACCTTCTGGCGTCGTATTTCCTTTCTTTCCTTTTTTTCTTTTTTCTTACCGGTTGAATCCTGCGCAAATGTTCCGAGAACGATCGTCGCAAATAATACAGTGAGGCTTAGTTTCTTCACGGAGTCGTTATTTGTTTTACTAAACGTAAATTTAGGGCAAAAAACTGACAATGACCTCTACAGTAGTTTATAACGGAGAGTTAAGAACCACCTGTACCCATTTACGCAGCGGTTCATCTTTTGAGACCGATGCACCGGTTGATAATAAGGGAAAAGGAGAACGGTTTTCTCCCACGGATACATTGGCCACCAGTCTTGCATCCTGTATGATCACCACCATGGGTATTAAGGCAAGGACAATGGGGTTTGATCTCTCAGAAGTTAAAATTGATGTGTTGAAAATAATGAAGAATGACCCCCGGCGTGTTGGTGGTATTGAACTAACGTTTCATATACCTGACGGATTAAAAGATATTGATGAAAAAACAAAAACTATCTTAAAGAATACAGGCAATACCTGCCCGGTACAGATAAGCCTACATCCGGATATTGAAGTGAAGGTGAATTGGGAAAGCTGGCGATAAAAGTTAAAGCCTATGATTGAGGCTTCAAAATTGCATTGCCAACGCTGCATTCCAAACATCTCTTCTTATTACAATATTCATTCTTTAATTCAATCAATGCCTGGCTGTCAAAAGCATTTTTGTTTTCAATGCCAAGTTTCTGAAAACCTTTGGTTATACTGTTACTTTCAGCCGCCGTTTGCTCCAGCCATCTTAATGCCTTGTCCTTGTATTTCTGTTCATCATGGTAACTGCCATAAGCAAATAATACCGGGGCAACGGTGTTGATGATGATATTTTCTGTCATGGCAGCTCCAAGGGTTTTCTTTTTAAAAGAAGATGTTTCGCCAAAACGGTAATGATAATGCCAGTAGTCATTGGCAGTTATATCAAACCACTGCTTTATTTCTTTTACTGTCTTTGCATCTTTTATTTTGGAGAACAAATGGGCTGATCCGGTTATCAATGCCGCTAACTGTGCCAACCGTATCGTTGGAAAATTTCCCGGTCTCATTCGCAAAAAATGAACAGGCTGATGAATCGGTTTCAGCCTATATTTTTCTTTCAAGAATTTATATTCCCGCTGAAGAAGTTTTGGATAATCTTCAGAGAATTTGTCATTCAGCAAACCAGCCTGTCCCAGCAACAATGCTTCCAGCTGCTGTATCTGGCTTTTATGTTTGGCAAGAATATTTACGGGGATTGATCTTGCCATCGCTTCGTATGCCTCCGCATTTACTTTCATTCCAAAATTTTTTGCCAGCAACCACCAGAAGGTTTCTTCCCAGTGATAATTGTTTTGCTGCAAAAACAGCTCAACGCTTTTCGCCTTCCGCATTAGGCGTTCAGCCAATAGTCTGTCCTTCCAGCTTTTCCAGGTAATGTCACGGACAAAAGCAATGCTTTTTTCACAGGGAATGAATGCAGATAAGTTTATCAGTTCTTGGTAGCGCTGCAATAAAATTTTAGAGACTCTTTCTTTGAGTTCAAGAGCTGGTACATCAATTTTACTTGTATCATTTTCCCAAACTACATGCAGGATAACATTATTATAGTTCTTATCCCCGTTATGATTGTGCTTATCCCAATCCGAAGTCAGGTTGTGCAACTCAACTGTTCCAGCCCAGGTTGTTTTCCCAACCCTAATTTTTGCATCAGTAAAATCAGGTCCCTGGTTGGCGTTATATTGACCGGGAGAAATGATTTGTATGGATTCTCCGGCAGTAGTTGCCAATTCGCCTTTACTGAAGTATTGAAACTGCCAGATGAATTGTAAAAGGCTTTCGGTCATGAAAGTTTAAAGTTTAAGGTTTGATGTTTAAAGTTAACGTAGAAACTTATAACCTCCGGATACTATAGGAAAACTTATGCTGTAAAGAACATTAAACATTAAACTTTAAACGTTAAACCTGAAACCTGAGAAGTTCCTTCACCACCCTGCTCACCGGCAATCCCATCACATTATAAAAATCACCATTCACTGATTTGATACCGTTCACTCCTATCCATTCCTGAATAGCGTAAGCGCCGGCTTTGTCATATGGTTTGTATTTGTCCACATAAAATTCAATTTGCTCAGTACTGAGGTCATAAAACTCAACTTCCGTAGTATCTGCAAATGAGATTTCCTTCTCTACTTTCCTTATCACTACTCCCGTTATTACTTTATGTTTTTCGCCGGCTAATGCCATCAGAATGGTGATGGCTTCTTCCCGGTGTACGGGTTTACCGATTATATGATCGTTCAAAACAACAATGGTGTCGGCAGCTAAAATGATTTCATCAGTGTTTATCTTTTCCTGCACTGCGATCGCTTTGTTCCTTGCAATGTAAATGGCGATCTCCTCCGATGTCAATCCGGGTGGAAAATGTTCATCCGTTTCTGCCACGATCACATCAAAAGGCACTTCGGCCCATTCCAGTAATTGTTTTCGCCGCGGTGACTGTGAAGCTAAAATGATTTTATTCATAAATAGAAATAGAAAAAGATCATGGAAAGAATACCGGTGAACATGACCAGTTTGGTAATTGTGCTTAGCTGATGATACTGTTTTGAAGCAGAACTGCCTTTAAGTTTTAATAATACAACAACAAGTGGGAATATGATGGCAGCAATACAATAACTGACCGGCAGCCACCATTGAAACTGCAGGATGTAAACAATTATTACTATTATCATACTGATAAGCACTGCCAGCCACACAGCCACATATACTTTTGTTGCATTTACTCCCCAGACTATCGGCATGGTACGGCAATTATATTTTTCATCCCCAGGCATATCTTCCATGTCTTTAATAGCTTCCCGGATCAATGAGATGATGAATGCAAATCCGGTATACAAAGCTGCTAACCGGAAAAATTTATAGTGACCTGCCGTTCCGGCGCCAACAGCATCTTCCAGGTTCATTTTTGAAAAAAAGATGATAAGGATCGTCCATGCGGTCAGAAGGGAAATAACAATATTGCCTGTGAGCAATTGCTTTTTGAAATTGGTGGAATAAAACCAGAGCAATGCCATGCAAAGCATATTTACCAGTATGAGATACCACTTCTGCAAAAAAGGCAATGCAAGAATGGTAAGCAGGAGTCCCGCCGAGTTCAGCATGAAATGCCAGGCAATGGCCCAGCGACGATAGATCATTTTATTAACCACCATATGGCGGGGTTTGTTTACCTCATCAATATTTATGTCAAAATAATCATTGATAATATAACCGGCGGCAGCGATCAACATAGAGGCAAGACTTAAAAAAATAAAGTTCATTGTATCGTTAGCCGGGATCTGCCCTTTATACATCGGACGGTAAATGCAGAATTGGAACAAAGCCTGTGACAGTGCAATGAAAAAGAGATTGGGCAGTCGCACCAGTTTCAGAAAAGCGGCTATCAATCTCATGCAGAGAGGTTAAAGTTTAATGTTATAAGTTAATTTGAAACTTACAACTCCATCAATTCTCAAAACTAAAGCATTAAATTTTTAATTGGGGATTTATCTTGAGGTAACATCGGTGCGGTAATGCCAATGATCGTTCAGTTTCAGCACTTTTTCAATCACATCTCTTACGCAGGCTTTACCTCCGTTGTTGGGTGAAATATATTTTGAAATTTCTTTTATTTCATTAACTGCATCTGCCGGACAGCATGGCAATCCAACGACTGACATGGCTGGCATATCTGGCAGATCATCGCCCATATATAATACCTGTTCTGGTTTTAAATTATTGACGGCCATATATCCCTTCACCAGTTCTTTTTTATCCAGCACAGACATATGAACATCCATAATACCAAGTTTGTTCAGCCTGTCAACTACCTGGGGCGAATTACCTCCGGAGACAACTAAAACCTTATACCCGTTTTTTTGGGCCATCTGCAGGGCAAACCCGTCTTTGATATGCATGGGTCTGGCTTGTAAACCATTTTCCATTACAATGACAGTACCATCAGTGAGTATTCCATCCACATCAAAGATAAAAGTGGTTATTTTCTGAAAAAGTTCGATAACATTCATGTTATGCATATTTACTGATATGCAAATGTGCAGATAGTCGCGAAAATAATTTCCATATCTGCATATTTGCGCATTTACTTCTGATTATCCCTCCATTCATATACCCATTCACTCTGGATCATTTCCAGGTGCCCCTCATTGCATTCTTCTCTTTTTCCTGAAAAGCCGGGTATCTGAAGCACCCATTCCAGCAGATCGGTAAAGCGAATGCGATATATCTTTCCTTCATTGAATTCATCGCCGAAGCGTTCGTACAGCTTCTGAGCTATATCTTCATGATCATTCCAGTGTATTGGCGGTTCAAAGTGGTTCATGTTTATAGATTCTTGATTCTGTTTCTGGTTATTCACCAAGGAACTGTGATTGATCGGGCAAAGTTACTTCTATCTCCCCTTCTCCTTCCAATAATAATGATTGGCAACCCAAACGGGAATTGAGCTTTGGATTTACGGCACGATCAATAAAATCTTCTTCCCTGTCGCTGAGTTCATCAATATGTTCCATCCCTTTTTCAATATATAAATGACAGGTGGTACAGGCGCAGACACCACCACAGTTGTGATGGAGCTCTATATCATTTTTAAGAGCCAGTTCAAGCAGGCTCTGACCCGGCTCAACACTTTCAAGGGTGATAGGTTTCAGTCCTTTCTCTTCGAAATTAAATTTGACCTTATACATTCTTCTTATTTTCTGCCGGCGCAAAAGTAATGGTAAAAGAAGCAATAGATTTACTTGTTCGGGAAAACCGTTTTGTTATAAGATATTTACTTCATCTGCTGGATACTTTCCGTAAATAAAACATAGATGTTTTTCAGTTGCGGGTGATCTTTCAAAAGTTCAAGGTGTTTGTGAATGGTTTCTGCATCATGACGGAGAGCAGGCCCGGTTTGGGCATCTTTTGGCGATATGTTTTTAATCCTTGAAGCCGTTTCCTCGATAAGAGGTAACAACTGTTTGAAATCAAGACCTTCTTTACGGCAATAATCCTGTGCCAGTGCATACAAATGATTGGCGAAATTGCTTACAACAACAGCGGCAATATGCAACTTTAGTCTTGCATCATCGCCTGCTTCGGTTACTTTTTCTTCGGCTATTGAGTGAGCCAGTTTTTCCAATATTTTTTTGGTCTTTTCATCGCTGCCGTCAAAAAAAACAGGGATATCCGGAAGCTCTTTCATGTCCTTTCTCAAACTTTGTAAAGGATAAAATACACCATAGTGTTCGGTAACTTCTTTTAATATTTCCTTTGGAACAGAAGCAGCTGTATGTGCTACCACTTTACCATGCAGTTTCAGGTCATCCGTTGCTTCAGCGATAGCGGCATCACTTACTGCGACGATATATAAGTCAGCGTTTTTGTTCACCAAGCTTTTGTAGTTTGTTGACTCAGTATCCCATTCATAGGCCAGTTGGGACGCAGCAGATGCATTACGGCTAAACACCTGTATAATATGATGACCTGCAGCCTTGAATTTTCTTCCCAGCACAGCGGCCACATTACCGGAACCAATTATTACTATGTCCATCTTTATCTTTACGTTTTATGAAATTATCGCAACGCCTGGCTCTTAGCTATATCAGGGCAAAGTTCAAGCTTCTTACTTCCATCTCCAAAAAGAAAGCTGCGGAAAAGGCATTTGAACTTTTTTGTACACCCCGGCGGCGGAATAAAAAGCCTTTGCCAAAGATTTTCGAACAGGCCGAATCACTTTATTTCAGCATTGATGGCATCCGGGTACATGGCTGGCGATGGAATAAGGATGCCGGAAGAAAGACACTCATCATTCATGGCTTTGAATCTTCATCGGTCAATTTTGAACGCTATGTCAGACCGCTGATGAAAAAGGGATACGAAGTACTGACTTTTGATGCACCGGCACATGGCAGCAGCGGCGGAAGGCAGATCAACGCACCATTATATAAAAGAACGTTACAGGAAGTCATGAAACGATACCGCCCGGTTCAATCTTTTATGGCGCATTCATTCGGTGGCTTGGCTCTGAGCCTTGCATTGGAAGAAACAGCTCACACAAGTGATTGTCGTATGGTTCTGATTGCTCCGGCTACTGAAACAACCACTGTAATTGATTCTTTTTTCAGTTTTCTGAAACTCGATCCTTCTGTTCGGACTGAATTTGACAATATTATTCTTAAAAAAGGAGGAGTAAGCCCGGATTATTATTCTATTCCTAGAGCCATGAAGAATATCAGGGCAAAAGTATTATGGTTGCATGATGAAGACGACGATACCACACCCTTACATGAAGTACTGAAAGTAAAAGCAGAAAACTATCCTAATATTGAATTTGTAATTACCAAAGGACTGGGTCACCGAAGAATATACCGTGACACTAAAGTGAGCAAACTAGTTACAGATTTTCTATAAAATTTATTTTAACCTGAAAGCAGTATTCAGCCTGTCGCTTACATTATCCCAGTTGATGATCTGCAGCATCGCATCTACAAAATCGGTTCTTTTGTTTTTATACTTAAGATAATAAGCATGTTCCCATACATCCACAACAAGCAGCGGAATGACACCCCACTGTGTAAGTTTTTCATGATTTTCACATTGCAGAACAGTCAGCTTGCCGCTATAAGGCTGATAACCCAGAATGCCCCATCCGTTTCCATCCACATCTTTTGAGGTTTTGGATAAATATGTCTTCAGTTTATCATAACTGCCAAAATCCTTTTCTATGGATTTCAGTAATTCTCCTCCCGGCTCTGTCTTTTTATTGCCAAGGTTTGTCCAAAAAATAGTATGTAATACATGTGAGGAGAAATGATAAGATAGTTTTTTTGTCCAGAGATCCACGGTTTCCATACTGTTTTCATCCAGTGCCTTCCTTATCATTTGCAGATCCTTGTTGGCTGCCTTCACCGCTCCGCCATGATGAAAAGTGTGATGCAGGTACACAGTTTCTTCATCCATATAAGGCTCAAGAAAATTTTTATTATACGGTAAAGGCAGATGTTGAAAGTTACCATTGGAATCAGTGAGCTTATCAAAACCATTTTCTTCATAATGCTGGGCTACAACTGAATTAACAGGAAGAATACTGGTGGCGGCGAGTACACCCCCGGCAGTAAGAAATTGTTTGCGATCCATAATAATATTTTTTTATTGAGTCAGGATTTCATCAGGTCGGGATTCCATGTATGTCTTTCTTCCTGCACATATTTTGCCCAACTGTACAAAGCATCATATATTTTCATTCCGGCATCAAGCATCTCCAGATCGTTTGTATAATTTTTAGACAATCCGGCTGAAATAGCCCAAAGACCGGCTGATTGCGGCGTTAATTCAAAATGGTCTGTATCGGCGCCCCTGACTATTACGGCCAGTTGCTGCAATGCTTTATCATTCAGGCTGTGTTTTTTAATAATATAATCAAATATGCACTCATCTCCGTAATGAGAATATTCCGCACCGGGAATATCATAATGGGTTGCACCAAATTCCCTGGCTTTATCAAAAACTTTTTCTTTGGGGAAATACAGAAACTCGGCGTCTTTGTCAACAAAGTTTTTAATCAGCCAAGGGCAGGCAATCCTGTCAATTTTGGGTCTTTCTCTCGTTATCCATTTCATAGGCTCTCTGTTTTATTAAAGGTATGATTAAATCTGATTCTGTTAATTGAACGTAATTTGAATTTGATGTTCTGCAAAAATTTATGAAAAGAATTTTGCTAATATTGTTTTTCTTTACCAGTGGCAGTTTTGCAAAAAAACGAATAGAGCAATGACGTCTCCGGTAATTATGACCTATTATTATCTCGCCCTGGGCGATTCTTATACAATTGGTGAAATGGTTCCACTGCAGGAAAATTTTCCAAACCAGGTAGCAGCAATGATGAATAATGATACAACAGATTTCCGGATAGAAAGAATTATTGCCAAAACCGGCTGGACGACAGATGGACTGGAAACAGGAATAATTGGATCAGACAAAGAAAAAGCTCTTCTATCATCCTATGATTTTGTTTCGCTGTTGATCGGTGTGAATAATCAATACCGGGGACGTTTTGTTGAAAATTATAAACCTGAATTCGAAGAGTTGCTTAAAAAGGCGATCCTCTTTGCAGGTAACAGACCTGAGAGGGTCGTTGTTCTCTCCATTCCCGATTGGGGAGTTACTCCTTTTGCCAATGGAAGGGACAGAGAGCAAATAGCCAGAGAAATTGATGCTTACAATGTTGCCAATAAGGGGATCTGTGACCGATACAATATATATTATATAAATGTTACTTCATGGACAAGAGAAGCAGCATCTGATCCTTCGCTGCTGGCGGCGGACGGTCTTCATCCTTCGGGTAAAGAATATAAACGATGGGCAGAAAAAATTGTAGCTTATTTCCGGACAAAATTTTAGTGAAACCCAGCGAAATATCCTGCGTAATGCTATGTCTTATTCAGTCGTGGCTGCACAGATAAAATTTGTTTTCACGAAAATTTTATTATTCTTGTCCTAACTTGCGGCCGCTGAAAAGCGGTTTTGTGATATTTGATACTACCCATTATGGCCAAAAATTTATTGATAGTCGAGAGCCCTGCGAAAGTAAAAACGATTGAGAAAATACTGGGAAGTGATTTCCAGGTAAAAAGCTGCTTTGGTCATATCCGTGACCTTGCCAAGGCAGACATGGGTATTGATACGGACAAAAATTTTGAACCCACCTACATTATTCCTGCAGAAAAAGAAAAAGTTATAAATGAACTGAAAAAACTGGCCGATAAAAGCGCAGAAGTTTGGCTGGCAACGGATGAAGACCGGGAAGGTGAAGCTATCAGCTGGCATTTATGTGAAGTATTGGGACTTGATCCAAAGAAAGCAAAGCGAATCGTATTCCACGAGATCACCAAACCTGCCATTAAAGAGGCCGTTGAAAAACCCCGCAAGGTTGATATGAACCTGGTGATGGCACAACAGGCAAGAAGAATACTGGATCGCATTGTTGGGTTTGAACTCAGTCCCGTTCTGTGGCGCAAGATAAGTGTAAGGAATAACCTCAGCGCCGGTAGAGTGCAAAGTGTAGCTGTAAGATTGATTGCAGAAAGAGAAAGAGAAATAAATGCATTTGTTCCTGCATGTACATTTAAAATAGAAGCGTTGTTCACCGCTAAGGATCTTTCTGATAAGCAGGTTACATTTTCTGCTGAAGGGAAAAAGCAAAATTCTGCAGAAGATGCTGAAGCATTTTTGAAAAGTTGTATTGGTGCTGATTATAAAGTGATTGATATACAAATAAAACCGGGTAAACGTTCGCCTGCCCCGCCTTTTACTACTTCAACACTGCAACAGGAAGCATCAAGAAAATTAGGCTATGGCGTTTCAAGAACCATGCTGATAGCGCAGAAGCTTTATGAGAATGGTTATATCACTTATATGCGTACAGATAGTGTGAACCTGAGTAACACAGCACTGGGTGATATCACCAATACTGTAAAAGGCATGTATGGTGAAAAATATCACCAATTCCGCAAATACAAGAATAAAAATGAAAGTGCCCAGGAAGCTCATGAGGCTATCCGCCCCACATACATGAGTAATTCATCTGTTCCTGAAGCGGAATGGAATAAGCTGTATGAGTTGATATGGAAAAGAACAATGGCCTGCCAGATGGCAGAAGCTGAACTGGAAAAGACAATTGCAAATATTGAAATATCCACTAATAAGGAAGAACTCACTGCATCCGGAGAAGTATTAAAGTTTGATGGCTTTTTAAAAGTTTACAGGGAAGATAAAGATGATGATGAACTGGATGAAGAAGCAAATGAAGGCATGTTGCCACCTTTAACAGTTGGTCAGCAGTTGCCGCTGAAAGAAATGAAAGCAGCTGAACGTTTTAGCAGACCTCCGTCGAGATATACAGAAGCCTCATTGGTTAAAAAATTAGAAGAGCTGGGTATTGGCCGGCCTTCCACTTATGCACCCACTATTTCTACCATTTTAAAAAGAGGATATGTAGAAAAAAGGGATAAAGAAGGGATACAGCGTTTCTATACTGTATATTCTTTAAAAGATGATTCGGTGGGTAAACAACTGGATAGCGAAATGACCGGCGCTGAAAAATCAAAACTCTTTCCATCCGACCTTGGATTGGTGGTTACGGATTTCCTGAATAAATATTTCGATGATATCATGGACTATGGTTTCACTGCCCGCATCGAGGAAGAATTTGATGAAGTGGCCGAAGGCAAGATGAAGTGGAATCACATGATCAAGGATTTTTATAACCCGTTTAAAAAGGATGTAGAAAAAACCATTGAAGTTGCTGAACGGGCAACGGGTGAAAGGGAACTGGGTGTGGATCCTGAAAGCGGTAAACCTGTTATGGCCAGGATGGGACGATACGGAGCCATGGTGCAGATAGGTGAAGCAAACGAAAAAGAAAAACCCCGCTTTGCAAAAATTCCCGCGGGGCAAAGTATTGAGACCATCACTTTTGACGAAGCGATGAGTTTGTTTGGGGCACAGGGAACCATGGGGCAATACGAAGGGAAGGATGTTTCGGTAAATGTAGGCCGCTTCGGACCGTATGTAAAATGGGGCGTAGATTTTATTTCATTGCCAAAAGGTACTGACCTGGGGACAGTAAGTTTGGAAAAAGCGATTGCAACTATTAAGGCAAAACAAATAGCCGATGCACCGGTGGGTATGTATAACGGCAAACCTGTTACAAAAGGCTCAGGCAGGTTTGGTCCATTTATTAAGTGGGACGGAATGTTCATCAATGTGCCGAAGCGATACAATTTTGTAAAACTCACACAGGTTGAAATGGACGAGTTGATAGTTGATAAAGTGAAGAAAAAAGCCAACAGGTACCTACAAAGATGGGCTGATGAAAATATTTCAGTGGAAAATGCAAGATGGGGTCCTATCATTAAATATGGTAAAAAAATAATCCGCCTGCCCAAAAAAGCCGATGATACCAAATATAGCGCTGAAGATGCCGCCTCTTTTACATTGGATGATGTAAAGAAATTTATTGAAGCTCAGTTACCGGGAGTATTTGCGAAGAAAGGTAAAAAAACTGCCGCTAAAAAAGAACCTGCTAAGAAAACAGTAAAAAAGAAAACTGCAATAAAAAAGAAGGTTACGAAGAAGAAATAATTACGATGAAACGTTCCTACTGGGAAAAAATGGCTCCTTCCTACAACGATCAAATATTTGATGTGCTGCACAACGATAAGAAAGCACTTATCAGCTCTGTTATAAAAAAATATGCTTCAAAAAATATAACTGTAATAGATATCGGCTGTGCCATTGGCAAATGGCTGCCGGTGCTATCCCCTGCTTTTAAAAAAGTGTTTGCAGTAGATATTTCAGCGAAGAATCTTGAAATAGCCCGACAACTGTACCCACAATACAAAAATGTGGAATATATCCGGGCAGATATGAGCGGCAAGCAAACTAAAGTGCCTGAATGTGATTTTGCCATTTGCATCAATGCTATTCTTACTGCTGACCACGAAGACAGGAATATTTTCTTTCAGTCGTTGTCAGCCTGTGTAAAAAAAGGCGGACGGATCGTTATTACAATACCTTCACTGGAATCGTATTTGCTCACCAGCATTGTGCAGCAGCAGTGGAAGATTGATAAAACCCTGTTCCCAAAAACTACTAATGGCAGTGAAGCATTGAAAAAGTGGAACAATATCAGGCGAGGTAATGCAGATATTGATAATGTTCCTCACAAACATTACCTGAGGGAAGAATTGCAGCTACTTTTAGCCAACGAAGGATTTGTTGCAGAAGAATTTCAAAAAATAGAATATAACTGGGACACTGAATTTCTGAAACCGCCTAAATGGTTGAAAGATCCAAAGCCATGGGATTGGATGGTAGTTGCGAGAAAGTCCTGAGTCTATAGTCGTTAGTCGCTTTGATAAGACTTTAGAATTATATACAAACCTGGTTTTAAGCGACGAAGACTATTGACTCCTGACTAAAGACTCCAGACTGTTCTTAACGTCTGTGGAAAAGTTTAACTATTTTATCTCCGTTACAGTAATGATCTTGTGACCGAATCGCTACCATGGAAACAAACAAGGAAATATCCGCGCTGTTTACTTTGATTGATGACCCAGATGAAGATGTTTTTGGCCCTGTATCAGACAAGATAGTTGATTACGGAAAAAACATCATCCCCAATCTTGAGCATCTCTGGGAAACCACTCCGGATGAAGTAATACAAAACCGCATTGAATTACTGATTCATCGCCTGCATTACACTGATCTTATGGAAGATTTCCGTCAATGGGGCCTTTCGGGCCACCATGACCTGATGCTTGGTGCCATGCTGGTTGGAAAGTTTCAATATCCTGATGTTTCAACGACACCTGTCATGCAGGAAATAGAAAAAGTGCGGAGGAATATTTGGCTGGAATTAAATAACTACCTCACGCCGCTTGAGCAGATAAATATCGTCACAAGCATTTTATATAGTTATTATGGCTTGAAAGGAGGTGAAACAAATTATAAGGAGCCGAATGAATTTTTATTAAATAAAACACTGGAAGTAAAACGGGGAAATCAGATCAGCAATGGCATCCTGTACCTCGTACTTTGTGAATTGCTTGATATTCCTGTGCGGGCCATCAAAATTCCCCAACAGTTCATTATTGCTTATTTCAAACCTGGATATTCGGATGAATCATTGCCAAACCCTGTTCATAAGATCGAATTCTTCATTGATCCGACCTCCGGGCTGGTCTTCACCCAGCATGATGTTGACAGTTATTTCAAACGGATATCTGTTCCGCCTGTCGGTTCTTATTTCAAACCAGAGAAAAACAAACAGGTGATCCAACTTTTGCTGGAAGAATTCAGTAAATGTTTTGATAATGACAGGGAAAAGTATAAACAATCCGAATTGATGGAACTTTCAAAACTGCTGGATTAATTTTTATTAATACCCGGTTGTTAAAAATTTAAGTCATATCCATCCCTGTATTCCCTTTTCACAAATTGATTCGCTTCATCAAAATTGTTAACTTTCATATTGTCAGCATCCCATAACAATTTTTTCCGACCAAGATATTTATCCTCCCATCCTTTCAGTTTTGGATTTTTCATCATCCAGCTTCGAATGGCCAGGTTGCCCATCAATATGCTTTCAGTGAATGGTCCGGCATATTCAAATGGTGAACTTGTTTCTGCATTACCATATCCCGCCCTGCATGCATTCACCCATTGGAGATAATGACCTTCCGGCACCCTTTTAATTTTTTCTTTGGGCATTTCTTTTTCATTCATCAGTTTGGTAGGTAACAACCGGGGGTTTGCGCCATAACAATCAAGTAATAATTTTCCTTTAGTTCCAATGAATAAAACACCTCCGTCCCAGTTGCCAAATGATTCTTCAGGCAATAATTCATCAGGCCGTTGCGGTAATAAACCACCATCATGCCATGATACTTTTATACTACCCCTTCCCTCGGTTTTAGGATAATTAAGATGGATGACCGAAGCAGGTGGACAGGCATCTAAGTTTTGCGAATCATTCCACATTTCTTTCCAGACTATTCCAACACTGCATTCAGCGGAGTCAGGGTATTTGATGGGCAATGTTCTGAAAATGGGATCCATAATATGGCAGGCCATATCTCCCAATGCACCCGTACCAAATGCCCACCAGCCTCTCCAGTTGAATGGCAGGTAAGCCGGATTATATTCGATCCATTTTGCAGGGCCAAGCCATAAATCCCAATCGAGTTCTTTAGGTATATCAAATTTGCCCGTTGGTGTAGCTATTCCCTGTGGCCATACTGGCCTGTTGGTCCATGCTTTTGCTTCCATTACTTTTCCAATCATCCCGGCGTCAATCATTTCTTTGGCCTTACGGACTCCATCTCCCGAACCACCCTGGTTACCCATTTGTGTTACCACTTTATACTTTTTAGTGGCCTGTGCCAGCATTCTTGCTTCATAAATATCATGTGTCAATGGTTTTTGGGTATAAACATGTTTACCCAGCCTGATCGCCGCCATAGTGGCAACAGCATGTGTATTATCAGGAGTGGAAATGGAACAGGCATCAATATTATTTTTTTCTTTGGCCAGCATTTCCCTGAAATCTTTATAATAAGTTGCTTTAGGAAATTTTTTTCTGGAATCAGCAGCCATACGATCATCTACATCACATAGTGCCACAATGTTTACGTAAGGACTTTTTGCAAATTCAGACAGATCCCCCGCTCCTTTTCCTCCAACTCCGATACCTGCAATATTTAATTTATCGCTTGGAGCAATGTATCCATGGCCCAATACATGACGGGGTACAATAAAAAAAGCACCGCCGACAATTGCAGTATTCCGGATAAAATCTTTACGTGAAATACTACTGCCTTTCTTAAAAGGGGTCATTGTTATAAATTTTCACCAAGTTTACAGTAAAATTGCAAGATGACCATCAACTGGGAGGATTTTAAAAAAATTGACATCCGGGTAGGAACAATTATTGAGGCCAATGATTTCCCCAAAGCCCGGAAACCGGCATACAAACTCAAAATTGATTTTGGCGAAGCCGGGATAAAACAATCATCGGCACAGATAACAATTTACTACCAAAAAGAAGAACTGATCAACCGGCAGGTAATTGCAGTCATCAACTTTCCTGCAAAACAAATAGCTGATTTTGTCAGCGAGTGCCTGGTGCTGGGGGTGTATGATGAGAACAAAGACGTAATTTTATTGCAACCCGGACAACCGGTAAAAAACGGGATGAAGATCGGATAAAAATGTCGACAGTTTACAGCACATATTATCATTCGCCGGTAGGCATACTTAAGATAAGCGGCACGGAAGATTATATTACTGAGGTTAGCTTTCACGACAAAACTCAGAAAGTGGAAGGAAAGAAGAAAAACCTTCCTCCAATTCTCATTCAGTGTATAGAACAGCTTATCCAATATTTTAATGGCCAGCGAAGACAGTTTGAATTGCCCATCAATCAACCAGGCACGGCTTTTCAGCAGGAAGTATGGGCGGAACTGATGCAGATACCTTTTGCCAAAACCATCAGCTACCTGGAACTGGCACGGAGGACCGGCGATACAAAAGCTACAAGAGCTGTTGCCAATGCAAACGGGAAAAATAATGTTGCTATCATTGTTCCCTGTCATCGTGTAATTGGTTCAAATAAAGAATTAGTAGGATATGGGGGAGGATTATGGAGAAAGAAATGGTTATTGGAACATGAAGCGAAAGTAGCGTATGGGGTGCAGACGTTGTTTTGATCTACTTCAACTCATCACTTGTAAACGCAAAAGGTAATAGCTGGCTTGCTGTTTTAATGATATAGACCTTTCCTTCCATTCCTCCTAAGATCAGGCGAATGGGATTTTTTAATCTTGTTTCATATTCCAGCAATGCCTGGCGGCACATGCCGCAGGGAGAAATTGGATGATTACTTTTTCCTTCTTTACTGTTATAACTGATGGCAATACTTTTTACCGGGATATTTGGATGAAGCGTAGCAACAGAGCCCAGCAAAACCCTTTCCGCACAAATACCTACAGGGTAAGAGGCATTTTCCTGGTTGGTGCCTGCCACCACTTCGCTGTTTTCCATCATGGCTACAGCACCAACATGAAAATTTGAATAAGGCGCATAGGCCTGTTCTGTCACAGACCTTGCTTCCTGTAGCAGCCATGCATCCTGCTTGGTAAGTTGGCTGATGTCATCATAAACCTCGTATTCAAACTCAAACTTCTTTTCTTTCATGTCAGTAAGATAATATTTTGCTGCTAAGAATGCAAAACCCCTCTTTCGAGGGGCTGTGGAACTTATTTTACAATTTTAAACAATCGCTTCCATCTCGGTCCTCCATCCCAGCTAAACCAGATCATCCAGGCTTTTCCAACGATCCTGTCTTCAGGTACAAACCCCCAGAAACGGGAGTCCTGTGACTGATGGCGGTTATCACCCATCATCCAGTAATAATCCATTTTAAATGTATAGTCGGAAACTTCTTTTCCATTCATAAAGAATTTTCCATCCTTCATATAAAAGTCATTCTTCTCATATACCCTGATAGGTCGCTCATATATGTAATAGTTTTCGGGAGTTAGCACCAGTCTTGCTTCTTTTTTTGGGATCCATATTTTGCCATAATTGTCAGTACTCCACCTGTTGTACCAAACATAATTTTCAAATGCCGGGTTGTAAACAGATGTATTTGTATCTACAAGTGGAGTGACCGACTTGAGCAGAGTATTCTTTTTCATTTTTTCAACTGCCTTCGCAGTCAGGATCATTCTGTATTTATTATTACCCAATGCCAAAGCCTCTCTGGGATTGAAAATATCAACATCGTATTCACTTTTCATTACATCTCCATCAAGCGACTGATTGCTCTCCAGTTCATAATCCATCTGGGAGTATGGCGGTAATTCACTTTTCTTACTGTTTACAAATACATCACTGTTTATTATCTGTAATGTATCGCCTGCCACTGCAACGCAACGCTTAATGTAATTGTCAGTTTTATCCGCGGGGTGTATGGCCAAAGGATATTGACCTGGATCACTGAGCACAAGTTGCCTCCCTTTTTCCATATCTCCATTCCCTAACTCACGGCACAATTGATAGTAGGGATGTTTTGATTGATAACTATCCCTGTTGATTACCGTATCGCCTTGAGGGAAATTAAACACCACTACATCTCCCCTTTTTGGTGACGAAGCAAACCATCTTGAATAAGGGAGCTTGATTGACTCAGAATAAGATTTCCAGCTACTGCCGGGCAAATAATTATGAACAAAGGGAACGGATAGTGGTGTATTCGGAATGCGGGGGCCGTAGCTAAGCTTACTCACAAAAAGAAAATCCCGGACAAGCAAAGTTTTTTCCATTGACTCGGAAGGAATCGTATAAGCTTCAAAAACGAATGTGCGGATCAGGGTAGCAGCTACAACAGCGAAAATGGCTGCATCCACCCATTCCCTCCATACTTTTTTCTTATGTTTTTTTACTCCTTCCTGTCCAATGAATTTCGGGTTTTCTTTATACGCCAGGTAGGGAAAATAAAAAGGAGCAAATATTGCTGCAAGTGTATGCTGACCCAAACCGAATCTTCCAAACGCTTTAGCGAATTCAATAAAGATCCCCGGGCTGATAAACCAGCCAACAACAGGGATGATTTGCCAGAACACCCAATGTTTGGGACGTTTGATCGCTTTCTGCATTTCCCATGTATTGTAAAAGGGAACATAAGCTTTCCATGAAGCGATACCGGCCTTGGGGAATAGCTTTGCAAAGCCGAATGATGGCAGGAAAACAAGCAGGGTACCGATCAGATAAATTACAAACAAATGATTAAGGGGCATGAACCTAATTTTATAGCCGATAAAAGTATTATAAATATTTGCCTCTCAAAATTTTAATATTTAAAGTTTTGCTAAAGCAAATCAATGGTAAAATAACTGTTTAAAGCGGAAATAAAGCCGTTTCTTATTTCGGCATCACGTAGGACCTGACATCTTCGGCTGTGATGTACTTTCCTGAAAGGATGACTAATCGTTCCACTACATTTCTTAATTCCCGTATGTTTCCTGTCCAATTATATTGTTGTAATAATTTGATAGCATCGCTATCAATTGCTTTTGCGGCAATACCATAATCGGAACAGATATCCTGTAAAAATTGTTCTACAAGCAACGGTATATCATCCCGCCGGTCGTTAAGTGATGGAACATGTATAATGATAACACTAAGACGATGATAAAGATCAAGCCGGAAATTCTTTGCCTCCACTTCTTTTAATAAGTCTTTATTAGTAGCCGCAATTACCCTTACGTCTACATTGATGTCCTTATCAGCTCCTACCCTGGTGATTTTCCCCTCCTGTAATGCCCGCAATACCTTGGCCTGGGCATTGGCACTCATGTCACCAATCTCATCAAGGAAAAGCGTTCCACCGTTAGCAGATTCAAATTTTCCTATTCTCTGTTTGATGGCGGAGGTAAAAGAGCCTTTTTCATGACCAAATAATTCGCTTTCTATCAGTTCAGTTGGAATGGCTGCGCAGTTCACTTCCACAATTGGACCGGAAGCTCTATTGCTTTTTTCATGTATCCATCTTGCCACCAATTCTTTTCCCACTCCATTTTCACCGGTAATGAGAATACGGGCATCAGTAGGAGCCACTTTGTCAATAGTTTCCTTTATTTTTTTGATTGGTGCAGATTCTCCTATCATCTCCTGAACCCGGCTCACTTTTCTTTTCAGGACTTTCGTTTCTGTCACCAGGTTACTTTTATCCATCGCATTGCGTATGGTTATGAGCAACCGATTCAAGTCGGGTGGTTTTGAAATATAGTCAAATGCCCCTTTTTTTACAGCTTCCACGGCTGTTTCGATATTGCCATGGCCAGAGATCATTATTACAGGAATATCTGGATTGGCTTCGCCAGCTTTCTGCAAAAACTCAATGCCATCAAATTTTGGCATTTTTATATCACACAAAACAAGGTCATAGTTTTTTTCTTTAAATCTTTTCAAGCCTTCTTCTCCATCCGCAGCTTCATCAATCTTATAACCCTCAAATGAAAGAATTTCAGTAAGTGTCTTCCGGATGGCCTTTTCATCGTCTATTATCAGAATATCGGGCATTCAGTGATGTTTTACGGGTAAAAATAAATCATACAAAAGTAAGGTTGGGCGGTATGGCAATAAAAGAGGCCGGGTGAAAACCCAGCCTCGTTTTTAAATCCAATATCCTATGAAAAACCATTGGGAAGAGTGTGTCAGTAAGATAAAACGCTGCATCGCTGTCGAAAAATCCTTTTTGCGCTATTGTAATAACTATTAAAAATGGATTATTTAGAAAGGTACATTACCTCTTTTACCAATTTGACGGTTCTTGGCACATCAGGTAATGCAGCTGCTACAAGATTGGGTGCATAGTGTAACGGAGCATCAGCAGCAGTTATACGTCGTATGGGGGCATCCAGGTAGTCAAATCCCTCTTTCTGTATCCTGTAAGTTATCTCTGATGATACGGAACAAAAGGGCCATTGTTCTTCCACAATCACCAGGCGATTTGTTTTCTTAACGCTTTCCAGTATCGTCATCCAGTCAAGTGGACGGATGGTACGGAGATCAATAACTTCGGCGCTGATATTTTCTTTCTCGAGTTCTGCTGCTGCAGCCATTGCTACTTTCATCATTTTATTGAAAGAAACAATTGTAACATCTCTGCCAGCCTTTTTTATGTCAGCCTTGCCTAACTCTATATAATACTCTTCTTCCGGAATTTCCATCTTGTCCCCATACATCTGCTCACTTTCCATGAACATTACCGGGTCTTCTTCATATCGAATGGCTTGTTTCAGTAAACCTTTCGCATCATAGCCATTGCTTGGTGACACAACCTTAATACCCGGAATATTTGCATACAAACTTTCAAAGGCAGTTGAATGTTGGGCTCCTAATTGCCCTGCAGACGCATTTCCACCTCTGAAAACAATAGGACAAGATATTTGCCCTCCACTCATAGCCAACATCTTAGAGGCCGTATTGAGAATTTGATCTAAAGCGAGAACAGCAAAGTTCCATGTCATAAATTCCACAATGGGACGCAACCCATTTTGTGCAGAACCAACACCAACAGCAGCAAAACCTAATTCAGAAATGGGAGTATCAATGACTCTTTTTGGCCCAAATTCAGCCAGCATTCCCTGGCTTACCTTATAAGCACCATTGTACTCAGCTACTTCCTCCCCCATCAGATACACTCTTTCATCCCTTCTCATTTCCTCGCTCATTGCTTCACGAAGAGCATCCCTGAATGCGATCAATCTTGCCATATTTTGTTTTTGAAGTGGGCAAAAATAAGCCTCAAAAAGGATAATACCTAAAAGCAAAAAGGGTTCAACAACTGCTGAACCCTGTAAATATTTTTAAGGCCCCTTCAATTATCAACACCATTGCATTCATCCGCCATTGCGTCCAGTTCTTCTTTGGGCATTTGCAGCAGACCTCTGTCAGCTTCTGCATAAGAAGAGAAAATTCTTTTTACTTTCTGAAGCATGCAATCGCAATATTCACGGGCTCGCTGTGCACCTACATTCTGACGGGCAGTTCCTTCACAATCACTCATAAACCTGCTTTCATCATATATTGACCAGCTGGCACCGGTATTATCATCGTTATTGTTATTGTCTCTATTACCGGTCAATTCACCCAGGCATTCCATGGCCATTGATTCAGCCTCTCCTTCTGTTCCCATTTCATCTGCTTTTTCAATACTGGAATATTTTTGCATGGTTTTTTCCAATACACAATTGCAATAATTTCTCGCAGACGTTTTATCAATTTCATCACCAATCATCTCCTCTATACAATCATTTAATGCTCTTTGCTTTTCTGCAGACGACCAATTACCGGTACTGGTGTTATTATCTTTATCATTATCCCCATTGTTGTTCAGATAATTATCCTTTTCACGGTTATTTCTGTTTGCATTGTCTTTGCCTTTGTTGTTATTACAGGCAGCCACAAAAAGACCAACAACGGTCAGGATCAATAAAAGTTTTTTCATAATATTAAGTTTTGCTGTTTGTACAAAATAAGCCAATCTTTCCAGTCCTGGAAAAAAATTATACATGATTTTCGGCACCCCGCACTGCCGCTATGAAAGAAAGCAGTTTTCCATCATCAAGTATCCCGTTTGTTCTTACTCCGCTGCATACATCCACGGCAATCGGTTTAACTATGTTGATTGCATCTGTAACGTTGCTGCTATTTAATCCTCCCGCAAAAAACACGGGGACTTTTACGGCTTGTACAATCTGTCTGCTTATTTCCCAGTTATGAGTATTGCCGGTTCCTCCGAGAGTCTTGACAACGGCTTTTGGATTTCCGCTATCCAGCAAGATGGAATAAACTTTTTCATGAATTTTAATTGCTTCCTCAATACTTTCTTCACCCTTTACATGAATCACCTGAACTATGCGCAAATGAGGGATTTTTTTTCTTATCTGATCATAAGTTCCGTTTATAAGTTCATAGACGATCTAAACAGTGTTTACTCCAGTTTTCTTTACATGATTAATTATTTCATCAGCCGATTGATGGCTGGTCAGCAAGAATGATGCAACGGGGGGATGAATTGTTTTTGCAATGGATGCTATCAGATCATCTTCAATCGGGCCGGGGCCGCTGGGCATCCTGCCTACAAGACCCAAAGCATCAGCACCATGATGTATGGCCATGACAGCTTCCTGTTTGGAAGATATACAACATATTTTGATCCTTGTTCGCATCCTGCAGAAAGGCAGATCATTCAAGAAGGCGTAGTTTTTCGCCTATTGCACTTACACGGTAAAATTTCCCATCTTCTATGAGCAATGCCCCGGAAAGACCTTTTGCGTGAAGAACGTCCATGTTGAACACTTTTCCATTGAAACGGACGCTTACAGTATCAGAGATAACAGTATGCCCAGTAGCAATTCTTTTTACACTATATTTATCAAGAGTGCTGTCGATCTGCTGCTCTGTTGCTAAAGTTGTTCCGCTATAATATCCCCTGTACCAAAACGGGCCATAATCGCTGTAAAGAATCTCAGTTTTTGCATCCGGATACTGAAATGTGCTGTCTGAATAAAACGGACGGGCAACATCATTGATCTTCTGAATGGATATACCCAGGTTATTTACAAGTGATGAAATGCCACCATGCATATACAGCATGTCGCCGACTTTTTCAACTATATTCTTTGTTCTCATCCATTTTCCCAATTCCGACTGCTCGCCATACAGTTCCTGGTATGAGTGGTTCAGGAATTCTGTGTTTTCTTTATACTTAGGGTTAAGGTAACGCAGATCACCGCTCATGTTCATGATTTCATGATTACCCAGTACAAAATGAACATAGCCTCCGGCAGCTTTTGCCTTTTCCTCCAAAAAATAAATGAGCCATAACACTTCAGTTACCTGATCACCCCGGTCAACGAAATCACCTGTAAGCACCAGGTGACCCTCTCCAAAAGTCCAATTGTAATTGCTGTCAATGACCCCATTTGCCTGTAACAATCTTCTGAAATCCCTGAAATTTCCCTCGATATCTGATATCGCCAGTTGCTTTGTTATTTTTTTGAAATCACATTTTTCATTTCTCAATTCACTCTTAAGCTTCACAGTAAATGTGCTGCCCGGCATGTCTGTTGCTACTGTAAAAGAATAAGATGCTTTTTGTAATGCATCCAATGTGTCTGTTTTCAGCACCTTCCAGCCGTCATCACTCATGATATATTTTACAAACATCTTATTGCCGGAATAGAGAATATAAGGCCCGTCTGTCTGGGTAGCTTCCATACCATCTGAGTTTTTATTATGAACACATTTTTCATTGGGTAATATGAAACTCACCAGGATCAAAGGGACAAATATTAAAACCAGTTTCTTCATAAAGCTTGTTCTCTCTTTTCAGATATATTTTAGGGATGAAGGGTTGCCTTAACCACCCGCAATAAAGATATTTTAATAAATTATTCTGTCTTATTCATCCATTGTTTGGCCGTCAGCTATGATAAAACAGCACCCCTGTGCTCTCAGATTTTTGCAGATGCGCAAAAACAAACCATCTGGCAGGCCGATCATACGTATTGCCCCGAAGAAAAAAGGCTTTGCCATCAGATACGGCCTCCTCCGAAAGTGAATTGATCCTACTTTATTGTGATTGGTAAAATTTACCGGATAACCTGTCGCTTAGTTAGCAGGTAAATTGGTCAAAGGGGTTTTGTCGTCTGTTTTCAATAACTTAAAATAGGTCAATTTAAAACGGTTATTCACCACTTCTCCCTGTATATTAGCTTTTCTGATAGCCATGCAAAATCCATCATCTCCATGTGCATCCCCAAATGAGTCAATATCTGCGCCGTCAACAAAATATGATTTACCATTTATGCGAACAGCCAGGTGGCAACCCTTACCTTCCATATGAAATTTACATTGACCACAAGATGCCTCAACCACATATAGTTTTTTGCTTACATCGGGCTTTTCAGACAAACTATCACTCTTTTGTGAAAAAGAAGTAAGTGAAATCACCGAAAAAACAATGAGTAAGAAAGATTGTTTCATAATTCAGATTTTGAGAAGGCAAACATACAATTTTTACAATGCATTTACATAATCAAATATCGCTTTGGAAGCATCACTCAATATGCTTATTATCTTTTTTTCATCGGCTGGTTTAAACTTTGACAATAAAACAAGAACATATTTTCTTCCATCCGGCAAAAAAATTATTCCCGAATCATGCTGCACACCGGTAATAGACCCCGTTTTGTGGGCTACTTTTACATCCGCCGGCAACTGAGCAGGAATTATCTCATTGAATTTCTGATCCAGTAAGATATTGATCATTTCCCTTGAAGCTTTATTACTGATCATTTTTCCCTTCGCAATTTTTTCATAGATCAACATCAGGTCAGCAGCGGTTGTCGTATTGTTCAACCCTTTTTCAAAAGCTTTACCATCTTCCACCCCTCTCAGGACTTTAATATCGTTTACCCCAATTTTCTTCATCGTTTTCATTACACTCTCCGGTTTCACCAGTTCAATCAGCAGATTCGTTGCAAGGTTACTGCTAAGTATAATCATATTGAAAGCCAGTGATGATAAGGTTCTTTTTTGCCCGATCTCCCTGTAAAGCTGCGTTTCACTATCATCCGTTGAATCAAGTTTGAATTCACTGCCATCTGCAATGCTGTGGAAAGAATTCTTTATTACAATGGAATCTTTCAGGTTGAATTTACCCTGCGCCGCCTGGCGATACAGTTCTATAAGTACAGGCACTTTCATGGTGCTGGCCGCATGAAAATTCTCTTTTCCGTTTATAAGAATGGTCTCTCCGGTTTGGAGGTTCTTGAAAGCAAGTGCAATATGAGAATCCGGAATATTAAAAAGGCCGGTTAGTTTTTCCTGCATTGTATTATTATTGGGTTGAGAACATAGATCGCCTGCAAGCAGGTTCATCACAAGTAGCAAATAGATCCATCGCATCAGGTAAAATTTTTGCAGCTAAAGAAAAAATCAGGCTGGTTATGACCTCAATAGTATTCAAAAACTCTTGTTATCATTTCTCCCTGTGAACCGTTCACGATCTGTGTTTTTATGATCCAGTTGCCTGTCTTATCATATTCAAACTTCGATTCAATTATAAATTCTGTTTCTCCGGCTTCGTTTGTCCCTTTTAATTCAACCTCATTATTCCTCTCGTCAAAAAGCCTGATGTATCTCATAAAAACCAGGTTCTGAGAATTATACCTGGCTTCAGAAATTTTGCGACCAGAACTATCATATTCATAAGTGATTTTTTTTATAATACTGCCATCCGGTTTGTATTCTGCTGAGAGGATCAGGTTCACTTTATCATCAAAAGCGAATTTTTTAATGAAGTCATTCCCATCCTCCTGGTATCGCCTTGACTCAGTAATCATTCTTCCCTCTTTATCATATTCATATCTGATCTCGGGGCCAGACCCAGTGTCAATTTTTTCCCGAATTATTCTCAATGCCGTGTCATAGTTATAATGGGTAATGATGGTATCTTTTACTTGTGGCCGGATCCATTTTTTTAACACAATGCGATCAGCGCTATCATAGTGCCAAATAAACCGTTCAATTAAGCTCTCATAATAATCATAGTGGCTTGAATCAACAATTTTATTATTCAGGTTATACTGGTATATGAATTTTTCTAACGGTTTTTGATTGGAGCCAAAGACCGTTCTTCCCATTTGTACCCCCTTTGCATTATACCTATATTCAATCTTCAGCACCGGGCTGATTCCTTTATCATAATGTGTTTCCTCCGCCAAATGACCTGCGCTATCAAATTTCCGGTTCAACCGAAAAAGCAATACTTCAGCCGGATTAAAGAACCATTTCTCCGTTTCCAAACCCTTTTCGTTGAACATGTAAATAAACTTTTGCCCGTTATTATGTAACTCGGTAACTGATCTTACTTTACCGGTGATTTTTTGCTCCTCCAAAAAGTTGGAGATAACTTGAGACCTTGATGGAGTGATTAAAAACAGAAGAAGGTTCAGGATGATAAACCTTTTGACATTTTTGCAGCAGATCGTAGTACTCATCATAATTTAGTGTGCCTGTATAATGATTTAATGCAAAGATATGCCTGTTACCAGAGTATATAGGTAATGCCTCCGATATTCTGCCGAATAGAGCCGCTTTTTAAAGCCCCGCCCCCTCCGATATCCAGAGATGTGTACCATGTATAACTTGCAGGACCGATACTTTTTATTTTCCCCCGGATAAATTTGTCATCAAAAGAAGTATAATAAGTAACAGCAGTATTACTAACGGATTTCAATTTTCCTCTTAAAAGCTCTTCTTCAATTGAACCGTAGTATTCAATCGGCAGACGGCTGGCAAACTTCATTTTGCCTCTTAATGCTTTATCCGTGTACAGATCAAAATAATCAAAGACAAGAGTTCCGATGGTCCTTATTTTGCCTGCTTTATCACTGGCTTCATACGAGTTGTAATATGTGATCATTGCAGTACCAATACTTTTTACTTTACTGCGGATCATTGAATCAGCTTCTGCACCATAATATTCCACCCTTCCCATATAAGGTTGTAACCTTGGTGCATAATACCCATTGTTTCGAAAGGATTGTTCTTCGGTTCCCCATTCAAGTATCTTTCCATCGGCGGAAACCCGTATCAATACATCTCCGTTTGTAAGAAATGAAAAATAAGAAAGACCTGATGCGTTGGAAAAAGTTACCTGGGCCAGTTCCTGGGAACGGATTACTGTGCTGAAAAAAAACACTGTACTAAACAATACGATCTTTTTCATAAATATCAAAGGCTAAAGTTACCGATTTCCTGCCATGGGAAACACTTGTTTACTCTTAGCGCTTTGCCAACATAAATCTACATAGTTACATTTCTGCTTTACAAATTAATCAACACTTTTCTATTTTTTCAGGGCTTCTACTGTCTGTTTCTTTATATCACACCTACTGACCTTACGCTTGCCCTCAATGGTAAAGATTTATCCACCTTAAAACTACTACTATGAGCATGTGTCAGTTAAAGATTTCTAAATCTATCACCAGCCGGGAATCTATCAGTCTTATAAAATATATGCAGGATATAGGGAAGGAAAAGATGATAAACCCGGAAGAAGGAGTCTTCCTTTGCCAGCAGGTGAGGTTTGGAAATAAAAGAGCATTTGACAAACTGATAAAGGCAAATCTTCGTTTTGTTGTCTCAAATGCCAAACAATACCAGGGCCAGGGTCTGTCATTAAGCGACCTGGTGAATGAAGGGAATATCAGCTTCATACACGCAGCCCGGAAATTTGATGAGAGCAGGGGTTTTAAATTCATATCATTTGCAGTATGGTGGATAAGACAGGAAATCGTAAGGGCCATTTCGCAACAAGCTCAAATGGTAAGGATACCACTTAAAAAGACTTTACTTAGAAACAAAATCAGGAGAATCAGTTCTATACTGGAGCAGCAACTGGACAGGTTGCCCACAACAAATGAAATTGCGGAAACTATGAACATAACTGTTGAAGAAGTCAGCGAAACAATCGGACTTGCGCAAAACCATATCAGCCTTGATACACCCATTCACGAAGAAGAGAATGAGGGCTGTCTGATAGAAACAATAGAGAACCCTAATGCAGTTAAAGCAGATACAAATTTGCAGCATGAAGCATCTCTGAAAACGGAGATAGATCGTCATTTACAAATTTTGACGGAAAGGCAAAAGGAAACGATCTGCTACTTTTTTGGTATTGGTCAAAACAGGGCATGGAGTCTTGAAGACATTGCCAGGAAATTCGAACTTACTCCCGAGAGAATAAGACAAATAAAAGATAAGGCATTGATGAAATTACGGGGCAACTGTAATTTCCGGTTTGTGAAAACTTTCTTATAGGCCCTCCTCTCAGGGTGACAATCGATCCCTGTAGTCCAGATTGTCCTTTTTTAAAGTTTCTTGAGCCAATTCATAGCCTGCATCCGCGTGCCTTATGACTCCCATCCCGGGATCGTTCCTTAATACTCTTTTGAGTCGTTGTTCAGCATCGTTTGTACCATCGGCTACTATTACCATTCCGGCATGGATCGAGTAGCCCATTCCTACTCCACCGCCGTGGTGCAATGAAACCCAACTGGCGCCGCCTGCTGTATTTATCAATGCATTCAAAATTGGCCAGTCGGCCACAGCATCGCTGCCATCCAGCATGGCTTCGGTTTCCCTATTGGGACTGGCCACAGAGCCGGTATCCAAATGGTCACGGCCAATAACAATGGGAGCCTTTACTTTTCCTGTCCGCACCAGTTCATTAAAGGCAAGACCTGCTTTTTCTCTCTCACCTTGTCCCAGCCAGCATATCCTTGCCGGCAAACCCTGGAAAGCAATTTTTTCTTTGACCAGTTTCAGCCAGCGCATCAAGGATTTGTTTTCAGGAAATAAATTTTTTATCACTTCATCTGTAACGGCTATATCATTGGGTTCGCCACTCAGTACAGCCCAGCGGAAAGGACCCTTGCCTTCACAAAACAGAGGTCGTATATATGCAGGAACAAATCCCGGAAAATCGAAGCAGCGGCCGGGTTTGAAGTTTGAGGTTTGAGGTTCGATGTTTGTTGCTCTCTGCTCAAACTCTTCAGCTCTTGCACGGATATTATTACCATAATCAAAAGTGATGGCACCTTTGTCCATTAATTGCAGCATCAACTGCACATGCAGGTACATGCTCTCATAAGCCCGATGTTTGTATTCTGTTGGATTTTCTGTCCGCAATACATTCGCCTGCTCATTGGTCAATGTGTGTGGTATATAACCGATCAGCGGGTCATGTGCTGATGTCTGGTCGGTGAGTGTATCGGGAACAATATTTCTTTCGATCAGTCTTTGTAATAAATGAACTGCATTACACAACACCCCAATACTCTTAATTGCGCCTTGTGCCTTGTATTCTTGTGCCTTGTCTATTGCTTCATCAATATCCGTGTATTTTTCATCCAGGTATCTTGTTTCAATTCGTTTGTCAATGCGCCACTTCTCTACTTCAGCGATCAGCGCCACTCCTTCATTCATGGTTATGGCAAGCGGTTGTGCGCCACCCATGCCACCGAGACCGGCTGAGACGTTGAGTGTGCCTTTGAGAGAACCACCGTGAGTCGTGAGTCCTGAGGCGTGAGAGGTTTCTGACTCACGATTGACGATTGACGATTCACGGTTAAAGTGTTTATCCGCTACTGCTGCATAAGTTTCATAAGTACCTTGTACAATTCCTTGCGAACCGATGTATATCCAGCTTCCCGCCGTCATTTGTCCGTACATCATCAGTCCTTTTTTCTCCAGTTCATCAAAATGTTTCCAGTTGGCCCAGTTGGGAACGAGTTGGGAGTTACTGATGAGAATTCTTGGAGCATCCTTATGTGTTTTTAAAATACCAACCGGTTTGCCGGATTGAATGAGCAATGATTCGTCATTCTCCAGAATCTTTAATGCTTTGATGATATTATCCAGCGCTTCAAAGTTTCTTGCTGCCTTTCCCCTACCACCATACACAATGAGTTCTTCGGGTCTTTCAGCTACTTCGGGATTCAAGTTGTTTAGCAGCATTCTCAATGCGGCTTCCTGTATCCAACCTTTGCAGGAGAGTTTGGTTCCTGTGGGGGTTTTGTACTTTACGGGGTCGTATTTTGATTTGATCATTGTACTCATTTTGCTTTTTTTCCACAAAGAACACTGAGATTTTTCACAGAGTACACGAAGTGCTTTGTTTACTTTGTGCACTATTTTCTTTGTGACCTCTGTGGTTAGATGTAAAAGTCGTTAATCTTGGATAAATTGAATATATTGAGCCAAAGAAATATTGATCAATGAGTGTTCATATTAGCACCCAACCCGGCGATATAGCCAAAACCGTATTGATGCCCGGCGATCCGCTGCGGACCAAATACATTGCCGATAACTATTTAAAAGAAGTGAAACTGGTGAGCAGCGTTCGCAATATTTTCTTTTTTACCGGTATTTACAAAGGAAAACAATTGACAGTTGGGGCCAGCGGCATGGGCTGTCCCAGCATTGGTATTTATTCATGGGAACTTTTTACGGAGTATAAGGTGGATGCCATCATCCGCATCGGCACCTGCGGAGCATACACTAAAAAACTGAAACTTTTTGACCTTATCAATACTGATTTTGCCTGCAGTGAGTCCACCTATGCCGAATGTGCATTTGGTTGGAAGAAAGACAGCTACAAACACCAAGGAAATACCTATGACATAATCAGCGAAACGGCAAAAGAATTAAAAATAGACCTTAAGACCGGAGCCATTCATTCGGGTGATGTATTTTACCGGCAGGAAAAAGGAAAGCCGGAGATCGTAAAGAAATACAAATGCCTTGCAGCCGAGATGGAAGCTTTTGCTTTGTTTGCCAATGCAAGATTTCTAAAAAAATCGGCCGCTTCGCTGCTTACTGTTTCAGATATCATTCCTACTCATGAAAAGATCTCGGCTGATGAAAGAGAAAAAGCCCTGAAACCAATGATAGAACTGGCGCTGGAGGCTGTACTGAAGATGTAAGGTGCCACTGCTCACAAAGCAAACCCCCGCAGCAATTTGATAGTAATACCGATTTGTCCAAGGTGATAAAGGTCGTGCTGTATAATTCCTTCAATGAGGTAGTGAAAATTATAATCAGTATCCTGGAACCTTGTTTGCAGGAAAGCATCATCCCGATTTTCCAGCATAAGAATCAAAGAAGCAGTACTTTCATATAAAAATTTTTTCAAATTGTCCCAACCAATCTCCCTTAAGCTGGTATTGTCTTTCCAGTCATCAGGACTGTTCATTAGTTCCCTTTTAATCCCCTTAAACCTTAGCAGGCATTCTTTCCTACATTCCAATATATGTGAAATATGTTCAGCGACACTATGTACACCTGAAACTGGTATTGCAAAAGCATCCTCATCTGACAAACTGCCTATTTTTTCTTTGAAGCATTGATCGAACCAAAGGGGCCATCCTGAATTTCATTCAACTGTCGGATAATATCTTTTATCAAAACCTGTGACATATTCAAAGTTGATCTGAGACTAATATGGTTTATGTGAATTCCAGTTATTTATTCTATACTATAATGAACTGAATTCAGGATACAAGCTGTTCAGATGGATACTATTTGAAGCGGCAAATGCATTTACCTGTTCAACAAAAGAAAAATCTTTGATAATCCCCGCCACTTTATTGATATCTTCAGCAAAAATGCGGTCTTCCTCGGCAAAGCTCACAAATTCACGGACATAGCTGTGGACAGACTCAAGCAACTCGCTGCTTTTAAGCGGTCTTCTGAACTCAATGGCCTGGCAGGCGGAGAGTAATTCGATAGCAAGAATAAATTCAAGATTATCAAGCACCCGGTTCAGTTTCCTGCCGCTGATGCTGCCCATACTTACATGATCTTCCTGTCCCAGCGAGGTTGGAATGCTATCGGCGCTGGAAGGGAAACATAAGGTTTTGTTTTCTGTTACCAATGCTGCTGTAGTGTATTGAGGGATCATAAAGCCACTATTTAATCCAACATCTTTCATCAATAGCATGGGCAATCCCCATTTGCCTTCCAACAACAAATAACAGCGACGATCAGAGATGTTTCCTAATTCAGATGCAGCAAAACATGCATAGTCCAAAGGTAATGCAAGTGGTTGACCATGAAAATTACCACCGCTGATAGTGTCATCAGAGCTAAGAATAATCGGATTGTCAGTAACGGCGTTCAGTTCAATCTCTGTCAACTCTTTTAAATGCAGCCAGGAATTTCTTGATGCGCCGTGTACCTGTGGCATACAGCGGAGTGAGTAAGGATCCTGCACTCTTCCACAATCGACATGACTTTGCATAATAGCCGAATCTTTTAATAATAATCTCAGTCGTTGTGCTACTAACTTATTTCCATTGAATGGACGCAGATCATGCAATCGCTCATCAAATGGCGCTTTTGTTCCGGTCAATGCCTCAAGGCTCATGGCGCCGATAATATCCGCTGCTTCCAGACAATTATGCATTCTCTGCACTGCCTTTACTGCAAAACTTAAAATGAATTGTGTGCCGTTGATCAATGCCAGTCCCTCTTTAGGGCCGAGTTGCAGAGGTTTCAATCCCGCATAACGCATCACATATCCTGTATCTTTTCTTTCTTCCTTGTAAAAACATTCGCCTAATCCAATCAACGGAAGAAACAGATGAGATAATGGCGCCAGGTCACCGCTTGCTCCCACACTTCCTTTTTCCGGGACTATAGGTATCACATTATTTTCAATATGCCAGAGTATCCTTTCAATAGTAGAGAGTTTCACCCCGCTGTATCCCTGTGCCAGTGATTGCACTTTACAGATAAGCATGATCTTCGCAACTTCTGCCGGTATGGGGTCTCCCACCCCTACACTATGGCTTTCGAGTAATTTGTGCTGCAGTGTGGCAGTATCCTCAGCTGATATATGTGTATTGGAAAGGATACCGAATCCCGTATTGATACCATAAACAGTTTTGCTGTTGGCAACGATCGCTTCTACATGCTGCTGGCTTGCTTTTATTTTTTTTATCGCCTCCCCATCCAAAGCACCTTTTATTTTACCCGAAGCAATGGAGAGGGTGGCTGCAACAGAAAGCCTGTCTGTTCCGTAATGAAAAGTGTTGGGCATAGCAAAAAATTCCTGCGCAATTTAAGTTATTAACTGCAAATCTGTTTTTAGCTGGTATTTGAAACGATTCATCATTCCCTGCTATCTTTATAAGAATTTCTCTATGAAAAGAGCGCCCCTGTTGTTTGCATTTTCTTTTTGTTTCATTTTTTCCCATTCACAAAGCCTAAAAAAAGTTCCTGTCAGTAATTCCAGATGCTTCATTTATACTTATTGCGGATTCAATTTTGAAAAGGAGTACAGCGAGGATTCATCGGAAGTGTACGTAAGCGAATGCGTAAAGGATGAAGTCAGTTATGGTGTTATCTGTGTAAAACTTTTGCAGCCAGCTGCTGATCTTGAGAAAGCCGAAGAAATGCTGATTGATTATCTTTATTACCTGAAAACAAGTTTCAGCATCAGCAAGGCAGTGGGTTATGGACGTGGGCACCACCTGAATAAAAATGAAAATACCCGCGGGGTGCTTGATTACTGGGAAGATGCAGAAAAAAATAACTGGAAGATTAAAGGATGGACCGATAGAAAATTCATTGGTATATTGTACGGTTATTCAGCCAAAGAACTTCCTGAAATGAAATTGAATGTATTTCTTGAAAGTCTCCGTTTTCCCGGTATGTGATATCTAAACTCAAACCTATCCCTTCACCCTAATCTTTATCTTTTACGGGGGTCGCCCTAGTTGGCGGGGTAGAAGGCGGATCATTATTTACAGGAACCTTTATTGGAGACTGGGGTGTTTGTTGAGGTAATTGTTGCGTTAGCGAAGGACTATTTATGATGGGGTGGTGCATAGGATATTGCTGAATCATACCCATTGCAGAACGGGTTTGCGTAAAACCTCTGTAAACCGGCCACATATCTGCTGGGAAATACACATAGGAAGATAATGAATAACTGATCAAAAGCTCAGGTCGCAGCTTCTTTGCTTCATTTCTTACCGAAGCAAACCATTGACTGAGGAATGATTCGGATTCCAGTGAGGCACGGTAACCGATCATAAATCCATTGTTACCGTGGCGAAACATATTTTTACAATTTCAGTTACATCCACTCTTACCGTTTTGCCGATCTTATTTTCAGTGATGAATTTTATAGTCTCATCATCAGGACTGGCAGTCGGTTGGGTGATCCAGTTTGTCATCGAGTCCTCCCATGGTTCCAGTACCCATCTTACCACAAATTTATGCGGCTGCCATGCAGAGTTCAACTGTTCAACCGTATTCATTTCCACAGGCCGCAGAATGAGTTTTGCCTGGGAAATTTGTTCCGGCTGGATAAAAATGGGAAGTAACCCATAATCAAACCACAATAAAGAACGGCACTGAAGTTTTTTCCCGCTGTCTTTCCATGCAGCAGCGCCAATAATAGGTGATACATCACCCACCCTGTCAGCCAATAGATTACTGATAAGCACTGACTTGGTAGTAGTATCAGATTTTAATATAATGGAAACATCTGAAAACCCGGAATATGTTTGAGAAGAAACCGAAAGAAGATGAGAGTGATAAGGTAAGCAAGGATAAGTTTTGGAGTATTTTTCATATTCAACAGTTTGTTGTTAAGAAAATACCTGATAAGCCATATAAAAATAGCAATACTATCACATAACATAAAATCTATACTGAAATATTCTGTTAAAAAAAGCGTCCCATATTAATGGAACGCCTTTGTGATCCGGATTGGATTCAAACCAATGACCTATTGCTTAGAAGGCAATTGCTCTATTCAACTGAGCTACCGGACCCAATAATCAAAGAGGCGCTAAGATAATTTTTTTTAGCTTGCGGGCAAAGTAAAAGAGATGGATGTAAAGATCGAAGCCAGCTGGAAAGAAATATTAAAAGATGAATTCAGTAAAACCTATTTTCAGCAAATAGCCTTTCATATCAAAACAGAAAAATCACAGGGTAAGATCATTTATCCGCCGGGCTCACTCATCTTTAATGCATTCAACACAACTCCGTTTGATAAAGTAAAAGTGGTGATACTCGGACAGGATCCTTATCATGGTCCCGGGCAGGCCCACGGCCTTTGCTTTTCGGTACAAAACGGAGTACTTCCCCCTCCTTCTCTTATAAATATTTTCAAGGAACTGCATGAAGACACAGGTGTGCCTGTTCCGGATAATGGAAATCTTACACATTGGGCGGAACAGAGAGTATTCTTATTGAACGCATCATTAACTGTCAGAGCCGGGGAGCCAATGAGCCATTCCAAAATTGGCTGGGCTGAATTTACAGATGCTGTGATACGAAAAGTATCAGTAGAAAGGGAACATGTTGTCTTCATTCTCTGGGGAAAGTTTGCACAAGAAAAGAGAATATTGATAGATGAAAGTAAGCATTGTATTCTGCGGGCCGCACATCCTTCTCCCTTTTCGGCCAATGCCGGCTTTTTTGGATGCAGACATTTTTCAAAAACAAATGAATATCTCGTTAGCAAGGGGATTGACCCGGTTGACTGGAAATTATAATTATGACATTTGTCAAAAGCATACTGGGAAGAATCTTTGCACTATGGGCACTGATCAGCTTCATTGCCACGTTCATTATAATTTTTATCCCCTCTATGTTTTGCTGGCTGATTCCTGAACCTAAAGGACAAAATATTTTTATCGGAATTGCAAGATTTTGGATGAAAGTATGGCTGCCTTTCACTGGCTGCCGGTTTATAATAAAAGGAAAAGAACATTTTAAAAGAGGTGAATCCTTTATTGTTACCTGCAATCATAATTCGCTGATGGATGTTCCTCTGAGTTCAACTTTTATTCCCGGTCCCAATAAAACCATTGCCAAATCATCTTTCATTAAGGTACCGCTATTTGGATTTTATTATATGAAAGGCACAGTGATCGTAAACCGCAAAAGTGAACTAAGCAGGCGACAAAGCTTTGAAAAAATGAAACGAGTGCTGACAAATGGGATGCACATGTGCATATATCCCGAAGGTACCCGCAATAGAACCGACGAACCATTAAAAAAATTTCACGATGGGGCCTTCAGGCTTTCCGTGGAAACCAAACGGCCGATAATACCTGCTGTAATCCTGAACACTAAAAAAGTTTTGCCTTTGAATAAAATTTTCTATTTCTGGCCTTCAAAAATTCAGTTGCATTTTCTGGATCCTGTTGCTCCCGGCAACATGAGCATAGATCAGCTTAAAGAAAAAATTTTCGGGGTTATGAAGGATTATTATGTCAATCACAATTAAAAATTAGGAAAAGACCGGGTACGGTTTATTCTCAGGTCTTGCAATACGGAAGCTTTAGGATTGATGGAGAAACTGAAATAACGGAAAAGCCCGACAGGAGTGATATTGATCGACATTTGCCAGCAATGCATCTCCCTGTTGATGCTCATTGTGAAAGTCTGTAATTTCCTTGTGTCAAAGTCATAATAGCCATTGGCTGAGAAATTCCATTTGGGTGTGAGATTGAAACTGCCATTGATGTTGATATTTGAAGAAAAATCTTTTTCAAAACCGCTGAAGTCTGACTTTAGCCTGTTAAAAAAAGAAAGTGAATATCCAAAACTTATCTTCCATGGGATATTGAAATCAACAAACTCAGAAGAATTCTGCTGCATATACTCAAGCAAACGTTGCTGATCAGCAACTAATGTTGGATCGTTTAGACGTTGCTGTGCCTCCTTTTTTCTTTGTTCTTCTTTTTTTGAATCTTTCGCTTTGCTTTGGAAATTACTGCTGATGGAAATGCTTCCCGATGTAAGTCTGCCTAATTTAAACTTTCCACCCTGCCATGCATATTTATTAATATCCCTCCCTCTTGCGTCGGTTTGGTATGGGTTCAATATGCTGCTGGCAGTGATGCTGATCTTTTCAAATAGCGTAGTGCGGAGATATAAGTTGAAAAGGCTGAGTTTCATTGAATCGGCCAGTAAATTATAAGCTGTGGAAAATCCGTAACCATCTATCAGTTTTACTTTTTTGACCGCATTATCCCCCGAATCTTTTTTTGATCTCCATTTCATCTCAAGGTTATTGTCCAGTTGGAAACTCATGCCGCCTGTTCTTCCTTTTGAAAAACCTGAATACAATGCTCCTTCAAATTCAGAAAATTCAATAGAATATCCTAAAGTATCCACCTGTGTTTTGTAAAAGTGACGGTTTGAGAGATCGGGTCTGTAATTGATAGAAAAAGATGGTCTTATTACATGCCTGATGGCTATTATCCTTGATTTTTTGAATTGATAGGTTCCGAAAATCGCACTATTCAATGAAAGGGAGAATGCCACCTGGTTGTCCATAAAAAACCCCTTGGTAATTGTTGTGTCCACTTTTTTTGAAACAGGATTCCAGGCTCTTCTGAATTTTTGTGCTATCCACACCTGCGACCAGGACATACCCGGTGAAACAAGAATAGCTCCACCCGCAATCGGAGGTAATGAAACATTCAACGGAAAATTGTGTTGTGCACCCCATTGCAGCGTATCAATGAGTTGCTTGAACCTGAACGCAGTGTCATAAAAGGAGATCTGGTTTCTGAAATTACCGTTATATCCAATGCCCAGTTTTTCATACCACTTTGTTGCGCCAACTGATTCTTTTTTCTGAAAAGGATAAAGTGTGCTTACTGAAAAACCAACATCCGGGAGATTCAGGTTGATCAGTCTTGTCACATTATTCTGGTTATGATTGGCTGTAATGGTCAGGTTATATGGTTTGCCTGCCCATGTCTTTGAATAGGCAATGGAAGAACCAAGCTGATTTTGGAAATTCAATTGTGTGCTGTTGGGCACTAACTGGTTGAACTTTGTAGAACCTGCATTTACGTTTGCAGAAAAACTCGTTCCGGGTCTCGCCTTACCATCTACCGAATGGCTCCATGAAAGATTATAACTCCTGTTCTTCAAAAAATCAGGATCACCTTTGAAATTAAGTTTGGTGCTCTGAACGCTAAATGTAAAAGTGCCGCTGTAGCGATATTTTTTCCGATAGGTTGGATTTACATTGAATGTCCAGCCGCCGTAAGAGTAAATGTTTCCATAAAATTTAATATCCCAGTAATGACTCAATACTTTATAATATCCCAACCCTTCTAATCCGAGGCCATATTGTTCATTCGTTGCAAACCGGGGAGGCAACAATCCCGAATGCCTGCCCTGGCTTAGTGGATAAAATCCAAATGGTAAATAGATAGGAACCGGCACTCCCTCAAATTCAGGGTGAGCCGGACCGGAAACAGCTAATTTCTGATTAATGATCTTCATCCTGGGAGTTACAAAAGCAAAATGCGAGTCATCAAGCATACAAGTTGTAAACCTTGCTTTTTTTGCAAAAGTGGTGTTTTGATTAACTTTCTTTGCTTCATCAGCAAATACAACAATCTCACCCTGCTGCGTATAGGTGTTTTTTGTCAGCCCTATCTGTGTTTTAAAATTATATCGTATAGTATCACTGCTGAATTCGCTTTCGCCGCTTTTGAAATGCGCTATTTCAATCACTTCGCCTGAACTATCTTTCCTGTTTACTGCAGTTACGATCTGTGTTTGCTGGCCCACTTCTACTTTCGGAGCTGTAAGAGTAATGTCCTTATAATCGGTTCTTGTTTTTCCATACAGCAATATTTTTTTATCCTGTATTAATACTACAGTTGAGTCCTCCGCTGAATATTTCAATGGCGCATCCAGTGAATCTTTGGAAATGCGTAAGGAAAAAGTATCGATCTTTTCTTTACGGCCGGAAGTATCAACGGGTGGTTTTATCGTTGTATCAGTAGTGGCATTGTTTGTAAACCGCAAAAAATCTGGTCTTATCAATGGCTTCAGGGTATCAGTTCTTGCTGTTAAAACACTGTAAAAATACGGTGATATATTGGGTGCTGCCGATGTTTTCCACGTTTCTGTGCAAAATATCGCAGTGATTAATGTCCCTTTTAAAAAATAATTTGAGCTAAATTTGTACAGTTGATTCATCGACAGCCACAAATGTAAATCTTTATCAATAGGCCTCCTATAGTGAAGATTGAATAATTTGTGAAGATTCTGTCCACCGAAAACAATGAAAAGCCATGATCAGACGAACCCTTTTGATTTTTCTCATTGCATCTTTCAGCATTTCTGTTATTTCATTCAGATCCGGAGATACATTGAAATCCGGAAAGCAAAAGATAATCAAAACAATTATTGTGGATGCCGGTCATGGTATTATGGAAAATGGCGGATACAACGGAGCAAAGGGATCCTATTCATATGAAGATGATATCTGTCTTGCCGTTTCAAAAGAACTGGTAAAGAATTTTCAGGATGAGATGCCGGATATCAGAATTGTGGAATCAAGGCCTACGGAAAAAATAACCGCTTTACATCGTCGGGCTGAAATCGCCAATGAGAATAAAGGCGACCTGTTTATCTGCATTCATGTTAATGCCGCTCTGCCACAGCGTCATTCAGAAGTTACAGGTTATAAAACAGTGATCTATTATGAGGGAAGAGGAAAAAACAGAAAAAAGAAAACCAAGAAAGTGCCTGTGTACCGGCACTGGACCACACCCAATCCCGCCAAGGGAACAGAAACTTACATTTGGGGAGCCCATAAAAATGAAGATAAGGAAGTAGCCATGCGGGAGAATGCTCCCATGCTGCAGGAAGAAAATTACAAAGCAAACTATGGAGATATTGATCCCAACTCTCCAGAGTTTATTGCTTTATCATTGTTGAAAACGAAACAATACTTTAAGCGCAGCGCCACACTTGCAGGTTTTGTGCAGGATGAATTTGCAAAAGTAGGCAGAGTGGACAGAGATGTGCGTCAGCGGGGAGTTGGTATCTGGGTGTTGCAGGCCACTGCCATGCCGAGCATTCTTGTTGAAACAGGTTATATTACCAATCGTACCGAAGAAGATTACCTGAACAGCAAAGAAGGTCAAAAGGAAATAGCTGATTGCATCATCAGGGCGGTAAAAACCTATATTACGTGGCTTGAAAAGCAACAGCAGGAGACTGGGTTGGATAAGATTAATTTACAAAACAATTTTTTGTCATTACAAAAAGAGAAAGACGTTACTGCCATGCTGAATGCAATTAAGGAAAAAGAATCCAAAACAAGATGACAGATATCAGCCGGCTTAGTATCTTGTGAACGGATACTATATAAATTTGAAACCTGTATGAAAAAAACAGCTTTCATAATTATTCTTTTTGCCGCCATTGGTTTTTCGTTTGCTTTTGATAAGAAGCCTGTTAATCCGGGTAAATCTATCCGTACACTTATTATTGATCCCGGACATGGCGGGCTTGATCCCGGAGCTCCGGGAAGATTTTCTACAGAAGCCAATGTGGCACTTGCTGTTTCATTGAAACTAGGCGATGCGATACAAAAAGAATTCTCTGACATTAAAATTATTTATACAAGAAACTAGGATATTGTCCCGGGCAATAAGCCTACTAAAGATGCCGGATTACTATACCGGGCAGATCTTGCCAATGCATCAGGTGGTGATCTGTTTATTTCCGTTCATTGCAACAGCGCCGGCAGAGCTCCAAGGGGATGGTATGGGTAAAAGATTTCCGACTATACCCTGCCACTAGAAAAGTGAAAGTGAAAAAGAAATGGGTAACCAAAACTGTGAGGGTACCCGTAAATGAAACCTACTGGATAGAAAATGCGGCAAGGGGAACTGAAACATATGTGTGGGCTGTGAAAAAAAATGATGTAAAAATAAATTCCGTTTCCAAAAACAATGAGTACACCGGTGAGATAGACTCTACTTCCACGCTTAGCCTGCCCGATCCTTCTGATCCAGCAGAAAAGGCAAGAATGCTGGTGTATACACAAAATTATTTTCGTAAAAGCCTGAATCTGGCTGACCTGATACAACAGCAATTTGCAGCGACAGGTCGTATTGACAGAGGAGTAAAGCAAAGAAATGACAGAGGTATCTGGGTGTTGCAGGCAACGGGAATGTCCAGCGTACTTGTTGAAATAGGCTTAATTTCGAACAAGCAAGAAGAAGAATATATCAAAAGCGAAAAAGGGCAGGAAGAAATTGTAAATAATATTATTACTGCTTTCAAAATTTAGAAATAAAAACTGGATCAAAAGGCAAGCAGCAACGTGGAATAAACAGGCTGGAAACTTTCGAAATTATTAGCTAATTTGGCGGCATGAAGATCAACAATGAAACAAAAATCGGTATAATCACTGTTTCAGCTCTCACTATTCTGATACTTGGTTTTAATTTTCTGAAAGGAAAGGATATTTTCATGAAGAAAAGATATATCTACGCCGTTTTTTCAGATCTTGGATCATTATCCAAATCAAACACAGTTACAATAAACGGATATGTTATTGGCAATGTGTCCAACCTGAAGGCAAGAGACAAAGATATCAGCGGCATCGTAGCCACAATTACCCTTACCCAGGATGTACATATCCCCCGTGATTCAAAAGCTTATATTTCGACTCCTCTCGTAGGCGGCTCCGTTATTGTCATTGAAAAAGGAACTGATTCAGTTTTCTTAAATCTTGGCGACACGATATTGACAAGAAGGGATAATGGGATACTGGATGATGTAAGAGCCCAGTTTGCACCCACTCTTACTAAAGTACGCAATTCACTGGATTCTCTCGACATAGTACTTAATAACCTCAACCGGATACTCAGCAATGAGAACAGGGACAATATTAAACAAACTCTTGCCAACCTGAATGCAGCTTCCAATTCATTGAATGGTTTAATGGATAATCAAACGGGGGCACTGGCCAAAACTTTGAATAATGCCGAAGAGTTTACCGCAGATCTGAAAAAGAACACTGATAATATCAATAAAACAATAGCAAACGCAAAAACAGCTTCCGAAAAATTGGCAGCGCTGGATGTGCAGCCCACCATTGATGCTATTAACGAACTGGTTGGGAAATTAAAATCAGTAGTGGCAAAAATAGATAGTAAGGATGGAACACTTGGAGCTTTGCTGAACGATAAAACACTTTATAATAAACTGAATGATGCTATCCTTGCGGCAGAAATACTGATAGATGATCTGCGTATTCACCCAAAAAGATATACCACGATTTTAACTAAAAAAGTCAAGTATGACCCTTTAACTTCGCCAGCGAAAAAGGATAGTATTCCCAAGCAGCACGATTAATGCAGTATTTTAATAAATTTTATTTTTTTTTGATAGCAGGATTTTTGATAAGTCCTATTGTCTCTTTCGCTCAGGTCATTCCTCCCATAACAGATAATCCATCACCGCAAAGTGACAGCCTTGTTAATATAGAAATATTACAGGCCGGGAAACTAGAATTCAGAAAAGTAAATGACACAACACAATTACAGATACTGGCCGGGAGCGTTAAATTAAAACAGCGTACATCATTTTTCTGGTGCGACAGTTGTGTCATAAATAATAATACAAAAACATTTGAAGCATGGGGACTTGTCCGAATCAATGATGCTGACACTGCGAATATAACCGCCAGCCACCTGCGCTATTTAATGGATAAAAGGGTTGCTTATCTCGATGGAGGTGTAAGACTTTCAGACGGTAAAGGTGAATTGACAACTCCTGACCTTGAATATGATATGATCACCGATATTGGCACTTATAAACATGGCGGCAAGGTCATCAATAAAAAAACAGTACTCACCAGCCAGGAGGGGCATTATTATGCAGGATTGAGAGATGTGTATTTCAAAAAAAATGTGGAGCTGAAAGACCCGGCCTATTACATCAAAACAGATTCATTGCTGTACAATACACAATCACAGATCACCCGTTTTATTTCAGAGACTTTTATTAAAGACAGCAGTGGAAGAATTATTGAAACAAGAGATGGATATTATAACATGGCTACAGGCAAAGCAGAATTTGGCCAAAACCCGATTGTAATAGATGGGCCTCGTAGGTATAAGGCAACTAAAATGTTTTTTGATGACAGCCTTGGTATAGTTCAGCTTGTTGGGAATGCTGTAGCATCTGATTCAATACAGGGAACTACAATTATTGCCGGGGTGATATTTCATGATAAGAAAAAAGATAGGACCCTTGCAACAAATAAACCATTAATGATCATCAAACAGGACAATGATTCTATATATGTGACTGCCGACACTTTATTCTCCGCCAGGTTAACAGATTTGTACGGGAAAAAAGATTCATTGGTAAAAGACACTTTGAAAGGAACACAGGTAGTGAACATTAATGAAAAAGATAGTACCAATCGTTATTTTGAAGCATACCGTCATGTCCGTATCTTTTCTGACTCCATGCAGGCGGTGAGTGACAGCTTGTTTTATTCTTTTAAGGACTCTGTCTTCCGGCTTTTCCAGGACCCTGTCATCTGGTCGAAAGAAAGCCAGATAACCGGCGATACGGTTTGGGTATTTACAAAAAATAAGAAAGCGGATAAGGTGAAGGTTTTTGAAAACAGTTTTCTGGCAAGCAAGATCGAAGCCGAAGTGTATAACCAAGTAAAATCATCCCGGATGGATGGGTATTTTAAAGACAGTTCTATTGACTCAGTAAGAGCAGCCGGCTTTGCCGAATGTATTTATTATATACAAGATGAGGATAGTGCTTATACTGGTATCAATGAATCTAAATGCGATATCATTGATATCTATTTTGCAAAAGAAGAATTAAGTAAAGTTGTATTCCGCAGCAGTGTTACCGGCACCATCTGGCCCATGAATCAGAAAGATCCCAGAGAAATGAGGCTGCCAAATTTCAAGTGGCTCGAAACAAGAAGGCCAAAGACAAAATTTGAATTGTTTGAATAACCTGTCACATAGTTAACAGGCGATGCTGAAGTATATAAAACAATCCCCCAGCCAGGTATCCGATCAAAGCCAACCAACCTATTTTTTTAAGATACCAGATGAAATTTATCTTTTCAATACCCATTGCAGCCACTCCAGCTGCAGAGCCAATGATCAATATGCTTCCTCCTGTTCCTGTAGTATAAGCAAGGAATTCCCATAAATAATGATCGGTTGGAAAATCTGAAAGACTATACATGCCTTGGGTAGCTGCCACCAGGGGCACATTATCCACCACCGAAGATAACAGACCGATGCTGCCGGCTATTAGGCTTTGATCCTTTAGATTATCATTCATCCATGCCGAAGCATGATGCAATTGATTGGTTGATTCCAATGCGGAAACAGCAAGCAGGATTCCCAAAAAGAATAAAATGGTTGGTGTGTCAATTTTTCTTAGTGAATAAGTTACTGTAAATTTTTTTCTGTCCTCCTCATCCTTGCCATTATGAATAGTTTCTGTTATCATCCACATCAGTCCGAGTCCCATTAAAACGCCAAACACCGGCGTTAAGTCAGTAATTGCAGCAAATACAGGAACAAGTAAAAGCAATAAAATACCTGAGGCAAAAACGATCCTCCGTTCTTTTTTTGTTCGCATTGTTTCTCCGGCTCGTTCGAAAAGCTGTCCGGGTTTTTCAAGCTCTCCTTTAAATGAATAACGTAGTATCATTAAAGGGACAATGACGCAGACAAGACCCGGAAGAATCAGTTTCAGGATAATATTCAGAGGTGTTACCTGGTTACCGATCCAAAGCATTGTAGTTGTTACATCACCAATAGGCGACCATACCCCTCCTGCATTTGCCGCAATAATGATCATACCGGCCAGTTTCCACCTGTCAGTTTGATCAGCCACCAGCTTTCTCACCAGGGAAATCATTATAATGGCAGTGGTAAGGTTGTTGAGAACAGAAGAAAGCAGAAAAGTTATCAGCGAAATGATCCAAAGGATTTTCCGCTTGCTGTTTGTCCTGATCCACCGGGTTATTACCTCGAATCCATCATGAGCATCTATCAGTTCAACAATGGCCATTGATGCAAGCAGGAAAAAAAGTATCTGGGAAATATCACCGAAATGAAATGCCAGTCGTTCCGTTACTGCCTTTTTATCATCAGAGAATAATATATATACTGTCCAGCAAAGCACTCCGGTTACCAAAGCAGTCGCCGCTTTGTTGATTCGTATGGAATGCTCAAATGCAATTCCAAGATATCCCAAAACAAATATGCCAATAATAATTGCTGTCATTAGTGCTAAAATACAGAAAGCCCATCGAAGCTATGGCATTGAAACAACAGAACTTTTGCATTTTGTTTAGAGAATATTGGCACTATTTTTCGTTTACCCTGTATCAAAATCAAATCACCATGAAAAAAATATTAAGTGTAGTATTACTTACTGCCGCTGTCAGTCCATTTTCATCTGTGTCAGCACAGGATTACAAATCTGCTTTAGGGGTCAGGCTTAGCAGTTCATCAGCAATGGTCAACAATTCTGTTTCATTCAAACAGTTTGTCAGCGATAAGACAGCGATAGAAGCTCTTTTTTCGTTTGGTGATCCGCATGCCCTTGGCGCTATCCTTGAATTTCACAAGCCCCTTTCTGCAGCAGGTTTAAATTATTTCTATGGTGCAGGCGGTTATATAAGTTTCATTAAAACCACAAATGTAAATATCGGCAAAACATCCGGTGATCCGAATTTCGGCGCCCAGGGTGTTATTGGACTTGACTATAAGTTCACAAATGTACCGCTGAACCTTTCACTCGACTGGAAGCCTGAGCTGAATATAGTAAGTGACATCAATTTTGAACCTGCCGCATTAGGGTTCAATGCCAGGTTCACATTTGGAAAATAAATTTCTCTATGGATTCAATCAGCTAATCCTGTTCCGTCCCGTATTAAGCGGAACGGAACAGGATTTTCATTTTCGGGCCAAAATAATTTTTCTAAGGTACACAATGCCTTTATATTTCCCCTCGATTTCCACAATTTGCAAATATCATCAGGTTTCTGCGTTTTTTTCCAGGAATATCACTTACATTTATCTGCCAAAAACTAACGATGCTTAAGAAGGAAAGACAAGCATACATACTACACCAGGTAAACCTTCATAACAAAGTATTATCCTCCTCGCTTTGTTCTGAAATAAATGTATCTGAAGACACCATACGCAGAGATTTACAGGAATTAGCGGATGAAGGAAAAATAATCAAAGTACATGGGGGTGCTTTATCTTACTCATTCAATCATGTACATTTTCCTGTAAACGGAGTTTATTCACAAAATCAAAAGAAAACCATTGCTCAAAAAGCCATAGGATTGATAGGGAATGGGATGTTTGTGCTTACTAGCGGAGGCACTACCATCATTGAAATGGCCCGTTCTCTCCCACCTCAGTTAAAAGCAACATTTATTTCTGGTAGTATTCCCGCAATACTGGAGTACATGCATCATCCGAATATTGAAATAATCGTTGTAGGAGACAGAATTTCAAAGAATTCCAAGATAACTGTAGGTTCTGAGGCAATTGAGAAAATAAAACAGGTAAAAGCTGATTTATGTTTTTTAGGCACCAATGCTCTGGATATTGAGCATGGAATTACTGATAATGATTGGGAAGTGGTGCAGCTAAAAAAGGCCATGATCGTGTCTTGTAAAAAGGTGGTATGCCTGAGTATTGCAGAAAAGATCAATACAGTACAGCCAATACAGGTTTGCGGATTGAGTGAGATTGATACGTTAATAACGGAGCTTAGTCCTGGCAACCCGGTTTTGCAGCCTTACGTTGATGCTGGTATTGAGGTATTATAAAATTGAAAAACTGCTTATTAATTAATATAACAAAACAAACAGCTATGAGAAAAATTCTCCAATTGTTCCTTGCATTATCGCTGATGCTGGTCTTACTGCCCCCTGCATTGCAAGCACAGGAAAGAACGATCACTGGTACTATTGTGTCAGAGGACAATAAGACAGCGTTGGCTGGAGTCACGGTTAGGGTAAAAGGCACCCGCAAGATCACTCAGACGGATGCCAATGGAAAGTTCTCCATCAAGGTAAACCCAGGGGAAACTCTTCAGATAACTTACGTCGGTTATCAAACAGCAGAAATAAAGCCCGGAAGTGGTGAAACTGTTGGCATAAGCCTTAAAACAGCTGATAATACCATGGGTGAAGTAGTGATAACAGCAATGGACATAAAACGAAGTCCGAGGTCATTAGGCTATTCAGCGCAGGGTGTATCAGGAAAGGATATTGCAGAAACACAAAGGGAAAATTTTCTAAACAGTTTACAGGGCCGTGTTGCCGGGTTAACTATTACCCCAACAACCGGACAGGCAGGAGCCTCTTCTGCAATTGTTTTAAGGGGCTTCAATTCCCTAACAGGAAATAATCAGCCGTTATTCATAGTTGATGGTATCATACTTGACAACTCAACTATCAATGAAACATCAAACGGTGGTACAGGTTTGGGTCTTGCATCTGACCGTCCAAACAGAAATAATGATTATACAAACCGTATTGCAGATATCAATCCGAATGATATTGAATCAGTAACCGTATTAAAAGGACCAGAGGCGACAGCTCTTTATGGAAGCCAGGCAAGTGCCGGAGCCATTGTTATTACTACTAAAAAAGCTACTGCCGGAAAAATAAGTTTTGCGTATGATAATAGTTTCAGAGCACAGCAGGTGATCCGTTTTGCTGATTTGAGCAATGATTTCTCACCAGGCTCAAACGGTGTTCCGGGAAATATATTCAGCACTACGGCCTTCAGTTATTTCGGACCAAAATATCCTGACGGTATTCAGAAATATGATAATATCAAGAAATTTTTTAGAACCGGAATTTCGCAGACGCACAACCTGGGCGCCGACGTTGGTTTCAAGAATATCGGTTTCAAAGTGACAGGATCATACTTTACTAACAAAGGTGTTGTACCCGATAATGAATACAAAAGATATAATGGCAGGATAACCAATACAACCAAGATCGGGAAATGGATAGAGATAATCCCTTCCTTCCAATATATCTATTCCACTAATCATAAGCCTCTCCGCAGCGCAGGCGGTTATTTGCTTGGCTTATATACCTGGCCGGTAACCAGGGATGTATCAACTTTTGAAGATGCTGATGGAAACAAGATCAATGTATTTTCCACGGACCCGACAACAGAAATTGACAATCCCCTGTATAACACACTCCGAAATCATAGCTGGGATAAAACTACAAGGATGATCGCTACAGGGGCCATTAACCTTACTCCATTCAAATGGCTTACAGTCGCCGGTCGTTTTGGATATGATACTTATAAGAGTACAGGATATACATTTTATCACCCTCTTTCAGCCCTTACATCAAGAGCTCAGCGGGGTGCACTGGATAATTACTGGAGAAACTATTACGGATACAACCATACCATTACTGCCACATTAAAAAAGGATATTAAAAAATTTTCCACCAGGCTAATGGTTGGAACAATGTGGCAGGATTATGAAACACAAATGTTTTCAATATATGGAACAGGACTGGTTGATTCTATAGGCGCCGGCGATGGAAGAATGTATATGACCATTGACAGAAAAACCGGGCTTCGCCTCGCCGCTCCTGTTTTGGTTACTGATAAAACATTTGATCAGATCGTCGGTTCCCGCACCGATAGTAACATAACAACGGTAGTTACAAGAGTAAGATTACTGAGAAATAATTTTGGAGAGTATAACCGTTTTATCAACCGCCAAATGGCTTATTTCGGAGAAGCAGCCATCAGTTGGGAAAATGTGATCTTCCTTAGCTATACACATCGTTTTGAGCAATCATCCTTGTTCCCCAAAGCAAACAGGAAGTATGATTATCCCAGCTATAGCTTTAGTATGATCCTTTCTGATCTGTTTCCCAAGATCAAAGGAAAGCTGATCAATTACTGGAAGATCAGAGCTTCAAGAGCAAGCACTGCGAGAGCCCCGGATCCTTACAAAAACCAGTCTGTTTTTGTCAACAATTTTACCAGCAGCAATGTAGGGTCGATTTATTCTTACGGCTTCGACAACAACAATCCCAATCTGAGGCCCGAAAGACAAAAGACTTATGAAATAGGTACAGAGATCCGTCTATTTAACAGCCGTTTGTCTTTTGATGTAGCCTACTATAACACTCTGTGTACTGACCAGATCCAAAATCAGTTCAGGGCAAGCTATGGCACTGGTTTTATTCTGAATACACAAAATGCCGCATCATCAAGGAATCAGGGCGTTGAAATAATAACAGATGTAAACCCTGTTAAGAAGAAATCTTTTAACTGGAACATCAGGTTCAACTTCAACCATACCTGGGCTAAGATCCTTACATTACCCACAGCCATTGCATTCGAATCATATATTGCTGATACATGGCTTTATGGAAATGCAAGAGGTGGTATGATCCGTGGTATGCCCGCAACTACTATCACTGGTTTCCATTATATGAGAAATAAAAATGGCCAGATTCTCATTAGCCCCAGCACTGGTTTACCGGTTGTAGAAGGAACATTCACAGTTATTGGCGACAGAATGCCTGACTTCACACTGGGCACACTAAATAGTTTCAGGTATAAAAACTGGGGCCTTAGCTTTCTTTGGGACCTGAAAGTTGGGGGTGACATATTTGATGCCACTGAATATTATCTTACCCTTACCGGTAAAAGCCAGCGCACTGCAGACAGGATGAGGCCAAGGGTAGTGAATGGAGTTTTGCAGGACGGATTGGAAAACAGCGGTACACCTACACCCAATACCATTGTTGTAGTTCCTTACTTCCAGCAAACTTATTATACTGGTATGCCCGAAGAGGAATTTATTGAGCATGATGTGAATTGGTTTCGGTTAAGGGATATTACTCTCAATTATACATTACCTGAGAAAATACTCGGTGGAATGAAGTTCGTCAAATCCCTGAGTATATTCCTCACCGGCAATGACCTGGTACTGATGACCAATTACCGCGGAGCAGATCCTGCCACAAGCGGTAACACTGCATCTGCAAATGGTGTCGGAGGAATGGGTTTTGATTATGGCAACCTGCCCACTCCGGCTTCATTGAATTTTGGTATCAAAGCCACTTTTAAATAATAATTGAAAAAACAAAATATTATGAAACATCAAATAAAATATTTACTGGCTTCGGTATTGTTGGGAGTTTTTGTAATAAGTTCCTGCAGCAAAAAGATTGACGATGCCTACCCCAACCCCAACGCTGCGACCCGTCAGCCGGTTGAACAGATCTTCCCAAGTATGATCGGGAGTATTGTTGGTAGTTCATCTGCTGCGGGAAGTGCTTATGGCATGGCCGGAGACGCCTTACTGATCGGCCGCTACATTCAGTTTTGGGGAACTTATTCTACTACTTCATCCCCTGTTTCACAAACAGCCTCCAATGCCTCGAATTATGACCAGATGGGTGGTGCGGTTGGAGCCAGCGATAACTTGGGCTCAATATGGGCTGCTCATTATTATGGCATGGGGCAAAACCTGAATCGTATAATTGAATGGGGAAGTGAAGAACAAAAATGGGATTTTGTAGGAGCCGCCTGGGCATTAAGAGCATGGAGTATGTTTGAAGCAACGAATGAATATGGGGAGATTATATTAAGGCAGGCGTTTAATACGAGCCTCCAGCAATTTACTTATGAACAGCAATCTGAGGTTTACGACTCAGTAAGAGCCATTTGCTACCGGGCTCTTGATTACCTTAATATGAGTGGTGGAAATATGAATCCTGCAAACTTTGCCAATAGTGACTTTTATTTCAATGGCGGAAGCCTTGATCGCTGGAAGAAGTTTGTTTACGGTATCCTTGCCCGTTCATTTGCCTATTTAAGCAACAAGGCTATCTATAGCGCTGATTCAGTTATAAAATATGCCAGCCTGTCCTGCGCAAGTAATGCTGATAATATAACCTGTAAGTTTCAAAACACTCTTATTACCGGAACGAATAATTTCTTCGGATCATTCAGGCAAAATGTAAATAGTTCTGCTTCAGGCATTCGCCAGTCTGCATTCATTGCTGACCTTATGAGTGGAGCTAATGCCGGGGCATTTACAGGTGTGCTGGATCCACGCAGATGGTATATTTTGAGGGAGAATACGAATAATACCAATAATGTAACTACTGCTTTCAGAGGCATAACTCCCTGGTCTGGCTCAAGCGGTCTTGCAACTGCTGACCAGCCTATGAGTTTTGCAGGCACAGCTTTTGGAACAGCCGGATACCTTACTCCTGAGCAAGGAAGATATATTTTTCGTGATGCTGCTGAATGGCCTGTAATGACCGCATCTGAAATGCAATTTTTACTTGCAGAAGCTTATTTAAGAAAAGGAAACCCCGGAGCTTCGCTAACAGCATATACGAATGCAATTAGCCTGAATTTTGATATGTTAACTACAAAATATACAGCCCTTATTCCTTCTGGCAGAGAAATATTACCAGCTGATAAAGCAGCATATCTCAGTAATACAGCAATTGTACCAGCTTCCCCCGCAGGAATGACGTTGACCAGAATAATGTTGCAGAAATATATCGCCATGTATGCATGGGGTGTGCATCCGGTGTGGGCTGACATGCGCCGCTACCATTATACTGATCTTGATCCTGCAACAGGTCAGCAGGTGTATGTTGGCTTTACTCCTCCATCAGGAAGTAATCTTCATGCAACCAATCTTGGTAAACTGGTTTATCGTTGCAGACCCAGATATAATTCGGAATATTTATATAATATTCCTTCGCTTACATCAATAGGGGCCTACCCTCCGGGTAATGACTATCATACCAAAGAGACCTGGTTTTCCAAACCTTAATTACTAATCAAAACAAATGAAGACAATGAGAACAAATAAATTTATAACACGAATGAGCTTGGCAGCTTTGGTTGCCGGATTAGCCTGGGGTTGTGTTAAAGATAAAGGAAAAGAAGTGGCATTTGAGAATACAACATTCGCCGATAGATCGTATGTCCAGATCCACAATGGCATTTTGAATGCTGCCAGAAACTATATCTACGTGGACGGAAATGTTGTAAACGGCGCAGCACTTGCTTATAATTCGACCTTCCCTTCCACTCCTTCAAATTTCAGTGTTGCCAATGGCTTCAGGGAGTTCCTGGTGAGGGATACATTAAGCACAACAACACAGGTACAATTATCATTTGCAGAAAACCTGCAGGCTGGGACTTATTACACTATTTTTCTTTACGACACCCTCACTACTCCAAAAAAGAAAATAGTAGCTAATGATATACAAATACCAACTGATACAACAGCAAGAGTAAGGTTTGCCAATTTCATTTTTTCCAACGTTGCAGTTCCTAACGTAGATATCTTTTCACTGAAAAGAAATGCCAACGTATTCACTAATGTTGGTATTACTAATGTAACTGGCTATGTTCCTTATGCCTCTGCACTAAATGATACATTGTATGTAAGGGAAACCGGCACCACGAATTTGCTGGCTACAATGAATGGATTCAATCCTGTTCAAAAACGAAGCTACACACTGGTATTCCGTGGCCGTTATCAAACCACTGGTACCACAGGTGTTGCCAGGTTGCTTACCTCTTTTTCGAGTAATTAATAAATCTAAGACAATTTCAAGGAGGCTGATTATTCAGCCTCTTTTTTTGCGATATACTATCTATCCGAAGAAAATATAGGCCATAGCTATGGCGGTAATGATTCCGGTCAGATCAGCAAGCAGCATGCTGGTAACAGCATATCTTGTATTTTTTATGCTGACAGCGCCAAAGTAAACTGCAATAATATAAAAAGTGGTATCCGCTGAACCCCTGAAAACAGAAGCAAGGTTTCCGGTAAATGAATCGGTTCCGTATGCATTTAATGTATCGATCATCATTGCCCTTGCCCCGCTCCCACTCAATGGTTTTAGCAAGGCCGTAGGCAGCGCATCTGCTACCCTTGTATCACCGTTCAGCAAGGCAAACAGACTTCTTATACCATCCATAATGAATTCAAAAGCTCCGCTGTTACGAAGCAGGCTGATGGCAATCAGTAAACCTACCAGGTAAGGAATTATGCGGACAGCGGTTTGAAAACCACCTTTTGCTCCTTCAATAAAGGCATCAAAGATGTTTATTTTTTTATATATGCCTCCGGCAATTATCAATAAGAAAATCAGCAGAATTATTCCATTACTAAGGCTTGTAGAAAACAGTTGCACACCCTGTGCATCCAGCGTTTTAATGTAATATATCAAAGCGGCTATTACAGATGTGATGCCAAATACCCAAAATAAAATGACTGGATGAAAGAGCCGGATCCGCTGCCGGATGGATACAATTACCATGGCAGCAATAGTGGCTGCAAAGGTCGCAATCATGCAGGGAATAAAAATATCAGTAGGATGAGCAGATTTCAAGGCAACCCTGTCAGCAATTATAATAGTGGGGATGAGCGTAAGACCCGAAGCATGCAGACAAAGAAACATGAGCTGCGCATTGGAAGCCCTTGTTTTATCCGGGTTGAGTTCCTGCAGGCTTTCCATGGCTTTTATGCCAAAAGGTGTCGCTGCATTGTCAAGTCCCATTAAGTTGGCTGAAAAGTTCATAACCATATGCCCCATAGATGGGTGATTCCTGGGCACTTCTGGAAATATTTTAGAGAAAAAAGGTCCGATTATCCGGGATAAAAATCTGATGCCTCCTGCCTTCTCCGCAATGCTCATAAAACCCATGAACAAGGCCATGATCCCGATCAGGCCGATGCAAAGGGTTACTGCATCCTTTGTTGTTTCAAATATTCCATTAGCCGCCAAAAGTTTGAAAGCCTTATACTTGCTGTCGCTTTCTTTAAATATTTTTTCTTTTCCCCATACAGCTACTTTCTGAATCATCAATTGCTGATGAATAGCAGGAGGCACTGAAGCAGAATCAAGTATCCTGACGGAAATCGTGTCTGTGTTTTTACCCGTAACGAGTTGGCTGAATATTTGATCTTGCCCTGGTTGAAAGGCAAATCTTCCGACTGCTACCAGCAATGCAATAAGAATAAAAGCAGTCCAGATCCGGCTTAATGCCATTTCAAATTGTGTATTTGATTACAAATGAAGTTAGTAGATAAGTTTCAAATTGCCATCAACTTTCCGTCCCTTATCTTTGCCCGCCCGAACCCGAATGTACCATTTGGTACGGGTGGGCGCCTCGAAAAAAAAGATTATGGGATTACAGGCAGGGATTGTAGGATTACCCAACGTAGGAAAGTCAACATTATTCAATGCAGTAAGCAACAGCGCTAAAGCACAGGCCAGCAATTATCGGTTTTGTACGATTGACCCTAATGTAGGATTAGTTGATGTACCCGATCCGAGGCTGTATAAACTGGCTGAACTGGTTGTTCCCAACAGGATCGTACCTACTCAAATTGAGATCGTGGATATAGCTGGTCTTGTTCGTGGAGCCAGCAAGGGCGAAGGACTGGGAAACAAATTCCTCGCCAATATTCGTGAAGTGGATGCTATCATTCATGTGGTCCGTTGTTTTGAGGACGAAAATATTCTTAGGGATGAAGGGGCTATTAACCCGGTGAGGGATAAAGAAATTATTGACACTGAGCTGCAGTTAAAAGACCTTGATGGTATTGAGAGAAAAATTCAAAAATCAGAAAAACTTGCCAAGTCAGACCCAAAATTGAAAGCTGAACTGGATGTATTGGTTCGCTGCAAAGAGCATCTGGATAAAGGGAATAATATCAGGGAACTTAATTTGTCAAAGGAAGACAAAACAGCTGTCGCCGATCTTTTTTTACTTACTGATAAACCTGTTCTGTATGTTGCCAATGTGGATGAAGCATCCATGCATACAGGTAATAAATATTCAGATGCACTCAGAGATGCAATTAAAAATGAAGAGGCTGAAGTTATCATCATGAACAACTCTATCGAAGCACAGATCGCTGAAATGGAAAACCCGGAAGACAAGAAGCTTTTCATGGAAGAATATGGGATGACGGAACCAGCTCTTGACAGATTGATACACTCTGCATATAAATTACTTAAGCTATATACTTATTTTACTGCAGGTGTGCAGGAGGTAAGGGCATGGACCATTCACCAGGGCTGGAAAGCACCGCAGGCAGCCGGTGTCATTCATACTGATTTTGAAAAAGGTTTCATCAAAGCGGAAGTGATCAGCTATGAAGATTTTATTCAATACGCATCTGAAGCTGCTTGTTGTGAGGCAGGTAGATTAAGGATCGAAGGAAAGGAGTATGTTGTAAAGGATGGAGATGTAATGCATTTCCGGTTCAACGTTTAGAATAAAGCAGTAATAGCTGCCCTGCCGACATGAACAGTTTTAGAAGTTCCTGCTTTTATTCCGTCATATTGAAGATTGAGCTCCACATTGTTTAATAAACGTTTTGTCAACCCCAATGACCATAGATAATTTTTCCCGGGCAATAAACCATCCAACATAATATAGCTTACAGAAGTATTAGCGGGAAATTTATAATCAATATTGTTGAAAGTGAATTTTCCCGTAAGCGATGTTCTTTGAAGGATGTTATGTTTTGATTCAAGATTCTGTGAATGGAAGTTGACCTTTCCCCGCCATAAGCAGGGAGATTTTTCCTTTTATCAAATTTATAACTGGTAATTATCCGGAATGATGTCCCCTTATTGAAAGTAAAGAAAGGTTCTATATTATAAATATCAAGTTAAAAATTACGGTTGGCAAATTGAGATGTGTATAGAGCATTCACCCCTTTCTTGGCATTAGCAGAAAAAGAAAATGATTTCCCGATATCCCATCTCCATCTCCATTTCAATAGCCAGTCATTTAGTTTTCGGCTTTCATAGCCATATGTCAGTAATGATTTCCCATTATTACGAAGATTGCTGAGATCGAAACTCCATTTGCTGCTGAAACGATTAAAAGAAACTGTGTTCAATAATGTTGTATTCAGTATTATCAAGGCTGTGTCATTGATGCCGTATTTAAAAGGGTTAAATTCAAAATTTCCCTTTGCAACTGATTTTTTAATGGTTTGCAAAGAAGTAACAAGATTGAGTCGTGAGAGGAATTTCTTAAATCCCTTCAAATCAGGTGCAATAAGCAATGATCTTGTATTAATATTCAAACTGTAGTTAAAAGTTATATAGTTTGCTTTGATGAATTCATTTGTCGGCGTAAATATGCGGATAAATTTTGCCTGACCTGGAAAAACGTCCAGCGCAAATTCATTTAATTGCTGGATGCCATCATTATTATAATCAATCCATGCAAACTGGCCTGTACCGGCTGGAACTTCCAGATTGAACCGCTTACCAGTGTTTTTGAGCTGATATTATTTGAGATCCTGTTCGCAGTTTCAAACGATATCCCCTGTATTCTTTTATAAAAATTCAGAAAGTAGCTTTGGTTTTGTCGGATATCAATGTCGCCAAGACTGAGCTGCCAGTCTTTTTTTCTGAATTGAAGATACACCTGGTCAAATTCGTTCAGTTGCTGTATTGTTCCATCGGGTTGAATAGGGATATTGTTATCAGTGATGGCTGGCTGTATTTCGATGCTGTCGCCCATCATGCCGCTCAGTTGCATGTTGAGTGTCGAATTCAGAACACCGCTTTGATTACTCCCAAATCCAATCTGCCGTCCAAAACTTTCTTCAGCCTTTAATGTTCCGAAGTCAAAAATCCCTTTCTGCTCTCCGGAAAGTCCTGCATTGAACTCAAAAGGTTTTATGTAAAACATATTCATCACACTGTCAGAATTCACGTGCTGAGCCGATGCAGTGAACTGAAAGGGGAAGACCCTATAAGTAACAGTAATGCTATCTGATACCGGTTTTTGTTTCCAGAAAAGAATTGCTTTTACTAAGTCAATTCTGTAAGAACCTAAAGAAACATTTTTTACTGAAAAAGTATTAGGCACTATACTGACAGTATCAATGCTGATACTATCAGCGCTTACTTTAAAAATTTTTTGCCTGAGGTTTGATACAGGAGTAGCAGTAAAAGGAATTTGGCCACTGGATTGAATAAAAGGCAACGTCATCAAAAAGATACAGGATATATTTCCCAACCAACTCAATAGCAGTGAGTTTAACTCAAAATCGCAAAATTCGACGTTTTTATTGCCTGAAAGTTATCCCACCCTGTTAATTCCGTAAAAAAGCAGCAAATTTGTATCGTGTTTGTTCTTATTAATAATCTGCCTGTGAAGAATGTACTTATATCAGCCATCTTCTTTTTACTATTTCTTTTTACAGGGACCGGTTCTATGGGGCAATCAAAGCGACCTGACAAACCTGCCTTCCGGACAGGCAGACATAACCATCCTTCAGGCAAGATGAATTCCGCTTCCATTGCTGTCAATTTCCCATTAGGTGGTTTCTCTTCAACACATATTGTTGGTACAAGTGCTGAATATGCTTGGAGTAATTACAGGTTTGGCAAAATGGATATAAAACCGGTAAAGCCATTTGGGTTTATTGCCAATACAGGTTTGGCATATTATTTTGGCAAAAAAGAAACTGCAATTGGTTATCCTTATGATTATCCAGGCTATTTATTTTTGCATATCTATGGAGGTGTTATATATAATCCGTGGAAAAAAGGAAATGTAAATCTTACCCTTGGCCCTGCACTTGGTTTATATAATGGCAACACACAGTTTAATATGGGAGGAAAAATTGAGGGGTCTTATTACATAAAAGAAAAAATCGGAATAAGTCCTGCCTTTCTAATAATGAAAGAACATGGCGCTGATGCCCTATGGGTCATTTCCTTCAAAGCAGCTTATTGCTTCTGAATCTATTCAGCAATTCCTTCTAAAGCAAATAAGAAAGCATAGATCAACGCTACATCTTCCAGGGCTCTGAACCTTCCTGACTTTCCGCCATGTCCCGCTTCCATATTTGTTTTGAATAAAATGAAATTCTTGTCTGTCTTTAATGCCCTGAGTTTGGCCACCCACTTTGCGGGTTCGAAATATTGTACCTGGCTGTCATGCAATCCTGTTGCCACCAGCATATTGGGATATGCTTTCTTTTCCACATTGTCGTAAGGAGAATAGGATTTCATATACTCATATTCTTCCTTGATGGCTGGATTACCCCATTCCAGGTATTCACCTGTTGTCAATGGAATAGAGGGATCACTCATTGTAGTTATTACGTCCACATAAGGCACTTGCGCAACAACTCCGTTCCACAGATCTGGTCTCATGTTGGTGATTGCGCCCATTAAAAGTCCACCGGCGCTGCCTCCTTGTGCATATACATGTCCCTGCGAGGTATATTTTTCCTTAATAAGAAATTCTGCACAATCAATAAAATCCGTAAAAGTATTTTTCTTATGCATCATCTTGCCATCTTCGTACCATTCCCTTCCCATTTCCTGTCCTCCCCGTATATGTGCAAGGGCATATACAAATCCTCTGTTAAGCAGGCTGAGCCTGTTACTGTTAAATGTCGCATAAGAAGTAGAGCCGTATGATCCATAAGCATACAGCAACAAGGGCCGGCTTCCATCTTTCTTAAATCCTTTTTTGTACACAATGGAAACAGGAACCCGTTTTCCATCTTTTGCAGTAACGAAAGTTCTTTCTGTCACATACTCATTCTTATCATAGCCTCCCACCACTTCCTGCTGTTTTTTCAATTCTCTTGATTTGTTGTCCATATTATAATCGAAAGTGGAATTGGGAGTGATCATAGACGTATAAGTAAACCGGAGAATATTGGTATTAAAATCCGGGTTAACACTGACAGAAGCCAGGTATGCCGGTTCATCAAATTGCAGGTAGTGCTCCGATTGATCTTTTTGATTGATGATGCGAACATTGGTCAGCCCTTCTTTTAATTCTGAAACGACTAAATGATCTTTAAAAACTGTAATACCGGAGAGGTACACATCACTTCTGTGGGGAATTACTTCTTTCCAATTTTCTTTTGAAGTTTTATCCAGCGGAGACTCCATCAGCCGGAAGTTAGGAGCATCAAGATTTGTTCTTATGTAAAACTTATCATTGTAATGATCAATATCATAAACCAATCCCATTGTTCTTGAATAGAAGACTTTGAATTCTCCTTTCGGATCGCTGGCATCAAGAAAACGATGTTCACTTTGCTGTTCGCTTAACTCAGAATAAATGATAATGTATTTTTTCGATTTACTTCTGCCCACCCCGATGTAATGGCGGTTATCTTTTTCCTCATACACTTTCACGTCTTCGGAAGGATCAGTACCGACCTCATGCCGCCACACCTGGAAACCGAGAAGTGTAACAAGGTCCTTTTTGATATAGAAAACAGTTTTATTATCTGCTGCCCATGCATAAGAGCCGCCCTCGGTATTTGGAATTGTTTCCGGAGAGTAGTCTCCTATCGTAAGGTTCCTAAAACGTAAATTGTAAAGCCCCCGGCTTACATCATCTTCGCCAATGGCCATCATTTCGTTGTTGTCGCTTACCTCAAGTCCTGCTGCATTATAATAACCCTTTCCTTCGGCAGCTTTATTTGCATCATGTATTATTTCCTCTGTTGCATCAAGGTTTTCTTTTTTGCGGCAGTAAACGGGGTAATCCTTTCCGGTTTCGAAACGGGTATAGTACCAGTAACCATTGTCATTATATGGAACAGATTCATCCTGCTCCTTTATCCTGCGCTTCAGTTCCTTAAATAGATCTTCCCTGAATTTCTTGCTTCCTGCCATCATCGTATCGAGGTAAGAATTTTCAGCTTTCAGATAATCCACAACCTTGCTACTGTCAGGCCCTTTTTTGAAATAATCATTCATCCAGTAATAATCGTCAATACGAACATCGCCATGGGCTTCCATTTTGTATGGCTTTTTTTCTGCAACCGGAACTGCTATTCCCTCCGGCCATTTGTATGTTTCTTTTTTCACTTCTTTTTTATTATTACAGGATAAAAAGATCAATGCCGCCAGCGGCAGAATGAACTGATATTTCATAAATGAGTTTTGTGAGAACGAATATAGCCAATGCTGCTGAAACCAAAAAAGCTTTCAGGATGAATGGACGGCGCAAAAGATCACTTTGCTGCAGCAAACCCTGCCAATGCATATTCTTTATTCAGCCGAGCAATATTTTCAATGGAAATACCTTTTGGACAAACTGCTTCGCATGCCCCGATATTGGTGCAGGCGCCAAAACCTTCCTTGTCCATCTGCGCCACCATGTTCAACACTCTTGTTTTTCTTTCCGGTGAACCTTGAGGCAAGAGCGCTAAATGTGATACTTTGGCTGAAACAAATAACGAAGCAGAAGAATTTTTGCAGGCTGCCACACAGGCACCGCAACCGATGCAGGCAGCGGCAGCAAAAGCAGCATCTGCCATATCTTTTTCAATCGGCACAGCATTGGCATCCACAGCGCTGCCGGTATTAACTGAAATATAACCTCCGGCCTGTATGATGCGGTCGAAGGCGCTTCTGTCAACGATCAGATCTTTAATCACAGGAAAAGCATTGGCCCGCCATGGTTCCACCACAATTGTATCACCGTCTTTATAAGCCCTCATGTGCAACTGGCAAACAGTATTCTTTTTCCATGGGCCATGCGGACGTCCATTGATATACATGGAACACATACCACAGATACCTTCACGGCAGTCATAATCGAAAGCAATAGGTTCTTTACCCTCACGGATGAGTTCTTCGTTCAGCACATCAAACATTTCAAGAAAAGACATTTCGGAAGAAATGTTCTTTACCTGGTAGGTTTCAAAGCCTCCTCTGTCATTTGAATTCTTCTGTCTCCAGACTTTCAACGTAAGATTCATCGTGTAATTTTCCATATACAGTGATACAGTTCGTTAAAAATTCTATTTATAACTCCTCTGCGTTGGCTTCGCCACTTCAAAACTCAATGCCTCTTTATGCATATCCCAGTTACTCTCTCCTTTATACTCCCATGATGACACATACGAATAATTGGCATCATCTCTCTTTGCTTCTCCTTCCTCAGTTTGGCTTTCTTCTCTAAAATGTCCGCCACAACTTTCATTTCTGTTCAGTGCATCTTTACACATCAGTTCTCCTAATTCAATAAAGTCAGCTACCCGGCCTGCTTTATCCAGTTCTGGATTCATTTCATTGATGCTTCCCGGAATCCGCAGATCACTCCAGAATTCTTTTTTCAATTGCTGGATCTCTGTAATCGCCTCCTGCAAACCCTTTGCATTGCGGGCCATACCACATTTTTCCCACATAATTTTTCCGAGGCGCTTATGAAAACTTTCAACTGTTTGTTTTCCTTTAATGCCCATCAGCGTATTAATTCTGTCTGTAACTGCTTTCTCTGTTTGTGCAAATGCCTCATGTGATGTAGGAATTGGCTTCGTTGCAATTTCATCAGCCAGATAATTACCAATTGTGTAAGGAATTACAAAATATCCATCTGCCAACCCCTGCATCAATGCGGAAGCTCCCAAACGGTTAGCTCCATGATCGCTGAAGTTTGCTTCACCCAGGCAATACAAACCTTTCACGGTTGTCATTAATTCATAATCTACCCAAAGGCCACCCATGGTGTAATGTACAGCCGGATAGATCCGCATTGGTACTTCATACGGGTTTTCTCCGGTTATTTTCTCATACATATCAAAGAGGTTTCCGTATTCTTCCATCACCACTTCTTTACCCAACCGGTTTAGCGTTTCCGTATCAGGGTTCTCAATCCCTTGTTTGTTTGCTTCAGCCTTTCCGTATTTATTGATGAGATTATATTTGAAATCAAGATAAACGGCCTGCTTCGTTGTCCCTACGCCATAGCCGGCATCACATCTTTCTTTGGCAGCTCTTGAAGCTACATCTCTCGGAACTAGATTGCCAAAAGCAGGATACCTTCTTTCCAGGTAATAATCTCTTTCATCTTCAGGAATATCGTTTGCCTTTCTGGTATCAGCTTTTTGTTTTGGCACCCAGATACGTCCATCATTTCTAAGTGACTCAGACATCAATGTCAGTTTGCTCTGGTGATCACCGCTGACAGGGATGCAGGTAGGGTGTATCTGCGTAAAACATGGATTGCCGAAATATGCTCCTTTCTTATGTGCTTTCCAGATGGCCGTTACATTACTGCCCATGGCATTGGTAGAAAGATAAAATACGTTACCATATCCACCAGTGCATAACAATACTGCATGACCAAAATGTCTTTCCAGTTCACCGGTTACCAGATTGCGGCAGATGATTCCTCTTGCCTTTCCATCAATGATCACCACATCCAGCATTTCATGGCGATTGTACATATGAACATTGCCCAACGCAACCTGCCTTTCCATGGCTTGATATGCACCAATCAATAACTGCTGACCTGTTTGTCCGGCGGCATAAAAAGTTCGTTTAACCTGTGTGCCTCCAAAAGAACGATTGTTCAACAGCCCGCCATATTCTCTTGCAAATGGAACACCCTGTGCTACACATTGGTCAATAATATTGGTGCTCACTTCTGCCAAACGATGAACATTGGCCTCTCTTGCACGATAATCACCACCTTTCAAAGTATCATAAAACAAGCGGAATATTGAATCGCCGTCATTTTGATAATTCTTTGCAGCATTGATACCGCCCTGCGCAGCGATACTATGCGCCCTTCTTGGAGAATCCTGGAAACAAAATGCTTTCACTTTATAGCCGAGTTCACCCAGTGAAGCTGCTGCTGATGCACCCGCCAATCCGGTCCCGACCACAATCACTTCCAGCTTTCTTTTATTGGCAGGGTTTACCAGTTTACAATGCCCTTTGTATTCTGTCCATTTATTTTCTAATGGTCCCGATGGAGTTTTTGAATCAAGCATATCCTTTATTTATGCGTTGGGGCCCCACATGTGCGGAGACCTGAGGGTAAAATTTTCTGTTACCAGCTTTGGTTTTTCATGGCATCGCCTGTTGTGTCACTCACTTCATAGTTCCGAATTCTACTCATCAATATATACCGCCCCTACGGGGCTCAATAATATCTTATCGATTTCAATCCCCGGATTTCATCCGGGCTACCAATATATCGCCCCTACGGGCTACCCCACTCGCCACTTTCTACCCCCCACTCCCTCACTTCAACCAGCCTAAATAAAAACTTATTGGCATCATCGCAAAAATCAATGGAACAATAATTGAAAACGCAATCCCTGCTGTATTCAACAACACTAAATATCTTTTATTGCTCACACCAATTGTTCTGAATGCACTTTGAAAACCATGCATCAGGTGCCATGCCAGTGAAATACATCCTGCTATATATAGTATTACCACCCATTCTGATTGGAACGTTGCCTGCATGTCTTTATACACTTCCCTTTCTGGACCCAGTAACCAACCTTGGTGGCTCCTGTTAGGTACCCAGAAATGCGAAAGGTGAATGATGAGAAAAATAAGAATCAATGTGCCCAGCAAACCCATACTGCGGCTGTACCAGGTGCTTCCTTTACTTCCCATTGTTACAGCATATCCTTTCCTTCTTTTACTTCGGTTCTGAAATACGAGAACCAACCCCTGTACAATATGAATAAGAAACCCGGCCATCAAACCAATTTCAATTATTCTTATCACCCAGGATGAACCCATAAAATGTGCTGCATCACCAAACATCACACCGCCATCGTTTGCCCAGATACAGGCATTGATGCCGACATGAACCACTAAAAATGTAATAAGAAACAAACCCGTCAACGCCATTACCCACTTTTTTCCAACCGAAGAAGTGAACATTTCAGACCATTTCATAAGCGCAGTTATAGAGAGTAATCAAATTTTCTGCAAAAATACTGCCCCGTGGGCAAAAACAATTAAAAAATTTAAATGATAAAAGTCATCCCTACCAATCATAAACGGCTTAATTATCCAGCCTTGCCATCAGCTCATTATCTATTTTCTTAAAAAGATAAAAAGGCTTAAAGGTTCTCCAGTTATCCAATTCTTTCAACTCAATGTAACGGTTAAGGCGGGCATGTATAAAATCATACTGGGTTTGCGCCGGCATATTTAAACAAACCACCCATCCGTTATTTTCGCTTACTTCCTCATATAATTCTTCGTAATAATCCTTTCCGTCACTATGATAGTTCAGAACATTTTCACCAATCAGGATGAATTTATATATACCCTCATCCATAAATTTTTCCAGTACTTCCCGTTTCAGCTCCATAATGTCATTTTCAATGGCGTCATTCCACTCTCCTATCAGCTCAATCACAGCATACTTTTCCTCATAATCGGCCAGCAATACTTTCAGGTATAAGGTCCTGCTGCCAAATTCATCCCATTGGGGATGGATGTAATAATTGTAAACTGTTTGGGAGAATTCAAACTCAGAGTAGGTTCTTCCGAAAAATGGAGATCGTTGATCTTCTTCGCTGATATAAATATGCCGCCAGTTATAAAAAGGTTCAATATCCTGCATAATCGATCATTGCAGCAAAGATACTGCTCTGCTTCGCTGAATGGATCACACTTAACAATACGTATTCATTTTATGAATGAGTCAGCAGCCTTTTTAACGCTGCCATATCTAAGCAGAAGCTCTTTCGCCTTCTCGTAGTCAGCAATTTTTACTCTTTCCATCAGCATTTTAGTACCCCTGTCCACTAATTTATCGTTTGTAAGTTGCATGTTCACCATTTTGTTATCCTCCACTCTGCCCAACTGGATCATCACAGACGTGGAGATCATATTCAGTACCAGTTTCTGTGCTGTACCGCTTTTCATTCTTGTACTTCCTGTAACAAACTCCGGCCCCACCACCACTTCAATCGGAAAATCAGCCGCATCACTTACAGGCGAATCGGGATTGCAGGATATACTTCCTGTTATGATCCCTCTTTTCCTGCATTCTTCCAATGCCCCGATTACATAAGGAGTTGTTCCGCTGGCAGCAATACCAATCACCACATCTTTATCGCTCACATTATGTTCCAGGAGATCTTTCCAGCCCTGTTCTTTATCATCTTCTGCAAATTCAACAGCAGTAGTGATGGCTTTTTCGCCTCCGGCAATGATACCAATAACAAGACCATAAGGTACACCATAAGTAGGCGGACATTCACTGGCATCCACAATACCCAACCTGCCGCTGGTACCGGCGCCGATATAATACATTCTCCCACCCATCAGCATTTTATCAGCTGCGGCTTCTGCAAGTTTTTCAATTTGGGGAATTGCGTTTTTAACTGCGAGTGGTACAGTTTCATCCTCTTTATTGATGTTACAGAGAATTTCAGCAACTGACATCATTTCAAGATGCCGGTAGTGACTTGGCTCTTCCGTAATTTTTTTAAACCCCATACTTACTGCCTTTAACTATGGTATTCCACTAATCCTTCCATCGGGTTCTTCATCACCTTTCCTAATTCAAATTCATAGCTGTTGCAAAGTTGCTGCAACACGTCTTTAAAACCAAATGCAACTCCGCCGGTGAAATTAACCGGTAAAGTCCATGTTTCCCGGTATTTGCATAAATGATAAAAGAAAAAGTCATTCAAACCATCTTCAATGATATTTTCGATCATATAATGTCCCCGGTTCTCTGCAAGAAAACGGGTAAATCCGGCCAGATAACGGTTTGGTAAAGGTTTCTTGTAAACGTTTTCAAGTATCTCTGCTGCTGTGGTGGTATAGGTTGCATCAAAGCGTCCCCGCAGTTCATCATCAAATGTTCCGTACAAATAATATTGTATTACTTTTTTCCCAAGAAAAGCGCCGCTACCCTCATCACCCAGCACATAGCCAAGACCCGGACTGTTTTTTACTATTTTCTTTCCATCATAATAGCAGGAATTGGAACCTGTGCCCAGAATGCAGGCAATCCCCTTTGCCTTGCCGCATAAAGCTCTTGCTGCAGCCATCAGGTCATGCGTTACTTCTGCTTTTGATCCGGGAAACACATTGAGAATAGCCCTATGAACAGATTTTGCATTTGTGGGGTTGGCACAACCGGTTCCATAATAAAAAATATCACTTATCTCAGTATTTTTCAGTTTTGGTTTTAATTCCTTTACTAAGAGTTCAGTTATTTGTTCTGTATTCAGAAAATAAGGGCTAATACCCTGGGTAAAAATAGTTTTCCTTTTGCCCTTGTCAAGCAAGCACCATTCGGCCTTGGTAGCACCGCTGTCGGCTATTAGTTTTACAGATGACATGTAAAGAAATGTTGAATTGAAATTAGTAAAGCTCTCTTTACAATCAAATAAAGTATTTTGCGTCAAATTACTGAATAAAGGATTATGATGGGCAATAAAAAATTACAAGTTTGGCTTCCATTGATTTTTTCATTGATACTGATAGCAGGAATGTTCCTGGGCTATGAGTTGCGTAAACCTGCCGGGGGAAAAAATAATTTTTTTGCATCCAACAATCGTAATTCCCTGCAGGAGGCGCTTGACCTGATAAAGCTAAAATATGTGGACTCATTTTATGTGGATTCCCTCGAAGGCAAAGCCATCAGGGAAGTGATGAATGAATTGGATCCGCATTCCGTTTACCTTACTCCAACAGAAGTAAAAGAAGCAAATGAAGACATGGAAGGAAAGTTTGAAGGTATTGGAGTTGAGTTCAATGTTTTTGATGATACGGTTAATGCTATATATGTAATACCTGATGCGCCCGGCGACAAGGCAGGTTTGAAGATCGGGGATAAACTGCTAGAGGTCAATGATTCTTCACTGACAAAAAAAGGACTTGACTTCGAGAAAATAAAAAATCTTATCCGGGGACCAAAAGGAACACAGGCAAAATTCAAATTGCTGCGGGGAAACCAATTAATGAACATCACTGTTGACAGGGGTACAATACCCGTTCCTTCTGTGGATGCTGCATATATGATAGACAAAAAAAGCGGCTATATCCGGTTGAATAAATTCAGCAGTACAAGTTATGAAGAGTTTATGGATGCAATGGAAACATTGAAAAAGGGAGATCTTCAATACCTGATACTCGATCTGAGGGATAATGGTGGAGGACTGATGGAAGAAGCTGTTGATATAGCCGACGAATTTCTGGAAGGCGAAAAATTGATTGTCTATACTGAAGGGGTCAACAGCAAAAAAAGAGAGTACAGGTGCAAGAGATCCGGGATATTTGAGAAAGGAAACCTGGCGGTACTGGTTGATGAAAGATCGGCAAGTGCCAGCGAAGTATTGACAGGCGCATTGCAAGATTGGTGCCGTGCAAAGATCATCGGAAGGCGAACTTTTGGAAAAGGACTGGTGCAGGATCAGTATCCCCTGAGTGATGGTTCAGCTTTAAGGCTTACAATTGCCCGTTACTATACACCACTCGGAAGAAGCATTCAGCGTTCCTATGAAAAAGGAAAAAAGTTATACATGGATAAATTTATGGACAGGTACAACAACGGAGAACTTCTGCATGCCGATTCGAATAAAATCCACAATGGAAAATATTTTGTGACCAATTGCCGCGATACAGTTTACGGCGGTGGTGGCATTATGCCCGATATATTTGTTCCTATTGACACCACTTTATATACCCCACATATCAATGACTTTTTTACCAGTAGTCTTTTTAACAGTTTTGTCTACAATTATTATTTACAAAATAAACAGCAACTGGATCAATACAAAACGATTTCTGAGTTCATAAAAAATGTGGATGCAGTAAAACTGTGGGATGCCTTTGTAAAATATCCCGGAGCAGCTAATGCTATTCAGGCAATAAAGGAAAAAGAAAAAAAGAGAGTGCAGGAAAGAATGAAAGGATTACTGGCCAGGTACAAGTGGAGAAATCCGGGCCTTTATCAGGTACTGAATATAAACGACCCGCTGGTAAACACAGCCCTTCAACAGGTAGAAAAATAAAAAGCAATAGTTTTAACTATTGCCGGGTGCTGGGGCTGTTCCTGTTGGACAATTATTTAACCAATAAACGTAAACAATTTAAAAAAGCCTGATGGTCTTAGTATCATCAGTCCGGTAAACCCTTCTGTTCGCAGGAGGGTTTTTTAATGGCTCATCCCAAAAACTTACTTTTGCAGCATTAATGGTAGCTATGGATATTAAGAACAACATTCTTGAAACGATTGGTAATACTCCACTCATCCGGCTGAATAAGATCACTAAAGATATTCCTTGTACTGTAGCCGCTAAAGTGGACTACTTTAATCCCGGCAACTCTATCAAAGACCGGATGGCATTAAAAATGGTGGAAGTAGCCGAACAGGAAGGAAAACTAAAACCCGGCGCTACTATCATTGAATGCACCAGTGGCAATACGGGAATGGGTCTTGCACTTGCTGCCTGTGTAAAAGGATATAAATGCATTTTTGTTACTACCGATAAGCAATCAAAAGAGAAATTAGACATTCTTAAAGCTGTCGGCGCCGAAGTGATTGTTTGCCCCACCAACGTAATGCCAGAAGATCCGAGAAGCTATTACAGTGTAGCTGCAAGGCTCGCAAAGGAAGTACCTAACTCCTACCACATGAACCAATACGATAATATGGCAAATCGTTTGGCACACTATGAAACAACCGGACCCGAAATTTGGAAACAGACTGATGGAAAAATAACTCACCTTGTTTGCACTGCCGGAACCGGCGGAACTGTTACAGGCACCGCACAATTCCTGAAAGAAAAAAATCCAAACATACAGGTTTGGGCTATTGATGTATACGGTTCATTGCTCACAAAATATTTCCGTACCGGCGAAATTGACATGAATGAAGTGCATCCTTATATCAGTGAGGGCTTTGGTGAAGATTTTGTTCCGAAGAATTATGACATGAGTGTCATTGATCACTTTGAGCAGGTGACGGATAAGGATGGAGCCATCATGGCAAGAAAGCTGGCAAAAGAAGAAGGAATGTTTTGCGGCTACAGCGCAGGAAGTTGCATGCAGGGCTTATTGCAATTAAAAAATCGTCTAAAGAAAGATGATTTGGTTGTCTGCATCTTTCATGATCATGGCAGCCGTTATGTAGGCAAGATTTACAATGACCAATGGATGATCGAAAGAGGTTTTCTTGATGTAAAGACACTCAAAGACGTTGTGAGTGCAAGAGGAACTTAGTGTCTTGCTGCCTTTGTGGCAAATCTCATTAGAATTTTGAGATCAAATAACTATCGGGTGATACACTACCATTGAAGGTTACTCAAACCCTGAATGGACATCCTTTCTTATCTTTGCCGCCTGAAAAAATCAAATCAACATGGCCAATAAAAAGATTACCGAACTGCTGGGCGATAAAGCAGAATACCTGCTCAATCATCAATCCAAAACGATTTCAAAAGACCAGCTTCACCTGCCCGGAGCTGATTTTGTTGACCGTATCTGGAGCAATAGCGACCGTAATCCGCAGGTATTAAGAAATCTGCAGGCTATGTATAATAAAGGTCGTCTTGCCGGCACAGGTTATCTTTCCATTCTGCCGGTTGATCAGGGTATTGAGCACAGTGGCGGCGCTTCCTTTGCCAAGAACCCGATCTACTTCGATCCGCAAAACATCATTGAGCTTGCTATAGAAGGTGGATGCAATGCAGTGGCCACTACTTATGGTGGTCTTGGTTTTCTTGCAAGAAAGTATGCACATAAAATTCCTTTCATTGTAAAGGTCAATCATAATGAATTCCTCACCTATCCCAATAAATTCGACCAGATCATGTTTGCATCTATAAAAGCAAGCTGGAATCTCGGCGCTGCTGCCGTAGGTGCTACTATCTATTTCGGCAGCGATGAATCATCAAGACAGATACAGGAAGTAAGCAAAGCATTTGAAATGGCGCATGAACACGGTATGGCTACTATTCTTTGGTGCTATCTCAGAAATCCTGCCTTCAAAAAAGATAAGGATTACCATGTATCTGCCGACCTTACCGGCCAGGCCAATCATCTGGGTGTTACCATTGAAGCCGACATCATCAAACAGAAACTACCTGAGAACAACGGTGGTTATCTTGCCTTAAACACAAAAGAATCTCCTTACGGCAAAAACGACAAACATATTTACGAAGAATTAACTACTGATCATCCTATTGACCTTTGCCGTTACCAGGTAGCCAATTGTTATATGGGCCGTGCAGGCCTTATCAATAGCGGCGGGGCTTCATCCGGTGCAAGCGATATGGCCGAAGCAGTAACGACTGCCGTTATAAATAAAAGAGCCGGCGGTATGGGCCTCATTAGTGGCCGCAAAGCATTCCAAAGATCGATGAAGGAAGGTGTAGAGATCCTTAATGCGATACAGGATGTGTATTTGGATAAGGATATTACTACAGCTTAATCTCCTGTTCCTTCTAATTTGAATTATTTTAATCCCGGTTCCCCCGGGATTTTTTTTATCAATGCCACTTGTAAACACTTCTCCATATCATATAAAGGTTTTGCTTAACTTAACAGCAAAACAAAATCAACATGGCAACTTCAATGAAAAGGATAGCTGCCAAAAATGTAGATGAATACATCCAGGCATTCCCCCCTCCTGTATGCAACTTGCTGGAAAAACTCCGCAAAACAATTAAAACAGCTGCTCCCAAAGCAGAAGAAGTAATCAGTTACGGTATAGCAGGCTATGAATATCTTGGCATGCTGATATACTTTGCCGGCTACAAAAATCATGTAAGCCTTTATCCGGCCCAAAGAAGCGCTGAAGAATTTAATAATGAATTGGTCATATATAAAGGAGAAAAAGGCACGGTGCAGTTCCCGCTGGACAAGCCCCTCCCCCATGACCTGGTAAAAAGAATCGTAAAATTCAGGATGAAAGCCAATGAAGAAAAAGCTGCCGCTGAATAACAGATATCTGTTTAATCAATTAAAATTTTTTTATGGCACAACCCAGCACCTATCTCAATTTTCCCCGCAATACAGAGGAGGCATTCAATTTCTACAGATCTGTTTTCGGAACTGAGTTCGTAGGAGGCAAAATCCATCGCTTTGGCGAAATACCCCGATGGAAGGCGCCCCACCAATGGCTGATGCAGATAAAAATCTGGTGATGCATGTGGCTTTGCCGATACTGGGTGGCCATTTGCTCAAGGGTACCGATGCACCGGAATCAATGGGGTTCAAAGTAAAAAAGGGAAATAATGTTTATATCTCACTCCATCCTGATTCAAAAAAAGAAGCAGATGAACTATTTGCAAAATTATCAGATGACGGCAAGGTGGAAATGCCCATCCAGGATATGTTCTAGGGAGATTATTTTGGTTCACTCACCGATAAATTCGGAATTCAATGGATGGTCAATTATCATGAGTAGAAGAGCTGATATGCCCTTTCTATAATGAAAAGGCAACTAATTTTATCCGTTTTACGTTATCTTACATAAGCAAAGGTCAATTCATTAAAAACGCAGTTCATGAAAAAGGCTTTGATTTATTTACTTGTGTGTGTTTCTTCAACCCTTGTAATTTTATCTTGCAGCAAAAGCGATAATGGCGGAGGTGGCGGAGGTTCCTCTTTGGATTGCAATACTGTTACCAACAAAGCATTTGCGGCAGATGTAAATCCGATCATCCAGTCAAGATGCGCCATCGCAGGTTGTCATGCTGCGGGAAGCACTAACAGCGGTGGTCCATTTACGAACTACACTGAAATATTTAATAAGCGAAGTAATATCCGGACTCAAGTTTTTTCAGGAAGAATGCCCCAGGGAAGTTCACTTACAACAGCACAAAAAAATTCTATCATCTGCTGGATTGACAGCGGGGCTCCCAATAACTAGATCAAGGCTTTATAAACAATACTTTGCATTGTTTGTCTGTAATTCCTGTCAAATCCTATTACAGCCTCAATCCCTATATTTGTAACTTATACCAATGGGTTATGGCTAAACAATTTGAAGACTTTGATGCAAATCTTGCCGGCGAAGAAGGAAAAACGGAAGAAACTAGGACCAGTTGGTTTAAACGCATCAAGAAAGGAATTAATACCAAGACCTCGGAGAAAAAAGAAACACCCGAAGGCCTTTGGGTGAAATGCCCTGAATGTAATTTCATCTGCACCGTTACTGAGTTGAGTGAGAGCTTGTTTGTATGCCCCAAATGTGGTTTTCATCACCGCATTACCAGCAATGATTACTACGAGATATTGTTTGATAATAATGAATACACAGAGCTGTTTGAAAATATCCGCAGCAAGGACTACCTGGGCTTCACCGACCTGAAACCCTATAAAAAAAGACTCGAAGAGATATGGAGCAAAACCGACCTGAAAGATTCCATGCGGGTGGCGGTTGGCAAAGTGAACGGCTATGAAATTGTAATCGCCTGCATGGATTTTGAATTCATAGGAGGTTCTTTGGGAAGTGTGATGGGAGAAAAATTTTCCAGGGCGGTCGATTACTGTCTTCAGCATAAACTGCCTTATATGATAATAAGCAAAAGCGGTGGGGCAAGGATGATGGAAAGTGCTTTCTCTTTGATGCAACTCGCCAAAACAAGCGGCAAGCTCTCCCAACTCAGCGATGCAAAACTTCCATATATCTCTTTATTGACCGACCCTACTTTCGGAGGCATATCTGCCTCTTTTGGAATGCTTGGAGACTTAAATATTGCAGAGCCCGGAGCATTAATTGGATTTGCGGGTCCCAGGGTGATAAAAGAAACAATCAAAAAAGATCTGCCAGAAGGTTTTCAGCGAAGCGAATTCATCCTTGAGCATGGGTTTCTTGATTTTATTGTGCCAAGGAAAGAGTTAAAAGAGAAGCTTACAACACTACTCACACTTTTTAAAAATTAGTCTCAGCTGCTGTTACTTCTTTAAAGTTAATTTTACTTTTACTTCTGTTAATGGCTGAATTGAAAAACAGACAGGCTTCTTTTGAATACTTCATCGACTCCCGCTATGAAGCAGGCATGGTATTGCTTGGCACAGAAATAAAATCAATAAGGGAAGGAAAGGTCAGTTTCAATGACAGCTATTGCATCGTTCATAAGGGTGAAATATGGCTTAAGTCGCTTCATATCGCTGAATATTCTCATGGAACGGTAAACAACCATGAACCATTGAGAGACCGAAAACTATTGCTCCGGAAAAGAGAGATAAAAAAAATTGAGGCAAAGCTTAAGGAAAAGGGATATACTTTGATACCACTTCATATTTTCTTGAATGAAAAAAATCTGGCCAAAATTGAGATCGGACTTGCCAAAGGAAAAAAAATGCATGATAAGCGGGAAAGCATAAGACAGAAGGATGTGGAAAGAGAAATGAAACGATACCTGAAATAAGCTGTGTATAACTTCGTTTCAGACTGGAATAAGTTTTGCCGATATTACGTCCATGCGGAAAGCAATAGTCATATTTCTTACCCTGGCATCATTTCATTCTAATTCCCAATCTGTATTCGGTTATTGGTATGGCTATGCTAATGTCAAGATAAGTGGTTTAACAAATAACTATCTGATAGAACTGATACTGCAACCGGAAAAAAACTATGTAAAAGGTGTTTTAAACTATTTTTTAAAAAATACCTACCGGAGCTTACAGGTAAAAGGGAATTATTATGCTCCTGACAGACAACTGACACTGTATGATATTCCTGTTTCCTATCATGGTTCTATTCAAAATTTTGAAGTGGACTGCATGATGAACTTGCGGGCTACTTTACGGGTAGCGCAAGCTGGCTCGAACCTTCAAGGAAATTTTTTCAGCCTGCCTGATTATCGTTATACCTGTCCGGATATTGCTTTTAACCTGAAATTTAATGCTGACATCAGTAAAACAGATTCAGTACTTCAAGCCATCAGCGAATACAAAGAAACTTACCAGGTATGGCAGCCGTCCGTTGCAGATAGCGAAGTGGCGGTAAATGTGATCCCCAGTAAAGTCATCAATTATGTAACAGAAAGCGAGTTTACAAAAAGGAAAAATGTGATAGCACAGGAAATAGAAGTTGTGTCTGATAAATTAGGATTAGATGTTTATGATAACGGCGAAATTGACGGCGACATGATCTCTATCTTTTATAACAAACAGACCATTCTTTCTAACCAGGTACTTACTCACCGCTCCATTCATATAGATATTACACTCGACAGCCTGAAAGAATCTAATGAAATATCCATGTTTGCAGAAAACCTAGGTAGGATACCGCCCAATACTGCCCTGATGATCATCAATGACGGAAAAACGAAGTACGAGGTAAAACTTTCCAGCAGTCTGGAAAAGAATGCAACAATAAGAATTAAAAGAAAAAGATCATCAGTAAATTGATTCAATCAGAATAATTCCGGCTGGCTGCTTTCCTTTGACCTTACCCACTCCATTTCCGTTGATTTACTGTAATCCGCCAGTTTAGTACCAACGGTTTTCCAACCGGTCACTTCACCAATTTTTGCAATCTTAAGTTTACCTTTTCTTATTTGTGCACCCCTTCCCTGTTGCATTGCCAGAATTGGTTCATCATCAGTGGTCACAGCTTCCACATAATTGCCTTCCCCCTCTTTTATCACAAGAAATTTACTTTTAAGCGTTGTTGTTTCAATCTTAAATCGTTTTACCATAAACTGTTTCTTGTCAATATCTGCATAGACTATGGTCACAATTTTTCCGGGATTAAACTTTTCAATAAAGATCACTTTTTCAGAATCCAGTTTTTGGGTCAGCTCCTGGTCTGTTATTTCATAATTCCCGTCATTATATACAACAAGAATTTTATCATCAGCGTCAAATAAGCCGAGAATCTCTCCTTTCTCTTCCGTATTAAGCCTTCCAAACTGATCATCATACCAAAGCTTCTTTCCGGCAATTGTTGATACTCCGGCCTCTTTTAATCTAACCCCATCTGCTTTGATCGGGTATTTTGTCACGGTAATTCCCTTGCTTCCCCTCCCGGTAATTTCCAGATCGGCAAAATTGTATTCGAACTCTTTTTTATGCGCCTTACAGCCGGGTGTTAAAACAATTCTCACTATTTCTGCTTCACCATTTGGATTTACACTCAGGTAATGCACTTTGCTTTTCTCATGTTCTTTGGCAAGCCAGTATTCTTTATCCCTTGTTACACCGATCACATTAAATCGCTTGGCATAGCTCTTTCCGTTTGAGCCATCCATATAAATCATGTTATAAGTGGTACGTTCATCGTTTTTCTTAAACACAGCAACATGCATTACTCCCTTTCCGATAAAAACTTTATCTGACACTTTCACTACTTTCATTACTCCGTTTTTGCTGAAAGCAATAATATCATCCAGGTCTGAACATTCAAATAAAAAATCATCCTTCTTCAGGCCTGTTCCGATGAATCCCTCTTCACGGTTCACATAGAGGCGGGTATTGGCGATAGCCACCTGCTTTGCTTCAATTATCTCAAACTGCTTAATGTCAGTCTTTCTTTCCCTGTCTTTTCCATATTTTTTAAGCAGGTTTTCGTAGTAGGCTACGGCAAAATCAATCAGGTTAGCCAGATCGCTCTTCACTTGCTTTATTTCTACCTCCAGTCCTTTTATCTGCTCATTTAATTCATCAATATCAAGTTTATAAATTCTGCGAACAGGTTTTTCGGTCAGTTTAATAATATCTTCCGTTGTTATTGCCCTCTTTAACTGTTTTTTGAAAGGCACAAAAGCCTTATCAATAGCTTCCAGCACTTTCTCCCAGGTTTCATGTTTCTTCTCCAGCTCCTTAAATATTTTTTCTTCGAAAAATATTTTCTCCAAAGATGTATAATGCCACTTATCCTGCAGCTCGGCAAGCTTTATCTGTAATTCCTTTTCCAGTAACTCCTTTGTCTTGTCCACAGAGAGTTTCAGCAAATCCTGCACACCTAAGAATTGGGGTTTCTGACCCACGATCACACAGGCATTGGGAGAAATGGAAATTTCGCAGTCAGTGAATTTATACAATGCATCAATAGTAATATCAGGCGATATCCCCTGCGCCAGGTCGATCTGTATTTCCACTTCTGCAGCAGTATTATCAGTCACTTTTTTTATTCTGATCTTTCCCTGGTCGTTGGCCTTTACAATTGATTCCATCAATTGTGATGTAGTAACTCCATAAGGCACACTTTTTATGACCAGTGCTTTTTTGTCCGCTTCCTCAATGTGTGCCCTTACTTTCACTTTGCCGCCACGTTTACCCTGGTTATAATCCGCCACATCGATCATGCCTCCTGTCAGAAAATCGGGATACAGTTCAAATCTTTTCCCCCTCAGATATTTAACGGCAGCTTCAATCAGTTCACAAAAATTATGGGGAAGGATTTTTGTTGATAAACCCACTGCAATACCATCTGCTCCCTGCGCCAGCAGCAATGGAAATTTCATGGGCAAAGTGACCGGCTCATTCTTTCTGCCATCGTAACTCAACTGCCATTCGGTTGTTTTATTATTAAAAGCTACTTCCAGGGCAAATTTGCTCAACCTTGCTTCAATATACCTTGCAGCGGCAGCCTCATCTCCTGTCCTCACATCACCCCAGTTACCTTGCGTATCAATCAACAGGTCTTTCTGTCCCATATTAACCAACGCATCGCCTATACTTGCATCTCCATGCGGATGATATGTCATTGCCTGCCCGATGATGTTGGCCACTTTGTTGAAACGGCCATCATCCATTTCCTTCATCGCATGGAGGATACGGCGTTGTACTGGCTTCAGGCCGTCCTCGATTGCCGGCACAGCCCTTTCGAGAATTACATAAGATGCATAATCCAGAAACCATGTCTTGTACTGGCCGTGCAGTCCATTTTCATTATTCTGCACTTCAATTGCTTTGTTTTTTGCAGCACTCATAATCCTGATCGTAATTCTTTTTTTGCTTAAGCCTGGTTTTCTTCTCCGTTAAATGTTATTTCAGCTTGCTTCGTTTCAGGCTTTCTTACATCAAACTCTTTCCAGCCATTTGCCACCTCGCCCATCAGCTCTATTTTTCCTTCATTGATCAAATATTTCATCCGCCACATTAAAAACACATCGCCTGTTTTTATTTTCATACGGTGCAATGTGTTAGACAAAACTCTTGTTGCTTTCTGCCATTCAGGCGTAAGATTTTTCAAAATCTCTCCATCATAAAAATCTTCCTCTTTGCCAACAATCTTTTTACCCCCCTCTAATATCCTTACCATCGCACTTGCATCTGCTATTTTCCGCCATTCATCCGGATCGATCTCAAATTCGCTTAGTGTAACCGGCCTTGCCAGCTTTTTAGCTTTCAATACTTCTTTTGGAAGAATATCATGCACCGACCATGGATAGAACAACTGACCTTTCTCATTAATAAACGGAAGATTGTTCAGGTAAATGACCATAATCCTGCCCTGGTATTTTCTTAATTGCGGAATGAGCCAGTAATAACCTGTCACATCATGCTGATTCTGCCCCATCCATATCCAAGCCTGATCATCAGGGCTTGAGTCAAGAGTAGTTATAATGTCTCCAACAGTTTTTCTGTCATCAAAACTGCCTAATGCGTTGCTATATGGGGAGTCTTGTATTAAAGTTTTCCACCATTCCAGTCTTGCGTTCCATCCTTCTTTTGTATCCAGATGCTTTAGAGGGCCAACACCCCATTCATCTTTTATCTCAAAGATTTTTCCCTGCAAGCTTTCATCAAGCTTTATGGCTTCTTTAAGCAAGGCAACATCCGCATGCTGAAAAACAATATGTATCATTTCTGTTTTAATTAATATTCTACGGGGGCATCCATTTCCACTTTCAGGTTATCAATAATGAATTCCTGTCTTTCGGGTGTATTTTTTCCCATATAATATTCAAGCAATTGCTGAATATGATCTCCCTGTTCCAATCGCATTAACTGTTTACGCATATCGGGACCAATAAAACCGGCAAACTCATCCGGGCTTATTTCCCCCAAACCCTTAAACCTTGTTATCTCCGGTTTTCCCCCCAGCTTTTTGATTGCCGCCTGCTTTTCATTTTCATCGTAGCAATAAATCGTTTCCTGCTTGTTGCGAACCCTGAACAGGGGTGTTTCCAGCACATACACTTTCTCATGTTTCACCAGGTCAGGAAAGAACTGAAGAAAGAAAGTCATCAACAGCAAACGTATATGCATCCCATCCACATCGGCATCCGTAGCAATCACTACATTATTGTAACGAAGACCTTCTAACCCCTCTTCAATATTCAAAGCATGTTGTAACAGGTTGAATTCTTCATTTTCATAAACAATTTTTTTTGTGAGGCCAAAACAGTTCAATGGTTTGCCCCGTAAACTGAACACAGCCTGCGTCTCTACATTTCTTGCTTTGGTTATGGAACCGCTGGCGCTGTCTCCCTCGGTGATAAAAATGGTGCTTTCGTTTTGCTTCGCTACAAATTCTTCCCTACCCTTTGGCGGCGGCTCATCATCCATGTGGTAGCGACAGTCACGGAGTTTGCGGTTGTGCAAGTTGGCTTTCTTTGCCCTTTCATTCGCCAGCTTTTTAATACCGGCTATTTCTTTACGCTCTCTTTCACTTTGCTCAATCCTTTTTTTAAGCGACTCAGCCGTGGAGGGATTTTTGTGAAGAAAATTATCCAGCTCTCTGGCAAAAAAATCAGCAACGAACTGGCGCATGCTTGGGCCATCGGTATCAACATTTACAGAACCCAGCTTGGTTTTTGTTTGAGATTCAAATACAGGTTCCACCACCTTTACAGAAATGGCAGCTACAATACCTGTCCTTATATCCGATGCATCATAATCTTTTTTAAAGAAATCTCTTATTGTTTTTACATAACCCTCCCTGAATGCCTGCTGATGTGTGCCGCCCTGTGTGGTGTGCTGACCATTTACAAAACTGTAAATATCCTCACCATAATCGTTGTTGTGAGTGATGGCAACCTCAATATCATCACCTGTAAGATGAATAATGGGATATCTTATTTCGTCTTCATTCGTTTTGCGTTGCAGCAGATCAAGCAAGCCATTTCTGCTGACGAAGCTTTTTCCATTGAAAACAATTCTTAATCCAGCATTCAGAAAACAATAATTCCATATCTGGTTTTCCAGGAATTCCGGATGAAATTTGAAATTTTTAAACACAGAATCATCCGGAATAAAACTCACAATGGTTCCGTTTTCTTCCGCTGTTTTAGCTTCTTTGTATTCATTTATCAAAAATCCTTTTTCAAACTCAGCAGTTTTTTGCTTTCCATCCCGGATAGCTGTTACTTTAAAATAATTGCTCAATGCATTTACTGCCTTGGTACCTACACCATTCAGGCCGACAGACTTTTGAAATACTTTGCTGTCAAATTTTGCTCCTGTATTTACCTTGCTCACTACATCCACCACTTTCCCAAGAGGGATACCACGGCCATAATCCCTTATTATCACTGTTTTTTTATCTACAGTAAGCTCTACCACTTTGCCATGACCCATGGCAAATTCATCAATGCAGTTATCAATCACTTCTTTTACCAGTACATAAATACCATCATCAGGTGAAGAACCGTCCCCCAATTTTCCGATATACATACCCGGACGCAACCGGATATGCTCCTTCCAGTCGAGAGATTTTATGCTGTCCTCATCGTATGTAAACAGATTAGCGTTTCCCTTTTCTTTAACCATGTCTCACTTTGTTTTTCAGAGATATTTTCCATTGTAATAAATCACCATTTCCGATTCGGGCAAATATACCAAAACAGGCATAGTGGATTAAGGCGGTAGTTATTAACAGGTGGGGAAAAGAAGCGGATTAACAGCAATTTTTTAATTGACGAATCTCTTATTGCAATATGACCCCACTCAGCTTAATCCAGGAATTCAAAATCTAATTTTACTACACAACTGAGAGTCATGAAAAAGCTATTCATCATGCCGATGCTGGTATTGATTATTTCCTGCCAGCCAAGCAAGATTACCCAGACATGAACGGCAAAAGATGCAACTCCAAAAAAGTATAATAAAATCCTGGTGTTGGGTGTATTGACAGATAATGACAACGAACTGCAGGTAAAAATGGAGGATCCCCTGACAGGAGATTTAAGAGATCTTGGCTATAATGTATTTGCCGCCAATAAGATCTTTCCACCAGGCACTTTTGCAAAAGAAGATACAGCCAAAGCACAAACAGCAATTGAAGGAAAGGGATTTGACGGCATTCTTACTGTTGTATTAGTTGATAAAACAAAAGACCGTTATTATGTTTCCGGCAAAGTAACTGAATACAACACTTATTATGACAGGTTTGGTCGCTATGACAGGTATTATACTATCGTTTCTTAAAGAATTAATACTCCCGGTTATTATGGCGAAGAAGCCAAATATGTATGGGAAAGTAATTTTTATGATCTCAGCAGCAAGAAAATGATCTATTCGTCGAGGACAAAGTCATTTGATTATACTTCTAAAAATACCCTGGCACATACTTATGGTCAACTAATGGCTGAAAGCCTAGTGAATAAAAAGATTCTGATCAAACCAGAAAAAGCAGAAACAGAATAGCCTGACGGTAAATACGGACAAGGTTTGAAATCCTGATTGATTTTCGTTGGTTCATTTCATTCGTGAGTGAAAAAAATTGCAGAAAAACATTACTTTAGTACATCACGAAAATTTATCTATGAAAAGAAATATCCTCCTCGCAGTAACCTGTATTATTTATTTCACAGCTTTCCCCCAGCGAACTACTGAAAACGACGGTGACTGGAGTAAACAGTTTCTTGTTTTAAGGAATACTGCAGAAGCGGACTTGATGATCCGGGTAGGCGATATTGATAACCTCGGTTTTGGTTTCGCTGAAGATTTTAATTATCCGGCCACACTTCTTCTGAAGGTACTCCCTCTTTGAATTGTGAGCTTTTATTGAAAAGAGTAAGAAGCTGCAAGGACTACCTGATAAGCAAGGGAATTGATGATGGCCGCATTACTATAAAAGGATTTGGTCCCGATGCTGATTGCTTCCAATGATACAGAAGCCAACAGGGCAAAGGACCGGAGAGTGGAAATGAAGATCACAAAACTGTGAACCTTATGGCCGCTTATAACTGCAAACAATTCACCAAACGGGTTCCTGTTAGCGCCCCACCTAAAGCTATTTATGATGCTTGGACAACACAGCAGGGATTGGAAAGCTGATTCCTTCGTTTGGCAATTTTTACTGGCCCCGAAGGATCGATAAGATCAAAAATTGACCATGCTAAAACTGGCGATATCTATACATGACTTTGGTATGGATATGACGACTCTGTTGTTGAGGAACAAAAAGTTCTTTCAGCCAACGGATGGGATGAATTCAAATTCAATTTCTCCGGTGGCTGCATCGTTACAGTTTCCATCAAACCCGAAGAAGGTAAAACGATTTGCGAACTGGTTCAACAAATACCGATGGAAGATGAAACTGAGCAACAATACTTTTACATGGAGTGTGACAAAGGCTGGACTTTTTATCTGACCAATTTGAAGTCTGTATTGGAAGGAGGCCTTGACATGAGGAATAAAAATCTCAATATCCAGCAGGTCATCAATGCCTGAAAAAAAAGGCTTTTCCTCCCCTAATTTTTCAAAGAAAAAATTTTAGTATTTTTTTTAAAACATTGAAAATCAGGGTATTCTAATTCTGAACCGAATGCAGAAAATAATTGACTGAAATTTCACAGTTCAGGAACTTACCAAACCCTTAATTTTGTTTCATACTCTTAACTCATCAAATTCCTCCATTACCTTCTATTTTGTTACTTGAATTCTGACTTGCTGAACAGTTGAACTTTATTGTTGAAAAATTAAAGAAGGAGGTGTATTATGTATTCGTATGATCTGCTGGAAGCCGGTTGTTATTATCTGGTAAAAGAAAAAGAAGATTCGCCCATCACACTCATCAAAGTAGCTGTGGAATCAGACCATTGCCTGTTCATTCAGCGGTTTGATGACCCCACTGAAACGGAATGGAAAAAGAAAAAGGATGCCCTGCATGAAATTATTGAATGCCTGAGCGATGATGCAGTAAAAGCCTGGGAAGAACAATACAAAAAAAGCGAAGGCGCCTACTATGAAGACGATGATGACGATGATTGAACACTCATCCTGTTTATAAAAAAGGCTGGTATAAAAAACCAGCCTTCTTATTTTACTTTAGATAATTAATCAGAATACCTGCCAGCGGCGAAGTTCCATTTTAGCCTGTACTACACTTGCCGCATTAAGTGCCTCGAATTTTATTAGTCCGATACCTCTTGCATAATAACTCTTGCCATAATAATCTATGGAATTTGTAATGTCTTGCCAATTACCGGGACTCACTTCCATTTCAATTCTCTCTTCAACTACAATTACATTCTGATAAGTAACCGTTGCCGGTGTACCAGATGTAGTAATTGTGATGGGCACATCTTTTTGTCCGGTAGGTATTTTATAACTAAACCTCAGTGTAAAAGGATTACCATTGGCTGTTCCGGACCAGCCACCTGTTGGGGGTGATTTCCACGGAGTATTTACAGCTGCAGCTGATTGAAGCATGGTATATTCAACCCATAAGGGATTATCATAACCTATCCAGCTTCCGAAATCAAACCACTCAAAATAATCTGTTCCGCTTCTACGGAAATATCCACCTGAATCAAGACCTGTTCCATCATTACTCATAAATATGGTAAAGGTGTTCCCGGCCGCAGTTAATGTATTTGAAGTGGCAGTTCTATACAATGAGTCTGTAGGCGCATCATCCCATTCATAACTCCAGTTGCTGTTCGCAGTTCTAGGGTAGTAATCATTAGGGAGTACATAAATTGTAAATGTGCAGCTTGGCGAACCATTTACTGAAACGCTAATTGCGTTATTACCAGAAGTTGTTGGAGAACCACTTCCTGTCAAAGTAATTGTTTGTGGTCCCAGTGCAAGTGTGCCACTGCCAGAGAAGGTCATTCCATTTACAGCGGTTGTAGTTACATTATATGAGCCAGCTGTCGTTACGGTTACGTTTAATGTAACTGTATTAGAGGCGCCTAAGGCTGTTCCAACAATATATACACCACTAACTACTGGAGAAGTACAGTTTCCGGGACTTCCGTTTAATGTACAAACTGCCGGACCGCCAACAGTAATTGTAAAGCTGCAATTGGAAGATCCGGCTGTAACAGCGATTACATTTGCCCCTGCAGTAGTTGGTGTTCCGCTTCCTGTAAGAGTAATTGTCTGATTACCCAATGCAAGAGTACCCGACCCTGTAAAAGTCATTCCGTTGACAGCTGTCGTTGTTATGTTATAAGAACCGGCCGTAGTTATATTTACATTAAGAACAACTGTATTGGATGCACCTAAAGCCGTACCCACAGTGTATGTTCCATTTATGGTAGGAGTAGTACAGGAACCGGGACTGCCGACTAATGTAAATACCGCAGGGCCTCCTCCTCCAGTCACATTAATTGTAAAGCTGCAATTAGAAGATCCTGCTGTAACCGGGATGACATTTGCACCACTTGTTGTTGGTGTTCCGCTTCCAGTTAAAGTAATAGTCTGTGGTCCTACTGCAAGTGTTCCGGTACCTGAAAAAGTCATACCGTTTACTGCAGTTGTTGTTACATTATATGAACCCGCAGTAGTTACATTTACATTAAGAACAACTCTATTGGATGCACCTAAAGCCGTACCCACTGTATACGGTCCGTTGATGGTAGGTGTGGAGCAGGAGCCCGGACTACCTGCCAAAGTGAAAACCGCTGCCCCCGTTCCTGCAGGCAATACCGTTACAGCAATATCACATACGGTTGTATCAAAGGTTACTACAAAGTTGTCGACACCTGCCGCAAAGGGTGTACCGCTACTGCGAAGTGTAACATTGTTAAGGCCTGTTGTGGTAAAAACCCCCGTTGTTCTGAAAAAGTATCCGTTTACGGTATCAGTATAAATTGTATAGGAACCTGCTCTTGCCACATCCACCTGCACCGTAATAGTATTGGTGGCAGGCACCAGCGGCGTAGTGGCTAAATAAATGCCATTTACCGTCTGGGGCAAACAGTCGCCCAAAGTATTATCCTTCAGGCTTCCTTTGGCAGGAGTATTGGGTGATTCAAAACTCAACTCCTTCTGACAGGCAAAAGCAATAACTAGCAAGGCTGCCAGAAAGATGATCAGCTGTTTTTTCATAAAAGGGGAATTAATTTAACGATAAAAATAAGATTATTTTGGATACAATTTGCTTAGTATTAACGCCAGATTTTACCCAAATCATATCTGTTTAAAGCCTTAAACTGTATTTTTGAAACTTAAAATAAGTCAATGAAAAATGGTTGTTTTGGTTTACTGCTCTTCTTAAACATTTCCTGCCACTCCCAGCAAGATTCAAGCCGAACCCTGAAGACTGATAAGTTTGAAAAAGCTATCAGCAAAGCAAATGTCCAGGTCCTGGATGTAAGAACTCCCGCCGAATACAGGTCGGGTCATATCAAAAACAGCTTGCAGGCTGACTGGAATAATAAGGCAGAGTTTAATGACCGCATCCAGTATGTGGATAAAAACAGGCCGGTGTATGTGTATTGCCTTGCGGGGGCTCGAAGCTCAGCTGCATCAAGCTGGATGCGGCAGAATGGTTTTACTGAAGTGTATGAATTGCAGGGCGGGATCAATGCATGGAAAAAGGATGGGGAAAAACTTGACGATGAGAATGATGAACCCCAGATGACCGTTGAACAATACTGGTCAAAGATCCCTGCGGATAAAACCGTGCTGGTGGATTTTGGCGCTGCCTGGTGTCCACCCTGTGTGAAAATGACTCCTGTGATCGGTGAACTGAAAAAGAGCAAAGACCTCAATTTTCGTTTAGTAAAAATTGATGCCGGTATTCATACAGATGTAATGAATGCTTTGAACATCGAACCTATACCGGTCTTTATCGTTTACAAAAACGGAAAAGAGACCTGGCGGAAACAAGGCATTGTAAGCAAAGAAGAACTCATCAGCCAGTTAAAATAAAATCCATCCCCTCATTTTAGTTTATAATGAAAAAATTTTTACTCTTTTGTTTGGGTTTATTAATATTTCATTTATCAATTGCACAGACGCCTTCAGTAGAAGTGCTGACCAGCGGAACCAAAACCAGTATCCGTGGATTATGTGTGGTTAACGATAATATTATCTGGGTAAGCGGCAGCAATGGCACCGTAGGTAAAAGCAATAATGGGGGCAAAAAATGGAAATGGTTCACCGTAAAAGGATTTGAAAAAACGGACTTCCGGGATATTGAAGCTTTTGATGCAAGCACTGCCATTATCATGGGCATTGCCGAACCTGCTTATATTTTAAAAACAATTGATGGAGGTGAGACATGGAAAGTGGTGTATGAAAATAAGACCAAAGGAATGTTTTTGGATGCAATGGAATTCTGGAATGAACAGGCGGGTATTGTGGTCGGCGATCCCATCAACGGAAGGTTTTTTATTACAAGAACATTTGACGGAGGCTCCAGCTGGCAGGATATTCCGTTCGACAAAAGACCGGTTGCTGAAAGCGGCGAAGCCTGCTTTGCTGCCAGCGGCACCAACGTCCGTACATTGGACAGGGATGAAGCTGTTTTTGTAAGCGGAGGATTGAAGTCAAGATTGTACAAAAGAGATGATATGATCCCCATTCCTATTATTCAGGGAAAAGAAACCACCGGCTCCAATTCTGTTTCGGTTTGGGATCACAACAAAAGAAAGGGTGGCAAAAGAATGATCGTTGTTGGAGGTGATTTTAATGTCGATTCATCACAGGAAAAAAATTGTGCGATCACCAATGACGGAGGTAAAAGCTGGGAGAAACCCAATACTCCCCCGCATGGCTACCGTAGTTGTGTGGAGTTTGTTTCAGACTCGGATGTTTTTAGTTGCGGACTTACCGGCGTTGATTACTCACCCAATGGTGGCAAAGACTGGAACTGGATCAGCAAAGAAGGGTTTCATGTGTGCCGTATTGCTAAAAAAGGAACATCCATTTTTCTTGCAGGTGGAAATGGAAAGATCGGAAAGATTGTGTGGAAATAGATTCAAAGATGTTAGTCATACCGGGCTTGACCCGGTATCATTCCCAGATAAATAAAAGACTCTGGCTCAAGGCCGGAGTGACATATCTTAAAGCCCAGGTGTATCAGAAATCACAAATTCTCCAGCAACTCTATTACACTCGGTCTCTTCCTGTAATCCTTCTCAAAAAAACGGTAAGTGACCGTTTGCTCCTTATCAATAATATAAACAGCAGGGATGGGAAGGTATTTTCCGTTGGAGCCATTGTTCTTTTCAATATCCAGCCCTGCATTCCGGTATCGGGTCAATGTATTTTCAGGCACTTTAAATTCCACATCATATGCCTTCATGATCTTTAAATCTTCGTCATATAAGATGGAGTATTCGGCTTTTGTTTTTTCAACCGTCTTGTTGATATTTTCCGGTTGTTCGGGGCTTACAGCTACCAATATTGCTCCCTTATCTTTGATCAGTTGCAGTGAATCCTGCAGTCTTGAAAGCTCTTTATTGCAATAAGGGCACCATTGGCCCCGGTAAAAAACAAGCACCACCTTTCCTTTCCTCAACAGATCTTTTAAACGCATCTCAGTTCCGTTCTGATCCTTTGCTTTGAAATCCGGTGCCTTTGAATCTATGAACAATCCTTCCGGGGCTTCCTGTGCAAAAGTGGGAGGGGCAATGAGCAAAGCAATAAAAAGTCTGAACATCTTCATCATATCTGAATTTGAAATCAAAATTATCATGCTTTGTTTTAACCAATAGTCATAAATCCGACCTTAACACAAAATTTTTTTCCCCTATTTTTGCCGCCAATCAATTATTATAAAACTCCTATGTCAAGTAAAAGTCACCGCGAACTATATTTTGCGAAATTATTGCTTGGTTTTGCAGCTATTATATCCAGCATTCTGGTCATTTTCTATGCAATATTTGAATTAGGTAAAGACAGTGACTGGTATTTCTGGGCAATCTTTGCAGCATTCCTGATGTGCAGTGGTATTTATATTGTGCTGTATGCCTTTGTACACAAAATAAAATCAGATTTAAGCCGCCGGCAGAAAAAACAGGATGCACAGAAAAGCATTAGTAGTACTGATTACTGATCAGTCAATCTCTTTGCTGAACATAAAAAAAATCCGGCATAACCAGACTGTTTCTAAAGTCTCCCCTTCAGGGAAGATTTAGAGGGGCTCAGTTCTCCAAACTCCGAAAATCCACAGGCACCAGCTTACTTACTCCCGGCTCCTGCATCGTCACTCCATATATGACATCCACGGTACTCATGGTCATTTTATTATGGGTAACGATAATGAATTGTGAGTTCTCACTGAACTGCCTTATCATATTGGTGAACTTACTTACGTTGGCGTCATCAAGCGGAGCGTCCACCTCATCCAGAATACAGAATGGTGCAGGCTTTATTAGGTAAATAGCAAACAGTAGTGCTGTTGCTGTCAATGTTCTTTCGCCACCACTTAATTGTGTTAAAGAGGTAGGACGTTTCCCTTTAGGTTTGGCTATAACATCAATTCCACTTTCAGCCAGGTTCTCCGGATTTTCCAATATTAAATCACATTGATCATCTGCTGTAAATAGAGTTTGAAATACTTTCTGGAAATTATCCCTCACCCTGTGGAAGGTTTCCAAAAACTTCTGGTTGGCGGTCAGTTCTACTTCTTCAATGGTCTTCAGCAAACTTTCTTTTGCATTTACCAGATCGGTCTTTTGCTCCACGATAAAATCATAACGCTTCTTCATCTCAGTAAAGGCTTCAATGGCCGTGGGATTCACTTCGCCAAGATTTTCCAAACGCTTTTTCATCCTGTCGGCTTTCTCCTGCAGTTCTTCCACAGGTACTTTTCCTGTTCTTGCTTCGCCCAAAATGTTTTCAATATTAATCCTGAATTCCACATCCAGTCTTTCTTTCATCCCGGCCAATTGCAGTTTCAGTTCATTCAGTTTGTCCTTCATATCGGCCAGCATATGTTCTACCTGCTCTTTGTCTTTTGCCTTATGGCGTATCTCACTTTCTTTTTCACTGAGCTGGTTGCGGAAATTATAATAGGCCTGGTCGGCTTCATTTAGTTTTCTTTCTTCTTCTTCCTTATCCTTCATCATCTGCAGTAAAGCTTCTTCCAGTTCTTTCAGCGATTGAGCCGATTGCTCAATATTATTAGCCGTTTCACTTAACTGTACTGTATTGCTTTCAACCTGCTGCTTCAGATCATTCAACTGGTTATTCTTGAAATCCAGTTCCTGCTTCAATGCATTGATCTTGCTTTGTTGCTTCGTTACATTCAGGTTGAATTCATTGTACTGACGGGTGGCTTCGTTGTAATTCGTCTCTGTTACTTTAAATGCTTCATCTGCCTCGGCCAGTTTTGCAGCGTTTACCTGCAGTTGCTGATTGAAATCAGCCAACTGGTTTCTCACTCGGCCTACAGAATCATGCGTCTGCTGCATCTGCAGGCTCAGTTCTTCCAGCCGGTGCTGGCTGCCTATACGCATGTAATGAAGATTTTCCAGTTTGTTGTGCAAGGAAAAGACTTCATTGGTCAGTTGCTGAATTTCTTTTTCTGTATCACGGATGGTTGTCTCCCTTAAATCTTCATTGAAAGCAATCACTTCATTGTGCCTCGCCTGTATATCGGCCCTCAATAATTCTACCACAGCCGGCTGTGCCGTAATTTCTTCCTGTAATTTTTCCAGGTTCTTTGCCCGCCCTATTTTCTTTCCTTCAATCAAACCAACACTGCCGCCGGTGAGAGAATATTTTCCTTTTACATATTTGCCGTTCTTTTCAATGATCACATGGCCTTCATCTGAGTTCAGCACATCTATTGTTTCAGCAATAAAGACATTATTCAGTAAATGCTCCGCCAGTTTTCTGTACTTCTTATCCACTTCCACCACACTCATGGCCGGTATAGCTCCCGGTATGGAATGGAAATGAATGCCGCCTGTCCTGTTTATTTTATCCAGCAAAAAGAAATTAGCCTTTCCCTTCTTGTTTTCATCCAGCAATCTTACCGCCTGCATGCCTTCCTGCAGGTCGTTCACAATATAATAACCAAGATATGGCTCCAGCACATTTTCCAATGCGGTCCTGTATTCTTCTTTTACATAAATAACGTCAGAAAGAATGGGAGAATGATGATTCCAGCCTGTATTGTTGTGCAGAAACTTTACACTGTCAGGATAACCTTCCATTGAATCAATCATGCTCTTCAGCAGATCATGTTCGTTTTTCTTCGCATCTAATTTCCTGTTTTCATCCGCCAGGTTATTGCGAAGGCCATCCAGGATGGCCTGTGTCTGCAAAATCTGTTCTTTGGTGTACTCCTGGTGTTGCTGTAATTGCTCCAGGTCTACTTTCTTTATCGCCAGTTCTTTTTCTTTCAGCATCCTGTCCTGGTCAAGGTGCTGGCGCTGCTGCTCCCGCAATCTTCTCTCCTCTTCTATCTGTGTTATCATCCGCTGCAGGTTCTGCACCGATGTATCGGCTACTGCTACTTTCTTTTCCGCATCAAACTGGCTGCGCTGTATCTGCTGCTGTTCATTGCGAAGGCTATCCAGCACTTTTCTTTTTTCATCCAGAAAAATTCTTTTGGTATCCACTTCATGCCGCAATTCATCCAATTGCCGATTCAGGCTTTCCAGCACTTTTACTTCTTCCTCTGTCTGTAATTGTGTGAAAGCAACGCTTTCTTCAATTCCTTTTTGCTGGCCTTCGGCTTTCTGCAAAAATTCTTTCAGGCTGTTCTCTTTTTCTTTCAGATGCTCCAGCCGTTGGGCTGAGAGATTTTTATCGTTCTCTTTGCTCCGCACTGCTTCCAGCAGGTCATTGAAAGCATGCTGCATGGCCTGCAGTTCTTTTTCCTTTTCAATAAACCTTAGTTTCTCCTGTTCCAATGCCGCTTCGTCATTCGCTATCTCCGCTTCCAGTTTTATCCTCTTATCAGTTTCTATTTCCTGTTGCCCATTCAGTTCTTTATAAGAAAGATTGAAACCTTCCAGGGCCGCTTTGGCCAGTTCAATGCTCACTTCACGGTAATCCTTCTTTATCTCATGATATTTCTCCGCTTTCTTCGCCTGGCTTTCCAGTGTTTTCAACTGGTTGTTTATCTCAAACAGCAGGTCTTCAATACGGGCAAGGTCCTGATCTGTTGCATCCAGTTTCAGTTTCGCTTCTTTCTTTCTTGTTTTGTAAATGGAAATGCCTGCGGCCTGTTCCAGCATACGGCGACGGCTGCCTTCTTTATCTTTGATCAGATCATCCACCATTGCCAATTCAATAATGGCATAACTGTCAGTACTGATGCCCGTATCAAGAAAAAGATTTTGTATATCCTTCAGCCGGCACTGCACATCATTCAGGCGGTATTCGCTTTCGCCGCTTTTATAAAATTTCCTGGTGATGGTAACCTCGCTGAATTCAGTAGGCAGGAGGTTTTTTGTATTCTCAAATGTCAGACTCACTTCAGCAAGGCCGGAGCCGCTGCGTGTCTTGGAACCATTGAACACAAGACTCTCAAGGTTCTCACTGCGAAGATGACTGATCTTTTGTTCACCGATGACCCAACGGATGCTGTCAACAATATTACTCTTACCGCAACCGTTTGGGCCCACGATGCCAGTTATATTGTCATCAAAGTTGACGGTAGTATTATCAGCAAAACTTTTGAATCCTTTGATTTTTAAGCTCTTTAATCTCACAGTTACAATTTATTTATGGTGGCTATTTCGCATAAAATGCTTCGTAGTTCAATGGGCGAATTTACGGGAATAAAGGGCTTTTTAGTACTGGCTTTCAGGGTTTTCCACAATATTTAAGAGAATGTGGAGAAGTGCCGCATTATATAATTATCCTGTACGACCGGGGTTTTCTTTGGCAAGCTTACTTTGATTTGTCAATTTGTCGAGCATCCTTTGAACTGACTTGTTCCTAAAACTTTTCACTCGAAACTCAAAAGAATTGTATTTGCCATTAATCTTAATAATATATCTCCGGCTTGTTAAATAAAAAATATGAACAACTATCAGTACAAATAACAACACAATAAGAGCCATATCTTCCCGAAAAATATCCCACAAGCAAAATGTGTGTCAATACCTAATCTTCTTAGAAATTGCCTGTCGTCATAATAATTTTTGATCTTATTAAATATAATTAATACCGTAATCGAAATAAAATACCACAAGAGGAAACCATAAGCGCCAATTGATCTATTTTTTAATTCATACGATTCAAAATCTTCCAGCATTACTTGCTCTCTTTTTCCTTCAGATTCACAAATTATTCTGTGCGAAGTAAGTCTTACCAAATTATTGGATGAAGCCATTAACCAGTTCGCAACAGACAAAAAAAATGCCCTTATCATTATCATTCATAAAGAACAGACTATCTTGTCAAAACTGTTTATCAAAAGCCACACCAAGAAACTTGCTTATGAAAGCAGTATACCGATCCTAGCCCTTCATGAATAAATGATTAACGCTTGACAGCAAGAGAATTAATAGCTACCTTTGCTGCAAGCCATATGAATTACAGATCAATAAAAAAAGAATGCATACATACATTTGCCGAGCAATCGCTTCCGGCCAATTTTTACATTTCTGATTAATTATCAGCTATCTTCCTTCCTTACTTACCTGCCCATTTTTACCGGTATAACCGGCTACCAGACTAAGGATTTTTATATGAAGAACATAAAACTGATTGAAGTGCCATCTGAAATAGGCGCTGGTACACGGGGTGCCAGCCTGGGCATTGAAGCAATAAAAATTGCGGCATTGGATTTCATGAGCAATTTCTTTATCCATTTTCCATCAGAAAAAATTCAGACGGAGAACAAATTGCTGTATGAGCCTATTGAATCCCCGTATGCAAAAAGAATAAAAGGCATCGCCGCCATTTATGACAAAGTGAGTAAGGCAATAAGTGATTCAATAAAAAATAATTTTTTTCCCGTTGTATTAAGTGGTGATCATAGTACAGCCGGAGCCACCATCGCAGGCATAAAAATGGCGAAACCAAAAAGCAAACTCGGTGTTATATGGATAGATGCTCACGCCGACCTGCACACCCCCTACACTACCCCATCAGGCAATGTGCATGGAATGCCGGTGGCTGTTACTATTAACAAAGACAATGAAGACTGCGCCGTGCATGATGTGGATGAGGATACTGCTAAATGGTGGAACCACTTAAAAAGTATTGGCAGGATTGTTCCAAAAGTATTGCCGGAAGATGTTGTCTTTATTTCTCTGAGAGATTATGAAAAAGAAGAACGTTACCTGATTGAAAAATATGCCATGAAGGTGATTACCACCAAGGAGGTGAGAAATAACGGAGCCGAGAATGTGGTACGAGCCGTGCTGCGTTACCTTGCTGATTGCACCGATATCTATGTTTCCTTTGATGTGGATAGTCTTGATTCTTCCATATCCAAAGGAACCGGCACACCTGTGGGAAATGGTTTAAAAGAAAGGGAAGCAGAAGACCTCATCAGCAAATTCATGCAAAACAGGAAGGTATGTTGTTTTGAAGTAACGGAAGTAAATCCAACACTGGATAAAGAAAACCTGATGGCGGAAATTGCCTTTAATATTCTCCAACGAAGTGTAAATGTCCTCATGATGAACTGATCAGCTAAAGGTTTTTTGCAAACCTTCCTGAAATGAAACAGGCTGATACCCTAATTCAATTTTTGCTTTTTCAATATTAAATCCTGTTTTTAAGGGGCGCTTAGCTAGCTGGGAAAAATTTGCAGCTGTAACTTCTTTTATCAATGTTCTATCCAGCCCGAGATAATCTGCAGTTCGGCAGGCCATATCAAATGGCGATAGAACATCCATTCCGCCGATATGATATACACCTGTGGCCTTTTTCTCTATAACTAAAGCAATGCCTTTGGCAAGATCCTCAACATAGGTCGGGGTTCGTATCTGATCACTTACCACTTTATACTCCTCTCCTTTTTCAAGTTTCTTTTTTACTAAAGTCAATATATTATCTTTTGCAGAATGTGGTTTGTCATAAACAAGTATCGTTCTCACAATAGCCCAATCATATTCATATTCCTTTATCGCTTCTTCAGCTTCCAGCTTGGTTTTACCATAAAAATTTACAGGGGCAGCCTGATCTTCTTCTTTATACATCCCTTTATTGCCATCAAAAATGAAATCGGTGGAAATGAAAACAAAAAAACATTTTTGGTCAGCCGCATTCAATAGCAGGTTTAAAGTTCCTTCTACATTTACATGGTATGCCTGCCATTGGTGCTGTTCACATTCATCCACTTTGCTCATGGCCCCAGCATGAATAACTGCTCGGGGTTGAAATTTTAGAAAGACATCATGTACAGCAAAAGGATCGGTGAAATCCATTGACACATACTCAAACCCCTTGTGTCCCAGATAAGGCAACCTACAATCGCCCCTTCCAGTTGCAATTAATTCATATCCTTTCTCCAATAATTGCTGGACGAGATAATATCCTAAAAAACCATTAGCGCCTGTAAGCAACACCTTCATTGTTCAAAGTTATAGTTATTGAAATAAAAAATCCTGTTCCGGATGTGCGGAACAGGATTTCCTCAATATTTTTATCAGCAGTTTATTTATTCAGTTCATCAACAAGCAGGATCAGGTCACTTTCGTTTTTGAGGTTCAGCCCTTTGTTTTTTGTTATCTCATCAGCCTTTGCCGCCATTGATGGTAATGCATCAGTAATGGCGCCCTTACCTGCTTTTATTTTTTTTATTCCACCACCCGGCACATATATATAAAGTTGCTGTGTAGTTACAATCTCGCTGCGGCTGTAATCGCCCAGTATTGCTGCATCCTCTATTTTCTGGGAAAGAAATTTTATCAGATGAAGTGTCGGGGCGTAAGACAAAACCTGGTAAACCGCTGTGGGAGGACGATTATCAATCTCCGGGTAGCCCTGTTTGAATATAAAATGTTTATAGTGCCGGCGCCGGCGGGTTCATCGTAAGAAACAAGATCAAAGGATTCGAGTTTCAGTTCATCGCCATCCCGCTGCACCATGATGACATTATTAAAGATGTTGAACTTAACGGGAACGTTTGAAACGGTCTGAAAGGCATGCCGAGATTATACATCACAAAACTCCAGATATCAGTAGCCTCGTCAATAACCTTGCTGGTAGGCTTACCCGCTCCATGGCCCGCATTTACATCAATGCGGATAAGAACCGGATTCGCTCCGGCATGACACTCCTGCAGCCGGGAAGCAAACTTGAATGAGTGTGCAGGAACCACCCTGTCATCATGATCGGCAGTTGTAACCAGTGTGGCCGGATAACTTAGTCCTGGTTTCAGATTATGATAAGGAGAATATTTGTATAAATACGGGAACTGGCTGGCCGAATCCGCATTGCCATATTCCACTGCCCAGCCCCAGCCTACGGTGAACTTATGAAAGCGCAGCATATCCATCACTCCTACAGCCGGTAATGCCACTTTGAAAAGATCGGGCCGCTGTGTCATGGCTGCACCTACAAGTAAACCTCCGTTGCTGCCGCCGCGGATGGCGATCTTCTGGCTGTTGGTATATTTTTCTTTGATAAGATATTCGGCTGCGCCGATAAAATCATCAAATACGTTTTGTTTGTTTTCCAGCATTCCGGCTTTATGCCATTTCTCGCCGTATTCGCTTCCGCCCCGCAACGTAACGGACACATAAATACCTCCCTGCTCCATGAAGAACGCATTGCTGGTGCTGAAAGAAGGAGTGATGGGAATATTAAATCCGCCGTAGCCATAAATCAACACCGGGTTTTCCCCGTTGCGAAGCAACCCTTTTTTATAGGTAAGAAACATCGGCACCCTGGTTCCGTCTTTGCTGGTAAAGAAAACCTGCTCCGTTACCAGGTCATCCGTTTTAATCTTCACCTCTGTTTTCCGGAAAAGAATGGATTGGCCGGTGGCTACATTGTACCTGTAAATAGAAGGGGGTGTATTGAATGAAGAAAAGCTGTAAAAAAATTCTTTATGCTGTTTTTCCCCGCCAAGCCCGCCGGAAGTACCGATACCCGGCAGTTTTACTTCACGGACAAGTTTGCCATCATAGGTGTACTGATACACTTTTGTGGAGGCGTCTTTCAGATAACTGGCAAATAAATAACCCCCGCCGGTGCTTACAAGCTGCAGCGCTTCCTCTTTTTCAGGAATAATAGTTTTCCAGTTTGCTTTCTCCGGATGTTTCGGGTCAATCAATACAACACGGTAATTGGGGGCATCATCATTGGTTTGTACAATCAGTTTGCTGCCATGGTTATCCACCACATTGGGCTCGGTGGAGAAACCGGGTATCAACAATTCAAATTTCTTCTGCCTGGGGTCCTTTTTGTCCCAGTACCATATTTCTCCGCCGCTCGTACCTTCTGATACATTCAGCAGCAGGAAACGGCCGTCCTCGGTAAGTCCGGCTCCGTGATAACGCAGGGGATGTTCTTTGTCTTCATATATCAACACATCCTTTGACTGATTGGTCCCCAACTTATGGTAAAAAACTTTATGATACTGGTTTTGCTTGCTCAGTTTCGATTTCTCATCGGGTTTATCATAAGCGCTGTAATAAAAACCATCGTCGCCATTCCAGTCGGCGCCGCCGAACTTTGTCCATTCAATTTTATCAGCCATTTTCTTTTTTGTAAGGGATTCCATCACAAATATTTCCTCCCAGTCGCTGCCGGCCACCGCAACTGAATAAGCAAAATATTTCCCGGTTTTACTGAAACGGGTGCTTCCCAGTGCAGCGATACCTTCCTTGTTCAGTTTGTTGGGGTTTAAAAATTCTTCAGGCTTTCCAGTCAGTGCTTTCTGGCGGTACATTACCGATTGGTTTTGCAAACCGTCATTTTTAAAAAAGTAATAATATTGTGCTTTTTTAAAAGGCGAAGAATAACGGGGATAGTTCCAGAGTTCTTCAAGCCTCTTTTTTATTTTCTCCCTGTAAGGAATAGTAGCGAGGTAATCAAAAGTAACTTTATTCTGCGCCGTCACCCAATCTTTGGTTTCCCCGCTGTTGTCATCTTCGAGCCAGCGGTAAGGATCGGCTACTTTGGTTCCGTTGTAATCATCCACCACATCGCCCTTTTTGGTTTCGGGATAAACCAGTTGCGACTGCAGCAACAAGGAAAAAGAGAATAATAAAAAAAGGAAAAAGATTTTTTTCATAACCGGTAATTTTAAGCAACTAAGATAAGCCAACAGCAATACAAAACACTTCTTTTATCCGGAAGGTTTCTGCGCCGGATAAATGAGGAGCAGATTACCGTTGAGGTTCACCGGATGCCGGGTGGGTAATAATTTTTTTGCAGAATAAAAGATTATGCGGAATAAATGGTTTTTGCTTATTTAATTTTTCGGGGAAGAAATTCTTTATAGAACCCGGGTATTTAATTCCCCGGCAACGATTGCAATTTAATAATATGTGTTTAAAATACACACCCGGAAATAAAACTGTATTTTTAGCCGCTTGATATGAAGATGGAAAAAGTATCAAAATTAGGTGTGCTTACCTCCGGGGGTGATTCCCCCGGAATGAATGCAGCCATCCGGGCAGTGGTACGCACCGGTATTTATCATGGGTTGGAAGTATATGGCATCATGCGGGGCTACCAGGGTTTGATTGAAGATGATATTGTAAAAATGGAGTCCCGTTCGGTGGCTAATATTATTCAGCGGGGCGGCACCATCCTTAAAACAGCCCGCTGCAAGGAGTTTTTTGATTATGAAGGGAGAAAAAAAGGATATGATAACCTGAAACGCAGAGGCATCAACGGGCTTGTGATTATTGGCGGCGATGGCTCATTCCGCGGCGCTGTGCAGTTCAGCAGGGAGTTTGATATCCCCTGTATCGGTATTGCCGGCACGATAGATAAAGATATTCTCGGCACAGATTTTACCATTGGTTTTGATACGGCCGTCAATACCGCCGTCGAAGCGATAGATAAAGTGAGAGATACTATGGATGCACATGACCGCATTTTCATCATTGAAGTGATGGGTCGTGATGCTGGCTATATTGCTCTGCACAGCGGTATTGCAACAGGTGCTGAAAACATCCTGATACCAGAACGAAAAACGGAAATTGAAGATATAGTAAAATCGCTGCTCGAAAAAGAGAGAAGAAAAAAACTGGTAAACCTAATCGTTGTAGCTGAAGGTGATGATTTTGGCGGGGCTGAAGAGGTACACAAAATACTGAAGGAAAAACTGCCGATGGCTGAAATAAGGGTATGTATCCTTGGTCACATTCAAAGAGGAGGAGCCCCAAGTTGCATTGACAGGCTTATCGCAAGCCGCATGGGCTACCATGCTGTGGAGTGCTTGCTGGAGGGAAAGCACAATGTCTTTGTCGGAATTCAGAATAACAGGATGCATTACATACCTCTGGAGAATGCAGTAAAAAGCAAAGGAAAGATCAGCGAAGAGTGGTTGAAGGTTGTAAAAATTCTTGCTTCTTGATTTTTTAGTTGATCCAAACCGTTGACAAAAAATAAAACTCAGTAATGGCAGCAAAACATGCTTCGAAATATTATCATGAATCAATGGACCGGGATGCCGGCGTTGAACACATAAATCATCGCACAAAGATGGTTGCTACAGTAGGCCCGGCATCTGATACGTATGAAAAATTACTTGAACTGGTAAGGGCCGGAGTTAATGTTTTCCGGCTCAATTTTTCTCATGGCATTCATGAAGACAAGGCAAAGATCATCGGGCATATCCGAAAAATAAACAAGACCGAACCTTTCAATATCGCTATTATCGGCGATCTGCAGGGACCCAAGCTGCGTGTAGGAGATATTGAAGGCGGAGAAATTGAGATCAAAACCGGCGACATACTCACATTCACCAACGAAAATGTGATCGGGAACAAAGAAAGGATCTACGTATCCTATCCAGACCTGCATGATGATGTGAAAGTTGACGATACCATTATGATTGATGACGGAAAGCTGGAAGTGAAAGTGAAGAAGATACTTAAGAATAATGATGTGCAGGTAGAAGTAACCCTGGGTGGTATGCTTTCTTCCAAAAAAGGAATTAATCTCCCCGACACTAAAATCTCTTTACCAGCGCTGACTAAGAAAGATCTGGAAGACCTGGAGTTTATTATCGAACAAAAACTAGATTGGGTCGCCCTGTCATTTGTTCGCAGTGTAAAAGACATAGAAATACTCCGAAAAAAATTAGAACAGAAGGATAGTAAAACAAAAATTATTGCAAAAATAGAAAAGCCTGAAGCCCTGGACAACCTTCGTGATATCATCCTGGAATCAGACGCAGTAATGATTGCCAGAGGTGATCTTGGGGTGGAATTACCTGTCGAGAAAGTTCCGCTCCTGCAGAAACAGATCATACGCAAATGTCTTCACCGGGCAAAGCCTGTGATCGTTGCCACGCAAATGATGGAAAGCATGATCGAATTCAACAAACCCAACCGCAGTGAAATAACGGATGTTGCCAATGCAGTACTGGAAGGCGCCGATGCAGTGATGCTGAGTGGAGAAACTGCGACCGGAAATCATCCGATCCTGGTTGTTGAAACGATGTGTAAGATCATCAGGGAAGTAGAGGCAACAGACTATCATTACAACAGGGAAGATGAATTGGCCCCTCAATCTCACTCACCTTCATTCTTGAGTGATGCCATTTGTTATAATGCCTGCAAACTTGCCAAAGATGTAAATGCCAATGCGCTGATAGGAATGACTCAAAGTGGCTATACCGGATTTATGCTGAGCAGCTATCGTCCAAAAGCTCCGCTATATGTATTTACGAAAGAAAAATCATTGGTTAATCAACTGAGCCTTAGCTGGGGTGTAAGAGCCTTTTATTATGATGAAGAAGAAAGCCTTGATAATATCATCTTCGATCAGATAGATTTCCTGAAAGAAAGAAAATTTCTTAAAAGCGGTGACGTGGTTGTGAATACAGGAAGCACACCGGTTGATATGCATTTACCTACCAATGTGCTCAAAATAACAACAGTTGAATAGCTAATTTACTCCCCCCAAATCGCAAGTACGATTCCTGCCAGTACACAGCCCCCCACATTATAACCTGCATTGATGAAATGAAGTGCCCATGGCCTTTTTTCGTACAAGTAAGATATACAAATTGAGGTGGCAGAAAAACAAACCCCGGCCACTAACCCAACTTTTGCCCCCGACATCCAGGAAGAAACTCCTACCCTGCTCAGGAATATAGCAATGCCAAGGCTGGCGACTATCATTAAAACAAGCGAGGCAAGCATAGTCGGGCAATTTACATTAACACCCGAAACCTTGATCCATGCATTTTTAAAAATAAACCTGTACCAGACTGCTCCGAGTATAAAATAGGCAACACCTGCTAAAATAATTTGTAGCCACGGAAGGTTGGAAAAAACATCAGTACCCATAAATATTGATTTTGGTTATTACAAGCGTAACAAATATTTTTTGGATGTAGCAAAATAATTATTCACAGCTTCCTGATCCTGATATTACGGAAACAGACCTCATTGCCGTGATCCTGCAAGCCAATATGTCCTTTCCTGAAAACCCCGAACCCGGGCATATTGCGAAATTTACTGTTGGCTACCATTTTCTTCCAACTGTCATCCCATAACATGGTAGATATTACATTCTCTCCATTCAGGTAAAGGTCAAGTTTGCCATCCACACACTTAATTTCAGCAAGATTCCATTCTCCATAGGACTTTACCGTTTCTTTTGAACAGAATATCAGATCGTACAGATCACCGGCCCTGTGTTTTATTATTTTGGCATCCGGGTGCCCGTTATTATCCAATACCTGCATTTCGGGTCCGGTCTCCCAGCACCAGTTGTATTTGCTCTTATCTTCATGAATATAAAAAATGATCCCGCTGTTTCCGTCTTTGGCGATCTTCCATTCCAATTTCAGATCAAAATTTTCAAACTCCTCATCCGTTATAATATCTCCCCCATCTTTTATCTGCCAGTTTTCTTTAATGGTAGTATCCAGGTATAAATACCCATCCTTTACTTTCCAAGCGGAACCCACTTTATCTCCTCCATATTTATGCCATCCTTTGGTTGTTCTCCCGTCAAATAAAAGTTTCCAACCACTACCCTTTTCTTCGCCTGTCAGCTTATTATTGCCATCGGCAGTTTGTTTCGTTGGGTTGCAGGAGCAGATCAAAATCATTACAGCAACTCTTATAAAATATTTTTGCATCATGATTATTTTTTCAGCAATAAAATATATTTCACCATCGCCTCCGCATCTTCCTGCGAAACAGCCGGGTGTGGCGTCATATACATTTCGCCCCAGTTGCCTTTCCCGCCGCTGATTATTTTTTTAGCGAGATATGAAACAACTGTATCAGAGGTGCCTGCATATTTATTAGCAACATCACGATATGCCGGGCCCGTTACTGCCTCATCTACTTTATGACAGGTAAGGCAATCGCTTTTGGCAATCAGGGCAAGTCCTTTCTCATAGTCAGGATTGGAAGAAAGGTCATCCGCTTTTGTTTCACTTTTTTCTGCAGCGGGTTGCTTATCCGCTTCCTTTTTTTCACCGTCGCCGCAGGAAATTAGAAAAGCTGCGGCAATCACTGCTAAAAATGTTTTTTTCATTAATCGTTTTGTTTTTGTTTCAAAATGCAATTTTACAAATACTATTCAAGCCCGAGTAATTTCCGGTTTGCTTTTTCATCTGTTCCGCTTGAAGCGAAATCATCAAATGCCCTTTCTGTAACCCGGATGATGTGCTTGCCGATAAATTCGGCTCCTTCTTTAGCGCCATCTTCTGCATTTTTGATGCAGCATTCCCATTCCATCACCGCCCAGCCGGTATAATCATACTGCGCCAGCTTGCTGAAAATGGTTTTAAAATCAACCTGTCCGTCTCCGGGGCTGCGGTAGCGGCCCGCCCTGTTAGCCCAGCTTTGGTAACCGCCGAATGTTCCCTGTCTGCCGGTTTTGTTAAACTCTGCATCCTTTACATGAAATGCTTTTATCTTTTCATGATAAAAATCTATGTACTGGATGTAGTCTAATTGCTGCAATACAAAATGCGAGGGATCGTACAGCAAACAAGCTCTCGGATGATTATTTACTTCCTTCAAAAACATTTCATAGGTAACGCCGTCAAACAAATCCTCACCGGGATGTATTTCATAGCAAACATCCACGCCGCATTCGTCAAAATAATCCAGGATGGGAAGCCACCTTTTTGCCAATTCTTTAAATCCTTCTTCCACCAGTCCGGCTGGCCGCTGCGGCCAGGGATGAAATGTGTGCCATAATAATGCGCCGCTGAAGGTGGGATGCGCATTCAATCCTAAATTCTGTGATGCTTTGGCGCCATATTTTACCTGCTGTACAGCCCATTCCATTCTTGCTTTGGAATTTCCTTTTACTTCTGCAGGAGCAAAGCCGTCAAACAATGCATCATAAGCAGGATGTACAGCCACCAATTGTCCCTGTAAGTGAGTAGAGAGTTCTGATATTTCAAGTCCGCAATCATAAACGATACCCTTTATCTCATCAGCATAGGTTTTACTTTCGGCCGCTTTCTTTAAATCAATGCAGCGACTGTCCCAGGTAGGAATCTGCACGGCTTTATAACCCAGCGTTTCTGCCCATAAACAAATTGATTTCAGGTTATCAAAAGGAGATTTATCGCCCATGAACTGGGCTAAAAAAATTCCGGGGCCTTTGATTGTTTTCATACCCTAAATCCCTGAAGGGACTTTGTAACCCTAAAGTGTAGTACACCCCAAAGTTGGTTAGTTAATAATTTCATTTTGTTTCAATGATAAATCCCTGAAGGGACTTTGTAACCCTAAAGTGTAATTCACCTTAAAGTTGGTTAATTAATTATTGTTTCATTAAAGAGGAGACTATACAGGTTATTTTCTGAATAACGCTATCAACATTTTGTAAAACCTCCTTATTAGTGAA
>Ga0233425_10000492_pt1 | contig 102208 bp, 105 predicted proteins | sample Watercolumn_Towu_2_FD_181712 | JGI IMG/M metagenome (GOLD analysis project Ga0233425, IMG submission 181712) | Freshwater microbial communities from Lake Towuti, South Sulawesi, Indonesia - Watercolumn_Towuti2014_140_MG | ecosystem: Environmental > Aquatic > Freshwater > Lake | place...
ACTGGTTTGAACTGGCGCTTGCGGAGGATAGGGTCTTCGGCCCTGCATCGTCGCTCACCGAGACGCTCGGCAACCTCGGGAACGTCTGCGCCATGCTGGGAGCGCTTGACGAGGCGGACCGATATTACCGGGAAGTCCTGGCCGTCCAGCGTGCTAAACCGGACCCGCGGACCATCGGGCAGACCCTGGTGAACCTGGGCAATATCCAGGCCGAGGCAGGCCATCCGGAGCAGGCACGGCCCTACTACCTCGAAGCCTTGGACATGCTCGCGCCGCTCCAGGACCATCGGGCGCTCGGCCTCCTCTATGCGAACCTCGGGCTCCAGGAAGCGGCCGGCCAGCGCCATGAAGAAGCGATCGCCGCCTTCAAACAAGCCCTGGACTCCCATCGCATTGTGGGGGACGAAGACGGGCTGGCCGTGACCTACAGTCAACTGGGAAAGACCTTTCTGGCGGCAGGCCGGGACGATCAGGCCGAGCAATGCTTCAACAACGCCTCGGAACATTTCATCAAGCTGGGAAATGAGCCGGGCGAAGCCGCGGTGCTGCGCCTCCTGGCTTCGCTCTACGAACGACGAGGCGATCGGCTCTCGGCCGTTCGATGCCTGGAGCGGGTGGTCCTGGTGAACAGCCGGTATCGGCTGGCACAGGCGGCGGAGGATGAAACTCGCTTGACAGTCCTGCGGCGAGTCCGATTGGAGCGGTAATCGCTGTGGATGGCCGCCAAGACTTAATGCTATGATGCCGCGCGATCGGAGAGGGACCAGGGTACGAGCATGGACATTGACGCATTCCGCCAGATGGTGACCAAAAGTCCGAAGGGATTCTTGGGACGCTACGGGCTGGGCAATAAGCTGCTGCAGGAAGGCGGCGACCTCTCCGAGGCCGCCGAGCATTTACAGATCGCCGTTCAATTGGATCCGACTCATGTTGCCTCCCACCTGGCCCTGGGCCGTGCCCTCGTCAAGCTCGGACGGAAGGAAGAAGCCAGGCCGGTCTTACAAGCCGGGATCGACGCCGCTCAGTCCGGCCGATCCTCCGGCGGGGTGGATCTGGTCCCGGAACTGCGGACTCTGCTCCAGACGCTCGGATAGTCCCTCCGCATGCCGCTGATCTGGTGCTCCATCTCAGGCCATGGGTTCGGGCATGCCGCGCAAACGGTCCCGGTGCTCAACGAACTCGGAACCCGCATCTCCGGCCTCAAAGCCCTGCTCCGTACCATGGTGCCCAGGCGGTTTTTTGAAGAACGCCTTGCGATCGAGTGGGAGGTCAGTCCCCAGCCACAGGATATCGGCTGCGTGCAGGATAACCCGCTCCGGATCGACCGTGGTGCAACCTGGGCCGAGACGCAGCGATTTCACGAACGATGGGAAGTCAGGATCGAAGAAGAAGTCCGCGCCATTCGAGCCGGATCGCCCGCCCTGTTGTTGTCGAATATTTCTCATCTGGCCGTCGAAGCCGGAGCCAGGGCCGGCCTGCCGACCATTGCGATGTCCAGCCTGTCCTGGGACCAGATTCTGGAGCCGCTTATGACGCCTGGCGATACTCAGCAGGCGGGGGTGATCCAACAGATCCGACAAGCATACGGCCATGCGGACCTGTTGATGCGGCTTATTCCCAGCATGTCCTTTCCCGCGTTCCCCAAGCAAACCGACCTCTCCCCTATCGTCAGACCCTTGGTCCCTGAGCGTGCCCGGCTCATCGCCACATTAGGGGCTCAGCCGGAGGAGTGCCTGGTGCTGGTGGGGTTCGGGGGCATCGCCATGAACCATCTTCCGCTGAGCCGGCTCGAAGCCTTTCAGGGCTACCGGTTTATTGTCAGCGATGCAATTCAGACCCCCTCAGCCCGCGTGAGCCCGGCGGCATCGCTTCCCCTCCACTTTGGCTCGCTCATGGCCTCCGCCGACGTGATCGTCACCAAGCCCGGCTACAATATGACGGTGGAGGCCGTCGTCATGGGGAAACCCACCCTCTATGTCAGGCGGCATGACTTTGCGGAAGAAGAGTGCCTCGTGCAGTTTCTTCACCGATATGGGCGCGCGCTGCACTTGTCCGCGCAGGAGTTCGAGACCGGACAGTGGGGCGAGTCGCTTGCGAGGGTGCGGGCGTTGCCCGCTCCGCCAGAGGCCCCGCCTGCGCCGACCGGAGCGGCCGAAGCCGCAAATCTCCTGGCGCGATACTTCTGAATAGGCGCGAGATACGAGGCAGGGGCTAAGGACAAGCCGCAAGCTTTCCTCTGCGAGTCATTGCGGCTCTTCCTTTCGATGCTTCTAGTGGATGACGTCCGCGATCCCATGAGGGCAGCGGCGCTGTACCGCCTTAGCAGTGGGGTGCCTCTTCTGCTCCCACTACGGAGCGCTGGCATCGCCGGATGTATGGGGTGCGGCAGGTGCGGGCCGCCCGGCCCAACCCACTCGCAATACAATGAGGGACGCCGCGTGTCCGACAGCCCCAATGGCCGGCAATACCTGCTGGGAAGCCTGTCCCTCCAGCAGCAACTGAGTCAGGGCCACGAAATAGCCGAGGAGAAAACCGTTATTCTCATGGAAGAACAGCGACTTGACCGAAGAAAATGCCACCCTTGCCTGCCGGAAGAAATAGCCGCTATAGCAGGCCGTCACGAAAATGAAGAGGAGATAGAAGGGAAGCCAACCTAGATCGTAGGGGTACTGTCGGAGCACGAGGCCCTGGGCATAATAGGCGCCCAGTCCGGTGACGACCATCCAGACCTCAATGCCCTTGGCACGTACGAACAAGCCCGCCAGTGAGCCCAACAGCCAGACACCAATGGTCGTGTAAGTCGACCAGACCGGCATCCGCCATATCCCCCGACCTTTTGGCCCAAGTCGCCAAGGGCAGCCAACCAACCGCCTCGCCGTGAAGAGATTGTTTGCCACCGACTGCTCTTGACAGTTCTTCCCGAGACGGATACAAGAGCCAGGCTTCCAATGAACCAAGCGCAACAAGACAGTCGGACCATCTAATGGCGGCAGAACAACCGAGGATGTCGTGTGGATGGGCAAGGGGACAGGGCGGATTGCCGGACAGGCGTGGCATGCCGGATGGCTCTGCCTCTGCCTTCTCGCTTGTCCCAACCCAGCTGCGGCGCTGGAGAAATACGGACGCCCCCTCCCTGCCATCGGCGAAGTGCAGGAAGAAGGGGTCGCCCATCCTGAAGAACATGAAGACCATTGGGTGCGCGGCTACCTGCTCTCGTCCGTCCTTGTCGATAACCCCACCTTTGCCGCCCGGCCGGACAATACCGGCTTAGCCGGGCTCCGGTACATGGTCCACGTGGAAACGGACCTCTACAAGGAATACCTCCAGTTCTACACGGATCAGAATTTCTTCTCGGACCGCAAAAAAGGCTGGATCACCCTGACGGAATGGGACCAGACCTACGCTTTTACCGGATCCTGGAACAACTGGGGCTGGCGGGTGCAGTACGAGCGGGACGCGCCGCTGGACCGGAGCGGCACCAAACAGAGCTATGGGGACACGCTGCTGACCTACCGCATGGCCGAGGCGAACCAGTGGTCCTGGTGGCGCTCGGTCTTCCCCAAGCAAAATATCACCGCCTATGTCGGCGCGGGTTGGCTCTTCTACAATCAAAGCTACTTCGCGCGCCCAGACAACACTGGTCGCGCCCTCTACCGGTACGTCGCCCATACGGACATCGACCTCTACCGCAACCTGGTCGTGCTGTTCGTGGACACGAATTTCTTCACGGATCGGACCAGCGGCCATGCGCTCCGGCCCTCCGAGCTGGATTGGATCACCGGCCTCGCCTTGCGCTGGAAGGATGCGGAGATCAGCCTCTATCACGAGCAGGACACACCGCTCGACCGCGCCGGATTGGTGCAGCGCTACACGGCCATCCAACTTCGCGTCGAATTTGAATTCTTCCGTCGCTAGCCACATGATTCATGAGGGCTTCTCCGTACGGAGTGGCTGTGTTAAGATACCGCGCCTGCGGACTGTGTGAGAGTGCGACGCATATGAGTTTTATCGCCGCCAAAGACCTGGAATATATGCAGCTGGCGTTGGAGCAGGCCAGACTGGCTCCGGCGCTCGGCGAAGTGCCGATCGCCGCCGTGTTGGTGCTCGATGGGCAGGTGCTGGCACAGGTCCACAATTTCCGAGAGGTCTGGCAGGACCCGACCGCTCATGCGGAAGTCGTGGCCATCCGGCAGGCCGCCACCAAGCTTGGAAGTTGGCGACTGACCGGCACCACCATGTATGTCACGGTCGAGCCCTGTTCCATGTGCGCCGGCGCCATCATCCAGTCCCGCGTCTCCCGACTGGTCTTCGGCACGAAGGATCCCAAAGCCGGCGCCTGCGGGTCCGTCTTCAACCTGCCGGATGAGCGGCGCCTGAACCATCGCGTGCAGGTCGTGGGCGGGGTCTTGGAACGGGAAAGCCAGGAGTTGATGCAGGCGTTCTTTCGCGGCCTGCGCGACGGGGTGAGCGAACGAGCAAGTATGTGAATAGTCAATGGTGAACGGTTAAAACGGACATCGTTCTTAAATCGCTCACCATTCACCGTTCACTTCTTGAGAGACGGAGAGGTGCGAGAGTGGCCGAATCGGGCAGTCTCGAAAACTGCTGTCTGGGCAACTGGACCGTGGGTTCGAATCCCACCCTCTCCGCCATATTTGGCGCGACAGAAGCCGTCGGTTTACCAGCCAACGGGCAGTGGCGCGCTAACCCATCCCTTCCTGCAGCGGCAGACCATCACCATGAGAAGGCGTCGCGAAGCGCGACTTCTATCTGATCCCGAGCTTGCTTGGCAGAAGCATGCCGCGCTCAGCGGCAATCCGCAGCGAATCTCACTTCGCTTCCGGGCGTGCTGTCAGCCTCGGACGCTCGCTTGCAGCTTGGCGATCAGCTCCGTTCGGGCTTGTTCGCCCAAGGGCTTGGGTTGGTGGGGATGGCCCCAGACCGCTTCGAGCGGCGCCGGATCGTCGGCCAGCCTGGGGACGACGTGCCAGTGGATATGCGGGAGTTGATTCCCCAGGAGCCCGTAGTTGATTTTTACCGGATAGAACTCTTCCGCCAGCACTTGAGCGACGGCGGTCACCTCCTCGATCACTTGGCTGCGTTCTTCCCTGGTCAGCTCATACAACTCCCTCGCATGTCGTTTGAGGACCAGCACGGTCCAACCGGGAAAGAACTGGTCCTCAAACAGATAAGCCACGGTCAGGCCAAGATCGGCGATCCGATGATTTTGTGGAGGCCAGCGACCGTCACAGGCTTTGCATGTCAGGCTGCGTTCAGTCATGCCTTGCCTCCATGGCCCGAGCCGCCAAGGCTTTACGGACCGCCACCATGGCCAGGGTGTCCCGTTCGCAATATTGCAACAACGCGTCCCGCAATCGTTCCTTCTCCACCCAATCGGTTTCTTCGAAGACCATCTGCTGGTAGGCCCGCGCGGCCGTGCCCCCTTCCCTGATCTCCAAATCCGCATAGCTCAGGTCCGGCACCAAGGCCGGCAGGACGGACTTGATCGAAAAGGAACCGGCAAACGCGGGATGGTAATAATGCGCTTTGACGATCGTGAGCAAGTCCCACAAACGGGCCATGGCCTGCGTGAGATCGGCCCGCAGCGACGGCAGGGCGTCGGCCAATCGCTGCAGCACAGTCCGTTCATAGTCGGAATAGACGCAAATACTGCCTTCTCGTCCGAGGGATTCGAGCAAGGTGACCGCAAACTCTTCACGCGGATCGTCGGGATCGCGGCAGAGATAGGCCTCGTGCCTGACCTGCCCCCCTTCCATCTCGATGTGATTGGACCATTGCGTCGGGATGGTCTGATAGGGCCTGGTCATCGGAAATTTGGGAATGGCGGGCATGAAGGTTTCAAAGTCGAGGTGATGGACGGGAAAGCGGACGGACGAAAGCGCGTCGGTCAGGCGCGCATCGACCCATTCGACATCGTCTTTGACGCGGCGCTGCAAGGAGGTGAGCTTGACGTCAGGCGGAATGGCATCAATGGTCTCGACGCCCTGACGGGCCAACCGCTCGACCGTCTGCGCGTTCCCCGGCAAGTGATAAATCCAGCGGGCCGGCTTCTCTTTCGTGCAATGGTCCCAGAACGGACAGTCATAGGGCTGGTGGCAGTGACTGCCCGGCTCGATGGCGGGCGGGAGCGGCGCCTGCAGCATGGTTTTCATCCGGGCCAGGCGCGGAGCGACGTCCGGTTCCAGCGCGGCGACCTGCGCGGAGAGGTCCTGCAGGGAAAACAACTGCGTCACATCCAGAGGACCTCCCGGATAGACATACTGCGTGTTGATGTGCATGAGCCATGTGCCGTCGAGTGAAAGGCCGGCTCTCCGCAAGACATGGGCCTGAATCGCCAGATCGCTGATATGGACGTCCTTCGTCCGGCTCGAGGATTTCACCTCGATGAGGCGCCAGGCGTCCGGGCCGCCGGAAGCCGACGCGACCCGTTCGAGGATATCCACGCGGACCAGGACCCGGTCATATTCCAGGGCCCCTTCGAATATCGCCGACACCGCCGGGTCGGCGAGCAAGGCGGCGGTCTGGCGCAGCGCCTCCGTCGGATGGCGATGGTCGGCCGTCACCAGGACGCCGCCGGGGAAACGCCGGCGGGCCAGTTCGCCCACTTCCGTGCCCATGTCCAGAATCGCCTGGGTCTGTTCATCGGGAGCGCTGGCCAACGTCGGCGCATGGATCTCCAGGTAGAGCCGCTTCTGACATTGCAACCCGGAGAGGTATTTCGATTTGGAGAGCCGGAATATTCCCGGAGAGGCCTGGGGCATTGGGTCTGGGAGGATGGCCATGGTCGCTTGCCGCAGAGTGCAACGTCCTCAACTTGACGGAGATGGTTTGAGATCGCAGTTCAAGGATGGCCTGGTGTCCCTCCCCGGCCCTTTGGACACCTGAATACGCCCGACCCCTTTGACATTGGCGCAGAGATCGCCGAGACCGGGCGCGATCAGCCGGAAGGGTCCGCCTTTTTGTTCCGGAAGCGGGGCGCCGCCCAACTCGTAGATCAAGATCCCGTGCTCCACCGCCTGGGGAATGGTCAGGCAAGCGGCAAACTTGCCGTCCAGGGAATGGAATGTGACATGGTCGGCGCCGATGGCCATGGCCGGCACTTCGAGCAAGCCCTTGACCCGCACGCCCTTCCCCTTGAACCCTGACGCAAGCTGGCTCACATCCGGTACGTGATGTTTGGCCGGAAGCTTGGCGATGGCATCCAGGCCGAGCTGGATCGGTTGAATGACGTCTCCGTCGATCCTGAGGATGCCCGGCCCGCTCCGTTCGCGCTCCGTGATCACCTTGATCGTCGCCGTGAGGGCTTCATTCAAAGGGACCGGAATACCCAACTCATGCCCCAGTTTGACGATATGGCCGTTGAGCGTGTCGATCTCCGTCGGCCGGCCCGCCTTCCAATCGTCGTACATGGAGGTGTGGATGTCTCTGATCTCCTGGGACCAGCGCACCACCTTGTCGGCGATATCCTCGCTCAACGGGACTTTCAGCGTGGCCGCCACCGCCGCTACCTCTCCGACAATCTGGCGGATCACCGGCAGCATTTCCGGATGATCCAAGGCTTTCGCGATCCGATCGTCGATCAGGACCGTCAGGGGATTGAAGACGCAGTTCCAGCACATCTTCTCCCACTTGGCGCGACGGATGTCGTCCACCAGGTGACAGGGAAGGCTGGCCTGCTTGAACAACTCGGCGATCGCCAGAACCCTCGGACTCTTGTGCCCCATCAGCTCGCCGACGGACACAGCCCCGCGCTTGTAATGTTCGATCACGCCCGGCTCGACGATTTTGGAATAGATGAACGCCACCCCGCCCACGACGCAATCCCGCTTGAGTCGGCTCAGAAGGCGATCCTCCACATCCACGCCGTTCTGCAGCGTCAGCAGGACCGTTCGCTCGGTCAGGACCGGCTCGAGCTGATCCAGCGTGGCATCCAAATCGTAGGCCTTGACGGCCAGGATGATGAGATCTGGCGCCGGCAACTCGCGGGGATCGGAGGCGCAGGGAGGCCGGACGGTGAAAGTCCCGGAAGCACTGCGGATCGTCAGACCGTTTGCCTGAACGGCCCGCAAAGTGCGCGGCCGCAGCAGGAACGAAACGTTGGAATTCTGTTTGGCCAGATGGGCCCCGAAAAAGCCGCCGACGGATCCGGCTCCGACAACCATGATCTGTTGCATCGCGCAGCCTCAGTTTCTCACGTTGAAAAGTCAGAAAGTCATCAAGCCAAGCCTTCAGATTTGACGACTTGAGAGACTTGACAGACTTTCCGACTCTTCAATAATTCTAACGCAGTACTATAGCACGCGCCTTGCGAGGGGCAAAGTCGCTATAATAGCCCCCATGTCGCCATCGACCGCCATTCGTGAAGCCAAGTCCAGGCTCGCCCGCGCCCGTTCCGTCACCGTGCTTACCGGCGCCGGTATCTCAGCCGACAGCGGCATTCCGACGTTCCGCGGCGCCGACGGACTCTGGCGCAATTTCCGGGCCGAGGACTTGGCCACGCCGGAAGCCTTTGCCAGCGATCCTCGCCTGGTCTGGGAATGGTACAACTGGCGGCGGGAACTGATCGCGACCAAGCAGCCGAACACGGGGCATCGGGCGTTGGTGGAGCTGGAACAAAGACACGAACGGTTCCTGCTGATCACGCAGAACGTGGACGGTCTGCACCGAGCCGCAGGATCGAACCAGCTGCTGGAGATTCACGGCAATATTTGGAAGGTCCGCTGCACTGTCTGCAAGCAGGTCGAGGAGAACCGGGAGGTGCCGATTGTCATCCCGCCCCACTGCCGGGCTTGCCAGGGTCTGGTCCGGCCGCATATCGTCTGGTTCGGCGAAGCGCTGGAGGAAGATGCCTTGGACCGAAGCATGGGGGCCGTCGCCTCCTGCGACGTCATGCTGATCATCGGCACCTCGGGGGTCGTGAACCCGGCCGCCTCGTTCGCGGGCATCGCCAAAGCCGCTGGCGCCTGCGTGCTCGAGATCAACCTGGAGGAGCAGCCCCGGTCGGCTATGGTGGACCTTATGATCGGTGGCAGGGCCGCTGAAACCGTCCCGCTCCTGCTGTAGCCCGGCCTACAAGCCGGCGATTGCCCCTGGCAACTCATCCAACCCCTTGATCGTCGCCTGCCCCTGATGGCCCCCCTCGCGGTCCAAGAGCAGCCCCGTTAGACGGGCCGCGCGGGCCCCTTCCAAGTCGTCTTTCAGGCTATCCCCGACATGGATCGCCTCTTCCGCATCCACGGCATGCTTGTCGAGGGCCAGGCGAAAGATTTTCGGGGCCGGCTTGGCCGCGCGCGACAGACTGGAGATCGTGACGGTGTCGAACAGATCGGTCAGGCCCAGCCCTTTGAGGACGGTAAAGAGCCTGGTGTCGAAGTTGGAAATGATGCCGAGTTCAAACCCCTGCTCCTTCAGGCTTTGCAACGTGGCCAGGGTATCCGGATAGAGCGCCCAATGCTGGGGGCCGGCGAAGGCTTCGTAGACCCGGTCGAAATAGTCGTCGAAACCCTCGAACATCCCCACCCGGTAGAACACATTGTGGACGATGTCGAACCACCAGAGCCGCTCACATTGTTTCAATTCGACCGGATCGCTCACGGCAAAGAGCGGTGGCGGGGCATCACGGAACGCGCGCTTGAAGGCTTCATCGACGGCCTGCGTGAGTTCGGGTGTCCGGCGTACGCCAAACGGCTCAGCGTGGGACAGGTACACCTCGGCTACCGAGCCCCTGACGTGAAACAGGGTGCCGGCGGCATCGAAAAACACGACTTTGATTCGACTCACAGGCTCATCCTTGTGTAGCGCAACCCTTGTGGTGCAGGCAGTGTACCGATCCGATTGAAACGAAGTCAAAATCTCCTGGAATGGCCGGTTTCTTGACAAGCGGGAAGCCCTCTGTTAGCTTGCCAATACTCCAATAAAATTAGGAGTTGCGGTGCCTACACGACTGCTGCTGGTTGACGCAGATCCCGCAGTGCAGCGGCTAGTCGAGCAAACCACCCTGTCACTGGGTCTGGATGTCGTCTGCTTTAAGGACGCCGTGACGGCGCTGGACGCGATCGGACGGCTCAAGCCTTCGTTGGTGATTGCGGACTACCGGCTGAGCGGCGCCACCTTCATCTCGTTCTGTGAGCGGCTGGCAGGAATGGAACTCGCGCCCTCCCCGCCGATCATGGCGCTGGTCAGTCCCGGAGACCAGTTCGACGAAGCGGAGCTGCGCTTTCTCGAGGTCAAATCGTTCGTCCAGAAACCTCCCCTGCCGGACACCCTGCTCCAAGCCATCCGGCACTTGTGCGCCGAGCTCGGCCTGAAACTGGCTCATCCCAAAGAACGCGAGGCGGCACGGTCCGATCAGGCAACGCCATCGGGATCGGCGGAGCTGGCTGAATTGATCGCCCGTGAAGTCGGCCAGCAACTGCCGCGACTGCTGCAAGCCGAGTTGCCGAGTCAGATTGCCCGGGCCTATCCGCGTGAAGACATGACGTTGATCGCCATGGAAGCGGTGCAGCAAGCCTTGCCGGACATCTCCCACCAGCTGATCGCGGACCTCAAACCCATGATTCAGGAACGCGCGACCGAGATCACGGAGCGGCTGGTGCAGGAACTGATCGAGAAGCGCTTGGCTGAGCGGCCGCTCGGCGGCACGAGCCAAGGGACCTGAAGAGCGGAGCGCCGCTCGCAAGGTGAGATGGCGGGCGGACAACCGACAGAAGACTGAGAACCGTGGGATTCCGACTCTGCCCGAATGAGCCCTAACGCTTCGTGCGCTTCGCCCGCCTGGCTTTGGCCAATCCCTTGACCCGCTTGATGTTCTTGCGGTGCTTCTTCCGAACCTTCCGATCTTTCTCGCGTCCGCGTGCCATAGACCACGATCTCCCGGTTAACCGCAAGCGTCCAAACGGCGCGATGTATAACACACTCTTCTTCTCTCGCACAAGCGATTTGCACGGAAGAGGCCACAAACGGCTCGCGCGGCGACGGCGCGCCTTGCCGGTGCCGGAGGGCCATGTTAAGATGCGCGCCACGTAGAAACCGCCTCCTCCACCTTTATGATCGTGGCGTTATCCGATGGCCTCCCGGCAACTCGAGAAGACCTATGAACCCAAGCTGGTCGAAGAACGGTGGTACCGGTTCTGGATCGACCGGGGCTACTTCCGCGCCTCCACCGATCGCCCGCAGACGCCTTACAGCATCGTCATTCCGCCCCCCAACGTTACCGGCTCCCTGCACGTCGGCCATGCGCTAAACAACTCCTTGCAGGACATTCTGATAAGATGGCGCCGCATGCAGGGGCGCAACACCCTCTGGATGCCCGGAACGGACCATGCCGGCATCGCCACCCAGAATATCGTTGAGCGGCAACTGATGGCCGAGGGCACCTCGCGAGAAGCCATTGGACGCGACGCCTTTATCCGGCGGGTCTGGGACTGGAAGGCCCAATCCGGCGGCACCATCATCCAACAGTTGAAACGGTTGGGCGCCTCCTGCGATTGGGATCGGCTCCGTTTCACGATGGATGACGGTCTCTCCCACGCGGTCCGCGAGGTCTTTGTCCGCCTGCATGAAGAAGGCCTAATCTACAGAGGCGAACGGCTGATCAACTGGTGCCCCCGCTGCCTGACCGCCCTGTCGGACATCGAAGTCGAGCATGAGGAAACATCTGGCAAGCTCTATTACATCTACTATCAACTGGCCGACGATCCACAGACCCTCTTAATCGTCGCCACGACCAGGCCGGAAACGCTGCTGGGAGACACGGCCGTGGCTGTGCATCCGGAAGACCCCCGCTACAACCGCCTGATCGGCAAGAAGGTCCGTCTCCCGCTGACCACCAGGGAGATTCCGATCGTGGGAGACCCGATTCTGGTGGATCGCGAGTTCGGCACCGGCGCCGTGAAAATCACGCCTGCGCATGACTTCAACGATTTCGAGGCCGGCGAACGACACGGCCTGCCCCGCCTGCCGATCCTGGATCACCAGGCCCGCCTCGATCCCGTGGGATTGCGGGCCGCTTCGGTGGAGCAAGCCGTCATCGAGGCCGTCGAGTTGCTGCGCGTCAACCAGGCCAGGCCGAAAATCGAGGCGCTCCTGCAGGAACGGGGCCTCCTGGAAAAAGTCGAAGCCCACAAGATGGCGCTGGGCAAGTGCTACCGGTGCAAGACGGTGGTCGAGCCGTATCTCTCGCCCCAGTGGTTCGTCAAGATCAAGCCGCTGGCGGAGCCGGCCATCAAGGCGGTGGAGGATGGCCGCATCCGCCTGATTCCCGAGGCCTGGACCAACAACTATCTCGGCTGGATGCGCGACATCAAAGACTGGTGCATTTCGCGGCAAATCTGGTGGGGGCACCAGATTCCCGCCTGGTATTGCCGTTCCTGCAACGCCGATGCGATTCTGGAAACCGCGCACGATGGCATGGCTACGACCGAGGCGCAGACCCTGCCAAAGGCTTCGCGCAAACGCGTCACGATTCTGTCGAACGCTAAGGCCCTGGTCATGCGGACCCAGCCGACCGCCTGCCCGTCCTGCGGCGGGAACGACTTTCTCCAGGACCCGGATGTCCTGGACACCTGGTTTTCGTCGGCCCTCTGGCCCTTTTCAACCCTGGGATGGCCCGAGCAGACCCAGGAACTCAAGACCTTCTACCCGACCTCCACCCTCGTCACCGGCCTGGACATTTTGTTCTTTTGGGTCGCCCGCATGATCATGATGGGACTCAAATTCACGGGCCAGGTCCCGTTCCGCGACGTCTACATCCATGCCCTGGTCCGGGACGCGGAAGGCCAGAAGATGAGCAAGTCCAAAGGGAACGTGATCGATCCCTTGAGCGTGATGGACCGGTACGGCACCGACGCCTTGCGGTTTACCCTGGCCTCCATGGCCTCGCCGGGCCGCGACATCAAACTGGCCGAGGAGCGGATCGAAGGTTACCGCAACTTTGCGAACAAGATCTGGAACGCCGCCCGCTTCATCCTGATGCACGTGGACGGACCCAGGGCCTCGGCCCCGCTCGCCGACCGATCCTTCGCCGACCGCTGGATCATGAGCCGCCTGAGCCACACGATCCGGGCCGTCAACACGTCCCTGGAACAGTACCGGTTCGACCAGGCGGCCAGCCAGCTCTATCAATTCATCTGGCACGAGTACTGCGACTGGTACCTGGAATTGGCGAAGCCCTCTCTCCAGGACAAGGAATCGCCTGAATCCGGACGGACCAGGCAGACCCTTCTCGAATCGTTCGAAACGCTGTTGTGCCTGCTCCACCCCTTCATGCCCTTTCTCACCGAAGAAGTCTGGCAGACGGTTCCGCATGAAGGCGATAGCATCGTCATCCAGCCCTATCCTTGTCCGAACCCTGATTGGGATTCCCAGGACGCCGAAACTTCCTTCGCCGTCCTGGAACTGTTTGTGACGACGGTCAGGACCGGCCGAGCCTTGCTCAATTATCAACCGGGCAAGAAAGTCACTCTCTACGGGGCGGCGGCAGGAGGAGAACAGTTCACTCGCTTGAAGGAGCTTCACGCCTCTCTCGAACACCTCAGCCGAGGCACGGTGCAGTTGACCGCCATCGACACATGGCCGACCGACAAGGTGCTTCGCCTGGTCACGGAAGGGATCTCGGCCGGGTTGGCCGTCGAAGGCGAGGTCGATCTCGAGAGCGTGCTCCAAAAACTTCAGAAACAGCACCAAGAGAATCGTCAGGAAGCGAAACGGATCGACGGCAAGCTCGGCAATGCCGAGTTCACGTCAAAAGCTCCCGGCGAAGTCATTCGCGAACACCGCGAGCGCGTCAGAATCCTTGAACAGGAAAGTCGGTTCCTCACCAGCAGCGAAACGCAGTTGCGCGCCATGATGCCTGCCAAGGACTAGATGTCTATTCCTTCCACCGAGCAGATTCGAACGGCGGTCCGCCGGGCCTTGGAGGAAGATCTCGCCTGGGGTGATGTGACGACCGCCGCTCTCTTTCCCGCACCGCTCACGGCCCGCGGCATCGTCACGGCTCATCAGACTCTCGTGCTTGCCGGGATGGCCGTGGCGCGGGAAGTCTTCACGGCGGTGGACCCCGGGATACGGGTCGTCCGGGCGCTCAAGGACGGAACTCCGGTCAAGAAGGGCCAGGCCGTGCTGACGGTCCAGGGCGACGCCCGCTCCCTCCTGATGGCGGAACGGGTGGCACTGAACTTCCTCCAACACCTGTCGGGCATCGCCACCCTGACCGGGCAGTTTTGCCGCGCGGTCCGGGGCAGTCGCGCCACGATCCTGGACACGAGAAAAACCGCGCCCGGACTCCGCGCCTTGCAGAAATGGGCCGTGATGTTGGGCGGAGGGCAGAACCATCGCCGCTCCCTGGGGGACGGCATTCTGATCAAGGACAACCATCTGCTGCTGTTGCAAGGCCAGCGTGTCGGCATCGCCCAGGCCTGCATACTCGCTCGCAAGCACGCGCCGTCCGGTCTCCAGGTCACCGTCGAAGCGCAAACGCTCGCGCAAGTGCGGGAGGCGCTGCAGGGAACCCCCGACGTGATTCTCTTGGACAATATGCCGCCGGCTCTCGTGCGGAAAGCCGTCTCGCTGATCCGCGGCCGAGCGTTGGTGGAAGTGTCCGGCGGAATCACGCTCCGGAATGTTTGCGCCATGTCGGCAGCCGGCACAGATCGTATTTCCATCGGTGCTTTGACCCACTCGGCCCAGGCGGCCGACCTCAGCATGGATATCCTGCCCCTCCGCCTTCCCGGGCAACCTCGCAAACAAGGACGGTAAACCGATGGCCTCCCTACCAGCCCAGCCACTGACCCGAGAAGCGATCCAAGCCCTTTTGCGAACCAAGCGATTCGGCCGCACCCTGCACGTGCTGCAGGAAACCACTTCGACCAACCATGAAGCCATGAAACTGGCCCAGCAGGGAGCCCCGGACGGCACCGTTCTCGTGGCTGAGACACAGACCGCGGGCAAAGGACGGTTGGGACGCAGCTGGTATTCGCCGCCCGGAGACAATCTCTATTGTTCCGTGATCCTGCGGAACCAGCCGGCGGACGATCTGGCCGGATGGCTCTCGGTGATTCCGCTCCTCTCGGCCGTGGCGGTCGCCCGGGCCGTGCAGCGGGTCGCCGATCTCAAACCGTCGCTCAAGTGGCCGAACGATATCCTGGTCGGAGACCGCAAGCTGGGGGGGCTGCTCTGCGAAAGCAGCTTGTCCGGCCCTTCCACCACCTTCGTCGTCGTCGGGATCGGGCTCAACGTCAACGGCGGCCGAGAAGGATTTCCGGAGGATATCCGCGAGATCGCCACGTCCATCGCCGCCGAGACCGGCCGTCCATGCGACCGGGTCTCGCTCTTGGCGTCCATCCTCTTGGAACTTGAACTCTACACCGAGACCCTGCTGACCAGGCCACCCGAGACGTTCTTGAGCGAATATGCCCGCCTCTGCACAACCTTGGGACGGAGAGTCAGGGTCTCCCTGTCCGAAGGACAGACCATCGAAGGGCTGGCCGATTCCATCGCGCCGGATGGTTCGCTTCGCATCCTCCGCGATCCGGCTTCCGGAGGAGGCATGGTCGAAGTCCGCGCGGGTGATGTCCTGCACCTGCGCTGAACAAGTTGATTAGTGAACAGCGAAGCGGAACAGGAAAACTAGACCGGACGTTTCCTTCCCGTTTGCCATTCACGCTTCACGGGCTGAGATGCTGCTGACGCTCGACATCGGCAACTCCAACATCGTCTGGGGTCTGTTCCGGCAGCAGACCCTGATCGGGCATTGGCGCACGGATACCAATCCGACAAGGACTGCAGAAGACTATGGGAACTTGCTGGTCCATCACCTCCGGAGCGCCGGCCAGGCCGCAGACGAAATCAACGATGCGATCCTCTGCAGCGTCGTCCCCGCTTTGCGCCCGGTCATCGAGCAGATGGCCCGGAATCTGTCCCACCGCAAGCCGCTGGTCGTCTCTGCCGACATGGATACGGGCCTCACGCTTCATTATGCCGATCCGCGCGAACTTGGAGCCGACCGCCTGGTCAACGCCGCCGCCGCCTACGACCGGTACAAGACCAGTCTCATCGTGGTGGATTTAGGCACCGCCACCACCTTCTCCGTCATTACCGGGCAAGGCGACTTCCTGGGCGGCGCCATCGCGCCAGGTCTCGGCACTGGGGCCGAGGCGCTCTCCGCCAGAACCGCCCAACTGCCGAAAGTCCCCCTGGCTCAGCCCAAGACCGTCATCGGCCGGGACACCGTCAGCAGCATCCAATCCGGCCTCATTTACGGTCATGCTTCCATGGTGGATGATCTCGTCGCCAGGCTTCAGGATGAATTGGGACAGCAGGCATTGGTGGTCGCAACCGGTGGATTTTCCTCATTGCTTGCCCCTTGCTCCCGCAAGATTCAGGAAGTTCGGCCCCATTTGACGCTGGAAGGGCTGGAACTGCTGCATCGCCGAACTAAAAACCAAACCGGGATCTGATGCTCGCTTTCAGGCCGCCAGGAAAACGGCCTCGCGTTCCATGTCCCGTCCGACTCCCTAAGCCTTGAACAAAATTGAGTCTCCCCGTTGACTTTGTATCCCCTGTGGCTATCTCAGCCGTGGTTTGGTGCATTTCATGAGCAACGACAAAGAAAAGTCAAGTTTTGTCAACGGGTTAAATTCTGGGCCTGCCGACAATTTCCCCCAAGAAAACGGGGGAGATGAGGGGCAGAGTTTGGACAACGGTTTGAAACAAGCCCTGGCCTCCAAGACGGAAGAGGCCCAGGCTCTTCACGACAAACATTTGCGGCTGGCCGCGGAATTCGAAAACTATAAACGGCTGGCGCAAAAAGACCAGCGGGATTACGCCCGTTTCGCCAATGAAAGCTTGCTGAAAGAGCTGCTGCCGATTGTCGACAACCTTGAGCGGGCGATCAAAGCCGCGAAAGAGGCCCAGAAGGAAGGGGCCAAGGCCGGCAGTCTGATCGAAGGCGTCGAGCTCACGCTCAAGCAGTTCATGGATCTGCTGGCCAAGGCCGGGGTTAGCCCGATCGCCAGCGTCGGTGAGCCATTCGATCCGGCCCGGCACCAAGCCGTGGCTCGGGTGGAGTCTCCCGGCGCGCCGGACAATACGGTCGTCGAGGAATTTCAAAAGGGGTATCTCTTGCACGAGCGGATGTTACGGGCGGCCATGGTCACGGTAGCCAGCGCCCCGACGAGCAACCAGGAGCATTCTTCAACCGGCACGGCGTAGAAGAACAGCCGAGCACCGGTTGACGTCCCGTTTTTTTGAGGAAGGAGAGCATACCATGGGCAAGGTCATCGGCATCGATTTGGGCACGACGAATTCCTGCGTGGCCATCATGAGCGGCGGGGACCCGGTCGTCATCGCCAACGCCGAAGGCAGCCGCACCACCCCCTCCGTCGTGGGTATCACGGATAAGGGGGAGCGGCTCGTCGGCCAGATCGCCAAGCGTCAGGCCATTACCAACCCGGAAAACACGATTTTCTCGGTCAAACGGTTGATGGGCCGAAAATTCAGCAGCCGCCAGGTTCAGGAGGCCGCCAAACGCCTGCCGTACAAGGTTGTGGAAGCGAACAACGGGGACGCGCATGTCGAGATTCGCGGTAAGCGCTACAGCCCCTCCGAAGTCTCGGCGATGATCCTCCAGAAGATGAAGCAGACCGCCGAGGACTACCTGGGCGAAAAGGTGACCGAGGCCGTCATCACGGTGCCGGCGTACTTCGACGACAGCCAGCGCCAGGCGACCAAGGATGCCGGACAGATCGCGGGCCTCACCGTCCTCCGCATCATCAACGAGCCGACCGCCGCGTCTTTGGCCTATGGCTTGGACAAGAAGAAGGATGAGCGCATCGCGGTGTACGACCTGGGCGGCGGCACCTTCGACATTTCCATCCTGGAAATCGGCGAGGGCGTGTTCGAGGTCAAATCCACGAACGGCGACACCTACTTGGGCGGCGACGACTTCGACCAGCGCGTGATGGATTGGCTGGTGGACGAGTTCAAGAAACAGGAAGGCATCGACCTGCGGAAAGACCGGATGGCCCTGCAGCGGCTGAAGGAAGCGGCGGAGCGGTCCAAGATCGAGCTGTCCTCATCCCAGGAGAGCGAGATCAATCTCCCCTTCATCACCGCCGACGCCAGCGGCCCCAAGCACCTGGTCATCAAGCTGACGCGGGCCAGGCTGGAACAATTGGTGGATGCTCTGATTCAGCGCACGATCGAGCCGTGCAAGAAGGCGCTGTCCGATGCCGGCGTGACCGCAAAGGACATCAACGAGGTGGTGCTGGTCGGCGGCATGACCCGCATGCCCAAGGTGATCGAAAAGGTGCGGGAATTTTTCGGCAAGGAGCCACACAAGGGCGTCAACCCGGATGAAGTCGTGGCGATCGGAGCCGGCATCCAGGGCGGCGTGCTGAAGGGCGAAGTCAAGGATGTCCTGCTGCTGGACGTCACGCCTCTCACGCTCGGCATCGAAACGCTGGGCGGGATCTTCACGCATCTGATCGAGCGCAACACGACCATCCCCACCAAGAAGAGCCAGACCTTCTCGACGGCCGCCGACAGCCAAAGCGCGGTAACGATCCGGGTTTTCCAGGGCGAACGCGATATGGCGAACGACAACAAACTGCTGGGCCAGTTCGATCTGGTCGGCATCCCGCCCGCCCCTCGAGGCGTGCCGCAAATCGAGGTGACCTTCGACATCGACGCCAACGGGATTGTGCACGTCGCCGCCAAGGATCTGGGCACGCAGAAGGAACAGTCCATCAAGATCACGGCCTCCAGCGGGCTCAGCAAGGACGAGATCGAGAAGATGGTCAAGGAAGCCCAGTCCCACACGGACGAGGATAAAAAGCGGCGACGGGTGGCCGAAGCCAGAAACCAGGCGGACAACCTGATCTACGGCACGGAGAAGAACCTGACCGAACATGGGGACAAGATCGGCGAGGACGACAAGAACCGGATCACGGAAGCCATTGCCGCGCTCCGCAAAGCCATGGAAGGCGACGACCAGGCCGCCATCGAGTCGGCGACGCAGACGTTGACGACCGCCTCGCACAAGCTGGCCGAGGAGATGTACAAGAAAGCCTCTGCCGGAGCCGGAGCGGCCGGCACCGGAGACGGCGCCAATCAGGGCGGCCAGGACAACGGAGGCGGTTCGGCCAAGACCGACGAGAAAGTGGTCGATGCCGAATTCGAGGAAGTCGATAAAGACAAGAAGTGAACGGGCTGTCGGCCATCAGCCGACAGTGTTCAGTGCGAAGGGGCGAGGCGGGCATGCCGCCAGCCCCTTCTTTCTGCAGAAAAGGGCCGAAGGCTGACAGCTTCTTGCAATTCTCCCGTGGCTAAACGCGATTACTACGAAACGCTCGGCATCGACCGCAACGCGGCCGACGATGAGGTCAAGAAGGCCTTCCGTAAGCTGGCCCGCCAGTATCACCCCGACCTCCAGCACGGCGAGCAGCACAAGAAAGTCGCCGAAGAAAAATTCAAGGAGATCAACGAGGCCTACGAAGTTCTGAGCGACCAGGAAAAACGTCGCCGGTACGACATGTTCGGCCATGCCGGCGCGCAGCAGGGCTTCGGCGGCGGGGCGGAAGGGTTCGACTTCGGACGCGGCGGGTTCGGGGACGTCTTTAACGACATTTTTGAAGACTTTTTCGGGGCCGGGCGAAGCGGTCAACGGGCCGAACGCGGCAGCGATCTCCAGTACAACCTGGAACTGTCCTTCGAGGAATCGGTGTACGGCAAGGAAGCGACGCTGAAGATTCCCAGGGCCGAGCCTTGCTCGGACTGCAAAGGCACCGGAGCCCGCTCGGCCGACGCCGTGAAAGTCTGCCCCAGTTGCAAAGGAGCCGGCCAACTCCGTTTTCAACAGGGCTTCTTCAGCATCAGCCGGCCCTGCAATCAATGCGAAGGGGCCGGCCAGATCATCACCGACCCTTGCGGGGCCTGCCGAGGGCGCCGGCGAGTCCGCCGCGAGCGCATGCTCTCGGTGAACATTCCCGCCGGCATCGAATCGGGCATGCGCCTGCGGCTCGCGAACGAAGGGGAACCGGGGGACAACGGCGGCCCACCGGGCGACCTCTACGTCGCCGTGACGGTGCAGCCCCACGATATTTTTTCCCGCAAGGGCAACGACATCCTCTGCGACATTCCGGTCAGCTTCGTCACCGCCACGCTCGGCGGCAAAGTAGAGGTACCCACGCTCAAGGGCACGACCGTCATCAAGGTGCCGGCCGGGACCCAGCAGGACAAGGCCTTTCGCCTGAAGGGGCTCGGTGTGCCCAGCCTGAAAGGGCAGCAAACGGGCGATCAGATCATGAAGGTCAAAATTCAAATCCCCACCAAGCTGACCGCCGCACAGAAGACGCTCCTGACGGAATTCGCGAAAGAAAGCGGCATGACCATGGATCAGGATGGGGATGGATTCTTCGACAAGATGAAGACGTACTTCGAGTGATTTCCGTATCTCGTGAAGCGCATCTCGTATCTCGTCACATGCGTTCGGCCTGACGCTTCACGAACGACACTTCGCGCTTCACGTCTTACCGAATGCCCGTCTACTTCATCAATTCGACCCAGGTTGCCGACGGAACCGTCACGATTACCGGTTCCCTTTGCGATCATCTTCGCGGCAGCCTGCGCGTCGCGGAGGGAGAGACATTCTGGATCGGCGACGAACGGCGGCGACGGTACCGGGTGCAGGCGATTCAGGTGACGAAACCCGCCCTCATCGGCCGTATCCTGGAGGAACGTATCGGCCAGCCGGCCGACAATTCCTCGATCACCCTCGCGCAGACCATTCTCAAAGGCGATCGGATGGACTGGATCATCCAGAAAGCCACCGAACTCGGGGTTGCGACCATCGTTCCGCTGGTTGCCGAGCAAGGGATCGTTCGGCCGCGCCCAGGCCGTGCCGACACGCAACAAGAGCGGTGGCAACGGATCGCGTTCGAAGGGGCGCAACAGTCCGAGCGATGGGATGTGCCGACCGTGGCAGCCCCGCACAAGGCCGATGCATTCTTTGCCGCCCAATCGGTCCGGGACACAAAGCTCATTTTGAGCGAACGGAGCGTCGGATCAAGCCTGCAGCAGATCGTCTTGCCTGCCGGCTCCGCGGCAAGGGTGATCGTAGCGGTGGGCCCGGAAGGGGGCTGGCGGCGGGATGAACTCGACCTGGCAATGCAGCAGGGCTTCCTGCCGGTGACGCTGGGCCCAAGAATTCTTCGGTCGGAAACCGCGGCGATCGCGGCCTTGACGGTCATCCAAAGCCGTCTGGGGGAACTGGGGTGAAACTTAATTGTGAATGTTAAATGATGACTGCGAATTGCGAGCGGCAATCAATTCAACATTCAAAATGCACAATTCAGCGGTCAGCGGTGATTTGCAGAATCGTGCCCCGCTCCCCAACCGCCCAGCCCTGACCCGCAGCCGGAAAACTCAGACCGAAGAGCGAGGCTTTGGTTGGGTGCTCTTGCAGGACCCAGTTGAAGCCTGCGTCGGTGGTCCGGAAAATCGTGCCTCGCTCCCCCACCACCCAGCCGGCCTTGCCGTCGATAAACCTGACTCTGAGCAGGTCCGTGAGCCGTGAGCAGGACCCGGCGCAAGGCAGCGAGCGGTCCACCCACTGCGCACCCCCGTTGAGGGTCTGAAACATCGCGCCCGCATTGCCGACCACCCATCCGTTCAGAGGATCGACGAAGAATACATCGAAAAACGTGGCCGAACTCTGGGTCTCCTGCGCCAACCAGGTACGGCCTCCATCCTCAGTCGACAGGATCGTTCCCAGCGCACCGACCGCCTTCCCGTTACGCTGATCCAAAAACTGAACGGCATACAAGGTGGCATTCGTTCTGCTGGTTTGATCGGTCCAGTGCCGGCCGCCGTCCTCGGTCTGCAAAATCGTCCCCGCGCTCCCCACCGCCCAGCCCTGGGCCGGACTCAGGAAGAAGACTCCATAGAGGGACGACTGAGTGCCGCTGGTCTGAGGCTCCCATTTTTCCCCGCCGTCCCGGGAATGCAGCAGCGTTCCGTTGGCCCCCACCGCCCAGCCATGGACCGCGTCGGCAAAAAACACGCCGCTGAGCTGAACGTTGGTCGCACTGGAGGCCGCTTTCCAGCGCTTCCCCCCGTCGGTTGTCCGGACGATGACGCCGCCGCTTCCCACCGCCCAGCCGCTCTTTGCATTCAGAAAATAGATCCCCATCAGCGTCGCATCGATCCCGCTCTTCTGGGGAACCGCCGTGATCGGGGCAGCCCCTGAAAGACTGGTGAAGCAGAGCAGGCACAGGGCCGCCGCAGCCAGCAGCGTCCGCCCCACGAGTCGCGCCTTCCGCCATCGCCGCATCGCCCCCATGGGTCAATCACGGCCCTTCTGGTCGGGGCTGTTGAAGTACCCTGGATCAGGAAGTCCTTTTGCTAGGATCGTAAACTGCCCCGCTTCGACGCTCACCCATTGTTTTTGAGTGCAACAAGCGCCGTCCGGCAACAAATCCCAGGAGCCTCGTCGCACCACCAGCGGCCCCGACGCGGCGCTCGCCACGAATTCGTTCATCTTCCCGATCCCGAACATTTGGCGTCGCGGCACCCGCACCTTGATTTCCGTATCGGTCCAGGACACGACCATGCCGGCCATGCCGTTGAACAGGACCTCGCTGCGAGCGACGTTTTCGCCAAGCTTGATGGGAGCGAAATCGTGCCCCCCTTCGTTCAGGCCGGGCTGGGTCGCCTCTGTGGTCTTCAGAAAATTCCCGAAGCCGGAGCCTTTGATCGTGACCACTTCGTCCAGGCCGGCTGTGGCCGGCGAAAAGAATTCCACCTGGGGAACCACGAGGGAAAACGTGCCCGCCTCGGTCGTCACCAGGCCACGCTCCGCGCAGCACGTCCCGTCATCCTTGGGCACAGTGGCCCCGCGTTTGACGACCACCGGCCCGCTCTTGGCGCTGTAAGGCACCCAGACGTCGATTTTGTCGTCATGCCAGCGGTAGATGATCGCCGGCACTCCCCCGATTTCCACGCCGTTGTCGCCCTTGTTGAAGTCCGCGAACGCAAACGGCGTGGACCCGCTTTCCGAATAAAAGCCGAAATGTTCGCCGGTGATCCGCAGCAGGCTCCCAATCGGCGCGCTGGCCGGCGAGAGGCCGGTGGCCTTGGGCACACCCACCGCAAACTGACCGACCGTCCGCTCGATCGATCCTTGCTTGACTACGATCGGGCCGCTGGCGGCATTGAGCGGCACGTGCACGACAATGAGTTGGTCCATCCACTGGGCGGCCACGGCCGGACGGCCGTTGAACAAGACGGCATCGGCTGGCCCCTTGCCGGGGCCGAAGCCTTTTCCGAACAACACCACTTTGGTGCCCACCGGGCCGCTAAGAGGGTCCACCCGGATCGAAGGCAGGACGCTGAGGGCTACCGCATTGCTCACGCTGTACTCGACCGGGGCGCAGCAGGACCCGTCCGGCAGGGGGTCCGAGGAGGCCAATCGGACCAGCACTTCGCCTGAGGCGGCATTGGCAGGCACCTCGGCTTCGATCCGGTCATCCCGCCACCGACGCACCCGGGCCGGCACGCCGCTGATCAAGACGTCGTTGACGCCGAACATGGTATTGGGGTCTTTGGGGCCGGCCGTATTGCCGAAGTGGGCGCCGCTGATCTGCAGCACCGCGCCTGGCTCCGTCTCCCCCGGTGTCACGGCCTGGATGGTCGGGCGCAGGACGGTAAAGGTGCCGACCTTGGTCCTTTTCTTCCCTTTTGCGATCTCGACGAGGCCGGTGGCGGCCCGTAAGGGGACTTTCACGGAAACCAGGTCCGGCTCCCATCGCTGCACCAGGGCCGGAACGTTGTTGAAGAAGACTTGGCTATCCTGCGAGGACTTGAACGTCCCGAACCCCTTGCCGGTGATCGTGACGGTCGCGCCGGGAGGCGCGGCATCCGGCGCGAGCACGGTCCCGGCCCAAGCGGCATCCGGCCAGGCACACATCGGCAGGATCAGAAAAAAAACGGCAATATGCCACATGATGCTGGCTCCTGATTGTTTCCGAAAGAACATACTCCTGCGCGCGGCACTGACCCCGCGAGAGGAGGCATGGAGGCTGAAACGAGGCTGCCAGAAAGCCAAAACGCTCGCACTATAACAAGCGCTCTTTTTTACTGTCAAGCCAAGCACGGACCGTCTCACGGAGGCGGCACCGATCCAGCCGAGTCAGCCAAAACCGCCGCGGCGGCCGCACGCACTTCCTTGTCCCTGTCGTATTGCGCGACTCTCGCGAGCGTAGGTCGAGAAGCCGCGGATCGGATCGCGCCGTGGGCAGCCACCGACGACAGCCGTATCTGCCGGTCTTGATGCGCCAGCAGCTTCGTGAGAACCGGGATCGCTCTGGCGTCCCGCAGCCGTCCCACCTCGAGAATCGCATTATCCAGGGCTTGTCTGGCAAGGAGAACGTCCGAGGCCGGCAGCGTGTTCCCGGGATTGGAAGCGGCCTCCGCATCCGCGCTGGTCAGGCGGGACTCAGTCTCCACCAGCCGCTCGAGTCCCCGAACCAGCGAGCCGTTGACGTCCAGACGAGACACGACACGTCCCTTCACGATATCCCCGAGAAAATAATAATAGGGATTGGTCTCGAACCGGTGCAGAACCTCGATGTAAGGACCGGTATCCCGATCCGCATAGGTCGGGGATTCCCGAATCGTCACCTGCACCAGTTGTCCCTGCTGTTCATGCTCGAGGGTGATCGCACAAGTGATATCCGTCCCGTACAGATCAATGCGGAACTGCCTGCCCCGCTCTTCCCGATACTCCACCTTCAAGGTGAGTTCGTGAGGATCGGTCCGGTTCTCGACGACGGCAAACCCGGCTGATTCCAACTTCATCTTGAGCGAAGGGGCCAGCGCAAACGAAACTCTACCCCGGGACCGCCAAGTTGAACTTGCAACCTGCAGATAGACGTTGGGGAGGCTCGCGAGTTGAGATTGGGCGCCGCTCGGTACCTGCTCATCGGCCTGGATCGAGGGAGGAGCCACGAGCAAGGAGAACGACAGGACGGAACACGCAACGGCAGCTCTGGCCACGGCAACCAACCTTACGATGGTTGTGAATCTTATGACGACACTTGCAGGATCAACTCCAATTCGACCGGCGCATTCAGCGGAAGCTGAACCGCACCGACCGCCACACGGGCATGGCGGCCCGTCTCGCCGAACAATTTCACGAGCAGGTCCGACGCTCCGTTGATCACTGCCGGCTGCTGCACGAAGCCGTCCGCCGACGCAACGTGTCCGACCAGACGCACCACCTGCCTCACCCGGTCGAGCGTGCCGAGGTGGCTCCGGACGATGGCCAGGGCATTGAGCAGGGCGACCCGCGATTCCTCATAGCCCTGCTCGACGGTCAGGTCCAGCCCCAGCTTGCCCGCGAGCGTCAACTTGCCGTCGCGGAACGGAAGGACTCCGCTCAAAAACAACAACTCCCCCGCCTGTACGGCAGGAACGTAGGTCGCCACAGGCTTGGGCGGGAGCGGCAACTCCAGCCCCATTTGCGTCAATCGATCTTCGAAGGACATGGGTCTCCTTGCAGGCCCGGCCGTGAACCGCTTCTTCTCATCCCAGCGTGAGCGAATCCAGAAAGCTCTCTCCGCACGGCAACCGTTTCACGTGGAGCGCATCCGCAATCGTCTGGCCGAGGTCGGCCAGACTTTGCCGTACGCCAAGATTGACGCCCTGAGCCAGTCTCGGCCCATAGGCCAGGAGCGGCACATACTCGCGGGAATGATCCGTGCCCGGCATGGCCGGGTCATTCCCATGGTCGCCGGTCAGGCAGAGCAAATCTCCCTGGCGCAATGTGCCCAGCAGATCGGGCAGCCAGTAATCGAACTCCGTGAGGGCTTGGGCATAGCCCGCGGCGTCCTTGCGGTGGCCATAGAGCATGTCGAACTCCACCAGATTGACGAAAATCAATCCACGCGGCACCGTCTCCAGAACGCGGCTTGTTTCGAGCATGCCCTCTTCATTGGTCGCGGCATGGATGGATCGCGTCAGGCCCCGCCCCTTGAAGATATCTTCGATTTTTCCGATCCCGATGACCGGATGGCCGGCGGCTTTCAGCAGGTCGAGCAGGGTCGGACTCGGCGGCTCCAGTGAAAAGTCGCGCCGATGGACGGTGCGCACGAACTTCCCCGGCTCGCCGGTGAACGGCCGGGCGATGACACGGGCAACTTGATGCGGCGGGCGCAGCAGTCGCCTGGCCTCCCGGCACATCCCGTAGAGCTCCTCGACCGGCACCACTTCTTCATGGGCGGCAATTTGGAAAACACTGTCCGCGCTGGTATAGACGATGGGGGACCCGGATCGGACATGTTCTTCGCCCAACTCCTTGATGATGTCCGTCCCGGACGCAGGCCGGTTGCCCAAGACCTTCCGTCCGACAGCTTTCTCGAACGCTTCGATCAGCTCCGCCGGGAACCCCTTCGGATAGGTCGGAAAGGGTCTATCGGTAATCAGGCCGGCCAGTTCCCAATGACCCACCGTGGTATCCTTGCCCTTGGACGACTCCGCCATCTTGCCGAAGCAGGCGTCGGGCTCGCTCACCCGCGTCAGGCCGGCGAACTCTCCGATATGCCCGATCCCCAACCGCTGCAAGTTGGGCAGATGCAGTCCCCCGACGGCCTTGGCCACGTGGGCAAGAGTGTTGCTCCCCGCATCCCCATAGGCCTCCGCGTCCGGAAGGGCCCCCACGCCCAGGCCATCCAGCACGATGAGGATGACGCGTTGAATCATCGCTTCGTTCATGCGACCGCACTTTCATCCTGATTCGCTGTCGGAGCGACCATTTGCAACACCTCGTCATCGGTGACGACCTCGTAGAAGACATCGGCCGTGGGAAGGCCGAAACGGGGATGGCTCTTGTCCAGCAGCCTGATGCGGCCCTGCCGGACCACGACACGATGCAGCGCGCCTTTCAAGTCCGGGTACCGGCCGACGTAGAAAGACGTGGACGTGTCGTCTCCCGGCAGTTGGAGCTCCACTTCCTGCATCGTGAGCTCGGTCTGGAGCTTGAAGAACCCGTCTTCGTCGAGCTCAATCCCGTTGAGATTGTACCGGAGATGGACCTCCCCTTTTTCGCCGCGCAGCGGTTCGCCTTCCGGGATTTCATAAGTGTCCACGCTGGTCAGCATGCGTTCCCGCTTGGCCCGTTCCTTCCTCAGCATCCAGGAGCAGGAGGAAAGCCGGTCGGCCTTGCCGATCGCCGAGGAGATCACGATTTCGTTATTGCCGTCATAGAGGAAGGTCGGCGGCTCTTCGCTGTAGACGATCCCGATCCCCAATTCCAGCTCCGGGAGTCCGTCCTTCCGGCAGGCGGCGTTTTGGGCCTGCACCAGGCCCAGGAGCCGCTTGGCGATTCCGCACATACGCGCCACGCTATAGTGGTGTTCGATCGCCTCCTCATGCTCCATCAGACTGAGAATGACCGCATCGCCCTCGATGAAAACCTTGTTGGCCCCGTACGTCGCCAGCACCTCGTTCAACGGCTCAAAAAAATTCAGGCTGAAATGGGAGGCCGGATTCAGGCCCCGTTTGCGCAACTCGGCCACCATCGTCGTGGACCCGCGCACGTCCGCCTTCAAAATCACGTGGTTGAGCACCGTTTGGGCGACCGCGCCTTCTTCGCCCGTGCCCAAGAACTCGAAGAGGGTCCGGTTGGCCCGCGACAACCGGATGTTTTTCTGATCCTCCTGCAATTCGATCCGGCCCATCGCCTGCTGGATCAGCTGGCAGTTCGCCAGATCCCGCCGAAACGTCAGAAAGTCTTTGAGAAAACGGACCAGATACGCCCGCTCCTCGCCGCAGGAAAGTTTCTCAACCCGCCGCACCGCCTGGATCAGCGCGGCCGGCGACAGGGGCTGCCCCTTGATCTTTTTCTCTTTGATTTTGGCGAGAATGGCCTTGCGGGCACGACCGTTCGAGACAAACTGGTGCAGCTCTCCCGCCGTCAGCACGCCGGCATAGTCCTTGTAACAAGGCACGATCTCATAGGCGGCCACGGCTTTGGCCAGCAGCGGGGTCCGCCGAAAGTACCGTTCGGCGACCGCGCTCAGCCGGCGCTGGAACTCCAACTGTTTCTTGAGGTCCGCCACTTGTTGTTTGTCTTTTGCCCTCTTGGCTTTCGCGATGCGCTCGAGCGTGAGGGTGGCGTTGAAGAGCAGGTCCACATTGGCCGGAACGTCGGCCCAGGCATAATGCTCCTTGAGGTACAGGGCGCGGCGTTGCTCCAAGTCGCGGGCGGCCTGGCTCAGCTTCGCCTGACGTCCGCAACTTGTTTGGCCAGCTCCTCCGCTTGCGATCCCTTCTTGGCGCGCCCCTGTTTTTTCTTGAGCGCGGCCGCCTGTTCCGCCAGCGCCCCATGCGCCTGCTCGGCTGCGTTCAACGCGGCTTCCACGTCAGTGGCCGGCGTCGACAGACGGAAGATATCCGGCATGAAGCGGTCCAGCGCGGCAAAACTATAGGTTCCCTCCTCATCCTGGCCGTGCCCCTGGCTCAGCAGGACATACTGTTTCATTTGCACTTCATCGTCGAACGGACTGTCCGCCTGCAAGAGCGGATTGCCGATGACTTCTTCCGGCAGGGACCATCGCTGTCCGATCACGGACTGCCGCAGATCTCCCAAGGCCCCGTCTTCGGTTTTCAACAGCGGAGCAAAGAGTTGGCGGGCGATCTTGTACCGCAGCCTGGCGCGATTCCTGGCCAACCAGCTCAATCGCTCGGTCATCTCGATCCGCTGGCTGTCGTTTGCATTCCCGCCCGAGGTCATGGTGGCCCGGATCGTCTGTCGCAGCACCTCCAAATCAGCCTGGACCCGTCCCAACAAGAACTTGATCGTGCTCACCTGCACCAACTGGACGAGCGGAATACCGCCGGTGGTTTTGGCTCGATTGACGGTGGCTTCCATCATTCGGGCATACCCGACCCGATACTCTTCCCATTCTTGTCTGGTCGGCCCTTTCGCCGTGCCGCCCCACCGCCCGCTTCCCGCCTCTTGATCGAGGAGCAGGGCGATCATACGAACGGCCTTCGCCTGAAACTTCGGGCTGAGCCGCACGTCGATATGGACGTTGTCGATGCCTTTTGAAAACGCGTCGAAATTGATGACCGTGGGTTGACAGACTTGCACCGGCGCCGTAGAGGCGGACGGAACGGTCGGCTTGTAAAAGGCCAGGAGCAATCTGCAGAGACTATTGTTCAACGTTCAGACGCCTCCCATACGAAACCGCTTCGCGCCCAGCGGCACAGGCCATCCCTCATGATCATGAGGACACGAACGCGGCGCGCCACTCTTTCATGATGACCACGCCTGCGCTGGTCCCGATCCGATCCGCCCCGGCGGCCAGGAACGCCTGCGCGGCGGCCAGGGTGCGGATGCCCCCCGAGGCTTTGACCTTGGCGCGGCCCGCCGCCGCCTGCGCCAGCAACCGCACATCCTCGACCGTCGCCCCTCCCGGGCCGAACCCCGTCGAGGTCTTCACATAGTCGGCGCCCGCCTCGATCACCAGCCGACAGGCCAGGAGTTTTTCCTCCCGCGTCAGGTAGCCGGTCTCCAGGATGACTTTATGTTCCGCGCCCGGCGTGGCTTGCACGACGGCGGCGATATCGTCCCGCACCAAGGCCGCGTCGCCCGATTTCAGGAGACTGACGTTCATCACCATATCCAGCACCGTAACGCCCAGGCCGACGGCTTTGACGGCTTCGCCGACTTTGGCGCCGGTCGTCTGCATCCCGTGCGGGAATCCGACGGGGATCCCGACACGGACAGGCCGGCCGGTGAGGGCCTTGACGGCCTCGTCGGCATAGCAGGGCGGCACAAAGACGACCGTAAATCCGTACTGCACCGCCTCCTCGCAGATCCGCAGGACCTCGGCCCTCGTCGTATCCGGACGGAGCACCGTATGGTCGATTCTGGCGGCCAGGTCCCGATGGGACTCGACGGGCATGCTCACGTTCGCCTCTCGTTCATGACACGTGCTTGGCCGTACGCCGGTGCGGGCGGCGCTGGTACTGCTCCACCGCGCGATTGTGCTCCGCCAGCGTGGAGGAAAACTGATGCGTGCCGTCGTTGCGGGAAACGAAGTACAGATAGGTCGCCGGCGCGGGATAGAGCGCCGCCCGGATGGCGCCGGCGCCGGGGTTGGCAATGGGGCCCGGCGGAAGGCCGATGATGCGATACGTATTGTACGGACCGGCGGCGGCCAGGTCCCTCTTGGTCAGGTTGCCGTCAAAATTCTGAATCCCGTAGATGACGGTCGGGTCGCTCTGAAGCGGAATGTGCCGGCGCAGGCGGTTGTGAAACACCGCCGACACCAGCTCGCGCTCGGACTCGACGCCCGACTCTTTTTCGATCACCGACGCGAGCGTCAGTACGTCATGGACACTCATGTTCACCTCCTTTGCGCGGGCCTGCAACTCAGGGGTGAAGACCTGCCGGAGGCTGCTTACCATCGTTGCGATCACGTCCTTGTTTTTGACCCGCCTGGCCAGCCGGTAGGTGCTGGGGAACAAATATCCTTCAAGACTGTCCACCTCGAGGCTGAGGGTTTGGATAAAGGCCCGATCATGCACCAGGCGCAGAAATTCCTTGCCCTCCGAGACTTCCTTTTGATCGAGCAGCTCGGCGATCTGCGCGGCCGTATACCCCTCCGGAATCGTCACCGGATGCAGCACCACGTGGCCGCTGCGAAGTTCGGCCAGCAGGTCCCTGGGGGACATATCGGACCGGAGCGCATATTCCCCCACCACGATCCGGCGATCCGACGCCGTCAGTTTCCCCAAGAGCAGAAACCCCCATTGGTTCCAGAGCAGGTGTTCCCGTTGCAGGAGCGCCGCAACCTGCCGGAATGTCGCCCCCTCGGGAACCTCGATGATCTTGGGCACCCCCTGGCCTGGCCGATCGACCGTTGTCGTGGTGGCCCACTGGAAGAGCCAGGCTCCGGCCAGGCAGAAACCGATGCCGGCCAAGAAGAGCGCCAGGCCCCGTCTCATGTCTCTTCCGCAATGACGGGATCCGCCGCATCAGGCGGAGCACCGGCGGCCCCTCCATCGGCGCCGAGGCTTTCCAGGTAGCTCTGCAGGAGAATTGCCGCCGCCACCCGGTCCACGGTTCCCTTGCGTTTTTTGCGGCTCATGTTGGCCTGGATCAGGATCTCCTCCGCCGCCTTGGTCGTCATCCGCTCATCCCAGGTCACGATGGGAACGGTCACCTCTTGCTCCAGTTGTCCAATGAACTCCTGCACCTGCAACGCGGCCGGCCCCAACGTTCCATCCAACCGCACGGGAAACCCCATCACGATCCGCTTCACCTGGTGTCGGTCTACCAGCTGTTGGATATGCGCCACGTCCGCCGCGACGGATCGGCGCTCATAGGTTTCCAGCGGTTGCGCGGTCCAGCCCAACTCGTCGCTCAAAGCCACCCCGATGCGCTTGGTTCCCGGGTCGAGGGCCAGAATGCGCGTTCCCGTCATCTGCCTACCCGTGCCTCGTCATTACCGCGATACCCTGCCATACTTCTATTTGCCAACCGCCTGTTCCACCAACCCGAACACCTTCTCCAAGGCCGTATTCAACCCCTCCGGGTTCTTGCCGCCGGCTTGCGCCATTTCCGGACGCCCGCCGCCGGTCCCGCCGATGGCCGCCGCCATCTCGCGGATAAGATCGCCGGCCCGCACACGCGCCGTCAGGTCTTTCGTGACGACCACCAGCAGCGCCGCCTTGCCTTCCTTGGCCGAGCCCAGGGCGATGACGCCGCTGCCCAGTTTGTCGCGGAGCCGGTCGGCGAGTGTGCGCAGCTCGCCCCCTTCCATGCCGTCGGCCCGTTGGGCATGCACGGTGACGCCCTGAATCGTACGCACCTGCGCCTCGCTGCCGGAGCCGCTGGCCAGCTTGAGTTTGACCTGCTCGAGTTCCCGCTCTTTGTCCTTCAACTGCGCCAGCAATTTCTTGGTCTTGGCCGCCAGTTCGGACGAGCCGACCTTGAGCAGTTCGGACAGTTCGCGCACCTCCGCCTCCAGCCGCTTGAGTTGCGCCATGGCCCCCGTGCCGGTCAAGGCTTCGATCCGCCTGACCCCGGCGGCCACACCGGTTTCCGTCACGATCCGGAATAGACCGATCTCGCCCGTCTGGCGACAGTGGGTACCCCCGCAAAGCTCCTTGCTGAACGTGTCCACGCTGACGACCCGGACTTGCTCGCCGTACTTGTCGCCGAAAAACGCCATCGCGCCTGAGGCCACGGCTTCCTGCACCCCCATCACGCGCGTCTGCACCGGCTCGTTGCGTCGGACATGGTCGTTGACGAGCGCCTCGATATCGTCAATGTCCCTCGACGACAGGGGCTTGAAATGCGCAAAGTCGAACCGCAGACGGTTCGGCGCCACGAGGGACCCATATTGACGCACATGGGGCCCCAAGAGTTCGCGCAAGGCCGCGTGGACGAGGTGCGTCGCCGTATGGTTCCTGGCCGCATCCTGCCGGGTGACGGGATTCACGGAGGCCTCCACCCGCTCCCCTTCCTGAATCCGGCCGGCGCTTACCTTGCCTTTGTGCAAAATGACCGTCGGGGCCGGCCTCGTGGTTTCCTGGATCTCGATCCGGCCGTCCGGTCCGGCCAGCACCCCTTGATCCCCCGCCTGTCCTCCGCCCTCGGCATAGAACGGCGTCACATCCAAAACCAGTTCGACCTCATCCCCTTCCACTGCTTCCTTGACCAGCCGGTCGCCCTTGAGAATCGCTTGGACGACCGCCGTCGCCTTCAGCCCGTCGTATCCCGCAAAGATCGTGGGCGGAACCTTGGCGGCGACATCAAGCACGATCGGCTTGGCGGCAGCCGCTTCAAAGCCGGCGGTCTTCCTGGCCCGCTCCCGCTGCTCCTCCAGTGCCCGTTGGAAACCGGCTTCATCCAGCTGCATCTGCTGTTCCTTGCAGGCCTCGGCGATCAGGTCGAGGGGGAACCCGTAAGTATCGTACAGCTTGAAGACTTGTTCGCCTGGCAACAGCGAATGGCCGGCAGCCTTGGCCTTCTCCACGAGATCATTCAGGATCGGCAGCCCCTGATCCAGAGTGGCGATGAACCGTTCTTCCTCGCCCTGGGTGGCTTGGGCGATGGTGTCGGCCGCGCTCCGCAGCTCCGGGTACGCGCGGCCCATCTGCGCGATCACCACCCCGGTCAGTTCATGAAGGAACGGCTCCGTCGCCCCCAGCAGACGTCCATGCCGGGCGGCCCGGCGCAGGATGCGGCGCAACACATAGCCGCGCCCTTCATTGGAGGGCACCACGCCGTCCGCCAACAAAAATGCCGTCGCCCGCAAGTGATCCGCGATAACGCGCATGGACCGGTCGTGGGCCGTCTGCTCGCCATAGCGCCGACCGGTTCTCGTACCGATGGCGCCCAACAGGGGCCGAAACAGATCGCTGTCGTAGTTGCTATGGACCCCCTGCGCCACAGCCGCCAGCCGTTCCAGGCCCATCCCCGTGTCGATGCTGGGCTTGGGCAGCGGTTTCAAGGTTCCGCTGGCATCGCGATCGTACTGCATGAAGACCAGGTTCCAGATCTCGAGGACCCGATCTCCCTCGCCGTTCGGCACATCGTCCCCCGGCACGGACGGTCCCTGGTCGTAATGGATCTCGGAACAGGGGCCGCAGGGGCCCGTGTCCGCCATCTGCCAGAAATTATCTTTTTCCCCGCAACGCACGATACGGGACGCCGGCAGGCCGATCTTGCCCCAGAGCTGGTAAGCCTCGTCGTCATCGCGAAAGACCGTGACCCAGAGCCGGTCCTTTGGCACTCCGACCACGTTGATCAGAAAATCCCATCCGAAGTGGATCGCCTCTTCTTTGAAGTAATCCCCGAAAGAAAAATTTCCGAGCATCTCGAAGAACGTATGGTGCCGGCCCGTGTAGCCGACGTTCTCCAGGTCATTGTGCTTCCCGCCGGCCCGCATGCATTTCTGGACGGTCACTGCGCGGTGGTAGGTTCTGGCCTCCTCGCCGAGAAAGACCCGCTTGAACTGGTTCATGCCCGCGTTGGTAAAGAGGATCGTGGGGTCCGCCTGCGGGATCAGCGGCGCACTGGGCACGGCGTGGTGACCGTGCGAACCGAAATAGCGGATGAACCCCTGCCTCAACTCATCCGCGGTTTGAATCTTCATGGGCCCTGGTCTCCTACAAGATGCTGAATGATCTCTTCGTCAAAGCCGTGCCGCCGCAACAGGGCTGCCTGCTTGGTCTGAGTCCGGGCACCGGCCCGCGCATGCAAGAGGGTGCGCGCCAGATCCTGCTCGTTGCGCCCCTCGTAGGCCTGCGCCAAAGCGGCCGCAACCGTCTGTGCTTCAAATCCCTGCGCCGTCAACTCGGCTTCGAGCCGGTCGCGCCCCATCGGCCGCTGCGCCAGCCTGGCCCCGGCCCAGCGGACGGCATAGGCAGCGTCATTCACATAGCCGCGCCGACGGAACTGCGCGAGCAGGATGGCGATCAAGGCCGGCGCCGCGCCAGCTCGCTCCAGATAGGTCCGCACCTGGACCTCGGTCCGATCGCGGCGAGTGAGGTACCGCAGGGCCGCCTTCTCCAACCGCTCAGCGGCTCGATCAGGGGTCTCGGCAGACCGATGTCTCTTAGCCTGCATGACTCATGAAGGTTCACGTTCTCCAACCCTGTCCGGTCAGGAGGCGCGCCCGGCGTGTGCCCGCTTGTCGTCCGTCTTGCCGTCCGGCTGACGCCCGTCCGGTTTTTTCTCGATCGGTTTGGCCGCCGGAGTGGTGGCTTCGCGTAAACGGGCCTCGATTTCCTTGGCGATCGCCTGGTTCGTTTTCAAAAAGTCGCGGACCGCCTCACGGCCCTGGCCCAGGCGTTCCCCTTTGTAGGAATACCAGGCCCCGGACTTCTCGATGATCTTCTTCTCGACGCCCAGGTCAACGAGTTCCCCGGTCTTCGAAATACCCTCCGCAAACATGACGTCGAATTCCGCCTGTTTGAAGGGCGGCGCCATCTTGTTCTTGACCACCTTGACCCGCACGCGGCTGCCGATGACGTCCTGCCCTTCCTTGATCGACTCGATCCGCCTGATATCCAGCCGGACCGAGGAATAGAACTTGAGCGCATTGCCGCCCGTCGTTGTCTCCGGGTTCCCGAACATGACGCCCAGCTTCATGCGGATCTGATTGATGAAAATGACCGTGGTCTGGGACTTCGCAATCGCGGCCGTCAGTTTCCGCAGGGCTTGGGACATCAGGCGGGCCTGCAATCCCATGTGGGCATCGCCCATTTCCCCCTCGATCTCGGCCCTGGGCACCAGGGCCGCCACCGAATCCACCACGATGAGGTCGATGGCGCCGCTGCGGACCAGCGTCTCCGCGATTTCCAGCGCCTGTTCTCCCGTATCCGGCTGGGACACCAGCAAGTCGTCGGCGTTTACGCCCAACTTCTTCGCATAGCCCAGGTCCAGGGCATGTTCCGCGTCAACGAAAGCCGCCACCCCGCCGGCCTTCTGGGCTTCGGCAATGGCATGGAGCGAGAGGGTGGTCTTCCCTGATGATTCCGGCCCGAAAATCTCGATCACCCGTCCCCTGGGAAAGCCCCCGACACCCAACGCCAGGTCAAGGGTCAGGGAGCCGGTCGAGATGGCCGGCACATCCGCCGCCGGCTCGGCCCCGCCCAGCTTCATGATGGCCCCCTTGCCATACTGCTTTTCGATCTGGGAGAGCGCCAGGTCCAACGCGCGTTTTTTCTCGTCTTTTTCTGCGGTTCGCTCTGCCATGGAGGCCTCCTTACCGTGCTAATGATGAATGCGGAATGCAAGATGAAGAACGACAGAGCCCCAAGTCAGCGTTCATCACTCATCGTTCATCGTTTCCGTGCGAGGGCCATTATACCCAAGTCACTGGGGGAAACATAGCTTTGGATGACCGTGAAACCAGACTTCCGGCAGTCGGCTCACCCTTGTCCCGCTATGCCGAGCGGAACCTCCCAAAGCTTTGTATAGACAGAGCCAGAAGGCCTCAGTTCGCTCTGCATGAGGGCGATCGTTCGGACATCCAGCCGCCCAAGTTGAACATCGCCGCCCAGCAGGCCGATCCGCGCCAACGCCCTTCCCACCTCCTTGGCCCCTTCCTTGATCTTCGCCAGGGTTAAGTGGGGATTGAAGGGCCGGGATTCAGGCGGATAGCCCAATCCTTCCAGGCAATGTTCGACCGTCGCAGCCAGATGGGACAAGGCGGTTGTTGGGCGGCCTTCACTGGACCGACTGGAAAGGCCCAGCCAGAGCACCCGCGGCGCCCGCAGATCGGGAAACACGCCAAGCCCTGCCACATCGATGGAGAAAGGAGCAAAAGAGCGGAGAGCATCCCCGACGACAGATTGCAGATCGCCCACGTGATTTTCCGGAATGTCTCCGAGGAACTTCACGGTCAGGTGGATCGCAGCGGGACGCACCCATTGGATGCGCATTCCCGTGGAGAGTTCCCTCGCAATCCGGTGCCTGGCATCGTCCTGGACCTGGGCAATGGCCTGCGTGAGAGAAGCCGGCAATTCAACGGCCAGAAAGGTCCGAATCATGGTCGGTCAAGCGGAGCTGTTGCGAGCAACCATTCCCGCAACAGGTTCAGCGCTGCCTGGGAGGCCCGCAACTTGATGGTTTCACGGCCGCCGTGAAAGCGAAAAACTTGCGTCGTACTTGCCTTACCCTCTCCGTTTTGAGTTGTATTGAGCCCGACATAGACCAATCCCACAGGCTTCTTGGCCGTTCCTCCGCCTGGCCCGGCAATGCCAGTGACGCTCAGGCCGACCGACGCCCGGCTTCTGAGTCTGATCCCCTTGGCCATGGCTGCGGCTACCTGTGCGCTGACCGCTCCGTGCCGGATGAGCAGTCGCTCCGGCACGCCCAGCAGCTCGGTTTTTGCACGGTTGCTGTAGCAGACCACGCCCCGGTCCAGATAGACGGAACTGCCTGCTACTTGGGTCAGGCGATGACCGATCAGTCCCCCCGTGCAGGACTCGGCCAGCGCCAGGACCAGGCCACGGCTTGTCAGCTCTCGTCCCACGACCTGCTCCATCGTGTCGGTTCCTTCGGCATAGACATGCCGGCCGAGTTTCTTCCGGATGCTGCGAAAGACTCGTCCCAACTGCCAGAAACGCTTCCTTCCCAGGCGGTCCTCCGAGACCGTCGCCGTCAAGGACACCGTCACCCCAAGAGGCGAAGCCAGCAGGCCCAGTCTGATCCCGCCGATGCGAGGCACCAGGCCGGAGATGGATTGTTCGAGTTCGGATTCCGGCAGGCCAAGGGTATGCAGCAGCAGCCGTTCGATCCGCTCGGCCGTTTCAGAGGCCATCGCTCGCTGGAGCATCGGCGCAAGCGACAAGGCAAACATCCGCTCCGCTTCCACCGGCACACCGGGCAAGGCGGCGATCAGCGCCCCTTGCCAGCGCAAGGCAAAGCCGGGGGCGGAGCCCACCGGGTTGGCCAGGACTTCGGCGCCAGCCGGAATCAATCCCTGACGTTGTTGCGCCGCCGACGGAGTCCTGCCCCAAGCAGCCAATTGCTTCGTCATACCGGCAACGGCCTCGGCCCGACGGCGTAACGGACGGCCGGTAGCGCGAGCCACGGCCCCCCTGGTGCAATCGTCCGAGGTCGGCCCAAGCCCGCCGGTGAGCAGAACCACCTCAGCCCGACGCACCGCTGTACGGAGGGTCGCCACGATATCTTCTTCCACGTCGCCCACAAGGGTCTTAAACCGTACTTCGACCCCGGCTGCGGCCAGGCCATCGCTTAAAAAAATGGAATTGGTGTCCAGCCGCCCGCCGAGCAAGAGTTCCGACCCGATGGCGATGATTTCTCCGCGCCGCATCTCCGCCTCCACTGTCGAGCCGATAGCAGATTGCCGGCAACCTGTCAACGACGAGTGTGCCCATGCATGAAGAGGCAACCGCCTGTTTTCGATTGTAAATTCAAGCACTTCGATGCTTCTCTTGCATGGCTTCCGGCCGGCCGGCCGGTTGACAAAGAGCGTCACGAAGTGATAGAAATCCTGCTTCCTATACGACCGCGTATTTTTTTGGCGTGCATGGAGGAGAGGAATGGCGAGCCCTGAGCAGACAGCCAAACGGCAATTCGTCAACTTCAGTTTCCATAAGATGGACCCGGCCTGGCGCAGGCTGCCGGAGGAGGAGCGCACCAGGGGCAAGCAAGAGTTTGCTCGTGTGGTGGAGGAATATGCGGGCAAAGTCATCGTGATTCCCTACACCCTCGTCGGAATCCGTGGCGACTGCGACTTCATGCTCTGGCGCATCGGCTATGAGATGGAACTCTTTCAGGAGATGATGTCCAAGCTGCTCGCCACCGGCCTGGGCAAATACATGACGACCCCCTACTCCTACCTCTCGATGACCAAGCGGTCCATCTACGTGGACCACCATACCCATGAGGGTCAGGAAAGCAAACGGCTGCAGGTTATTCCCGGCAAGAGCAAATACATTTTCGTCTACCCGTTCGTCAAAACGCGCGATTGGTATCTGCTGACCAAGGCCGCCCGCCAGGGCATGATGGACGAGCATATCGAAATCGGGCACCGGTACCCGTCGGTCAAGTTGAATACGACCTATTCGTTCGGGCTGGATGACCAGGAGTTCGTCGTGGCCTTCGAGTCGGACAAGCCGGAGGATTTCCTGGATCTGGTGATGGAGCTGCGCTTGGCCGAAGCCAGCCGGTACACGGAACGCGACACTCCCATTTTCAGCTGCATCATGAAGAGCCTGAAGGAGATGCTCGATACGCTGGGCGGATGACCGGCAGCCGAGCCACGGGCACGGCGCGCTGGTGCGCAGACGGGAGTCGCCGATTCCTTATCCCGCACGAATCCACGGACGAGAGGAGAGCTTTCAGATGAACTGTCCGAAGTGTACCGGCCTGCTGATCCAGGAGGAAATTCAGGAGCACAGCGGACGCTTCCAGGGGTGGCGCTGCATCCAGTGCGGGCTCCGACTGGATCAGACCATCGCCCAGAACCGGCATGATACGCAAGCGGACCAGCGACCGGCCGCGGTCGCCGGCTCCTCGTCCGGCACTGCCTCCCTGCTGCAGACCCGCACGACCGGCCGTCACAAACGACCCGCCCGCGCGAGCTAGGCCCATCTTCTGTTCCTGCCCCAGCCTCCTCGATCAATGGCAGCGGACAACCAGACAACCGACCGACCGCGATCGCTCGCCGCCGGTCTCTCCCTCCTCGTCCCTGGGTTGGGACAGGTCTGCAAGCGACAAACAGGCCGCTCGCTCCTCGTCATAGCCGTAACGGGCCTGCTTTTGGCCGGCGCCTGGGGAATCGGGAGGCTCGGCGGCACCGGCGCGGCCGTCTTATTCTTCATGCTGCTGGGCCTGCCTTGGTGGGCCTTTCAGAGCTATGATGCGTGGCTGCCTCCAGCGTCCACCGGCCGCTGGGGATTCAGTGAGACGTGGCGGCTCGTCTGGACAGAGGCCCATGACATCCGGTACCTTGGCTTGCTCTTCCTGCTGACCGCGGCCACGGATTTCTACATCATCGTGGCGAATCCCTCCTATGCATTGACTGTCTTTTGCGCCCAACCGGCAGGGCTCTGGGGCCTACTCGCCAAGGCCCAATCGCCCACCCTGCACATCCTGATTGGCTATGGGTTCCTGCGTCTGCGCCGCTGGGGGTTGCTGCTCTATGCCGTCTATGCCGCGTTTGGATTTCTGAACGCTTCCGCCAACTTCACCTGCTTCGGCTATGGACGCGTCAGGACGGTCTTCCTGATGACGCTGGCGGCGTTCACGGCCTACGTGCTCTGGCGGGCACCCTGTTTTACCCCGCGGTCTTCGACCTCCGGCAAACTTTGACAGGGCGCCGACCATTGTGTTATCAGACATTCACTCCTCTTTACGGCCGGTGGACGCACATCCGGGTAACAACGAGACTGTCGCATGGAAGATTCCACGGCCCTCTGCGCCGTCAGACATCCGGACGGTTCGGTCAGTTTGTATGTCGATGAGGCCTATGCCGTCGAACGGGGCGCCAACCCGGCCAAACTCGTGCGCATCGACATTCCCCGTGACTTGTACGCCAACGGAACGGTGCAGCAAATCCGCGAATACGTGGCGACATACCTTGAGTCCCAGGCAGAAGGATTGGCATAACCAGCGACTGTCCGGATGGAGCGCAACATGGGCACGGTGCTGACGCAGGACCAGATAGTCGCCACGGTCGATGCCCTGCCGATCCAGGGCCGCATCATGCTCCGCCTGCTGCTGCTCCGGTACCTGGATGTCACGGCCGAGGATGTCCAGTACATGGCGTCGGATCGGCCCGATCCACGCTTTCAGGCTGGGGGCAAACCGATCACCCCCTACATCTCCCAAGAAACCCTGCAAGGCATCGCGGATCGGGTCAAGCAGTACCGCATCCAGGCACGCCTCAAGCGGGAACGGATCAAGCTGCAGATCGACTGCCTCCAGCGATTGCTCGCCCGAAATGAAGCCCTGGTCACGCTCGCCTCAAAACTGCTGACCGCCCAATTCGCGCTGACGCCGGAAGCGGTTGAGGAATTGAGGACGCAGGCGCGGACCTCGGTCCCCAAGCCGGCGCTCCGAGAGCTGGAGCGGAAATGGGAACTCGATGCGATCTCGGAAGACGACTACCGCAAAGAGCGGATCGGCCTGGAGCTGCAACGTCTGCTGCGGCGGATCGAGGCCGATCGCAAGCGCCTGGCGCAAGCCAAGCGGGAATTCAACCTGGCCAATGCGTCGCCGCTCCAAGACCATGAGATCGCCCATATCTGGGGCATCCCGGCCGGCAGCCTCGCCGCCCGCAAAGCCAAGTATTTGCATCAGTACCTGCAAGGGCTCCATGCCAGGCTCACCGCAGCCTCGCCGTCGGCCCTCCAAGCTAACCAGCCGCCTGTGGATCTCTGGCGGGAAACGTTGGAGGTGTTGTCGCATTCGCCGGTCGAGCACTCCGCCGCCGTCTACGACGGGCTTGAGCGCACCGAAGGGGCCCTCATTGAAAAGCTCACGACGTTCGCCGCCGGCGCCCTCCCCGAAGACCTCGAGGGGCGGTTCTGGCTGTCTCTGATTCAAGAGTCCCGGCATCAAGCCGAATATGGCTCGAAAGCCATCTCCGTGTTTGCGCTCCAACGGCTCCTGGCCATCCTGAACGACATGGATATGTCTCACGAGGCGCTGGAAACGGACCTGCTCGCCCGCCTGGCCCCGGCTCCCAAAGTGTCGGCGATCGAAGAGGGAGCGGAGCCGGTCCCGACCGAGGCCCAACTGAGCGAGATGGGCCAGCATGTGCTGAAAAGCTTCATGGGGGAAAGCCATCCGGATCTTCAAGGGCGGCGCTAAGCGAGGGACCATGACGGACCGATACCGTTCAAGCCCTTCAGGACAACATTCCATTATGGAGCCCACCATGCATACTGGGGCGAGACACTCCTCTTGTTGCGCAAGCTGGCTCATGCTGGTTCTTCTCCTGTCCGCATGGCTGCTGGGGACCGGCGCCTCCCAAGCGGCCGGCATGCAAGAGATCACCGAGATCCTGGCTCACCCGGAGCAATATGATCGGCAGGCCGTGATGGTCTCCGGAAAGGTCGCAAATCTGCAGATTGCGACTAATCGGCAGGGGCAGCCGGCTTATGGCTTTCTGCTCACAGGAGACAAGGGCACGGTCAAAGTGGTCGCGCTGGGCAAGGTGGAGATCCACGAGGGCGAACAGGTCATCGTGGAAGGCGTCTTCAACCGGCTCAGGCAGGCTGGACGCGCGATCGTCTTCAACGAGATCAAAGCCAGCCTCATTCAGCCACTCGAGCGCCTCAATCCAGACCTCGTCGGCTAGAATCGCGCACGGCCTTGCCGCGGCAAGGCGTTATATTGCCTTGACGTCTGGGCGCACTCCTTGGTACATAGTCCGTCGCGTGGCGGTGTAGCTCAGTTGGTAGAGCAGCGGACTCATAAGCCGCGGGTCCCCCGTTCAATCCGGGGCACCGCCACCAATACAATCCGTAACTTATCACTCGGCTGCTCATCCTGCCTGCTGGCCCGTCACGGTTCCGGTCACGGTTGGAACGGCAATTGGGGTCACATCGAGGTGCTGCTCCCCTGCCCGCTCGTCCGGCTTCGCCTCCTTCTCGGCCTCCCTCGTTGGTGACGTTGCCGAGCGTTCATTCTTTCCGAACGCGGCCACCCATCCCCGAAGCCTTCCGGTTGACCAGTTGAAGGCTAACTCTCAAGGTGGTACAAAAACTCCCGGCTGGTCACGCCGAGCCTCAGTCTTGATGATGGCCCGCGCGATCTTGAGACGTTCTCGAACCGATTTAACGTAAACCGCGGGTTTTAATTTTCTAGGAGCTTGTCTAGTTTTGCCATTTGGACAGCCTTCTTCACGATCCATTTCTCAGACATGGGATACTTGCCAAATCTAAAATGAAACTAAGCTATTGAATTTATATTATAAAATAAATGTTGATAAACTATTTTAACTTATACTATTATTTGTTTATAAATTCGATGGGAATTAAATCATGACGCGTCGTGCATGGCCTCCATCTCTTCTTTTGGCAGTCACGTTGCTTGTCATCCCCCTTTTCTCTGTGCCGGGGCCAGACTTGACGCAGGCCTTTGACTGGACTCCCTCGGCTGAAGAAATCGCCAAGTATCGCAAGAGCTGGAACCCCTTTTCGGAGGGACCCCTCCTGATTCAATCGGTGGACATTCATCCCCAGGGACAGCTGTCCGTCCGTCCCTTTCTCTTTTCCCAAATCTCCGAGAAGCGCTACGGCAATCAGCTGACGATGCCGGTTGATGCGAAAAACGGCTCGACGCACCTCTACTCGGTGCAACCCCTCGTCACCGTCACGTACGGACTGACCGACCATCTCGAACTGGGCGCCGCCACGTCCATGAATTCCTTCTGGGCGAACGATTCCAACTCGTTCAACCAGGGCAAAGGCGGACCCTGGACGACGGACACGGGGATGGGGGACTTCTCGATCATTTTGAAATACCGTCCGATCGTCCAGGACCCGGACAGCGCCAGGCCCTCCGTGACCCTGTACAACCAGATCGTCTTGCCGACCAGCCGCTGGACGGGAACCGAACGGCCTCCCGGTGGCTTTGCGCCACTGGGCCGTCTCCCGGCCACCAAATTCGGGGAGTTGGGCGTGACCGAAGGCCTCACCTTTAGAAAGAACTCCGAGCCTTATCGCATCAGCGGGGGCGTGTACTACACCTACTCCGCTCCGGGCAACAATGCCGGGCAGACCGCCTACGTCGGCGACGTCATCAACACGCGGCTGGTATTCGAACATTTTTTGGACGACAAGAAGGGTCTGGCCTACAACATCGAGCTGGCGACCGTGCACACGGCGACCTGGCGGGCGGACGGACATGCCATCAATCAGAACCCGCGCAGCGGCGCCACCGTAATCGGCATCGAGCCGGCCATCCAGTACCGGTTTACCGACTCCCTGGTCGGCGCCGTGGGGGTCTTGTATACGGTCGCCGGCCAGAACAGCGCCGACGCCTTCTACCCGAATTTCGCCATCCAGTGGTACTGGAACCGGGGCAAACAAGTCATCATGCGTTGACCGGCCCACCGTTGCTGCGCCGAGGCACCAGGTGCACGGAGCCGGCCTTGATCGCGGCCACGACGGGCACGCCTGGGGAAAGATGCAGATCCTCAACGGCCGAGCGAGTGACCATGGCTGAGAGCGGGAACCCGCAGTCGATCTCCACGCGCACAAGCGCGCCCATCGGAGCGACCTCGCGGACAGTTCCGGCCAGTTGATTGCGGGCGCTCGTCGTGCCGGTCGAGGCCGCTTCCAACAGAATGTCTTCGGCACGGATGCAGACGAACACCTCCGGTCCGATGCCGTCTCCGCCCACCGCCACGAGCCGGCGCCGCTCCACCTCCACCGTAACCAGTCCTTCCGACGCCTCGACAATCCGCCCCGGCATGACCGTTTCCATGCCGACGATCTTGGCGACATCGGCGTCGCGCGGGCGATTGAACACCTGCTGCGGCGTTCCCTCCTGCAGCACCTGTCCCTCCCGCAGGACCACCATGCGATCGCCCAGGGCCAGGGCCTCCTCCCAGTCGTGCGTCACGACGACGGAGGGAATCGCCAGCTGTTTCAGCAGGGATCGCAGCTCGCCGCACAATCTGGATCGCATCGGCAAATCGAGCGCGGACAGCGGCTCATCGAGCAGCAACAGGCGAGGCCGTCGCGCAAGGGCCCTGGCCAGGGCGACACGTTGCTGTTGCCCGCCGGACAGCTGGGCCGGTCGAAGGCCCTCCGTTCCCTGCAATTGGAGCAGGCCTACCGCCTCCCTGATGCGCTGCTGCCGCTCCGCCTCCGGCAACGGCCCGAGCCCATAGGCGATATTGCCCGCGACGGAATAGGTCGGGAACAAGGCATAGTCCTGGGACATGTATCCGATCCCGCGCTGCTGCGGTGGGCGCCTGATGCCGGAGGCCGCATCGACCCAGGTCTCGGCTCCGAACCGGATGGTCCCCCGTTCCGGCCATTCGAGTCCGGCGAGACAGCGCAAGATCGTCGTCTTGCCGGACCCGGACGGACCGAAGAGCACCAGGACCGAGGGAGGCTCCAGTGCCAGACGAAAGGAGGCCTGGACCGCCAACCGATCGGGAAAGGCCTTGACGATGTCGACGATTATTTCTGCGGCCATACGGCCCAGACTTTCCGGTTCATGGCATAGACGCCCAGCAAGACCGTGTAGGAGACGACGAGCAAGAAGAGCGCGGTGCCGGCCGCTCCCGCATAGTTGAGCGCCTGGACTTCGTCGTAGATATCGATCGACACCGTGCGCGTCACCCCTTCGATGTTCCCGCCCACCATCAACACTACGCCGAATTCTCCCAGAGTGTGGGCGAAACTCAACACGGCGCCGGTGATCACTCCCGCCGCGGACATGGGCACGATCAGCTTGAAAAAAGTCTTGAGACGGGAGAGGCCCAATGTCCATGAGGCTTCGATGAGGCGGCGATCCACTTGACCGAACGCCGTCGCAAACGGCTGCACGGCAAACGGAAGGCTGTACAGAACGGACGCGAGGAGCAGCCCCTCGAACGTGAAGGGCAAGGGATGTCCGACAAGGTCCGCGTAGAACCGTCCCAACGGGCTGTGCGGCCCGATGGCCACGAGAATGTAGAAGCCCAGCACGGTGGGGGGCAGGACCAGCGGGAGCGCCACCACCGACTCGACCAGGAACTTCCAGCGCCACCGGGAGAAGGCCAGCCAATAGGCCAGCGGCAGACCGATCATGACCAAAATCAACGAGGTGAGCGTGGCCAGCTTCAGTGTGACCAGGATCGCCATCCAGTTCACGACGGCCGGCTCCTCCCCGCCTCATGCAACAAGGGCGCAACGATGTCCGTCATTTGCACCGGAACTGCAGCCCCCAGAAACGCCTGGTCGTCAACGGCTCATCCGCGTCGAGGCCGGTCGTCCGCATTTCCGGCTGCGTCTCCCCGTCTTTCGTGATCAGGTAGGCGCCGTGGCAATGAGCTTCGATCATCTTCAAGGCCTCCGCGCGGAACGGCGAGGCGTAGATGCTCTCCCGATCCTTCTTGAGCGGATAGACTACGAGTCCACCCTGCTCATCCAGGCGCACGAACTTGGCCCCCTCCGCGCAGCCGCCCAGAGTTGCCACAAACGCCAGCCCCGCTACGCCAAGCCACCGGGGAAGATCGACACAACGCATGGACGATCCCCGGTTATTCGGGCAACACGAACCCGTAGCCGGCCATGACCTGCCGTCCCTCAGGCCCCTTCAGAAAGTCCAAGAAGACCTTGGCAGCCTGGGGATTTCTCGCGCCGGCTAAGATGACCGCCCCCTGCTCGAGCGCCGGATGGGATGCCGCGGGAATTTCCCAATATTCGCCCGCGTCTTTCATGGCCGGTGCCAGCGCGAGGGACAAGGCGACGATGCCGATGTCGGCCGCGCCGGACTCGACGAACTGGGCGGCCTGGGAGATGTTCTCACCCAGCACCAGCTTCTCCTTGACCCGGTCGTAAATTTTGAAGTGTTCCATCGCAGCGATGGCCGCACGCCCGTAGGGGGCATGTTTCGGGTTGGCAATGGCGATCTTTTTGACGGAGGGGGCCAGCAACGCGTCCATGCCCGCCTGAGACGCGTGCACCGGAGACGATGTGGGCGTCCAGACTACGATCCGCCCGACGGCATACTTGTACAGGGAACCGGGCACCGCATGGCCGGTCTGTTCCAGCTTCTGGGGGTAGCGCACATCCGCCGAGAAATAGAGGTCGTACGGAGCCCCGTGCTGAATCTGCGAGAAGAAATTGCCCGACGACCCCAGGGACAGCCTGACCTGGGTGCCTGTCGCCTTCTCAAAGTCCGCCACGAGTGTCTTAAACGCGAAATTCAAATCGGACGCGGCGGCAATGGTCAGCTCTCCACCCGAGGCAAACGCAGGGCCTCCCAGCCCCAAGACCGCCATACAGACCGCCGCGACAACCCAGGTTGCCAGCAGGAAGGGCGCCGTTTTCCCAACGATCATCATCGTTCCTCCACCTCAAGACTTTCCTGACGCCAGGGTCTTCGGCCGGATGCCTCTCCGATTCCCGATTCAAACCACCGCCACTATACTGACAGGCCGCCCGCCGCGCAAGGAAACGTCTCAGAAGAAGATTTGCAACTGCAGGCGGATCGTATTGTCGATCAACGTGCCCCCCCTTGCATCCAAGGGCACCGTGCCCGAAGGATAGGACGAGGCGCTGTTCAACGGCCCAACGGCGGGCAGGGGCGCGCTGCGCCCGATCGCATAGCCGCCGGTGCCCATGGCCTGGTTCGAATAGGTCAGCATGACTTGATAGTCGTAGACCCCGAACGGAAAGTAATTGATGGATGCGTCCACTTGCTTGATCAGGTCGCCACCGACGCTGGAATCCGGGTCCCAATAGGAATAGCGTGCGGCGAACTCGAGATAGCGGGGAATGAGATAGTAGCCGGATTGGACGTAAAATCCGCTCGCATTGCCCAGCAGCGACGGGGCATATACCGAGCAGGCAGCGGTGGCCGACACGCGCTGCATGCAAGGCAGCCCTTTTTCATGCCGGGTGATGTTCTTGAAGTAATATTCGCCCTGGAAGGAGAAGCCCCGGTACTTGAAAATGGTATCCAGTCCCCAGGTCGTATAGTCCACGATGCCCCAGCCGAGTTGCCGGCCGTTCCCGAATGTGGCCAATGACCGGCGCCAGTTGAGATTCGCCAGGTCGATGCCGATGAAGGCATTGTCGCTGCTGGTATTGATCTGCGGGTTGTACGCGAAGTTGCCCCCCACCGCCCATTGCGGCGTTTCCGAATAGGCCAGATCGCCCTCGCCATAGCCAGGACGACCCATGACATTCCACATCAATCGGGCCGTATACATGAGCTGGCTGATCGAGCTCGTCCGGAAGTTCGCGTTCAAATTTCGTTGATTGGTCGGGCAGCTCGACGGAGAGGGGACCGGGTTCCCGCCGGTTTGCCCACCCGGACAGTTGGGAGTCGGCTGTTCGCTTTCATAGGCCCCGTAGCGGGTAAAGAGGGGGCCGCTGCCGTTGAAGATGCCGAGGTAATAGTTCACCGGGTACAGTTCGTCGTCGTTCATGATCGTGATCCCGATGTCGCGGCGATTCAGCCCGTTGGCCGTAAAGGCGTCCTGAATCGGCGCCCGCTCGGCGAACTGCATGGAGGCCGTGTTGTTGATCTGCGACCGATTGAAATAGACCTTGTACTGGCCGACCTGGACGTTGAACAGCGGGAAATGGGTACTGGTGACGTAAAAATCGAGGAGATTGGCCGCGCCGGGGGTCTGGGCGTTCTCCGCCGACTCGAACCCCATTTGGACGAAATACTTGAAATCCGGATCGAAGACGTGTCCCGCAAACAGCAATCGCGCGCGCCGAAGGTTGAAATAGGAGGCGTCGTTCGTCGAGCGGTTCGCGCGGTAGTCGCCGAACACGCCGAGGAGCTCGGGGAAATTTTTGGCATCGCCCGGGTTGCGCCAGGCATCGTTCCGGAACCGCGTCGTTTCTCGGAACATGGCCCGGCCGCGAATCTTGAGAAAGAAGGCGTTGTCGTTCGTGGAGATATTGAAGCCCCGATCGTACCAGAGCTTGAACGGAGCCTGAGTCTGATACCGATGAGCTTCCGATTCCTTGAGGGCCTGCGCATATTCCTCTTTGGTGATGAGGCCCTTCTCGAAGGCCCGATCCATCAGGAGCCGCAACGCCGGGTCTTGGTTTTCCACGAAGACGTACTGACCGTCTTTCTCGATCAGCCGGCCTGAATCCACGGCCAGGGCATCCAGGGAACCGGCCAAGAGGCCGACCGCCAGACCCGCCAGAGCCAGTAGGCCTATCAACAAGGATTTGGTTTTCGCTGCGCCTATCAACCGAGCCCATCGGCCCATCGCCGCCTCCATCAATGAGAGCAAATGAACGGTCTCGTCCGTACCGATATGGATTACTTGCTTCCGGGAAGGATCGCGGACTTGAGGAAGTCGCGGTACAGGAGGCCACGCTCGTTCACCGCCGGATCGGTGCTCCAAAAGCGATTCGGCTCGAAATAGAGGAGGAAGGTGCCTGGCTCAGGCGGGATCGCGGGATAACGGAGATCCCACATCTCCTCCTTCCGGATCGAAAATTGCGCGTGGTAATGTTCGAGGGTGAGATGGAAATAGGGGCCGCGGACGGCGATCCAGCCATCCGTGGTGTCGCGCTCGAGCGCGGGGTTCATGCCGGGAGCCAGCACCGTGAAATGGACCCGCTCCTCCGGCCCCGCCTTCTGCAGGGCTTCGGCAAGGAACAGAACCAGCGCCTCAAGCTCGTCCTGGCGGAAGATCCGTTTCGGGGGCGCCTCTTCGGCAAACCACCGTAGCGGTAATTTCTGCTTCTCCCGGAAGGAGAACGAGCCGAGGATGGCGGCCAGATCCTGGGAGCTGATCTGTACCGGATGGCCGTACCCGGCCGATTTGACCTCCCGCTGGAGTGTGACGACCGTCCGCTGGTCCTCATGGACGGTCCGGACCGTGTACGGCAGCCGCGCGCAGCCGAACGACGACAGCAACCAGCCGGCTAGGACCGCCCCGATCACCGCGTTGAGCTGCCGATCGATCCTTGCTCGTGCCATCTCGACTCCTCCCACAACTAGACATTTCATGAGTCGGCCCCCATCAAATGACAAATTTAATAGTAATTAGAAAAGTATACTGACACAGGACGTAAAATTTTTTACGGCTCGCCCGGCGCCGTATAGCCCAAGGACTTCACAATGGCCTGTCCCTCGCGGGACCCGGCAAAGGCAAGGAATGCCCCGCACAAGGCCCGGTTGCGGCAGTAACGATGCATCGCCATCGAATGAACGGTCGGTTGAACGCTTGGCCTGCCCGCCTGGGCCACGATGCGAACCCGTTCCTGCTCCAGCACGGCATCCGGACCGAACAAAATGCCGACATCCGCCTGCCCCAGCAGAAGATGATCCAGGATGCCCCGCGCATCCGAGGCGACATCCAGCCGGTCCTTCACATCACCGACAATGCCCAGGGCGTTGAAGAGTTGCCCGGTCTGCCGGCCCAATTCCGTCAACGCGGAGTCCGAGATCGCGATCCGGTATCCGGCCCCCTTGCCCAATTCATCGAACGAAGCCGGCGCCTCCACAAGCGTCACCGGAACCACCAGCACAAGAGGAACAGCCGCGTAGGGGCGCTTCGTGCCGGGCAGAACGTAATACTTGGACTCCAATCGCGCGAGCAGCTCGTCTCCGCCAGGCGCCACCAAGTCAATCGGCCCGCTCCCGAGAAAAAATCTGAGGTCGTTGCCCACCGCGGCAATCGTGCGCCTCAGATCCAGCCCCGAGTCGTAATACACCTTGACCTTCACGTTCGGATGGGACTGTTCGAAGGCCAGCCCCAAGGCTTCGACCGGCGCCCTCATGCTGGGAGAGGCTCCGATCACCAACGGTTCGACGGTTCCTTGGCCGGCCAGGACCATAGCCCAGACGGACAGGACTGGGAGCAGGCTCGCCGCGAAAAGAACGGACCTTCTCGTTCGAGCCATAGACGCCTCTCCCGAACATGGCGCCTCTGCGAAGCGCCCGTGCGAATCACAGGGCCTGAATCTTCCCCGTTTCTCTCGTATCGTACCCGCCCACCGCTTCCATCTCGCGCCGAAACGGCCGGCCGACCAGCGTATCCAGAAACAGATCCAGCCCCGGGTGCTCCTTGAGATACGGGGTCGGAATCACGAGGTCGTACCGCTCCTCCTGCAGGGGGATAAAGTCCAAACCCAGGAGGCGCGACGCCGTGCGCACGCCCATCCCCACATCAGCCTGGCCCTCGGCGATCAACCGCCCCACCTCCAGGTGGGAAGCGGCATTTCGCGCATAGCCCTTGACCAGATCAGCGCGAACACCCGCCGCCGCTAGCCTCCGATCCAGGAGCAGCCGCGCCCCGGCCCCCGGCTCCCGGTTGATCAGCACGACGTCGTTGCGCGCCAGGTCTTCCACCCCCCTGATGCCCCGGGGATTGCCGCTCCTTACCATCAACCCCTGTTCCCAGGATGCAAACGTGACCACCGTGACGGACTGGCCCTTCATGTGCCTCCGGATAAATGGCAGGTTGCTCTCGCCGGACTTCTCGTCCACGATGTGCAGACCGGCGACGTGGATTTCTCCCCGTTTGAGTGCGTCGAGCGCGGCCGTGCTGCCCATCGTCCACCCCACCACGGAGCCCCGCTGATCCCTCCGGCGAAAGTACTCACCGGCTAGGAAGATGGCCGGATCGCAGCCGCCCACGACCAGTTCCTCCTCCACGCTCAGCCGATCGCGGAGTAGATCCACCTTCACGCGGCCCGGCTTGTTCGCTCCCCGCCCCTGCCGGCTCACCGGTTCCCTGGTCAGCCCGTCGGCGGCCACGGTAAAGTTCAACACCTCGCCAAGGCCGGCGACGGGACGGATCACGTACCGTTCCCCCACCCGCGCAACCTTGACGCGCGTCTTTGCGGGAATCGCGCCGCCCCCCAGCAGATCCCCCTCGATCGCTTCCCCCGGCGACAGGAGGCTGAACAGGTCATCCACCCGACAGCCGAGGGCGGCCGCCAATCGCAGCGCCACCGCCGTCGTGGGCAAATACTGGCTGCCTTCGATGGCATAGATAGCCTGACGCGTGACCCCGGCCATCCCGGCCAGAGCCCCTTGCGACAACCCCTTGGCAATGCGCAGACTGCGCAAGCGATTCTCGATGTTTGCGATGGGTTCTGCTTTGCTGTTTATTCCCATGGGGCCGCTGTATAGCAAATAACCTGTTACTATGTCAACTATCATGACATTCGGAAGTCAGCCCATCGGTCTCTGGGCGCCGCAAGACAAGGAAGCGCCGCAGCGTGGCTTAGAGGGTCGGATTGGTGGGAAGGGCGAGGGTGAAGTACTTGCCGCGCTCGGCGTAGAGAATCCGCGTGGCGACCAACATGGCCAGGACGTCCTTCAACGCAGCCGGGTCCGGCACCGGGCCCCGACCCGCCCCGTTCAAGCCGGCCTGGATCTGCTCCATGGACTTGGGCGCTTCATTGCACTGCTCGATGACGAAGGCAGCCGGCCACTCATAGCGCGTCCGCGTCGGATTGTCTCCCGGACGGCCGTCGTAGACCGTCACATGGCTGAGGGACTTGGAGTAATAGAGGAAGGGCTTGTCCGCCGACGCATGCCGTTGCTGCCAATCCCGGACAAGTTGGGTTAGCTCTTCATAGAGGCCGGGAGTCACTTTGTGGTCGATCTCATACTCAAAGTCGTAGGCAATCTTCCGCAAATCCACCACTTTGGGGTCATACACGTATTCATAAGCCAACCCAGGCCCCGTAATGCGGATGCCGTACTGTTCCGGCCTGGTGAAGTAGGGACTGAACCTCTCGAGCCAGAACTTTCCGACCCCTTGCGGCGGCTGCAGGTGCAGGAGCGAGGGGATCAACTCGATTTGCTTTCGATAGTCCTCATCCGTCTCCTGGGGAAAGCCCAGCAAGATGTTCCAGGACACGTCCACATGATAGTACTGGCTCCATTTCAGACACTGGACGTTTTGCATGGGACTGACGCCCTTGTCCATTTCTCTGAGCTGCGCCTGGCTCAGACTCTCGATGCCCGGCTGCATGCATTTCACCCCGCCCTGGGCGAGGGTCCGAATCTGGTTCTTGTGCAAGTTGCTCTTGGTCTCGATAAAGACGTCCAAATCCAGATGGTCTGCGGCGAACTTGCCGAACAGGCCGTCCACGTAGGCCATATCGATGATGTTGTCCACCAGGCGAAACCGGGTGGAATCGTAGCGGCTGGACAGGTAGTCCAGTTCCTGCGCCACCTGCGCCGGAGACTTGGCGCGGAATTTCATGCTTTGGGCGTTCAGGCCGCAGAAGGTGCAGTGATGCTTCTCGCCCCACCAACAACCCCGAGACCCTTCGTAGAGCAGGACTCGATCCAGGCCCCTCGACGGCTCCCCGCCGATTTCGGCCACCTGCCGAAAATAATCGTCGTAATCGGGAGGTCCCATCCGCTGAAATTCGGAAAAGAGTTTCGGATTCGGCTCAAAGCAAATCCGCCCCTCCCGGCGATAGGCCACCCCGTTCGGAGGGTTGCTTTCGTTCCCCTCCAGAATCTGCTTCACCAAGGAGGGGAACACCTCCTCCCCCTCCCCCACCACCACGTAATCGATCCAGGCAAAGGCGCGGAGGTGCTCGAGCCCCATGTCTCCGTCGAAATTGGCCCCCCCGAATACGATCCACACGTTCGGGTAAAGATCCTTGATGAGTTTGGCCAAGGAGAGGCTGGCCACGTTCTGGTCGAAGGTGGAGGTAAAGCCGACGACTTTATATTGCCCCCAGTCGATTGCGGTCATGGCCCAGGCAAGAAACTGCGGGGCCCCTCTGACGGCCAATTCTTCGAAATACGAGATGGGATGGCCGCTCTCGCGAGCCAGCTCCTCGAACACCGGCTTGAAGGTGCGGGGATAGTCGGCATGCTTGGGGTTGTCGCGGAAGAGCAAATGCGAGAAGAGCCATTCGCCGAACAGCCCGCGCTTCTCGCAGAGCAGCTCATACAGAGGCACACCGATCTTGCGGGCGAACCGGAGGTTGAGGTAGTGGCTGGTAACGCCGATTCCCTGGGACTTCAGCAAGGCCGAGAGCGTACCCAATTGGATGGACGGGTACTTGGAATAGCCGAACGGCATATTCACAAGCGCGACTCTGCTCTCGTCGCTCACGGCCTTCTCCCCCCGCCGACCGAGGTCGGTTCAGGCTTCCGACACGGTCACGGTCATCTCGACCCGTTCAAGCGGATTGTCCCGACCGTCCCGCTTCATGGCGACGATCTTGTCCGCCAGATCCATCCCGCTCACGACCTCGCCGAACGCCGTATACTGCCAATCCAGAAAATTGGCGTCGGCCACGCAAATAAAAAACTGCGAGCCGGCGCTGTCCGGATCGTTCGCCCTGGCCATGGAGAGGACGCCCCGCTTGTGCGGTTTGCTGTTGAACTCCGCCTTCACCCGGTGGCCCGGCCCGCCCATCCCGTGCATGGATCGGTCCGGCTGCTTGCTGTTGGGATCGCCGCCCTGAATCATGAACCCCGGGATCACTCGGTGAAACGTCGTCCCGTCGTAAAACTTCTCCTGGGCCAGCTTGATGAAGTTCTTCACATGGCCCGGCGCCACATCCAGATAAAACTTCAGCACGATCTCGCCCTGCGGCTCACCTTTCATCGTGACTTTGATCGTCGCGCGCGTCTTCTCGCTCGGCTCACTCATGGCTTTCCGCTCCTCCCCAAATGATCCCATGGCGACTTGGCCGCCGACTCCTGCGCCGCTCCCAGCCCCTCGCTGATCTCGGCCCAGCTCTCTCCCTCGTCCTCGCTTCGAAACACTCCCGCACTCGTCCCCGCGTAGAGCACGCCGCCTCCGGAAGCCACCAGGGCCTGGACGGACAGCTCCGTCAGCCCTTGGTTCAGTGGCATCCACTTCTGTCCTTGGCTCACCGTCTTGAAAATTCCCCGTCCCGTGGCGACAACCAGCCCCTTGTCGCTCGCCACGATGCCTCGGATCGAGTCATTCGGAAGGGATCGGCTGATCGGAAGCCAGGTCTCCCCTCCATCGGCGCTCCGAAACACCCCGCCGTCGAAGGTGCCCGCGTAGAGCGCCTGCTCACGATCCAGCGCCAGCACGCGAATGAAGTTCTCGACCAGCCCTTCATGGTCCTTCAGTCCTTTGGAAAGGCGGGTCCACTCGGCCCCGTTGAACTTCAACCGGAGCACCCCCTTCCCGGATGTGCCGGCAAAGAGAGTCCGATCCGCGCCCAGCACCAAGGTGTGGATGAGCAGGTCGTCGAACCCCTTGGTCACGCGCGCCCAGCGGCTGTCCCCATCTCCCAGGCGGTAGACGCCGTCGCCGGTCCCGGCGTAGAGGACGCGGCCATCGGTCAGCAAGGCCTTGACCTCCAACCGCTTGAGCCCTTCGTTCAACGCCTGCCAGCTCTTGCCCTCGTTGTCGCTCCGGAACACGCCCCCTCTGAGGGTGCCGACATAGACCCTTCCGTCCTCCGCAATGGTCAAGGCCAGGATAAATCCATCGTTCAACCCCTCGCTGGCGGACGCCCAGCTCTTCCCCTGGTCATGACTGCGAAACACCCCCTGGCCGAACGAGCCGGCGTACAGGGTTTGATCCTTGCCCACCGCCAAAGCTTGAATGCTGGGGGCCGGGCTGACCGGCACCTGTTCCAGCGGCGCGTCGTGACGCCCCGGAGACCGTTGGGCCGCACCGGGTTGGACCGTCCCGAAGAACCAGGCGCAAGTCACAAGGCACAAGGCGGTTTTGAACGTGGCCATCATTATTATTTCACCCGCCGGCCGGCCGTGCCCGTCGGCAGCACCGGAACGGGCCCGTCTGGATCCTGCCCCGGATCTCCTTGCGGAAGGCGCCGGCCGAACAGGCGTGTCCCCAGGATGCCGATTTCATACAGGACCATGAGGGGCACCGCCATCAAGAGCATGGTGAACAGGGTGGCGTCTGGCGTGATGACCGCCGACAGGATCAAGGCCGTCATGATGGCATGCTTGCGATAGTGGCTGAGCAACGCCGGCGACACGACGCCGATGCGCGACAGCAGCGTCAGCACCAAGGGCAGCTCGAAGGCGAACCCGAAGATCAACAGAAACTTGACGTTGAAATCGACGTATGTGCCGACGGCCAGTTGGGGGGCCAAGGCGCGATCCATGCCGAAACTGACGAAGAACTGGATGACCAGCGGCAGGATGACCAGGTTGCAGAAGACCATTCCCAGGGCAAACAATCCGGCCGCCAGGCAGAAGAGGGGAATGGCCCAGCGTTGTTCCTTCGGCAGCAGGGCCGGCTCGATGAACTTCCAGCATTGATAGAGAATCACCGGCAGGCTGAGCACGATACCGGCCAGGATCGACACCTTCACGGAAGCAAAGAGGGCTTCGGTGGGGCTGTAAAAAATCAGCTCGTCCGAGAAGGGGCGCTTGAACCATTGAATCAACTCTCCCGCATAAGCGAAGGTCAGGATAAAGGAGGCCAGGACCGTGCCCGCAATCACGATCAGGCGCCGCTTGACGTCGGCCAGATGGTTGGCCAGCGGCGGCAACACAGCGGACATGGATTTGAGGCCGGACAATGCCATCATGCGTTCACGCGAACCGGCTCGGGGCGGTCGGCTCCCTACTTGCTCTCCCGATAGAGGCGGATCATCTCCGCCATTCTGTCCTTCTTCGCGAGCTTCTCTTTTTGCAGCTGCTTCTTGACCAGTTCTTCCTGCGGCGTCAGCACATGCCGTTTTTGAAGTTCCGCCAGTTCCGCGTCCAGCCGGTGGTGCGTCTGCTCAAGTTCCTTGAATTCCGTGCTGGACTCTCTCAACAACTCCGAGACACGTGCGTCAGTCAGCATGCTCCACCTCCTGGCTCAGGGTTAGAACGCCACCGACTCTCGTTGCATCAGCACGGCATCTTCGATGGGATTCGAATAGTACCGGGCACGCAGGGCCACTTGCCTGAATCCCAAGCCCTCGTAGAGGCGCCGGGCCGCGTCGTTCGAGGCCCGCACCTCGAGCACCGCCCGTTCAGCGCCCCGGTCACGGGCCAGGGACAGGGCATGGAGGACCAGCGCCTTGGCGATCCCCCGGCGACGGCTCCCCGCTTCCACGGCCAAGTTCATGAGGCGCAGCTCTTCGAACACGATCCACAGGCACAGATAGCCGACGATCTCTCCGGTTCGCCCGTCCGATATCTGTCGCGCCGTAAGGACCCGGCTGAAGGGATTCTGCAGCTCCGCCTCAAGCATCTTACGGGTCCAGGGAGCCGTGAACGAGGCCTGCTCGATCGCAACGAGACGATCAAGGTCCTCCCGCTGCGCCGGCTCAAACAGGAACCGAGGGGCAAGAGACTCTTCACGATCCTGAACCACGCTGCGCCTATGACCGTCCATGACCACCGTTGCTGCGACTCGAAGCGGTGGCGCCGGCCGGCTCCCGCCGTTCCCAGGCCACCTCCGCTTCAGCTCGTTGAACATACAAGGGGGCCAACCCCTGGCTTGCGTTGTCGCCCCGCGCCAGCCGTTCCAGCCCGGCCAAGCCGACGCTCACGCCTGAAACCGCCATCGCCTCCGGGGGCGCCGCCTCCGCCTTCACCATCCGCTCTCCCAGCACCAGCTGCAGTTCGTCTTTGTTGGCCTCCCAGCCGTCACCCAACACGAGGATCGGGCCAGTAACGGACTCGCCCAACGCCCGGATCGTTCCGGCTCGTTCTTCCGAAATCCGAGTCAGCACCGTTTCCGAAGTCCAGCGATACAGGGCCCAATAGACCTCGCCGGTTCTGGCCCTCAGGATCGGACAGAGCGTGCGCCCTACCTCCCGGCAATTCCAGGCCAGGGCTTCCAGGGTCGGGACCGCCGCTAAGGGAAGGCCGGCGACGGCTCGAAAGCCCATCATCGTGGCCAGGCCGACTCGCAAGCCGGTGAACGATCCCGGTCCGATCGAGACGGCCAGCCCACCCAGGCCGGTCAGAGACAAACCGGTTTCAGCAAAGAGCCGATCAATCGTCGGCACCAACCAGCGCGCATGGGCCCCCCGGGCCTCTTCATCCGAACGCGCCAGCACCCTCGTCCCATCCAGAATCGCCACGCTTTGCCGACCCGTGGCGGTTTCCACGGCCAAGATTTTCACGATCTCGCCTCCGTTGCGTCGAAGACCGTTCGCGCGATCGGGCGCAACGGCAGGCGGAACTCTTCGCCCTCCTTCCGGACCACGCCCAAGTCCTCCGGTTTCAGAACCGGATTCGGCACGATCTCGTGAAACGTGAGCTGCAGGGTTCCCGCCCCCTGTCCGTCCTGGATCGTGACCTTGAAGGGTTTCAGGAGAGGGACTGTCTCGCCGGGCGAAGGCGGCTGCACGACGCGAAAATCCTCGAACCGCACCGTCGCTTCCAGTTGGCCGGACGGGCTCAGGCGGTCTTCCTGAACCACCTGAAGCGACTGACGATCAAACCAGATACGCCGCAGAGGCGTGGCGCGATCGGCGGTGCCATTCGAAGACGCCAGCACGTCCAGGCGATATCGATCTCCTTCCTCAACTAGGACGACGCCGTCCCCCTCTTCAATCGAAGCGGTCCCGACGGCGCCGCTCATGGCCAGGAAGCTCAACTGGATGGGCTTGCCGATGGCGCCCAGGTCCTGAAGATCGCCCAGGCGCCCCGTATAGAGCTTCCCCGAGACCGGCAGACGCAGCCGGTACAAGTCTTCCGCCACGACAAAGTCGAACAGGGGCCCGCCGATCTGATTGAAGCCTTGCATCCTGAGCGCATTCGGCCGCCGGTAATACATGGCCCCTTCCACGCGCTGGACCAAGAAGCTGCCGACCCCCTTCACTTGAGCTCTGAACAGACCCTTGACCGTCTGGATCGCCGCTTCGCGCTCCTTCAGCAGTTGAGTCAGTTGCGTCGCCGTGGCCTCCCGGAGCGTCGGCCCTTCCGGCTTGGGCCACAGGGCACAGCCGGACAGCAATGCCAATTGAAAAATTACAAGTGCCGAAATGGACTTTTGCATTTTGCCTTTGACATTGCGCATTGCCGCTCAGGCGAACGCCGCATCCAACGCATCTCCAATTTCACGAATCCCCACGAGTTCCATCCCCTCGACCGGCTCCAGCTTGGCCAGGTTCCGTTCCGGCAACAGACAGCGCCGGAACCCCATTTTGGCCGCCTCGCGCAAGCGGAGATCCGCCTGGCTGATGGCGCGCACCTCCCCGCCGAGGCCCATCTCGCCCAGGACGACCGTGCGATGGTCGATCGGACGCTCGCGGAGGCTGGAGGTGATGGCCAGCGCAATCCCGACATCTACCGCCGGCTCCTCGATTTGCAGCCCGCCCACGACGTTCACGTAGACATCCTGTCCGGAAAAATGTAACCCAAGCCGTTTCTCCATCACCGCCAGCAGCAGGGAGACCCGATTCAGCTCCACCCCGTTGGCCATCCGCTTCGGCATGGCATAGCTCGTCGAAGAGACCAGCGCCTGCAGTTCCACCAGAATGGGCCGGGACCCCTCCAGGCTGGAGACGACCACCGAGCCGGTGCTCCGTTCCGGCCGCTCGGCCAGGAACAGTTCAGATGGGTTGCCGACTTCTTCGAGCCCCGCGTCCTTCATCGTAAAGACCCCGATCTCGTTCGTGGATCCGAACCGGTTCTTCACGGCGCGCAAGATCCGATAGGCATGTCCCCGGTCGCCCTCGAAATAGAGCACCGTGTCCACGATATGCTCCAGGAGCCTGGGCCCGGCAATCGCCCCTTCCTTGGTCACATGGCCGATGATGAACACCGGCACGCCGCTCCGCTTGGCAAACCCCATCAACTGCCCCGCCACCTCCTGCACCTGACTGATGCTGCCGGGCGCGGAGGTGATCTGATCGGTATAGACCGTCTGGATGGAGTCCACCACCACGACCGTCGGCTGCAACTCGTGGATCGACTTGAAGATGGTTTCGAGGGACGTTTCGGCCAGGATGAAGAGGGCCGGGTCTTCGACAGCCAGCCGTTGCGCCCTCATTTTGATCTGCCGCGGAGACTCTTCTCCCGACACGTACAGGACTTTTTCTCCGGCCATCGCCAGTTTCGGCAGGGCCTGCAGGAGCAGGGTGGTTTTGCCGATGCCGGGATCGCCGCCGATGAGGATCACCGACCCGGAAATGACGCCGCCGCCCAGCACGCGATCCAGCTCGCCGATCCCTGTCTGCAGCCGATCTTCGCCGACGATCTCGATTTCGTTGATGGGCGTCGCCTTCGAACCGGCCACGCCGGGATTCCCCAAACGACCGGGGCCGGTCGCGGGAAGCCGTTCCTCTTTCAGGCTGTTCCAGCGGCCGCAATCGGGGCACCGTCCCAGCCACCGGGGAGCCTGGTGCCCGCAAGCCTGGCACAAAAAGCTGGTTTTGACTCGCATCGTCTGGAGTTTCTTCGTCACGCCGGCCTGATTCTGGAGTGTCAGATGGTTGCATCTTAAAGCAACCGGACACAAAACACAAAAGGTTCACGGCCCGGGTGGAAATTCCTAACTCCGCAGCTTCTTTCTGATTTCCATCCAGTTTTTTATGATATACGCCTTCTTCGGCACTTCCTCGTCGCGGGAGCCGGCGGGCAGAATCACCGTGTCGATTCGATGCGCCACCAACGTCTCGGCAAACTCCCTCGTCCGCCCGATTCCCACCTTGACGTTGTCCCACCCTTCGGCTTTCAGCCGGTCCAGCACCTCACTCAAGCCGGCCTGCCCGGGCGTCGCCGTTACCAACAATCCGGTTGGGAATTGCGCCTGCCGCAGCCAGGTCCGTGCATCCGACTCCCGTGGCCAGACCGCAGGTTGCGACCAGGACAGATAGATGACGTTATAAAAATAATCGGTCAGCCGCTTCAGCTCCGCCGCCGCCTCTAGGATGGGTTCCGGCGCCGCGCTGCCTACTGGAAGCGACAGGCCGGGCGGCATCCCGAAAGGAGTCTTGGACGCTTCGGCCAGCGCCGCAAGATCCACCAGCAGAATGGGGCGGCGGCGCTCCCAGCAGGCAAGCGTGCCGGTTGCGTCCGGACTTTCGACTCTCGGACTGCCGGCCACTCTGACGGTGACCACGTACGTCCCACGCATCCGGCAGGTCGCGTCGAAGAATGCCCGCCCGTCGCCGCCCGTCATGGCCAGGACGGGCTTGGTTCCCCCGACCAACAATTCTAATGGCTCGCCGCCCAGGCCCGGCTGACCCAGACCGCTGCGAACCAATTTGGCCTCGATCCGGGCCGGTTTTCCCGGCGCCGTCAGCGCATCGCGCACCGACAGTTGTCCCTGGGCCTTCTCCGCCGCATCAGCTTGCCCCAAGACCCACCACCAGCAGGCAAGAGCCAGGAGACCGGCGGTCAGAAACCGACCGGGAACACAAGATGGAAATCGCGATGTCCGACGTGCCAGGACCATGGCAACGGGCTCGGACAGAGCGATGCGGAGAGGGGACTGGGTGCGGCCGGCTCGTTCGGCCGGGCCGGAAATTGTCGCTGCTCGTCTGGCCACCGCGTACCTCCGTCGAGCCCGGCGAGCGGAACGCGGGGAATTTACATCAGGCCGTGGCCGCGTTTGGCGATGGAATAGGCATCCCCGCCGGAAAAGACGATCAGGCTCAGATAGAGGAGCTCTGCGGGAGCCCACAAGAGCCGAGAGATCAGAAACAGCGCGATCGCAAACGCCACAATGGCATACCCGCACTTTTCACCCAGATACAAGTGCCCCAAACCAGGGATGAGGGACAACGAGGCGGCGCGCAGCCCGTGCCAGATTTTTTCTCGGTTGTCCATGCCAAGAAGCTCTCCGCGTTCAGCCATCAGCATTCAGTTTGAACCGACGGCTGATTGCTGACCGCTTCCTTGCTTCTTCAGGGCCGCCAGCACCTCGTCCACATGGCCGTCCACCTTGACCTTGCGGAACAGGGCTGTGATGACACCCCGCCCATCGATGACAAACGTGCTCCGCTCGATACCCCAGTATTTCTTGCCGTACATATTTTTCTGCTTGTAGACCCCGTAGGCTTTGGACACAGACGCATCCTCGTCGCAGAGCAGCGAAAACGGCAGGTCGAACTTGGCGATGAATTTCTTGTGCGATTCCGCTCCGTCGAGGCTGACGCCGAGGACGACCGCCCCCGCCTTCCGAAGGCGTTGTTTGGAATCGCGAAAGTCGCAGGCTTCCTTCGTACATCCGGGCGTGTCGTCTTTGGGGTAAAAATAGAGCACGACGGGTGTGCCCTTCAGGCTCTTTAAACTGACGGCCGTCCCCACCTCGTCGGGAAGCGAAAACTCCGGCGCCTTGTCACCGACCGCCACGTCTTGGCTCATTCTCTCCGACCTCCTCGTCCCGTCAACCGGGTGATCGCGTTACCGCGTCATGCCGCCCGGAGGCACGCCAAGGCCCGGTTTCTGGTTGGTATAGTCCGGGGCGCCTTTCTTTTTCGGCAGCCGGGAATCCGGATTGCCATATTGACGCAGGGCGGGGGAATCCCAGATCACCTTGTTGCCCGGAGCCAGATTCGCTGCTTCGATAAAATGATCACGGGCCGTATCGTTGTCACCCAGCGCAAACAGCGCCAGACCCAGGTTGTAATGGGCTTCGCCCGAGTCCGGCGCGGCCTTCAGCGCCTGTTCGAATGAAACTTTCGCCGCATCAAACTGCCGGCCTTGATACGCTTTGGTCCCTTCTTCCGTGGCATGCACGGCCGCTGTGGACACGCTCATTGAGAGCGGCAAGGGGGCCCGTGCTTTCGGCTTCTCCGGCTCTTTCGCGCAGGCGGTCAGCCACAGGCCGGCAATCATCAGGGTCATGGCGATCATGGATTTCATGGTTCCCTCACAATGACATATTGAAAGCCGCATTTAAGAGGACTTGTGCTTCCGCAACTCTTCTTCCATCGCTTTGCGGTACAGCACCTCCCACTCCTGACTACCCTCCGCGATAGGACGGGAATAGGACGCCAGCTTGGCCCGCACGACCCGATCGACGGCCTCTTCCTGAGCCAATTCTGAGGCCAGCACACGCTTGATCTCGCGCAGGGCCATGGTCTCGTCGCCTTTCAGTTTGGCGGCGGGCGTCTTTTTCAAACAAGCCAGAATCACGTGCGAGAGATGCGTGACCTTGTCGTCGCTTAGCAGCATGGCACAATGTTTACAGTATACAGTTAGCGGTTGTCAGTCGCAGTTTCCGAGAACTGCCAACTGCGAACTGTTTACTCTGTACCTTTTCACAGCACCACCCCCCGATCCCGAACCAACTTGCTTTTGATCATCGTAAACATCTTCTGATAGTCCACTCGCCCCTGTTCGATCTCGGCTTCATAGGCCTTCATAAGGCCGCGGATTTCCGCGTTGAGGCGATCCTCGACCATGAGTTCTTCCGTGATGGCCTGTTCCAGCGCTTCCGCCAGGGCTTTCGGCGTTCCGGTCAGGTCCAGATGCCCCTGGGCTTGAAGCCGAGTGCCCAGGGTATGCGCCAGGTGGGCGACCCGTTCCTTCGAGAGCTTCATCTGTCCCCCGCGATGCCGGAGCCGTCCGGCACATATCGCGCGATTCGACTCACACCTTATCGACCCGGATGGTGGTCGCCCCCAAAGCCTGTCGTAACAGGGTCGCATCGCCCACGATCCGGCCGATCACATTGACCCTGTCGGCCGGCACGGGATCAGGCCCCATGCTCATCGGCGTTCGGCCAAAAAAGATGGCAAGGACTTCGCCCGCTCCCCAGAAGGCCACATCTCCGACTTTCACCTGCGTAGTCGCGGTCTCCCGATGGTCCTTGACCCCAGGCATCTTGAAGTAGAACTCCTCGCCCCAGCTGTTCACCGGGGCCTCGACCGGCAAGGCCGCATAAATCGCCTCGGTGGTCTTATTGTTCTTCAATTCCGCTTCCAGCTTCACCCCGCCGATCTTGAACGTGATGCGTTTGGCTCCGTTGTCCGCCATGCCCGACCTTGCCCCACGTTTCGGTTCCGCTTCCACCCGGGCTGCCACGAGCCCTGCGCGGAATTTAGCTTGTTTGCATCCCTAAATCAAGGCTAGAATCAGCGCCACGGCCGCGGCAACTCTGCGAAATCGCATCACTATCATCATGCTGCAATCCACCTTCGTCTTGCTCCAAGGCGTGGGCGAATATACAGAACGGCGCTGGTGGGATCACGGCATCCCCGACTGGCAGACGTTCCTGAATCATCCCTCGCCCAAAGGCCTCAGTGCCGGCCGCAAGACACTCTACGACCGGGACATCGCAGCCGCCATCCACGAGTTGGAGCAGGGCCGGGCCCGCTACTTCGCCCACTGTCTGAAACCGCGCGACCACTGGCGACTGTTCGAGACCTTCAAACTCAAGGCGGTGTACCTGGACATCGAAACCACCGGCGAGCCGCCCACAACCGGCGAGGTGACGGTGGTCGGGCTCTACGCCGACGGACGCCTGACCCAGCTCGTGCAAGGCGATTCGCTCACCGAAGCGCGCCTGAGCAGGGCATTGGCCCCCTACGATCTCATCATTACCTTCTTTGGGAGCGTCTTCGACATCCCCTACCTGCGCGCGAAATTTCCCGGCCTGGTCCTCGATCAGCCCCATATGGACCTGTGCTTCGCCGCCAGGCGGTTGGGCCTGACAGGAGGGTTGAAACAGATCGAGGCGCAGCTGGGACTCGAACGTACGGCCGATGTGCAAGGACTCGACGGATGGGAAGCGGTGCGCCTCTGGAACGAGTGGCGGCAGGGCCGGGCAACTTCGTTGGAACGCCTGCTCCTCTATAACGCCGCCGACGTCCGCAATTTGGAACCCCTGGCGGATACGTTTTACGACCGGTTGGTCGCCCGCTACCGAACTGCGGGAGCCTCCCGGGCATGAGCCGATCACCGGGCGCCAGATGGCACGGGGCCGGGCGGACGGACGTCGGCCTGGTGCGCCGCGCCAACCAGGATACCCTCCTCCTCCGGGACGAGCTTGGCTTGTGGATCATCGCCGACGGGATGGGAGGCCATCCGGGAGGCGACGTGGCCAGCAAGGTGGCGGTGGAAGCCACGGCGGCGCATATTGCCGCGCTGGCCGAAGCGGGAGGGCGCCACGCGAGCGATCAAACGGAGGGCCTGCGCCAGGCCGTGCTCCAGGCAAATGTCGCCCTCCGTGCGGAGGGGGACGCGCGCCCCGAATACAAGGGCATGGGGACGACGCTCATCGCCCTGCACATCGCCGGATTTCCCCAAGCCCAGGCGACAGTGGCGCATGTGGGGGACAGCCGCGCCTACCTCCACCGGGCCGGCACCCTCTCCCAACTGACCAGGGACCACTCCTGGGTGGAAGACCAGATCCGGGCAGGCCTCCTCTCGACGGAGGAGGCGGCGACTCACCCGCTGCGCCACATGCTCACCCGCGCCCTGGGCATCGACGCGGGGGTGGAACCGGACATCCTGACCCTGCACCTGCAGACCGGAGACCGGCTGCTTCTGTGCACCGACGGATTGACGAAAATGTTGAGCGACGAGGACATTCTGAACGTGCTCAACGATTCGAAGCGGGAGGCGCAGGCGGTCTGCGACGAGTTGGTACGCCTGGCGAACGAGCGCGGCGGACAGGACAACGTGACCGTGGTGTTGGTCAGCGACCAGATCGGGAGAGCCTAACCCTCGCCCTCAGCCTCCCCGATCATTTCCGCCGCCGCCTCCCGCACGTTCTTGGTGACGGCGAGACCGCCCAACATGCGCGCGACTTCTTCCTTCCGCCCGGCCTGATCGAGCTGTCTCGCCCGGGTCACCGTGCGTTTCTTCGTCACGGTCTTTTCCACCACATAATGGGCTCCGGCCTGGGATGCGATCTGGGGCAGATGCGTGATGCAAAAGACCTGATGATAGGCCGACAGAGCCTTGAGCCGCTTGCCCATCACCGCCGCAACCGCGCCCCCGACGCCCTGATCCACTTCGTCAAAGATCAGCACGGGAACCCCGTCGGTCTCCGCCAGCACGGTCTTGAGCGCCAACATGATCCGCGAGAGTTCGCCGCCCGAGGCGACCTTCGCCATCGGCTGCAGCGGCTCGCCGGGGTTCGCCGACAGCAAGAATTCCACCCGATCGTAGCCGCTCGGCCCCAGCGCCGCCTCGCTTCGGTCCGATGCGACGGCGATCTGGAACTGGGTCTGTTCCATGCGCAGTGCCGACAGCTCGGCCTTGACCCTGGCCTCCAGCTTCGTGGCCGCTTTCTTCCGTCCCTCCGACAGCCACTCGGCCGAAGCCACCGCGTCCCTCCCCGCCCCTGTCACCTGCTCGCGCAAGTCGGCCAAGCGCGATTCGCTCTGATCCAGGCCCTCCAGTTCCCCGTGCAATTGCTCCAGCTTCGCCAGCAATTGATCGACTGTCGTCGCCGCCCCATATTTCTTTTTCAGCCGTTGGAGTTTGTCCAGTCGCTCCTCAATCTGCGCCAGCCGATCCGGATCATGTTCCAGTCCCTGCCGGTAATCGCGCAGCCGCCCGGCCAGCTCGCGCAGCTCGACCGTGGCACGCTCACAGAGACCGGTCCACTCGGCCGCCTCCGGATCAATCCCGTCCAACTCTTTCAAACGCTGGGCGACCGCTCCCAGAGAGGACAACGACGACGATTCCGCTCCATACAGCAGATCATAGGCCTCGTCGCTCAATTGCCCCAGCCGTTGCGCATGGCTCAGCCGGCGGCGCTCCACATCCAAGACCTCTTCTTCCCCGGAGCGCAGCTCCGCGTCCGTCAGTTCTTTGTGCTGGAACCGGATGAAGTCTTCCTTCGCTTGCCGCTCAGCGGCCAGCCGGACCGCCTCATCCAACGCTTGTCGCTGAACACGCCAGGCTTCGAATCGCGCGGCATAGGTCTGGCGGGCTTCCCGCAACTGCCCGAAGGCGTCCAACGCATCCAACTGCGTCGGCACCGCCAGCAAGGATTGCTGCTCATGCTGCCCGTGAATGTCAATGAGGGTGCCGGCCAAGCTCTGTACCTGATGGAGCGGAGTGAGCCGACCGTTGAGATAGACTCGGTTCCGGCCCGATCGGGACAGGATTCGCCGGATGATGAGCTCGGTTTCGTCGTGAGCCAAGACCCCGCAATCTCGAAGACTCGCGATGAGAGGGCTCTTGGCGGGGATGGAAAAGGAGGCCTGGAGCTCGGCCTCTTCGGACTCGGCCCTGATCTGATCGTTCGAGGCCCGGCCCCCGACCAGGAGGGCCAGGGCCTCCACGAGGATGGACTTGCCGGCGCCGGTCTCTCCGGTCAGAACCTGGAATCCGCCGGAAAACTCAAGATTGAGCTGCTCGATGACCGCGAAGTTGGCGATGCGCAGCTCGGTGAGCATACGAGCCGCAACCTTAATAGGTCAGGATGGTCAAAATGGTCTCTCGACAAGGCCGCAGCGAGTGAAGGCCCGAGGCGTACTGTTTCGGCACGTTGAGGGCCTGAGCGATGGGAGAACGCAGTCGAAGGACGTTTTCACCATCCTGCTAAGCGGAGGGAGCCGCTTGCGCCAGAAGCGAATCGATCAATTCCTTGAACTGCCGCTTAGGTCTGGCGCCAACGAGCTTTTCCACCGGCTGCCCGTTCTTGAAGAACAGGATCGTCGGAATGCTCATGACTTGATAGCGTCCGGCCACTTCCGGGTTTTCGTCGGTGTTGAGCTTCATGACTTTCACTTTACCCGCATACTCGGTCGCCAATTCTTCGATGATCGGCGCGACCATTTGGCAGGGTCCGCACCAGACGGCCCAAAAATCCACCATCACCAGGCCCGGCTCTTTCATCACTTGGGCATCCCAACTGCTGTCGCTTACCTGCAACGCCTGTCCTGCCACGGATCGCCTCCTTCGAATGACGTCTCCAACCGGTAGGAGCGCATCGTATCCTACCGCCGTTTGGACTGTCAACCGGACGCCTGACCACTGTTTTCCCCCTTGCTCCCTATTCCTCTTTCTTTCTCCAAGCGGCGGTTGGGCTGCCTTCAACTGCGCGCATGGGACGAGCATTTTCCGAAGTGCGCGTTCTGCGAGCACGGAAGGCGGCCAACCGCTACGCTCGCCCCTACCAATTCCAGACTTCCGGCACCCCGCTCCACCAATCGTTGGGGTGGGCGGCGCGCCAGGCTGTCTGCTGCGCCCAGAGCCGTTCGGTCATAGCCTTATCCAGGCGCGTGGCCATGGCCGCGGTCACATCCGACTGCCGTCTGACGCTTTCCTGGATCAACTCCTTGGCGATCCGCGCCAGCACGTCCGGCGGATCCGTCAGATCCTCGACGTTCCTTGTCGCCAGGTTCAAATAGAGCTGTTCCACCGCGACCCAACGGTCGGCCTTGGCCATGGCCTCCAGGTAGCCATCGATCGCCTGATAGACATAGGTGAGGGAGACATAACTGTACGCCGAGGGAGCCTCCTCGACCTCACGCTGGCAGGCCTCGACCGCATGGCGGTAATCCCCGGCGGCCAGAAAGACCTTGGCCCGGTGCAGATTCGTTTGAGACGACTCCGACGAAGCCACCGGCGCCAGGGCCATCGGCAGCAGAAGTGCCAGGCACAGCATCGCGCCCTTCATCGCGCCCCTCCTTGCATGATCAGCGCCCCATGCCCGTCTGGCCCTGTTGCGACACCCCCGACGAGGAGGAGGATCGCCGAGTCGGCGAGGTCGGCCAGGGCAGCCCCTTCTCGTCCTTGAGCAAGGGGTTGAGAATGGCTTTCATCAACTGGGTGCCGAACCCTTCCGTCGCGCCGATCCCGGTCAGGCTGATGAGAAAATTGTACTGCACCCGGTCGGGAAACTGAATGTAAAAGAGCCCCAGCGACCAACATTTGCAAGGATTCTGGTAGACCCCCACCAGATCCGTTTCGGGTCTCTGCCCAGACTTCATGTCATAGTAAGTTTTGGCCCCCAACGTCCAGCCCAGGGGAGCCCGGAACGCAACCGTCCCCGTGGCATAGTGGACGGCCTGCGTCGGAGCATACACCTCGTTGAAGGAAATGGGGTTCCAGATGTCGCCGCGCCGGACCCGATTGCCTTCGTTCGTGTAACGTTGTCCCAGTTCGACATACCACTGGTCCCGGTCCTGATAGCGCACATCCGTATTCCACTGGCTGAGGTTCATACGATAGGGATCGAAGAAGGCGTCCACGGTCAAGGCCATGGGATTGTTGATGGCCGGCGTGCCGACGTTGTTCCCGACCACGCCGCGCATCCAGAGGTCCGAGAATTTCTTGCCCTGCACGGCCACCATCGTCGGCTGCAACGGCTGGCTCGTGGACGCAAAGAGCGAACTACTTGAAAAAGGAAAGAACCGGGCCTGGTTCTGGTTGCTCCCGACGTGATAGCTTTGCGCCAGGGTGAGGTCCAGCCAGTTGGTGCTCTGGCCCTCCGGCCCCAACTCGATGAGCCGGCTCTTCAGCGAGTAGGTCAAGAGATTTTTCTTGGGTAAATCGTCCACGGCGTCGATCTGGACGATCTGGGACTGGTCGCTGGGCGGCACATATTCATAAATGATGTCCGGTTCGATCGTGTGGATGAGGCTCTTTCCACCTTCTTTCGAAAAATTTCTGGACAAGCGCGACGTGGCATCGAGGCTGGCCCAGAAGGTCTCCCGATGGACGGTCTGTTCGGTCGTGACCCCTCGCGTGTAATAGACCTCGCGCAGCTTCAACTGCGGCGTGATCCCCACGACGTGCCCCACATTGATCACGTCCGTGGTGAGCGTGGGCATGAGGTCCACCCGGTTCAACTGGAATCCCTGATCGCGGTAAAAGTTGACGAAGGTGTTCTCCATCCCCAGCAGCGCCGGCCCGTCGAGAGGCGCCACGTTGAACAGGTTGAACCCGATCTCCGGGAGCCGCTGGAACGTATTTGGGCTGCCGGCACCGACCGGCTGCAGGAACTGTCCCAATAAATAGATATTGCCGAGCGAATACCATTGGTTGAGGGTGAAATCCGATTCCTGGCTGGGCGCGGCCCGCAACGTTCCGGAGTTGCTGAGGTTGTTCAGAATGGTCCGATCGGAGAGCAGGCTGGACTTGATGTGCAGCGACAAGTCCTCGTTGAACTGCTGGACGTGGGTGCCGATGGCCTGGGCCCGCGACGTGTGGGTCACATTGTCCTGGATAAAGCTGAGCAGCCACTGGCCGCGGGATTGGCGGTTCAAGATATACTTGTACTCCAGATCGCCGCCAGACCCACGCTGGCTCAGATAGTCGGGCGTAACGAGGACATCCTGGCTGGGCGAGATCGCCCAGAAAAAACTCTGCCGGTAATGGGCTCCGAACCGGTTGTCATAGCCGAGTTCCGGCACCAGCGCGCCGCTTTTGCGCGCCGTCTGGACGGGATAGGTGATGGCCGGCAGCGGCACCAGCGGCACATCGTTGACGCAGAACCACAGGTCCTTGCCGTAAAAACTCTGCCCCGCGTTCAGATCCATATCCTTGAAGTTAAACCGCCAAGCCGGAATTTCCCCGTTCTTGGCGTCGCAGTTTGTGAACGAACCTTCCTTGGCCCGGTAATGGTCTTCTGAGAATCGTTGCAGCAGACGACCGGTCACCAAGGTATTGGAGTCCTTCATGTAGAGGGTGCCGTCTACGATCAGGCCCGCGTCCGTATTGATGTCCAGATCCAACTGGTCGGCCTTGAGTTCGGACGTCGGGTCCGTCAGGTGCGCGTGCCCCTTCGCCGTGAGCTTTCCGGACAACATGCTGATCCAGACCCGGTCCGCGGTCAGCCGCATCATGCCTTGAAGGATCACCACCGATCCGACGGCCTCGTAGACCTCGGTGTCGTTTTGATAGGTCAGCTGATCGGCGAACGCCTGGATCGGCTGGGTCTGGATGTTCTGGGTTGAAAGGGGGGGCTGCTTGGAAGCGGCGGGCCCAACCTCTGCGGCCCATCCGGAGCCGGTCCAGACCGCCGTCATCGCCGCAGGTGCGAGGCAGGACAGGCACAGCAGCAGGATCGAAAGGCTGCAGCGATCGCCCATCCTCAACCCCGGACGGGAGACGTGTCACAGCCGCGAAGAAGGGCCTTGACGTCGCCCACCAGCATCAGGGATCCCGTGACGCAGATCAGGTCGTCGGTGACGGCCAAGCGTCTGGCCAGGGCCAGGGCTTCCGCCGGATGCGGAGCCAGGTGCGCACCGGCCGCCCGCTCGCCGAGAACCGACGCCAGCTCATGGACGGACGCCGCGCGGGTGAGTTGCGCCTGAGTCAGAACCAGTTCGTCGGCCAGGGGCGCCAGGAGCCCGCAGAATCCGGCCAAGTCCTTGTCGCGCATCATCCCGAGCACCACGATCACTCGCGAGCCGGGATGGGCCGCACGATGGGAAGCCAGATAGGCGGCCAGCGCCGCCCCCGCCTCCGGGTTATGCGCCCCGTCCAGCAGCAGCAGGGGAGCACGCTCGACCAGTTCCAGCCGGCCCTCCCAGGACGTCTGACGCAACCCGGTGCGGACTGCCTGCTCGGATACGCACAGCCCGCGCTCGGAGACTAATTCCATCAAGGCCAGGGCGCAAGCGGCATTGTCCAACTGATGGACGCCAGCCAGCGGGCACGTCAGGCCTTCCTGCCGACCCCGAATTCCCCTGTACGTAAACCCCGTCAAGGTGTCTCCCTGGGCCTCGAATTCGCGGCCCAAACGGTAGAGCGGCGCATGCCGCTCCTTCGCCGTCCGCGCAACCACCTCAGCCGCCGGAAGCCTCAGCCGGCCGGTGACAACCGGCACATCCTGCTTCACGATGCCGGCTTTCTCGGAGGCTATCGCGTCTAGGCTGGAACCCAGATACTCCTGATGGTCCAGCGCGACGGTCGTAATCGCCGACGCCAACGGCACGATCAGGTTCGTCGCGTCGAACCGCCCTCCCAGTCCCACCTCCACCACCGCCACTTCGACCCGCGCCTCGGCGAAATATTGCAACGCCAGCGCCGTCGTGAATTCGAAGAAGGTGGGCTGGGGCCCCTGGCCGGCCAAACGGGTCAAGCGCTCGGTCAACGCCGCCACGGCCGCTTCCGGGATCATCGTTCCGTTTACCCGGACACGCTCGCGGAACTCGACGAGATGAGGCGACGTATAGAGCCCGACCCGGAACCCGGCGGCCTGCAGCATCGCCGCCGCCATCGCCGCCGTGGACCCCTTCCCGTTCGTCCCGCCGATGTGCAGCGTCGGATACGCCGCCTGGGGCCGGCCCAGCCCATCGAGCAATTGCGCAACGCGGTCCAGGCCCGGCTTGATGCCGTGCTTCTGGAGCCCAAAGAGGTACTCAAGCGACGCAGAATAGGACATGAGGGTGGTGAAAACGGCGGACTTACAGGTGGCCGATGAGCGTGCCCAGCGTCTCCTTGAGACGCCGGCGCTCCACGATCATATCCACGATGCCGTGCTCCAAGAGGAACTCGGCGCGCTGGAATTCATCGGGCAGCTGCTGCTTGATCGTTTGTTCGATCACCCGCGGACCGGCAAACCCGATCAGCGCCTTGGGCTCCGCGATAATCACGTCCCCCAGCATCGCCACGCTGGCCGTGACGCCGCCGAACGTGGGGTCGGCCAGGATCGTGATAAACGGCAGCCGGGCCTCCCCCAGCTTGGCGACCGCAGCGGACGTCTTGGCCATCTGCATCAGGGACAGTATCCCCTCTTGCATCCGCGCGCCGCCCGAGGTGCAGACCAGGACGACGGGCAGGCGCATCGTGACGGCCCGCTCGATGGCGCGGCACAGCTTTTCCCCGACCACGGACCCCATGCTGCCGCCCATAAAACTGAAATCGAATACCGCCAGCACGAGCCGGCGGCCGTTGATCGCTCCTTCGCCGGTCACGAGGGCATCCTTGCGCCCGGTCTTGTCTTGCTGAGTCTTCAGCCGATCCGGATAGGCGCGGCTGTCGGCAAACCCCAGCGGATCCTGCGGAGCCAGCTCGGCGTCCCATTCCCGAAACGTCCCGAGGTCCGCGAGCAACGCAATACGTTCCGCCACGGAGATCGGGAAATGGTAATCGCATTTGGGGCAGACCTTGTTGTTGCGATCCACCTCCTTGCGATAGACGATCTCGCGGCAGTGGCTGCATTTAAGCCACATGCCCTCGACGACTTTGGGCCGTTTCGACGGCTCGGCGCCCGGCGTTGTCTCTTTTTTAAACCAGGCCATAGCTCAGGGGAAACGATGAATGCGGAACGATGGATGCTGAATAGAATCCATGGTCCGGCGGTTCAGCGTTCATCATTGTGCATTCAGCATTCGTTAGACGACGATCTCTTGGCCTTCTTCCAACACGGTAAGGTTCGGAAGTCGGAACCGGGCAAGTTGCCGCGCGATGTCGTCGCGGAAGCGCGGCTTGACGTGATAGACATAGACCGGCACGTCCGGCCGCTTGATCTTCTGGAACGCCCGAACCAGGAGCGTGGGTGTCAAATGCTTGCTGACCCGGGGCAGCTCCGCCAGCTCGTCCGGAAACGACGCTTCGATGAAGACCGCCTTCAGGGTCGACTCGCGGGCCGCCACCTTCCAAATCTGCTCGGTCTCATAGGTGTCCCCGCTGTACAGGAACGAGGAGTTTCCTTCACGCACCAAAAACCCCACGGTCGGCACCAAATGGTTCACGCGGATGGGCGTGACGGTCAGCCCCCCCACCTCGGTTTCCCGGCCTGCCTTGAACGTGCGCGTCTTGAAGATAGGCCGTTTGGGATGGGGCAAGGCCATGAAATTCGGATAGACCTTGTCGTTGAAGAGGTAGCGCCGGAGTCCGCCGATCACCTGCACGGTGCCGATCAATTCCACTGAGTCCGCCGCGTCATCCACCAGATTATCGGCCAGGGTCGGGAGCCCCTGCACGTGATCGAAGTGCAGATGCGAGAGCAGGATATGGCGGATCCGCCGCTGCTCGTCCAGCCGCAACGCCGCCCCGATGGTGCCGGCATCCACCATCACCGTCCCATTGACGAGGAACCCGCAAGTCCGGCAATGGTGCTGCCCCTGCGTCTTATCCAGGAGCTGATCAGACCCGTGACAACCGAGAACTCGAATTTTCACCCCATGGCTCCTGGCCGGCATGGCGCCGGACCACCGAAACGCTCAAAAAGGGGTTCAGAATATCATAGCCGTCTTGCTTCCGCACCAAGAATCACGATTCGTTCCAAGCCCTGTTTCCGGCCAACCAAGAGATAAATATACGTATGCATACCGTCAAGACTTCTTTTGCGGCCGGCAGGACGAAACCCCTCCCGCGAGGTCAAAAGGGAGTCGCTCCCAGGGCGATCCGCGCCACCATCGTCAGTCCAAGCCCGATGCTGCCCAGGCTGGCCAGGCTCTGAACGGTCATCTGTACACGGTGTCCCCACGAAGCCGACAGGACCAGGGGCACGCTGATCAGCACCCCCAAGACGACCATCCCGGCGATCGAGCCGACGCCGAATACCAGGATATAGACGACGCCTTCCCAGACGGAACGGACCGCCGCAAGCACCAGCACCATCAAGGCCGCCGAACCGGCCAGCCCATGCACCATCCCGACCAGAACTGGGCGGAGCGACCAAGGCAGCCAATGCTCATGCCCGTGGTCCCGCTGAAGTTGGTGACTGTGCAAGTGCACATGGGCCGATCCATCATGCTGATGGACATGCACATGCCACCGCTCCCGAACCAAGGTCGCCGCCAGGGAGCCGCCCAGGAAGATCAGCATCAGACCCACGCCTACCTCAAGCCCTTGCGCGACCGATTCGGAAATCGTGACCTTGAACGCAATGACCAGGAGGCCGACCAGCAGCAACGTCGCCGTGTGACCGAAGCCCCAGCAAAACCCGATGAGCCCGGAGGCCCGCCAAGCCGGACGATCAGCGAGCAGGGTGGAGACCGCCGCCACATGGTCGGCGTCGAGGGCGTGTTTGGCACCGAGCAGAAACCCAAGGCCGAGGATGCTCAGGAAGGACGTGTCAGGCATAAGGCAGAGGACCGGCAGAGCACCCGGACGCGGGGCGTCGCCGGCTCATCTCATCCCCCTCTGGCATGCATTTCGAGGTGCGGGTCCTCGCGCAATTTTTGGATTTCGATCAGCCGCGACTCGCGAAGCCCGACCTGCTCCAGATCCTTGCGCTCTTCGGCGCCCCGATCCTTGCGTGCTTCCCATCGCGACCGGACGAGGGCCATGAGCTCGTCTCTCGAGGCGCCCGTCCGCAAGGGCTCGCGTAAATCCAGCCCGTCTTTGGCGTACAGGCAGAGGTACCACAAGCCGTCCGCGGTGAGCCGGCTCCGGTCGCATGTGGCGCAGAAGGGGCTGGTCGTCGAGGCAATGATCCCGAAGATCGTTCCGTCCTGGAATCGGTACCGCTGCGCCGGCGCCGAACTCGCTTCCACGATCGGCTCGATCGGTCCATACCGCCGCCCCAGCGATTCGAGGATGGCGTCGCGCGAAAGCACCTTGGCCAACGACCAATCCGTGGCTCCGCCGACATCCATGTACTCGATGAACCGCACCTCGGCGCCGACCCGCTTGCCGTATTCGATCAGATCCACCAGCTCGTCGTCGTTGAACCCCTTCATCGCAACGGTATCCAGTTTGAGGCCGGTGAAACCGACCCGCAGGCTGGCCTCAATGCCCTCCAGCACCTGGGCATGGGTATCGCGCCGCGTCAGCGACCGGAACCGATCCGGCTTCAACGTATCCAGGCTCACGGTGACCCGGTGCAAGCCCGCGTCATAGAGCGCATCGGCCTGCTCCCCCAGCAGAATGCCGTTGGTGGTCAGCGCGATTTCCGTGATCCGGCGGTTGTCCCGCAACATCCGGATCAAGGTCGGCAGGTTGCGGCGCAGGAGCGGCTCGCCGCCGGTCAGACGCACCTTGTCCACACCCAGTGCCGTGAACAGATCGGTCAGGGCGTAGATTTCTTCAAAGCTCAGGAGGGTTTCCCGCGGCAGCCAGCCGTATTCCTCCTCCGGCATGCAATACTTGCAGCGGAGATTGCACCGGTCCGTCACCGACAACCTCAGGCTCTTGAGCGGCCGTCCGAAGCTATCGCCGACTGTCGCTGGCTTGGAACGGTCCACGTTCATGGGCTCAAGCTCTCGCGGAATGTTCAAAAAGGTCCTTCAGCAAGGCCGCAGGAAGCACGGCGACTGAGGCGCACGTTGTTGGTACGCCGCAGGGAGACGGGCGACCGAGAACGCAGATGGAGGCCTTTTTCAACATTCCGCTACGGGTGCTCCTCCACCCAGACTTCCCCTTCCGGCGTCTGCTCGAGCTTCCAGATCGGCGTGATCTGCTTCAGCTCGTCGATGCACCACTGACAAGCCCGGAAGGCCTCGGCCCGATGTTCGGCGCCGACGATGATCAACACGATGTTCTCGCCGATTTCGATCCGGCCGTACCGGTGCAGGATCAGCACCTCGATGACGTCGAAGTCCTTGAGCGCCCGTTCGCGGATCTCCCGGAGCTTTTTTTGCGCCATGCCTTCGTAATGCTCGAACGTAATGCCGCTGACATCGCGGCCTTTCGAGCGATCCCGCGCCGTGCCCAGAAACACGGCGATCCCGCCGATGCGCGCGGACCGCCGTCGCACCCGATCGAGTTCGGCATCGATCGAAAAATTCTCCTGCTGGACGCGCACCAACATCGCGTCGCCCGTGGACCGATCAGGCATCGTCGCACCGCCGGCAAAGGGGGGCAGCAGGGCCACCTCGTCGCCGTCCTTGATTTCCGTGTCTTCGTGGGCGATCTCCTGGTTGACCGACACCAGGACCTTCTTCTTGTGGATCAACTCGCCGATCTGCGGATGGCTGGCGTCCAGGAGCCCCACCAGATCCTTGACGCACCGCCCGCCGTTGAGCGCCACGGAAAGCGTGCCCTGGTTGTTTGCCAACGTTTTGGTCAGGCCGAACAGGGTAATTGTGATCATAAGCGTTCACATCGCGACAGGTCGGTCATTTGCCGGCCGCGCGCCTCACATACGTGCCGGACTTCCCGCCGGACTTGGACAACAGACAAATATCGCCGAAGCTCATGGCCTTGTCCACGGCCTTGCACATATCATAGATCGTCAACGCCGCGACGGACACGGCCGTCATGGCTTCCATCTCGACGCCGGTCTGACCCGTCGTCTTGGCCGTGGCGGTAATCGTAATCGCACAGCGTCCTTGCCGGTCCGGCTCAGCCTCCTCCGTAAACCCCACATCCACGCTGGTCAGCAAGAGCGGGTGACACATCGGAATCAGCTCGGGGGTCCGCTTGGCGCCCATCACCCCGGCCACTTGGGCCACGGCCAGGACATCTCCCTTGGCGATCTTCCCTTGTTGGATTTTTTCCAGCGTTTCCAGCGACATAAAGACTGTCGCCTGGGCCGTGGCAACCCGTTCCGTCGAGGTCTTGGCACTGACATCGACCATCCGCGCCCGACCTGATTCGTTGAAGTGCGTGAACTCGGCCATTTCTCTTGCGAAATCAGAGATTTTCAACAGAACTGCACCAAGTGATCGATTATAGAAGTCGCCGTGGAGGTGAGTCAAGCATCATCCTTGACTCTCGCCGGGGCCATCCGGGAGAATGACGCATATGGAAGATCGAGTCATGATCGAGCGTCTGGAGTTTCACGGTCATTGCGGCGTGACGCAGGAAGAACGGCAGATACCCCAGCCGATTGCCGTGGATCTGGAACTCACCTATCCCCCCGGCGCCTTGTCCCGAGCTGCGGAGACCGATGACATCGGACGAGCCGTGGACTATGCCACGGTAGCTGAACGGATCGTCCGGCTCGGCAAGGCCCAGGCGTTTGCCCTGGTGGAAACCATGGCGGAACGCATCAGCGCAATGGTTTTTGCGGAGTTTCCCATATCGGCCCTCCATCTATGGGTGCGAAAACTCGCCCCGCCCCTGAAGGACGTGCACGGCTCAGTCGGCGTGAGGCTGGAGCGCACCCGTGCCCCGGCCCTCCCAGACCAGCCGCCGGCCCGGTTTCTTCAGGAGCAGATGGCGCGCCTCCCGAAAGGCGCTGTCTTGGACCTGGCTTCGGGTCAAGGGCGAAATGCCCTGTACTTGGCCGGCCTGGGATACACAGTGGAGGCGATCGATCGGGACCAGCCGGCGCTGGCCGCGCTGGCCGAGACAGCCGGCCGACGCAACCTCTCGAATCTGACCATCACATACCAGGACTTGGAAGCCGATCCGGCCCATCCGCCGGATTTGGGCACAGAGCGCTACGATGCGATCCTGGTCTTCTTCTATCTGCACCGCCCTCTGTTCCCCTCCCTGCTTCGGGCGCTGAAGCCTGGCGGCCTGCTGGTCTACGAGACCTTCCTCATCGACAACCACGAGCGCCGGCGGCATCCACGGCGCAAGGAATTCTGCCTGGCCCACAACGAACTGCTACGCCTCGCCGACGGGTTGCGGGTGCTGCACTACGACGAAGGCGAGCGCGCCGGCGGGCCGGAGACCTCCTTCACGGCGCAATTGGTCGCCCGGCGCCGGGACTGATCAGCATAAGGACGAGACATGAGCCGCATCGATCTGCACCTCCATACGACCCACTCGGACGGCAGCCTCCCGCCGGCCGAGGTGCTGGCGCTGGCGCACAAGGCCGGCGTCACCGCACTGGCCATCACCGACCATGACATTACGGACGGCATCCCCGAAGCCATGAAGATCGGAGCCGACCTGGGCATCGAAGTGATTCCCGGCATCGAGATCAGCTCGCAATGGGAAGACGGCGAACTGCATCTCCTCGGGTATTTCCTGGACTGGCAGGATCCGGAGCTGAACCGGCATCTGGCTGGCTTGCGCGCCAGCCGCCACCGGCGCAACCCGCTCATGGTTCGGAAGCTGAACGAGTTGGGCCTGGAGTTGACGTATGAAGAAGTCCAGGCGCTGGCCGGCACCGAATCAGTAGGCCGCCCGCACATCGCCCGCCTGCTGATGGAGAAGGGGTACGTTCAATCCGCCAAAGAGGCCTTCGACCGGTATCTGGGCAACGGCAAAGCCGCGTATGTTCCACGCGAGCTGCCGGAGCCGGCCGAAGCCATCGGCTGGATCAGGGCCGCCAAGGGCATCCCCGTCCTCGCCCACCCGACCTGGGTCCGGTTGGATGAAACCAGCCTGCTGAAGCTCTGCGAAACCCTCAAAGCCGCGGGCCTGATGGGCATCGAGGTCCATTACAGCACCCACAAGCGGGCGCAGACGGAGGAGTACCTCAACATCGCCAAACGTCTGGGTTTGTTGGTGACCGGCGGAAGCGACTTCCACGGACTCACGAAGCCGGACATCCAGGTGGGCGTGGGACGCGGAGGGCTCAAGGTCTCGAGCAAACTCCTGGAGCCGCTCCGGGCAGCCGCCGGCTAGCTGTTGGTCTGAAACAGGGCATCGAACGTCCCCTCACGTGTCGTCATTGAGGAGGGCCGGCCATGAAATCATTCATGATCGCCGTCGTCCTGATCCTGGGAACAGGATCAGCCTGGGCTTCCGGCGTCAGCATGATTCAAGGGGATGACGGAACCAGCGGAACGCTCTACGATTTCGGCGGAGTCAAACTGTACAACGATTCGCGCGGGACGACCGGCACCGTCTACGACTTCGGAACCATTCAACGCTACCAGTTCAATAACACATCGGGCGAAACCAGCTCCGGCACGATCTACCGCTTCCCCCAGCCGCAAGCCCATTCCACTCTGCCGGCTCCGTCGGTGCCGGTCACGCCGTTGCTTCCGGTCATTCCTTATGGCGGAGGGGTCGGCCCGCAGAGCCATCCGGGCGGGGGACATTGGCGAGGCGGAACCGGCAGATAAGGAAGTTATTCGTTTGCAGTTCTCAGTGGTCCGTTCCGAAAACTGAACACTGTTCACCGACAACTTGCTACGCGATCTAGTTTTCCGGGGCTTCGACGATGTGGTTCTCGAACCGCGTGCAGCCTTCCGCCAGCAGCCGGTTGGTGAGCATCTCGCCCGGCCATTCGATCGGCAGATCGGCCGTGAACACCCAGACATCCGGCGAGGTCCAGACCGGGCCATGTTCTTCCGGCAATTCGGGATCGAACAGATCCGTCCAGACCGGCATGTAGACCCCGTTGCCGCATTGCGTGTGCAGGTGCACGATCGTGCGGCTGCGCACCGCATGGTCCAACTCCCGCCAGACCGCCACGGTTTCGTCCGCCAGCCGGTGCAACCGCACCGCGTTCTGCGCATCGAACATCGCATAGGCCGCATAGACCGGGGCTTCGATCATCTGCGGCGCCGGCGCCAACTCGGGACATTGGGCCACCAGCCCGGCCAACAGCGCCTGGCGATCCTCGTCTTCCAGGGATTCCGGCAGCCCATGATCCGGCGAACCGATGAGCTCGAAGATCAGATAGGCCGTGGATTCCACCGGCGCGTGCAGGCGCGCCGCCATATATTGACGGCGCTGCGACTCGGCCAAAGCCGACGTGTGATCGTGCAAACCATGGAGGGTCAGCAATTCCAGCGTGGCATCAGTCAGGAGACGGGGCTCCGCCAGCACGACCGTGCCGGGAGGCAACCGCAGATGCTTGTGCAGCAGGTCGGCGGTCGTGACCGGATTGACTTTCAATCCCAGCGGCGTGGGCAGATTCGCCTGCAACGGCAACTCCAGCGCCGCCATCACGGCATAGGTCGGTTTCTCGTCCGGCTCCCCTTCCATCATCACCGAGCAGGCGGCTTCCGCCAGGAGGTCGAACAGCCACTCGGCCATCTCCTCGTCCAGCGCGGCCATGACGGTGAGCAGATCCTGCTCCCGATCCTGCTCCAGAAACGCTTGCAGCGTGTCCACCGCGGCATCGGCATCCCCGTGGTCGTGCCGGCGCGCGTTGATGAGATGGATAAGATCGCGCGTCAAGGGATCGGGCCTGTTCCAGCTACTCATTCCCGCCTCCTGCGTCCTGCCTTGCCGCGATCACGGTCGGTTGTTCCGAAAACATCGATATCGCGCAACCCATGTTGCCAAACTTTCCCGTCAGAGGCAAGCCCCGTGCACAATGATGAACGCAGAACGACCGGTTGCTCCATTCGTCGGTCATCGCTCAGCCTTCATCATTCGCCCATCACTTTCACCAGCACACGCTTCCGGCGCCGCCCGTCGAACTCGCCGTAGAAGATCTGCTCCCAGGGGCCGAAGTCCAGCCGGCCCTCCGTGATCGCCACGAACACCTCCCGCCCCATGAGTTGCCGCTTGATGTGCGCGTCGCCGTTGTCCTCGCCGGTTTCGTTGTGCCGGTAGGTCGCCTGCTGGGGCGCCATCCGCTCCAGAAACTCGTCGTAGTCTTTCAGCAGACCCGGCTCGTCGTCGTTGATGTAGACGCTGGCCGTGATATGCATGGCATTGACGAGCACCAGCCCTTCCTTCACCCCGCTCTTCTTCACGGCGGCTTCCACGAACGGCGTGATGTTCAGATAGGCGCGGCGCGTCTTCGTGTCGAACCAGAGTTCTTCGCGGTAGGATTTCATCGGAGGTTCACGCGTACGGTCGCAGTCATTCTGCCCCAGGTTTCGTGCCGGATGCAAGGCCGCGACGCGCCCATAGTTCCCGTCCCGACTTTCGACTATAATGACCCGTAGCATGATTTGGGTTCGGTGAGTCCGGCAACCTTGGCCTGTGAGGTCTCCGGTTCATGCGCCACACCTATCCCGCTCCTCCGCCCACCCAGCGCCTGTCGGCCAACGCCCTGGCCGTGCTGCGCCGACGCTATCTGGCCAAGAGCGCCAACGGCACGCCCGTCGAAACGCCGGCGCAGATGTTCCGCCGTGTGGCCGCCAACATTGCCGCGGCCGAGGCGCTCTATCCCGGCGACGGCGCAACACGCCGGTGGGCCGTTCAGGATTTCTTCCGGCTGATGCGCCGCCTCGACTTCCTGCCGAACTCGCCGACTCTCATGAACGCCGGCCGCACGCTGCAACAACTGTCCGCCTGCTTCGTCCTGCCGGTCGAAGATTCCCTGGAATCGATTTTCGACGCGGTGAAGGAGCAGGCCTTGATCCATCAATCCGGCGGCGGGACCGGGTTTTCGTTCAGCCATCTGCGCCCCAAACGGGACCGCGTGGCCTCCACCAGCGGCGTAGCTTCCGGCCCGGTCTCCTTCATGCGCGTCTTCAACATGGCCACCGAGGTCATCAAGCAGGGCGGCACCAGGCGCGGGGCCAACATGGGCATCCTACGCGTGGACCATCCGGATATTCTGGAATTCATCGCCGCCAAGCGGTCGCCGGAGGAACTGACAAACTTCAACCTCTCGGTCGGCATTACGGACGCCTTCATGCGCGCGCTGCAACGGAATCAGCCCTACGCCATCATCAACCCGCGCACGGGCCGCCGCGTCGCGCAACGACAGGCGGCCGAAGTCTTCGACCGGCTCGCGGAGGCCGCCTGGGAATCGGGCGAGCCGGGCGTGGTCTTTCTGGACACGATCAACGCCGCCAACCCCACCCCGCACATCGGCCGCATCGAAGCCACGAACCCCTGCGGCGAACAGCCGCTACTGCCCTACGAGTCCTGCACCCTGGGCTCGATCAATCTGGCGCACTTCGTGACCGGGTCGCGCGGCCGCCCGCGCGTCGATTTCGACCGCCTGGGGGCGATCATTCCGCCGGCCGTGCGGTTCCTGGACGACGTGCTCGACATGAACCGTTATCCTCTGCCCGAGATCGAGGCCATCACGAAAGGCAATCGCAAGATCGGCCTCGGCGTGATGGGATTTGCCGACCTCCTGATCAAGCTGGAGATTCCCTACGATACGGACCGGGCGCTCGCCGTCGGCGAGCAGGTCATGAAATTCGTCCGGGAGCAGGCCAGGGCCGCTTCCGCCGCCCTGGCACGCGAACGCGGCGCCTTCCCCAACTTCAAAGGCAGCCGCCTGGAAACCGACGGCCACCGACTGCGCAACGCGACCGTGACGACCATCGCGCCGACGGGAACCCTCAGCATCATTGCGGACTGTTCGCCGGGGATCGAACCCCTCTACGGCGTCAGCTTCGTCCGGACCGTGATGGAGGCCGTCCGGCTGGTCACCTTCCATCCGGAATTCATCCGGCGCGCCCGCGCCGCCGGTGTCTATACCGCGCGATTGCGCAAACATGTGGCCGCCAACGAATCCATCCAGGGCCTTGCGGACATTCCCGCCGACCTGCGCCGGCTCTTCGTCACCGCCCACGACATTGCGCCGGAGCATCACGTCCGCATGCAGGCGCGATTTCAACGTTACAGCGACAGCGGCGTCTCGAAGACCATCAACCTGCCGCGCACCGCGACCAAGGCCGATGTGGCCGCCGCCTTCCGGCTGGCCTATCGATTGGGCTGCAAGGGCATCACCGTCTTCCGCATGGGCAGCCGCGACAAACAGGTGATGTCATGCACGAGCATGCAGTACTGCTGAGGGGATGCTGTCAGCGATCAGCTTTCAGCGGATAGCCGTGAGCAGATGGGAGCACAAGCCGGAGGCCAAGCTGCGCACGAGCCGATGGCTACCGATTGAACACTGATGGCCACGATTCGCCAGCCTGCCGTCGCAGGACAGTTTTACAGCGCCGACGCCGACACTCTCGCCGCCGACGTCGACCGGTACGCCGAGTCCAGCGCCGTGCCGACTCCCGCCGTTGCCGTCGTCTGCCCCCATGCCGGGCTCATGTATTCCGGCCATGTGGCCGGAGCCGTCTACGCCCGCGTGGCCCTGCCGCAAACCGTCATCCTGCTCGGCCCCAATCATCGCGGCGTGGGGCCGCTGTTGTCCGTCTATGCCCGGGGGACATGGCTGGTGCCGGGCGAAGCCCTGTCGGTGGACGAGGCGCTCGCCGAGATCATCGTGGCGCGCGATCCTGCGGCGGAGGCCGATACCACTGCGCACCGATACGAACATTGCCTGGAAGTTCAGTTGCCGTTCCTGCGGCGGTTCCGGCCGGATGTGCGGATCGTCCCGATCCTGCTCGGTCACCTGTCCGACCAGGCCTATGCGGACCTGGGCCGGCGCCTGGGCGACATCCTGCGCGAAGCGGCCGACCGCGAAGGCCCGCAACAGCGGCCCTTGCTCGTGGCCAGCACCGACCTGACCCACTATGAGTCCGATGCCATAACCAGGGCCAAGGACCGGCATGCGATCGAGGCCATTCGGAACCTGGACCCGGACGGATTGGGCGCAGCCGTGCGCGCCCACCGCATCACCATGTGCGGCTATGGGGCCACCGTGGCCATGCTCCATGCAGCGCGAACGCTGGGCGCCGGCAGCGCCTCCCTGGTTCGTTATGCCACCTCCGGCGACATCACCGGCGACCATGACTCCGTCGTCGGCTATGCCGGCCTCCTGATCGCCTGACCGTGCCATCCCGCACCTGCATCCACGATGGGAAGCGTTTGACAGGACCACGGGACGATGGTAAGTACATGCATCTGAACGACAGTCCCGGCCTGATGTGAGAGAAGGAGGAGTCTCGATGTTCACCGCGTCCGGCAACCCAGCGGCCGTCAGCAGTCTTCCCGCCTGGAACATTCTGTTCGCCCGCGAGCCGGAGCCGGATCTGGAATTGGACAAGACCACCGCCGACCTGGACGAGACCGCCCCGTTAGACGACGACGGAGGCGATTCCCAGGGCCCGGAGGACGACAAAAAATCAAAGATGATCAAGCTGGCGCTGCTGGTCCTCGCGGCAGGAGCCGGCCTCTACCTGGCGATGGACCCCAGCATTTTGACGGGCCCCTCGGAAGAGCCACCTCCGGCATCCGTACCGGCAGCCCCCAAGGCGGCTCAAGCCCCGGCAGCGCTGCCCAAGCCCGCCGCGCCGCCGACTTCGGTGGCGCCACCGCCGGCAGCCCAAGCACCTTCGCCAGCCCCAGCTCCCCAGGCCATGCCAACCGCGCCGGTCGCCCCGGCGCCGGCCCAGCCCAAGAGCCCCATGCCGGCCATGGCCTCGGCCCCGTCCCCGACAATGCCGAACGCGATGCCCCCGTCCCCACCGAAACCGGCGTCCACTGCTTCGGCTGGCCTCTCGCCCCTCTTCAGCGAGGGCCAACAGGTGGTGATCCTGGCCGACCAGGCAAAACCGAACGGACCAGTCGCACTGATGGCCGACGCGGGCAGCAACCGACCCGGTCCGACGGTGGCGGCGAACGCCACGGCAACGGTGATGGACGGCGAGCTTCGAAACAACAGCTGGGTCTATGCAATCCGCACCCCACAGGGCGCGACCGGTTGGATCTCCGAAAAACAACTACAGCCCAAGCCGTAATCCGAGCCAGGCCCCTGCAGACCTGACCGCTCCTCCCGATGGCAGCCCTGATCCTGGGGACGCCTATGTTATGATGGCGGCCAGTCGTTGCGAGGTCGGAAAGTCGCCAAGTCTGAAAGTTCTCAAGTCAGAACCTTTTGCGAGCAAAGACTCGTCAACTTTGCAAACTTTTCGACTATACAGACGTTCCGACTTTGAGACACGAGCATGTTGCGAGCAATCATTTTCGATTTCGACGGAGTGGTGGCCGACAACGAGCCGATCCACTTCATGATGTTCCGCCAGGTGCTGGCGGAAATCGGTCTTCCCCTCACGGAAGCCGACTACTATGCCAAGTACCTCGGGTTCGACGACAAGGGCTGCTTCGCCGCGGTCCTCGCCGCGCACGGACGCCCCGCCCCGCCCGAATTGATCCAGGACTTGATCGCCCGCAAAGCCAAGGCCTACCTGGATTACATCCGCGACCATCTGGTGATTTTCCCCGGCGTGCGCGAACTGGTGCGGGAGGCGGCCACGCGGCACCGGCTGGCCATCGCGTCCGGCGCGCTCCGGCATGAAATCGAATATATTCTCGAGCAGGCCGGCATCCGGAAGGAATTCGAGCACATCACCAGCTCGGAAGATGTCCGGCAGGGCAAGCCGGACCCGGAAGGCTTCCTCCATGCCCTGGCTTCCTTGAACCGACGGACACAAGCAGGCCAACGGCCCCTCGCCCCCTCGGACTGTCTGGTGATTGAGGACTCCATCCCCGGCATCCAGGCCGCCCACGCGGCGGGCATGAAAGTCCTGGCCGTGGTGAACACGCACAAGGTGGAGGAACTGCGTGACGCGGACGCCCTCACCCATTCCCTGGCGGACGTGAACCTGGCCGAACTCGAAAATCGTTTATGGAAACACGGGGCGTAAGATGAGGATCTGCTCGCTCCTGCCCGGCGCCACCGAAGTCGTGGCCGCCCTCGGTCTGGCGGACGACGTGGTCGGCGTCAGCCATGAGTGCGACTATCCGCCGGCCATGCGCCAGAAGCCGGTCCTGGTCACCCCGGCCATCGACGCGGAGCGATCAGACAGTGCGGGGATCGACCGGCAGGTGCGGGACACTCTGGCAGAGGGGAAACGACTCTATGCCCTGGACGAACGGCAGTTCGCCCAGGCGCAACCGGAACTCGTCATCACCCAGGACCTCTGCCAGGTCTGCGCCGTAACATCAGGCCAATTGGAACGGGCCATTCAACAACTGCCCAAGCAGCCCCGTCTGCTCACGCTGAACCCGGGCAGCCTCACGGACGTCATCCAGGACGTGGAACGCATCGGCGCGGCAACCGGGCAAACAGACAGGGGCGCCGCCTTCGCCGCCTCGCTACGTTCCCGCTTGGAAACCATCTGCAAGCGAGTCTCCACGGCCAAAACCAGGCCGAAGGTCGTCTGTCTGGAATGGCTCGATCCTCTCTACCTGGGCGGCCACTGGGTCCCCGAGATGGTGGACTGGGCCGGTGGCCGGGACATGCTCGGCAAGGCCGGCGTGCCGTCCACGAGAGTGACCTGGGAGCAAGTGCGAACGGCCCAGCCAGAGGCTGTGATCATCATGGCTTGCGGCTTTTCCGTGGAACGGACCCGGCGCGAGCTGGAAGCCAACCAGCCCCAAAGCAGGTGGCCGGGCTGGCAGGACCTGCCGGCGGTTCGGCAGCATCGAGTCTACGCCGTGGACGCAGCCGCCTATTTCAGCCGCCCCGGCCCGCGCCTGGTCGACGGGGTCGCCATCCTCGCTTCCCTCTTGCACCCGGAACTCTTTCCGGACCGTGAACAGCCAACCCCCGCGCAAGCCCGACGCTGGACTCAACCGGCATAGCCTCGGTTCCCATGACTCCTACTGAAGCCCAAGCCTATTGCACAGCCCTCACAAAACAAAGCGGGAGCAATTTCTATTACTCGTTCTTCTTCCTGCCTCAGGCGCGACGCGAGGCCATGTACACGGTCTATGCTTTCTGCCGGGAAGTGGACAATGCCGTGGACGAGGCGCCGGCCGGGACCGACCCGCAGCAAGCCATCGCCCGGTGGCGGGAAGAACTCGCCGCCGCCTATCGCGGCACCCCCACCCATCCGGTGACCATCAGCTTGGCCGACCATGCCAAGACCCTGGCGATTCCGAAAGAATACTTCGACGAACTCATCGCCGGCATGGAGATGGACCTGACCACCCTGAGATACAAGACCTTCGATGACCTCTCGCGCTACTGCTACCGGGCTGCCTCAGTGGTGGGGCTCATCTGCCTGCACGTCTTCGGCACGAGGACCGAGCTGGCGCGCGACTATGCAATCAACCTCGGCATGGCCTTCCAGCTCACCAACATCCTCCGCGACCTGGGCACAGACGCGGACCGGGGCCGCATCTACCTGCCGCAGGACGAGCTGGCTCGGTTCGGCTATCGGGAGGAAGAGATGTTGGGGAAAACCTATTCGCCGGCGTTCCGGAAGCTGATGCGGTTTCAAACCGAGCGGGCCAAGAGCTACTACGACAAGGCCAGGCAGGCGATCCGGCAAATGCCCAAAGCCGACCGGCAAGCCCTGACGCCGGCCGAGATCATGCGCGGGGTCTACAGCCGCATCCTGGACCGGATCATCGCCGACGACTATCGGGTCTTCGGCCCCCGCATCACCGTCGCCCCGGCCCACCGCCTCGCCCTCGCCGCCGGCATCTGGCTCCGCAGCCGGCTGCCCTCTGCATAACCGCCACGCAAGCTCCTCACCAGTTAGGCGACAACGGTGCCGCTCTGCTGATGCCGGTGAAGGCGTGCGTAATAGCCGTTCCGTTTCAGCAACTCGTCGTGCGCCCCCTGCTCGACGATCTCACCCTTCTCAATGACGAAAATGACGTGGGCCGGACGTATCGTGCTTAAACGGTGGGCAATGATAAAGACCGTGCGGCCCTTGCAGATCTTAACGAGGTTCCGCTGGATGATGGACTCAGACTCATAATCGAGGGCGCTGGTCGCTTCGTCCAAAATCAGAATACGCGGGTTGGGTACCAAGGCCCTGGCGATCGCGATACGCTATAGCGGCGCCCGGTTGCCCGCCGAGGTGGTCGGCAGCGATGCGGCGACGGACCTGGCGCTGCTTCGGGTCATTCTGCCAAAAGAGCACCGAGCCGCGGCCATCTTGGGCGACTCTGACCATCTGGAGATCGGGCAGAAGGTCCTGGCCATCGGCCATCCCTTCGGGCTCGGCTATGCCCTGACCACCGGCATTATCAGCGGGCTGGGCGCCGGCCCCGAGAGCGCCGCCCTGCTCCACGATCCGGTGATCCAGACCAGCGCCCCGATCAATCCCGGCAACAGCGGCGGCCCCCTGGTGGATCAAGAGGGCCGCGTGATCGGCATCAACACGACGATCCTGGCCGGGGCGCACAACATCGGCTTTGCAATCCCGATCAGTCTGGTGAAGGGTGTGGTGGGCGAATTGCAGGCCCGCGGCCTGGTGGTCCGCTCCTGGCTGGGCATTACCGGCCGGCTTCTATCAGACGACATCATCGATCTGTTCGCCCTGCCCCTGGCCAAGGGAGTCTTGATCGCCGGAGTCGCGAAGGGCAGCCCGGCCGAGAAAGCTGGGTTGCGCGCCGGGGATCTGCCCATCGTCTTGAAGGGGGAACCTTTGGTGCTGGGGGCGACATTCTGCTGGCCGTCAACGGGCAGGACTTGCGCACGCCGGAACAGTATGCGACTGTCTTCAAGAGTCTCAAGGTCGGCCAGACCATTTCGATGAAGATTCTGCGGGACGGAGCCTACCGCACCGTGACCGCCACGCTGGAGGAACGGCCCTCCCAACCGGACCCCACTGCGCCGGCGCGCGGGCCGGAAAAAGTCGAGTTTCGCCCGCTGGACTGGCGCGGCCTCCCGCTCCGGCTGGCCGGCCCCGAGACGATTTTTTGAGGCCTCCGGCCCTCGATCCTCGCTTGTCCCTTGCCGATCGTGCGACGTTTTTCTCTCCCGCTCGCTTCCTCGTTGACATCGCCTTCCAGGCCCCCTAAGATGCGGCCGGTTTCAGACACAGGCCACCGACGCTCCAACCCACTATGACGCTGGTCGAACTCAAGGACTCGCTCCACAATTGCCAACGGTGCAAACTGGCCAAGCTGGGACGCACCCAGGTGGTCTTCGGCGTCGGCAACCCCCAGGCGGACATCATGTTCGTGGGAGAAGGGCCTGGCTTTTACGAGGACAAGCAAGGCGAGCCCTTCGTCGGGGCCGCAGGCAAGCTGCTGAACGACTTGCTCAAATCCATCGGCCTCTCCCGGCCCGATATTTACATCGCCAACGTGGTGAAATGCCGGCCGCCGGACAACCGAGATCCGGAGCCGGACGAGGTGGAAACCTGCAAACCCTTCCTGCTCCAGCAAATCGAACTGATTCACCCCAAGCTGGTCTGCACGCTGGGGAAATGGGCGGCTCAGACGTTGCTGAACCGGCCGGTCAGCATCATGAAAATGCGCGGCCAGGCGGTCCGCCTCGACCACTTCACCCTGTTCCCGCTCCTGCATCCGGCCGCCGCCCTGCACCAGGGCAATTTGCGCGGCTCGCTGGAGGAAGACTTCAAGAAGCTCAAGGCTTATTTGGATCATCTGGACGCCCCTCCCCCTCCTGTTCCCGCTGCGCCGGCCGCCGCAACGCCCCCGGCCCAAATGAACCTCTTCTGAGGACCGCGCCCCTGCCCTTGCCCGAGCCAAGTCCGTATTGACACAACTAAGCCGTTTTGCTACTGCCCCCCCGCCGGCACAAGAGGGCTGCAAGAGGGCTGATCGATGTGCTCCCTGACGCTATCCATGTTCTACCGACTCAGCAGCCTCTTCCTGTGCAGCCTGGCCCTCTGTTCCTGCGTCGCCCAGCACCCGGCCGGCATCGCCAGTTCCTCCGCCCCCGTTACCCCAACCTACACGGTGCTTGGCCCGGTGGAAGAAACCGACTGCGCGTCCTGGATGTTCGTCATCCCCCTGGGCGGCAAGGACCCCATCGATGAAATCATCGACCGGTTGGTCAAAGAGAAAGGCGCGGACGCTCTGATCGGCGTGACGGCGGAAGAGCGCCTGTGGGCGTTTCCCCTCCCCCTGTTCGGACGGGACTGCACGATCGTCAAAGGCATTGCGGTTAAGAACACCAAATGAACGAGTACGTCACCAGAGCACCGCACAACGGAGGGCTCCTGCGGAAGCGCCTGGCGCTCGCCGTCAGCCTCTGTCTGGCGCTGTTGTCGGCGGCCTGCACCTCGCCCGGCGCGATCGCCCCTTCGACGATTCCCGTCACGGGGAAATATGTGGCCCTGGGGGGGGATCGAAACCGGCTCCTCCTGCGGCATGATGATTTTGGTCGTGCCTGTCAAACATCCCAAGCCGCTGGCCGAACTGATTGACGAAATGATCAAGGAAAAGGGCGGGGATGCGCTGATCGAAGTCTCGTCCCGATCCTCATTTTTCACCGCACTCCTCTATACCCAGTCATGCCTCGAAGTGCGCGGCAAAGTCGTTAAGTTCGCCCGCTAACAGAGGGTCAGGGAGGCATTCATGGATCCCCGACGTTCGTTGCAGCCACGCCGGCTCGTGTGGCTGCTGGCCGCAATGTGCACAGTCACCGCTTGCGTCCAGGACATTTCGCCACCGGCGCTGACGTTTCCGGTCAAGGAGCAGGAAGTCCCGGCCGTGCTGGCCATCGGCCCGATCGACACGACGAAGGTCGTCTTCGAAGGGGCGCCCGTCGGCGATCGTATGGACGAGAGCCTGCAAGAGGCCGTCAAGAACAACCTGGTGCGGACCCAGGTGTTCAAAGAGGTGGTGATCCTCAAACTGACGGAGAAAACCAACGACGCGGAGAAGATTCTCTCCGCCGCCAGAGCCCAGCATGCCGACCTGCTGATGATCGCCGAGGTGAAGGAATACACGGCAGACGTGCCGTTGATCTTCGGCTTCCGCTACGAAATCAGCATGAAGGTTCAGGCCAAGGTCTATAACGTCCACAACGGGTCGCAGGTCTGGAAAAAGACGGAAACGGCGCAAGTCATCAAGGAAGGCTCGGGCTTCAAGAAGCCGGAATCTCTCGACATCATCACCCGCTACGTGGCCATGCCGCCCATCGCCGCCGGCATCCTACCGCCCATGGTCGAGTACATACAGACCGAGTACATGGCCAGCCTCAAGTCGCCGGCCAAGGGGGCGGTGGCCGAATCCTCCGAGGTCTTCGGCGGCGCCGAACTGGCCAGGATCGACGCGGACCTGGCCCCGCCCCAGACCAAGGTGCCCGCAAAGGACCATGCCTACGCCGTGGTGGTCGGCGTGAAAGACTACCATGACCTGCCCAAGGTGGATTACGCCAGGCGGGACGCGGAGATGGTCAAGCAGTACCTCATCAAGGCGCTGGGTTACCGGGAACAGAACATCGTCATGCTGCTGAATGACCGGGTGACCCGCAGCCAGCTCGAAGCCCGTTTTGAAAAGTGGCTACCCAAACAGGTGGGCCAGAACAAGGACGCCGAGGTCTTCGTCTATTACGGCGGACACGGGGCGCCGGACCCCAATACGAACCAGGCCTTTCTCGTCCCCTACGACGGCGACCCGGCCTACCTGGAAACCACCGCCTACCCGTTGAAGCGCCTCTACGACACGCTGGGCAAGCTATCGGCCCGCAATGTGACCGTGGTCATGGACTCCTGCTTTTCCGGCGCTGGCGGCCGGTCGGTCATCTCCAAGGGCGCCAGGCCGATGCTGATCACGATCGAGGATCCGCTGATGGCCACTCAGAATTTGGTCGTGCTCTCCGCCGCGGCCGGCAATCAGATCAGCTCCGCCTACCCGGAGAAACGGCACGGGCTCTTCACCTACTTTTTCCTGAAGGGGCTGCAGGGGCAGGCCGACGCGAACAAGGACAAGTCCGTCAACGTGGAAGAACTCTACGGATACGTCAAGGAGCAGGTCGAAACGGTGGCGCGGCGCATGCACACCGAACAGTCGCCGCAACTGCTGCCCGGCACGGATGTGATGGGGGATCGCTCGAAAACCAGCGTGATCAAGCTGCAGCCCTGAGCGGTCCCAGCCAGAAGATTGATCGGGGCGACGCCGTCAGGCGCCGCCCTTTTTCTTGCCTGTCTCGGCGGCGGACGCCGGATCTTCCGCCGACCGTTCCGCGGCCTCTTCGCCGCCTTCCTGCCCGGCCTCTTGACCGCCTTGCCCTTCCTCCTCCGGCTCCTCGAACCAGGCCACGAGCATCTCGTCCCACCAGACCTGATCCACGTCCTGGCCCGGATCCTGGCCAAGGAACCCGACATCCTCCTTGGTCAGCGAAGGCCAGACCGCCGAGGGATTGAACTTGGCCCGCTCGATGACTTCCTTGGTGGCATAGCCGCCCACGATCCAGGAGTCCGGATCGGCGCGTCGTGATTTGTAGGCCTTGAGTCCGTGCTTGAGATAGAAAAAGATCGCGCGCTGGGTCTCGTCTCCCACGCCGGACACGGGCAGGCTGAGGGTCTTTTCGATTTTTTTCCGCCACTCCCGCTGGTCATAGCGGGACGTGATGAGCTGCAACATACGCTTGCCATCGTTCACATCGAGCGGCATGGATACTCCCTGTAATGTCGAGTCGGACAGTCTGAAAGTCGAACCGCCATCAGATCTTATCCGGATTAAAATCCGTTCTTGAGACTTGCCAACTTTCAGACCTGGCAACTTTCGGCCTGCACATCCCTACGCGCCCAGGTGTTGTTTGAAAAATGCCAGCGCCCTGGTCCAGGCGTCCCTGGCTTCGGCTTGCTTGTACACATCCTTGCGGGTGTCGTTGAAGAAGGCATGGGGCGCGCCCGGATAGGTCTTGATCTCCCCCTGCTTGCCGTACTTCTTCAGCGCGTTGGCCAGCCGCTGCACGTCGGCCTTGGTGATCCACCCATCGTCTTCCCCGTAAATATAGAGGACCGGGCAGGCCAGGTCCTTGATCGGCGCATCGGGGTTGGGCACCTGGCCGTAAAACGGCGCCGCCGCCTTGATCGCCTGGCTCACACAGGGCAGCATGAGCGCATAGGTCCCGCCCATGCAAAACCCCGTCACGCCGATGCGCGCCGCATCCGCTTCCGGCAGGGTCTTGAGGTATGCGACCGTCGCCTGTAAATCTTTCAGACCGTCGTCGAGTTTGAGCACTCCCATCAGCCTGCCCGCTTCGTCGGGATGGCTGTTCGGAACGACCTTGTTGCCCAAGCGCGAGTACAAATCCGGAACGATGGCGATGTAGCCCTCCTGAGCATACCGCCTGGCGATGTCTTTGATGTGGTCGTTCAGTCCCCACCATTCCTGGATGACGATGATGGCCGAACGCTTGGCCTTGCTCTGAGGACCCACCAGATAAGCCCTGACCGTCACCCCGTCGCCCGGATACTGGACCATCATGTCCTTAAGATCAGCCATGGTGTCCTCCCGTAAACACCAAGAGCCTATGGCATATGGCTGATAGCAAGAATCCGCCGCCGAAAGAATTTTCTTGCCATATGCTATATGCCATTTGCTCTTATCCAGCTAGTTGCCGGCGATCGTCATTTCGCCGATCTTCACGGTGGGACTGGCGATCCGGCCACGGAACTCCAGGTCGTTTCCGATCAACTCGATATCGGCGAACATCCGTTTGAGATTGCCGGCAATGGTGATCTCTTCCACCGGGTAGGCCAGCTCCCCGTTTTCGATCCAAAACCCGGCCGCCCCCCGCGAATAATCACCCGTAACCATGTTCACGCCAAACCCAATCAATTCAGTGATATAGAGTCCATTCTTCACTGATCTAATGATGTCTGTCGGAGACTTCGATCCAGGGACCAGATAGAAATTGCTGGGCCCTACGGAAGGCCCCTCCCCGACCCCGCGGGATGCGTTACCCGTCGAGGTCAAGCCGAGTTTTCGGCCGGAATAACTGTCCAGCAGGTAGCTGGCCAACCGCCCCCGGTCCATCACCGTCGTTTTCCTGGTCGGCAGCCCTTCGCCGTCGAAGGGGCACGACCCCAACCCGCCGGGCATCCGGCCGTCGTCATACACGGTCACGAAATCCGGGGCCAGCTTCTGCCCCAACTGCCCGATCAGAAACGAGGCGCCTTTGTACAGGGCATAGCCGGAAGCCGCGCTGCACAGATGGCTCAACAGGCTCCCCGCCATCTCCTGATTGAAGACCACCGGCGCTTTGGTGGTCGGCACCTTCCGCGCGCCGAGGCGGCGGATCGTCCGCCTGGCTGCTTCCTGCCCGACCGATTCGGGACTGTCCAACTTGGCGTACTTGCGCTGGACCGCATACCAGGATTCCCGCTGCATCCCGCCGGAGCCTGCGTCGGTCGCCACGGGGGACACGGATACCGAAAACGTCGAACTCCGGTAGTCTCCCAGAAACCCGTGGCTGTTCCCCAGAACCACCCGGCCCGAAGCGGAATTGAAATCCGCCCCCTCGGAGTTGGTGATGCGCTGGTCCATGGCCATGGCCGCGGCCTCCGCGCGCTTCGCCAATTCAATCTGTGCGTCGGTGGACAGAACCGTGGGATCGTAGAGGTCCAGGTCGGGCAGGTCTTTGGCCATGGCCGGCGCGTCCGGCAGGCCGGAGACATCATCCGCCGCTACCGCCGACGCCAAGGCGCAGGTGTCGGCCACCAGCCGATCCAACGACTCGCCTGAAAAGTCAGAGGTAGAAGCCGTAGCCGAACGTTTACCGATAAAGACCCGGAGCCCCAGCCGCTTCTCCCTGGCCTTGGTCAGCCGATCCACCGCCGACAGCCGCACTTGCACGGAGAAGGTGTCGCCATCCGCCACCACCACGTCGGCTTCGGTCGCGCCCCGTTTCTTGGCGCGCGCCAGGAGATCGGATGCCAATTGAGAGAGATCCTGCGTCGTCTGAAGTGTTCCGGACATCCTTGTTGTTGACTCCTTGCTCGCCTGAAGCCTTTATTGCGTGCCGCCGACTGTGATTTCATCGATCTTGATCGTTGGCAGCCCGACCCCCACCGGAACCGATTGCCCGTCCTTCCCGCAAGTCCCGATGCCCTCGTCCAGTTTCAGGTCGTGCCCGACCATGGAGACCTTCGTCAGAATGTCCGGGCCGCTGCCGATGAGGGTTGCCCCCTTGACCGGTTTGGTCACCCGCCCGTCTTCGATCAGGTACGCTTCGCTGGCCGAGAAGACGAACTTCCCGTTCGTGATATCCACCTGGCCGCCCCCGAACGACACGGCATAGAGGCCCCGCTTCACGGATCGAAGAATATCCTGAGGCTCCGACTCGCCCGCCAGCATGAAGGTGTTGGTCATCCGCGGCAGGGGCACGCTCTGGAAGCTTTCGCGCCGCCCATTTCCGGTAAGCGGAATTCCCATCAGCCGCGCATTGAGCCGGTCCGTGATGTAGCCGCGCAGAATCCCCTTCTCGATGAGCACCGTTTTGCTGGTCGGGGTTCCCTCGTCGTCCATGTTCAACGAGCCGCGCCGGAAGGGGATCGTGCCGTCATCCACGATCGTGCACACGTCCGACGCCACCCGTTTCCCGAGCAGGTTGGAAAAGGCGGAGGTCTTGCGGCGATTGAAATCCGCCTCCAGTCCGTGGCCGATCGCTTCATGCAGCAGAATGCCCGGCCAGCCCCCGGCCAGGACCACGGGCATCACGCCGGCCGGCGCCTCGACGGCGCTCAAGTTGAGAATCGCCTGCCGCGCCGCCTCCCTGGCATAGTGGGCATAGCGGTTCTCCTCCTCGTAGTAGGCGAACCCGACCCGTCCGCCCCCGCCGAAGGATCCGATCTGCCGGTTGCCCTTCTCTTCCGCGATGCAGGTCACCTGCAAGCGGGTCAGCGGCTGCACGTCCCCGATGAGGAGCCCGTCGGTCGTGGCCACGAGGACCCGCTTGTATTCCATGTTGAAGGAGGCCATGACGTTGACGATCCGCGGATCGTAGCGACGGGCCTCGGCGTCGATCAGGTTCAACAGATGCACCCGTTCCGCCGTGGCGATATCGGTCACCGGCCGGTCCGCCGGGTAGAGGTCCCTCGCCGGTTTGGTCCTGCCGGCGACGGGCAGGGACTGGGCGCCTTGCGGTGAGTTGGCGATGTAGCGGGCCGTCTCGGCGGCCAAGGCCAGGTCCTTCGCGGACAGTTCATCGGAATAGGCGAACCCCGTTTTCTCACCGGCCGTGGCGCGCACGCCCACCCCTTGCGAGACGCTTTTGGCGGCCCGCTTGACGATCCCCTCCTCCATGGACACCGACTCGGACACCCGGGACTCGAAGTAGAGATCGGCATAATCCACGTCCCGCACCTTGATGGTTCCCAGCGCCCGACGGATATCCGGCTCGCTGAATCCGAATTGGGCGAGTTCCACTTCCTGTGTCGATGGCATAAATCAGTGCTCCTTCTTGATCGGTAGATGAGTATAGCTGATTGCTTTTTCCCCCCGCAACCGTTTGACTTTTGAGCCCTCGCTCGGTAGACTACGTTCACCCGCCTGACGACACCGAACGCCTAAGAAGTTATATGGTGGGAAAAGGACCGCGATACCTCGCATGACCAAAGACCTTGATACCAGCCACGACCACCTGTCGGAGGACGAACTTCTCGCCCTGCTGGACCCGGAGCTGCTTCCCAGGCACATCGCCATCATCATGGACGGAAACGGCCGTTGGGCCGAGCTCCGCGGCCTGCCCCGGATCGCCGGCCACGCCGAAGGCATCAAGTCGGTGCGCGAGATCATCACCCTCTGCCGCGATCTGGATATCGGCGCCCTGACCATCTATGCGTTTTCGCAGGAAAATTGGAAACGTCCGGCGACTGAGATCAACGCGCTGATGATGCTGCTGGAGAATTACCTCCAGACCGAGATGAACGAATTGATCCGCAAGGGGGTTAGGTTCAAGGCCATCGGCCGCGTCGACTCCCTGCCCTCCGGGGCGTTGAGCTGGGTGCGCCGGGTCGAACGGGAGACGGCCCACCTGGACAAGTTGATGCTCAACGTGGCGCTCAGTTACGGCGGACGGTCCGAGATCGTGGATGCGGTCCGGCGCCTGGCGGAAGACGTCCAAGCGGGTACCGTCCAGTCGGACTCCATCGACGAAGCTTTCTTGGAAGGCTATCTCTCCACGCATGGGCTGCCGGATCCCGATCTGCTAATCCGGACGAGCGGAGAAACCAGGATCAGCAACTTCCTGCTCTGGCAGTTGGCCTATACTGAAATGTTCTTCACCCCGACGTTCTGGCCTGACTTCCGCCGGCGCGAGGCGCTGCTGGCCCTCCTGGACTACCAGAAACGCGAACGGCGCTTCGGCCAGGTTCCAGACGCGATCTCGCAGGGCGGGCGGTGATTCGGAGTTCCGTTGGGCGCCGCACAGACGACGAACGAGCCGGTGAGCCTCCACAAGAGCCGGCGGTTGGACGGCCGAAGAATCTACCCGGCCCTGGTTTTCATCCCCCTCTTCTACGCCCTGGTTCGGTACGGACCCCCGATCCTGTTCTTTGCGCTGGTGGCCGGCGCGTCGTTGTGCGCCTTGGCGGAATTCTACAAACTGTATTTTCGGGACGCGCGCGCGCCGGTGGATGTCGGCCTCGGCTTGGGCCTCTTGGCCGTTCTACTGACGAGTCTCCAGTGGCCCGGGCTGGTTTCGGCCCGCACGGCTTGCCTGGCCGCGCTGGTGACGGTGCTTGCCTCACGGCTGGTGATGCCCCGCGAGATCCGGCACGGGCTCGCCGACTCGGCGGTGCTGCTGTTCGGAGTCCTGTACGTCGGCCTCACGCTCGGCACCCTCTTGTCGACCCGGTCGTTGCCTGAGGGAGAGTGGCTGATCTTTTTCTTGTTCCTCGTCACCTGGGCCGGAGATGCCGGCGCCTACTATGCGGGCATGACCCTGGGACGTCGCAAGCTGGCTCCGGTCGTCAGCCCCAACAAGACGATCGAGGGTCTGGTCGGAGGCCTGCTCCTGGCGGTGCTGGTCGCATTCCTTGCCAGGGCCTGGTTCCTTTCCTCGTTCAGCCCGATCGATTGCCTGGCGACCGGCTTGCTCTTGACTGGAGCGGGGGTTGTGGGAGACTTGACCGAATCGGTGTTGAAGCGGAGCGCGGGGGTCAAAGACTCCGGAGGAATCATTCCCGCGCATGGGGGAATGCTGGATCGGCTGGACAGCCTCTTGTTCGCTGCGCCGGCGTTTTACTACTACGTGATCCTGGTCAAGGGATAAGAGGACGTTGTCGGTCATCTGTTCTCAGTTTTCAGTTGCTCGGATTCGGCTCCGTTATTTCACTGTAACCTGACGACCGACCACTGAGAACTTCATAGAGGGGCTTCCCCAATGAAACAGATCGTCATTCTCGGCTCGACCGGTTCCATCGGCACCAACACCCTGGACATCGTCGCCAAGTTCCCCGACCAGTTCCGGGTCGCGGGCCTGACGGCTGGGAGCAACGTCGATAAACTCGAAGAGCAGATTCGCACGTTCAAACCGGAGGCGGTGGCGCTTTCCGACCCGAAGGCGGCCGAGACGCTGCGCGCCCGTTGCAAGGGCCAGCCCGTCCGCATCCTCTCCGGGGTGGAGGGGCTGGCGGAAGTCGCCCGCCTCCCCCAGGCGGACCTGGTGATCTCGGCCATCGTCGGCGGGGCCGGCCTCGTGCCGACCCTGGCGGCGATTCAAGCCGGCAAGCCGGTCGCCCTGGCCAATAAAGAACCGATGGTCATGGCCGGGCGGCTCATGCAGGAGGAAGCCCACAAGCGTGGCGTGAAGATTTTCCCCGTGGACAGCGAGCACAGCGCCATCTTCCAATCCATGGAAGGGCACCGGCGGGAAGATATCCAGCGCCTGATCCTCACGGCTTCCGGCGGCCCCCTCTGGGACATGCCGCTGGAGCAGATGAAGCACGTGACACCCAAGCAGGCGCTCAAGCACCCGAACTGGAAGATGGGCGCCAAGATCACGATCGACTCCGCCACCTTGATGAACAAGGGCCTGGAAGTGGTGGAAGCCCGCTGGCTCTTCGACATTCCCGCCTCGCAGGTCGACGTGATCGTGCACCGCGAGAGCATCATCCACTCGCTGGTCGAATACCGGGACGGGTCGGTGATCGCCCAACTCGGCCTGCCCGACATGCGCACGCCGATTGCCTACGCAATGACGTACCCGGAGCGGCTCCCCTTGGGCCAACCGCCCATGGATCTGTCCGCCATCGGCAAGTTCACGTTCTACCGCCCGGACCACGAGCGTTTTCCCTGCTTGGGGCTGGGCTACGAAGCGCTCAAGATCGGCGGCACGATGCCCGCCACCTTGAACGCCGCCAATGAAGTGGCGGTGGCCGCCTATCTGGAAGAACGCATCGGCTTTCTCGACATTGCCGCCGTGATCCGAGGCACGATGGACGCTCATCAGCGGCGTGAAGTGACCGCCCTGGACGACGCGTTGGAAGCGGACCGCTGGGCAAGGGACAAGGCCGGCGAGTTGGTCCGCAGCCGCCCATTACAATAGTCTGATCAAGGAGTACCTATCGTGCTGTCCTCATTGTCAGCCTGGTCGCCGGACACCATCTGGGTGCTCGCGCAAAAAGCCTGGTGGTTCCTGCTCGTGTTGGGCGTACTCGTGTCCTTCCATGAACTGGGCCACTTCCTGGCGGCCCGCTGGCTCGGCGTGAAGGTGCTGAAGTACTCGATCGGTTTCGGCCCCAAGTTGCTGGGCCGTCAGATCGGCGAGACGGAATACCTGCTCTCGGCCGTGCCCCTGGGCGGCTACGTCAAGCTGTTCGGCGAGGAGGAAACCGACGCCATCACGCCGGAAGAACAGAAACGGTCCTTCGTGCACCAGCCCCTCCTCAGCAAGATGGCCATCGTGGCGGCCGGCCCCGGATTCAATTTCCTGCTTGCCTATCTGATTTTCTCCGGCTGGCTGGCCACCGGCGCGCCGCTGTTCGTCCCCACATTTCACGACCTCACCCCCGACGTGGACGCGCTCAAGCCCGGCTCCCCGGCCGATCTGGCCGGCATGAAGGCCGGCGACCGCGTCATCCGCGTCAACGACAAGGACATTTCCAGCCGGAGCGAACTGTTCGACGCAGTGGCCAAGAGCAACGGCCAGGCCATGACCCTCGACGTGCGCCGCGGGAACCAGGTCAAGACTCTGGTGGTCACGCCAACGCCCTTGACCGTCCAGGATAACGGAAAGGACGTGGTGACCTACCGCCTCGGCATCGAAGAAACCGCTCCCGTCATCACCGCCGTCATGAACGGCTCCCCTGCCATGGCCGCCGGTTTTCACGACGGCGACCGCGTCTTGACCATCGAGGGACAGGAGATCCAGACTTGGTCGCAGATGACCGGCTTCGTCAAGGACAGCCCCAACCGCCCCCTCCACTTCCAGGTCCAGCGTGAGGGCCTGATCGTCCCCCTGGTCGTGACTCCCGCGGCCGATAAAACCACCGTGGACGGCAAAACCGTCGAGGTAGGAAAAATCGGCATCTCGGGGCCGGGGCGCGCGATCATTCGGGCTTCAAACCCGCTCATGGCCGTCGTGCATGGTGTACAGGCGACCTGGGGGTGGACCGAGCTGACGGCGATCGGCATTTACAAGATGGTGGCCGGGGAGATCTCCAGCAAGAACATCGGCGGCCCCCTGACGATCGCCAACATGTCAGGCGAAGCCGCGGCGCAAGGCATGTCCAGCGTCGTGTTTCTGATCGCCATCCTGAGCATCAATCTCGGCGTCCTGAATTTGCTGCCCATCCCCATCCTGGACGGCGGACATCTGCTCTTTTTTGCGATCGAAGCGATCCTGCGCAAGCCGCTAGGGGATCGCCAGCGGGAGATCGCCCAGCAGGTGGGCCTGCTCCTGCTCGTCAGCATCATGGTCTTCGCCTTCTGGAACGACATTGAACGGCTGATTTCACACTAACCCTGTCCAAAAGTTACAAAGTTAGAAAGTTGTAAAGCCCCGATCTTTAAGACTTGACGACTTTCGGACTTTTCGACGCTTCTCGAGGTCTCATGCGCACGACTCAGATGTTGATTCCGACGCTCCGCGACGACCCGGGCGAGGCGGAGACCGTCAGCCACCGCCTCATGCTGCGGGCCGGCATGATCAGGAAAGTCGCGGCCGGGATCTACACCTATCTCCCGCTCGGCTTGCGGGTGCTCCGCAAGGTCGAGGCGATCATCCGTGAAGAGATGAACCGGGCCGGCGCCCAAGAGCTGCTCATGCCCATCGCCTCGCCGGCCGAGCTCTGGCGCGAGACGGGCCGCTGGGACTTCTACGGGAAAGAACTCTTCCGGTTCAAGGACCGGCACGAGCGGGACTTCTGCCTTGGCCCCACCCATGAAGAGGTCATCACGGATTTGATCCGGCGCGAAGTCCGGTCCTACCGGCAGCTACCGCTGAATTGCTACCAGATTCAGACGAAATTCCGGGATGAAATCAGGCCCCGCTTCGGGCTCATGCGCGGCCGCGAATTCATCATGAAGGACGCCTACAGTTTCGACAAGGACGAAGAGGGAGCCAAGCTCAGCTACCAGAAAATGTACGACGCCTACCAGCGCATCTTCACCCGCTGCGGCCTGACCTTCCGCGCCGTGGAGGCGGACACGGGCCTGATCGGCGGCAGTTCCTCGCATGAGTTCATGGTCCTGGCAGAGACAGGCGAGGAAACGATCGTCTATGCGGACGGAGGCACGTATGCGGCCAATGTGGAGCGGGCCGAGGTGCTCCCGCCAGCCGAGGCCTCCGCGGAAGCCCAGCGCCCTTTGCGCAAGGTGGCGACCCCCGGCGCGCGGACGGTCGCGGAAGTGTGCGCCCTGCTGAAGGTCGCTCCCCAGCAGCTCGTCAAAACGCTCCTGTACAAGACCCAACAGGAAATCGTCGCCGTGCTGGTACGGGGCGACCACGAGGCCAACGAGGTCAAGCTGAAAAAGCTGCTCGGCGTCACCGACCTGGAATTGGCTGATCCGGACATCGTCGCCAAGACCACCGGAGCCCCCGTGGGCTTCGCCGGCCCGGTCGGCCTGAAGAACGTCCGCATCCTGGCCGACCAAGCCGTCGCCGTCATGCGAAACGTCGTCGTGGGAGGGAACGAAGCGGACCACCACTACGTCGATGCCAACAAGGATCGAGACTTTTCAATCGTTCAGGTCGCGGATTTGCGCAATGCCTTGGTCGGAGACGCTTCTCCACGAGGCGACGGACGGCTGAAGGTCGCCAAGGGAATCGAAGTGGGCCACGTCTTCATGCTGGGCACCAAATACAGCCAGGCCATGGGGGCGGCATTTCTGGACCCCCAGGGCCAGGAGCGCCTGGCCGTCATGGGCTGTTACGGCATCGGCGTCAGCCGCACGGCCGCCGCCGCCATCGAGCAAAATCACGACGCCAAGGGCATCATCTGGCCCGTCCCCATCGCCCCGTTCCACGTCCATCTGCTGCCCCTCAGCCAATCGGCCGCGGTGCAGGAACAGGCCAAGGCCCTGTACGACCAGCTCGGCCAGGCCGGCATCGAGGTGCTGTGGGACGATCGGGATGAACGGGCCGGGGTAAAGTTCAACGACGCGGACCTGATCGGCGCGCCGTTTCATCTCGTGATCGGCGACAAGGGGTTGGCCCAGGGCCAAGTCGAGTTGAAGACCCGACGAACCGGGGCCGTCACCAAGTTGCCTCCCGCTGAAGTGCCGCTTAGGGTCAAGGCACTGCTCGGCGATGAGCAGCCTGCGGCAGGCGCCTGAACCGGTGACGCTTGTCTCCGGTTCTTTTCCTGCGTGAAAACACAGATCTGAGTATTTTCCATTCCACCGTGACCTGCCCCCTTTAAACCGGTCCAGGCGGTATGTTAGCCCTGGGCCAGAAGGAGGGCAAGATGCCACGCCTCAAATATACCGTCGAGCAAATCATTACCAAGCTACGTGAGGCTGAAGTCGCGC